>Ga0172380_10007044_pt1 | contig 12810 bp, 11 predicted proteins | sample Leawe162metaG_FD_119747 | JGI IMG/M metagenome (GOLD analysis project Ga0172380, IMG submission 119747) | Leachate microbial communities from a municipal landfill in Southern Ontario, Canada - Leachate well 162 metaG | ecosystem: Engineered > Solid waste > Landfill > Unclassified | place...
AAAATGCAGGCAAAATCGCCGGTGAAAATAATAGTGACGAAATTAATATTGATTTCGCAAAAGAATCTTTGAAAAGTTTTAAAGGTACTTGGCGTCGTCTAGAATTCAAGGGTGAAACTATTAACGGCGCTCTGGTTTATGACGATTACGCTCATCATCCAAGTGAAATAAAATCTTCACTTTTGGCTTTGAAAGAAAAATATTCAGATAAAAAAATCTTGGTAATTTTTCAACCTCATCTTTATTCTCGCACTAAATCTTTTCTCGAAGGTTTCGCAGAGGTTTTGCGCCAGTTTTGCGATAGAGTGATTGTTTTGCCAATTTATGCTGCTCGAGAAAAAGCAGATGGCACTATTGATTCGATGATGTTGGTGGAAAAAATTTACGAAGATAAAGCCGAACACGCTGATAATTTTTTTGAAGCAACAAAACTTTCTCTAGATAAAAATATTAATACTGATTGGATTATTGTGACAGTTGGCGCTGGAGATGTTTCAAGAGTCTCTAATATGCTCGCCCTGACAATTGTGGAATAAAAATCGACTTTTAAAAACATATCCACTTTTTTCGCCAAAAAAATAATTGTCGTGCTATAATTTTGATAAGAACTTTTTATGGATAATCCAGAACAAATTACATATTTTGGACAAACTGATGCGAGAAATCGTCGTTTGACATTTGGTATCAAAGCTAAAGACAGAACTAAACACGTCTACGTGATTGGAAAAACTGGTATGGGTAAATCTACTCTACTTGAAAATATGGCTGTTCAGGATATTCGTAACGGAAACGGTTTTGCTTTTATTGATCCACACGGCAGTGCTATCGACACACTTCTAGAATATATTCCCAAAGAAAGAATAAACGATGTGGTTTATTTTGCTCCTTTCGATATGGGTCATCCTATTTCTTTTAATGTGATGGAGGATGTTGGTTACGATAAACGCCACCTGGTCGTTTCTGGTTTAATGTCGACTTTTAAAAAGATTTGGCAAGACGCTTGGTCAGCTAGAATGGAATATATTTTAGGTAACACTTTGTTGGCGCTTTTGGAATATCCCGACGCAACTTTATTGGAGGTGAACAAAATGTTAGCCGACAAAGAATTTAGAAATAAGGTTGTAGCTAATGTGACTGATCCTGCGGTGAAATCTTTTTGGGTAGATGAGTTTGCAAAATATACTGATAAATTTGCTGCTGAGGCGACTCCCGCCATTCAAAATAAAATTGGTCAATTTACAGCCAATCCTTTGATTAGAAATATTATCGGTCAACCAAAATCTTCTTTTGATTTACGAGAAATCATGGATCAGAAGAAAATAATTTTCATTAACTTATCTAAAGGACGAGTAGGAGAGTCAAATGCTAACTTGCTGGGTTCCATGTTGATTACTAAAATTTATTTAGCTGCTTTGTCACGAGCCGACTCAAATAAGGCTAATCTAGAAAAACTTCCAAATTTCTATTTGTATGTTGATGAGTTTCAGTCTTTCGCCAATGATTCTTTTGCTGATATTTTATCAGAAGCTCGAAAATATAAATTAAATTTAACTATCGCTCACCAATATATTGAACAAATGTCTGACGAGGTGCGAGCTGCGGTTTTTGGAAATGTGGGAACCATGATTACTTTTAGAATTGGTTCAACTGATGCCGAGGTCTTTGAAAAAGAATTTGCCCCAAATTTTATTTCTGAAGACATTGTAAATTTAGGTTTTGCTCAGGTTTATCTAAGGTTGATGATTGACGGTATTGGTTCTCAACCTTTTTCTGCTACCACTTTACCACCCCTCCAAAAACAAGAAGCGGCTTTTCTAGATGAAATTATTACTGCCTCTCGTCAAAAATATACTAGACCAAGAGAAGAAGTTGAGGAGGTTATCAAAAAATTACATCAGTCTTCTGGTGGGGGAAATAATGGCGGTGTTGAAAATAAAAACAGTAATAAAAATAGTGGAGGTGATTTTAGAACTTTTAATGATAAGGGTCCGAGTTTAGTTGTTGAAAATAAAAGTTTTGTTAAGAAGATTGAAGAGGTTGGTAAAAGTCGTCCTGTTATTAGTAAAACTAACGCCGTTAAAATTGAAAAACATTTTGAAACAAGGAGGGAAGAAAGAGAACCTAGAAAAGAGACAAGAAGGTTGCCAGAAGATCATAGTTCTTTGGAGACAATTTCATTACGTGATTTAACGGCTAAAACTACCCCAAATAAGCCAGATAAGAAGGGTCCAAGTGAAGATAATAAGAATAGCCTAAAAGAGGCTTTGGCGGGCATTTTGGGCGATTTAAAGGCTACTGAAGCTCGTCCCGAGCCTAAAAAACCTCATATTGATATTCCAAGAAAACCTAAAGAGGAATCTCCACGTCGTCAACATAATGAAATTGCTGAATCTGAATTGCGAAAATTGTTAGAGCTTTAAAAAAACTTTCGATAAGACTAATATTTTTTAAATAAAGCTGCAACAATTCTTAATAAAACTAAAAACATTGCCGTTAAAAACTTAGGGTAGAATTTTCTATTATCAAAAATAATTTGAGCTAAAACACCAAGATTTTTTATTTTATTAAAATTTGAAACGTTTTGATCGTGTTTTTTGTAAGCTGTTAAAAATTCTGGCAGATTGGCAATTTTATTTTCATGAGCCATTTTTAGTAAGGTAGCGTAGTCTTCCCAGATTTCATATTTTTCATCATAGCCACCAATCATCATCAAATAATCTTTCTTAATTAAAACACTTGAATGAGTGATTTGATTCTTGATTAAAAACATTTCTCGAATTTTTAACCATTCTGTCTGATTGACTATTTCTCCAATTTTTTGATTTTGAGAGTCAACGATAATAGTATTAGTTCCAACTGCTGCATAATCAGGATTTTTTAATAAAAAATCAATTTGCTTCTCTAATTTGTCTTCAGTTAACCAAAAATCATCACTATCCAAAACTGCAACATATGAACCGACAGATTTTGATAAAGCAAAATTTCTAGTTTTAGTAATCCCTAAATTTTCTACTAGCCTAAAATATTTTATACGATTGTCGATCGAGATATATCTTTTGACTAATTCTTCTGTTCTATCGGTTGAATTATTGTCGACAATAATAATTTCTAAGTTTTTGTAAGTTTGACTAAGGGCACTTTCAATAGCTAAAGGTAAAAGTTTGACTCGGTTTTTAGTAATAATTTGGACGCTAATTTTAGGCGCTATTTTTTCTATAGGGTCTTTTTTATGTAAAGTTGAAACTTTAACTTTATTTTCATTTTTTTCTTTTTTTATATCTTTATCCATGTTTCTGGAATTATATTAGGGTGGGGATTTGGTTTTTTATTAACCCATTTTTTGGGGGTAATGATTATTTTATCAGAATTTTTATTAAGCCAAGCACCCCACCAGGAAAATGAAGAATTGGCAATAATTTGGTGCTGACACTGACTCATTAGGTAAAGCTCCTCGTAATCTTTGAAGTGATTTTTTGAGATATTTGTATGAGTTGGAATAATCTCATTAAATTCTTTTTTGGCAAAAGTTTCGGTGACCCATTTTTCATCATCTGTGAAAATATAAAAGGTTGGCGCGATGATATTGATGTTGCTGGTGTTATTTGAAGAAGTTTTTTGCTGATTAATTTTTTCTTTGATTAGCTTAATAGCTTCTTGATAATATTCAATTGAACAAACCCCGTGGTATTTATTGGTTTTTTTATCATGAACATAATCACCTCGACGAATATGAATTGAGACTGAATTTTCCTTTTGGAGTACTTCTGAAAGTTGTTTTACTTTTTCATCAAATAATTCTTTTTTAAAAGTAAATTCTTGACGAATTTGTGGAGTAAATTCTGCAAAGTTTTTTTCAGATTGAAAAATTCCTTCTAAATAAATATTTTTGCCTAGAGTAATTTTATTTCCGATTTTATTTAAGAAATCTGGATGAAAATCTAAATAGTAATTTCTCAAAATTTTTTGATTAATAAAATTACCTAACTTTGATAAAAATCCGCCATTGTTTATTCCTGAAATTTCTTCGGAAAGGGCAATAGGAGAGGAGATATTAAAAACATTTAAAGCAAATTTTCTGGGAGTGACTCTGGTAACATGATCATAATTTGAGATATCTATTTTTTGCTGAGTTTTATTTTTTAAAGCCAGAGCAAAACCTGTTGCATATTGGAACATCTGGTTTCCAAGCCCGCCCTTAAGTTTAGTGATTATCATAATATTTGTTTATTTTTTCCTTAGGTATATATATTAAATTATCATATTTATATGAATTCTCCACGGTGTGTTTTTCCAAATACCCATTATTTTTAATTAAAAAAGGTAGATAATTATTTTTTTGAAGAGTATTGTTAACAATTTTAATATTATTGATCCATTCTTTATCTCCTGCAACCTCTATACTTAGAATAGGTCTAATTTCTTTTAGTACTTTAACAGAGCCTTCAAGAGCTAAATATTCACTACCCTCAAGATCTAATTTAATAAAATTTGGTTTAATATTTTCTACTTCGCAGTACGTATCAATTGTCGTAGTTTGTACTCTTATTTTTTGCTCTAAACCTTCAATTTCCTTAATATTTAATCTCTTGTTTATAGAATTAAAAGCATTATATCCAATGCCGTAATCAATAAAATCAATCTCAGTTTCTTTATCTAGAATAGCTAATTGATTTATTTTAATATTTTTTTTTTGTAAAGAATTTTTTTTTAAAAGTTTAAAAGTTTTTGGTGTTGGTTCAAAACTGTGCACACTTCCTTTTTCGCCAACAAGGGCTGAAGATAGTAAAGAATAAAACCCTATATTAGCTCCGCCATCAATAAAAATCTCATTTTCTTTCAAGTTTCTAATTATAAAGTTTGTTAGATTGGCTTCAGCACACCCGTAATATATAAAGGTGTTTGCGTTTGGTAAATCTCCATACATATTATCTCCCCATAATGTTTTAAATTTAATTGTAAAAGGTTTTATTTTGGCAGCAGTAGCTAGAATATAATAGGGAAAAGTTTTAAGGAATTTTTTAAATAATCTTTCTTTTTTGGACATTGTGCGAAATTTTTCAATTTCCAATATTTTTTTTATGATCTTTTCTCTATCCATTGTTTTTAATTAACTTTAAAAAATTTTCAGCACTTTTTTCTTGAGATAAATTATTAAAGACATAATCTTTAGCTGAAAAATTATTTATATCTTTGATAAAAGTATAAAGTTTGTTCTTGAAATCTATACTGTCTTCAAAATACAAACCAGACTGGTTTGTTAAGTATGGGGCAGAAATATTCCCAGAAACAGAATATTTTTTATTTGGATAAAAATATCTGTGGTTATTCCAAACTAATGTTGGCACATCGTAACTCCAAGATTCTAGTAGTGCCAAACCCTGACTTTCTATTTCTTGTAAATAAATCATAAAATAAGATTTTTTTAATAGTTCCAGATATGTTTTTTGATTGAATTTTCCATATTCTAAAATCTCAGTTTTGATTTTTTCTTTTTTTAGAAATTCCACTATTTCTTCAAAAAGTTTTTCCGGACAATTTTTCTTATAAATAAGACAAATTTCTCTATTGATAAATTTATCAATAGGAACACAAACTCCAACAGGCCAAATTTTAATTTTATCTTCCAGTTTGTTACCTTGATATTCAAATGTGCTATAAAAATCTTTTACCCACTTAGAAGGTACAATAATTCTGTCTATTAATGGACTAAAAAGTATAAAGTTATTTTCGTCAGGAGTGACTACTATATTAGGTCCAGCGAATATTTTTTTAGTAGGATCATGTTGCTTTAATTTTATTGCCACATTAAGAGCTTGTACGTCTCGGATAACACACAATTTAGATCCCAAAGGGATTTTTTTGATTGAGGGATCAATTAAAAAATCAGTATTATTTTTTCTAAGTCCAGAAACTAGATTTTGTATTACAGCACCAGGACCTCGAACGCCCTGTATTTTCTTTTTAAGAAAATACTTAATTTCTGATTTATAGAAACTTAAATCAAAAAAACTTTCTTTCGGTTTTTTTGTTAGTATGATAATCATTTCTAATAATTACAAGTAAATAGTTTTGTAAGTCTCATTTTTCCAGGCAGGATTATTTTTATCCATAAAATCTACTTGATCATAATTATAGTTCTTTAATCTATAATTAGTCCAATTTGCAAAATAAGGTCTTTCTTGGCAAATAATACCAGCAATAGCATCTATTCCAGCACCAGCATCAATAAAAATTTTATTTGAATATATTTTTAATAGGGGAATTAAAGCTAGTTTGCTGCTACCACTACCAACTAGGAAAATTTTAGCTCGACTATTTTTAACTAAGTCTCTAATATTTTCATAAAGTTTTTCTACGTCATCAGCTGCACCTATTTGTGGGATTTCAATGAAGTCAGAAAATTCTTGAATACCAAGATATTTTTTATAATCATCATTCTTCTGTAATTCCTTTATTAGTTCTATTTTTTCTTTAGGTGCAATGATACCTATTTCTGTTGGAAAATTTTTGAAAATCCATTTGTTAGAAATAATAGAATAGACAGATTCACAAGACAGAGATTTTCCCGATATTAATTTTTTAGTATTTTCTAGATAAAGAGAGCCTCTTTTAAGTGAGATTAAATATGAAACTATATAAGACAAAACACCAAATATATTTATAAAATTTAATATTTTGTCTAGGCTGTAATTAAAATATTTATTATCTTTTATAAAAATAAGAACTCGATTATTATTTTTAAATATCTTTTCTGAGAATCTTTCAATTGTTTCAGTAACTATAAAATTTCTCCATTCTTTAATCGAAGATGATCCAAGATTAATTGTAATTAGATCATTGTGCCAAAACATGGATTTATAAAGATTCATGTTTAATTGAGAGTATTTTTTGGTCAAAGCTCTATTGCCAGGCTTAGCACTTCCTATCGGGATTTGTCTTAAAAATAAATAATCACCGTCACTAGCTCTTAAAATGCTTAAGCCCTTATTTTCAAGATAACTAGCGTTTATTAATCTAGTTATCTTTCTAAAATCATCTTGCAGAAAACTTTTTCCAAATTTTCTCGCAACATTTGTTTTTAAAGGTGAACAACTTTTATCATTATCTGTTTCGATTCCTTGTATAAAATATCTAGATTTAGTTTTTAAGAATGAGATTTTTTTAAAAACCATAATATTTTTTGACCACCAACTGTTGCCGACACTCTCAAGATTTATCTTTAGATAATCGGATATTTTTTGAGTGGCTTCTGACCAATAATAAAAACCCTCGGCCTCGACTTTTTTTATAATGTAAGATTTTTTCTGAGGATTGATATGTTGTCCTTTAGGATCTATTCTATCGTTTGACCAAGTTAATATAACTATGTCGTCTGAATGTTTAGTAATATTTTTAATTAAAATTTCCTCATATTTTTTATCTAAATGTTCTCCAACCTCCGAACAGTTAACAATATTGTATTTCTTCCCTAGGTCTAAGTTTTTTGATAAGTCTTCAATTTTAATGAACTCAACAATTTTTTCACTGGCATATTTTTTAGCCCATTCAAAATATTCAAGACCAATAATTTTTGTAGATGGGTATTTTTCCTTTAGGGATTCCAGTAATTTACCATTACTACAACCAAAATCAGCAAAAGAATTTATTAAATTAAGATCGAAGACACTTTCTAGTGCTGCTAAATATATTTGATATGGTTCTATTTTTCTGTCATATTCTTCTTCTCCGTAAGTCATTTTATTTATTTTCAAAAGTTTTTATTAGATTGCAGATTGTTGTAACGTCATCTACAGAAACATCGTGGTGTAAGGGAAGTATCATATATTTATTTTCTAACTCATCCATATTTTTGAAATTTTTTCGACCTCCGAATACTGTATATTTATCATTTCTATAATGGTAGATACCAGTTTCAACACCGTTTTCTTTTAAGAAGTTCATCAGCTCTTCTCGTTTATCTGAAAAATAAGTAGCAAACCAAATATGGGCTTCAATACCATTCCTTTCGTATTCATTAATAAGAGATCGGCGGTGATTTATTAACTTATCTATTGATTTCATATTACCCAAACCAATAGCCGCGGTAATATCATTCATATGATATTTATACCCAGCTTCTAAAAGATCTGTATCACCTTGTTTTTGTTTTAAATCTCGATCGTAACCAAACCAGCGTAGTCTTTTAGCTTTGTTAAAAAGGTTAGTGTCTTTAACTATCAACATTCCACCATCACCAGAGGTTAATGTTTTAATTGCTTGCAAAGAAACACAAGTAAAATCTGCTTTACCCCAAAAATTAGATCCAATAACTTGAGCAGCATCTTCAATTAATTTAATGTTTTTTTCTTTTGCAATTTCCAGTAATTCTTTTAATCCTCTATTATTGCCTCCAAAATGAACAAAGATTATGGCCTTAGTTTTGGTTGTTATCTTTGCTTTAACGTCTTCAATTGAAATATTTAAATCTTTATCAATATCGGCAAAAACAATAGTAGCTTTTCTCCTAATTAAGGGAAGGTTCGTAGCAGTACAAGTCAAAATCGGTGTAATAACCTCGTCACCTTCTTGGATATCGGCAAGTTCATAAGCCAATTCTAGAGCTGTTGTTCCAGAATTTAATGCACACACATTTTCTAATTGAAATTTTTCAGAGAAGAGCTTTTCAAACTCTTTAACGCGTGGACCTTCTGCCAACTGACCACTCCTAAGTGTTTTAATAACATTTAGGATTGCATAAAAATTAACGTATGGTTTAAATAATTTTATTTTTTTTCTTGACATAAATATTCTTTTAATCCTTCTTCAAACGAATACAAAGGTTTCCATCCCAACTCTTCTTTTAAACGTGTTCCATCCATCTGATATTTTGAATCCATGCCTTCACGATGACTAGGGTGAGTAGAGCATTTTTTTCCTGTTACTTTTTCTGCTATTTCGATTATCTCCTCGACTGTATAACCGTCATTTAAAGTTACATTATATGTACGATCTCCTTTTTCCAAAATTAAATCAATAACCGGTGGTATGTTTTTAACATAAATATATTCTCTGTATCCTTTTCCTTTGTTGTGTAAGGGGATAGAATATTCTCCGTTAAGACTGTCTTTTATAGCAGGCATAATTTTACGTCTATCTTGTCTGTGTCCAAAAACATTACAAAATCTTGTTTCAGCAGTCTTATCTCTCAGTTCTTTAAAACTGTTATCATATGCTAATCTCATTAGAGAACCAGTAGCTTTTGAACAAGAATATGGATTTTTTGGAAAAATGATCTCGGTTTCTTTTTTAGGATGTTCACATTCACCGTACACTTCATCTGTAGATATGTAAATAAGTTTTTTAAAATTCGGTATCTGTTTACATGCCTCGAAGATATTAATATTTCCTAATATGTTATCTACCATTGTTTCGTAAGAGTATTTAATTGAAAAATCAACATCTGATATTGCTGCTGCGTGTATGATATATTCTGGATTTTCTTCAATAATCAGATCTATAACTTCAGGTGAAGATACGTTTATTTTATAATACTTAAAAGAACCATTAATAATTTCGGGATGAGAACCAGAGGATTCGTTATCTAGTACTACTACGGCCCACCCTTTATTAACAAAATACTCTGTTACATAAGAAAAGATAAAACCTAATCCGCCGGTTATCAAGATTTTAGGTGTTTTACGCATACAGGTTGTCATTATATGTAATAATGATATTATTGTCTACATATGAAAACAGCGATATTGTTACCAACCGCTTTCGTTACAACAAGTTCAGATCGACCAGACAGAGACACAAGAATATCTCAATATATCAATGGTTTTAATAAAATATCAGAGTTTATAAGCAAACATCCAGAATTAAATTTAGATGTTTATGTTGTGGATAGTACAGTAGAGAATGAAGATTCTATAGATCCACTTTTGAATCAATCTATTAACTCAATTAAAAATCTAAAAGGAAAGTTTTATTTTATAAATAATGAATATGGAAAGATTAATAAGGGTGCGGGTCTTATTGTTCAATGGAAATATGCTTTATCTAAAATTGGTGATCAATATGATTATGTTATCCATTTTGAACCAAGACAAAGACTAACAGACTTCTCTTTCTTTGAAAGATTTGTAGCAAATCCACAAAATTACGCTCGTTCTTGGTTTCCTAAAGCTAAAAAGTTTAAAGTAATTCCAATTACATTAAGTCAAATATTAACAGGGATGATTGCACTCAATAGAAATGATCTTGAAAAATATTGTAATAGTGTTGATTTAGATAAAATGGTTCGAAATAGAATCAGTATAGAAGATGATATATATAAGTTTTTGACTGAAAATAATATTAAATTTGAACATGTAGATAAATTGGGTATATCATGGCACGATGTTGCTAATGATATTTACGTAGATTTATAAGGTTATATATTTTTTTGGTATTAAATTTATTTCATTGAGAGCTTTTCTGTTCCATACTTTTGGTGAAATAACAATTTTTTTATCGTTATTATTTAAAAAAGCCGACCACCAACTAAAGGTACTATTAGAGATAATGTTATTTTGACACAGACTCATTGAAAACATATCTCTTGCTGGATTTTCTTTTTGTGGTTCGATAAAGATAATTTCACAACCTTTAAGTTCATTTTTAAGAAACATTTCCTTGGCTTCAGAAATATCATCTGAAAAAATTAAAAAAGTCTTACAGCCAGTTTTTGATTTAATTAAGTCCATGGCTTTTGAAAAATAGGTTCGATCACAAATATTAACATCCTCATTTCCAACGTAGTCAGCCTTTCTTATGTGGACAGAAGTTGAGTTTTTCTCACTATATATTTCAGAATTATTTAAATTTAAAATACTTATTTTTTTCAATAAGTCAGTTTCAATTGGATTAATATAATTAATATTTTGCCAATAACCATCAAGATATTTTTTACTTTTTACTTTTTCATAATCTACAAAAGTAAAAGCATTTTCTTGTTGATAATAAAGATTTAGAATCTTGAAAAATATCTTTCTAAAAATACCGACCTCTATTTTCCTATCCGTTATTAAAATTTCTATCTCTAATTTTCTTTCTTTATTTTTTTTGTAGAAGCTAACGTCGAATAGTACTTTTTCTTTACTAGAGTTTTCTAGGAATAGACCAAAAGCATATTGAAACAGCTGATTTCCTAATCCTCCTGATATTTTAACAATAATCATTTTATTTTTTTTATAACACAAATATGTAAATCTCCTGGAAATATTTTATTTTTAATCAGGAAACTGTCCATTTTTTGGATAATATTCTTAATGATTTTTGGAGACTTCATCCAACTATTCTGTAATCCGGGTAAAGCAGCAACGGTTTGAAAATGCAGTATCTTTAAGTCAGATCTTTCATAAAGATCCTTATAATCATCTGCAGACGAAATTGATTCAAAGGGAGATGTTTTATGGGAATGAGCTATTGATGCTGCAAAACTTTTACTGAATGCGGTTTTAGGTATTTTTATAAATAACAAATTCATAAATTCTTTTATATCTAACTCTATGATTGAGTGAGGTAATCTATTAAGTATAAGATAGAATAAGGCATTAGTTTTTAATTGTAGTGATTTTAAAATCCAGGTGTCATTTATGATTAACAAACCATCTTTGTTTAATAAATTATCTAAACAGTACTCTAAGACTTTTCTAGGATAAACTAAATGATGTAGTGTTCCGTGAGTTATAATACAATCAAAATTTTGTGGAAATGATATTTCATCTATTTTATTTAAATCTCCCTTTATAGTAATTATTTTTTTATCGTACTCCTCTATATTTTTTTCTAAGGATATATCTATGGAAGTTATGTTTTTTATTTTTCCTAAAGATAATATTTCATTAGATAGCCAGCCATCTGCACTTCCAAGTTCTAATACTGAAATGTTTTCACCTAGATTTTTAATGTAATTTAATTCTAATTCAACAGTTCCTTTACGGTAAGTTTGATATATATGTGTTTCTTTTAATTTATCAAAACTGCTTATATCTCCCTCAGAATTATGATACCTACTCCAAACATTTATTTCTTCTGTAAGGAGATCATTGTATTCTTGAGAATGAATACTCATTTTTGTTTTATCGAATCTTTTCATGTTAATTATTATAGGATAGCTTTTTTAATTTATTTTGTAAAACCTAAGAGATATTTTTTATTATCTAAAACACAAAAATATATCTTAGAACTTGTCCCGGTTTTAACTATTTTTATATTTTAACTCCGTAAGGTTTTTTTGAAATCCGATCTAACTTTTTTAGAAACAAAAGGAATTAAACATACCATGGAATATGAAATGGCTGTAGCAATTGCTGCGCCAGCCATACCCATTCTAGGTATTAAAATAATGTTTAAAATAATATTTAAGGCCATGGCAATAAAGGAGTTTAAGAAAATTAAAACCTTGTTATTTTCACTTAATAGATAGTTGTTCATTAAGAGACCTAAGAAAGTACCAATTAATGAAAAACTGTAAATGCTTAAAATAATAACTGAGCCAGAAAATTCTTTTCCATATAAGGTGTAGATGATTAGTTTTGAGAATAAAACATTACCAATACTTAATACAATTGAAATTGTTAACATAAGAATAAAGACCAGCTTTATTCTCTTAAAATATTTTTGTTCGTTATTTTTAGAGTTAATCATGGCGGGGAAGAGTGAGGCCATTAGAATATTTGGAATCATGTACCAAACCTCAGTTAGTCTAACAGCCGCATCATAGATACCAACTGATTTTGTATCTATCATATTTTGAATCATAACTTGGTCTATTCGAGTATAAATAAG
>Ga0172380_10007045_pt1 | contig 12808 bp, 13 predicted proteins | sample Leawe162metaG_FD_119747 | JGI IMG/M metagenome (GOLD analysis project Ga0172380, IMG submission 119747) | Leachate microbial communities from a municipal landfill in Southern Ontario, Canada - Leachate well 162 metaG | ecosystem: Engineered > Solid waste > Landfill > Unclassified | place...
CGTGCGCGATTGGATGAAAACATATGACCTGCCGGGGTGGAATAATGTTCGCTACCACGGATATGTCCGCTATGTCGTTATTCGCGAAGGGAAGCGAACGGGCGAGCGGATGATTATGATTGTGACGGGGGAGGATAAAACGGGGGCGACGACGCCGAAGATGTGGGACGAGCTTGTTCGGCGACTGAAATCGTCGTGCACGACGCTCTATCACGGAATTAATCCAACGATAACCGACATCTCAATTCCCGAGGACCTGAAATTACTCATGGGGCCCGAATTTTTGTCGGAAAAAATTAATGGCTACGCCTATAAAATTTTCCCATCGTCATTTTTTCAGACGAACTCGGAAGGTGCGGAGCTTTTGCAGCAACGCGTTCGCGCACAGGTAAAAGGAAAGCGTGTGCTTGATTTGTATTGTGGGCTCGGTTTTTTCACGATCGACTTTGCGGCGCAGGGAAAAAAGACATTTGGTGTTGAACTCGACGCGGCAGCGATTGAACTCGCGCGCGAAAACGCGAAGCTCAACAATGTTGAGGCAGGTTTTGCGGCAGCTTCTATGGAAGAGTGGATTCGCGGAGAAGGACCGGCGATTATTAAGGATTTCGCAGCCGACTCGATTGTGGTTGATCCGCCGCGCATGGGTTTGCATCCGCGTGTTGTTGACTGGCTCAAGGATCAGAAAGTTCCTGAGCTTATTTATGTTTCGTGTAATTACGAACAGCTCGCGCGCGAAATGCTTGAGCTGCAGAAGGTTTATAAATTAGTTGCGCTTGAGGCGGTTGATATGTTTCCGCATACGCCTCATATTGAAACGATTGCGCGATTTGAGCTGATCTGATTTTTTAAGGATTCAAGTCCATTGTGGTATAATTTGACTACTTGAGTTTTTTTTTAGATATTTATATGCCATTAAAAGATTTCGAATTACAGGCGCAGCAGCTTGAAGAAGAGCGTGCGGCTCGCCAAATGGCGCGTGTTCAGGGCGCAGTGACTAAGGAGGCTCGCGCTCAATCTTTGAATGGCGAATACGATGCCGCAGTTGCAAACATGCCGGATTTGCATGATCGAATTCGAGATCTACTTCGGTTAAAAGATACACTGGCTTCGCATGATCAGCCGATGGATGATGTAACATACGATGACTTGATTCACGAAATCAAAAGAACTGACGGTGAAGTTCCTCGAGAATTGGCGCGCGAACGGAGAGAGCTCCGAAAAGAAATAAAAGAAATTCGTGCAGAGGCCGTTGCCGATAATGCCGATCTTGAGACCTTGACAGTAATAGATCAAGCCGCGCAAACAATTGATGCAGCACGTTCATCGGAGAAATATAAAAAAATAGCCGAGGTCACACAAGAGAGGATAAAAAAGAGTTCTGAAAAAGTTGCCGAGCAGAAGGCCGTGATTGTTGCGGCGGATGAAAAAAGAGTTGCAGCAGCGGAGCAGCTCGCGAAAACTAAGATTACTAAAGAATTTGTTGCGAATTCGTGGAAGGGTCTGGATATCTGGTGTAATAGGTGGGATCGTTCAAATGGCGATTTCTATAATTTGACGGGTTCGATACGAACTGGTGTGGATAAGAAAAAAACTGAACAAGGCCTTAGTGATTTTATTCACAGTGTGGAATCGGCTTTTTCTGAATATTTTCGGAGAGATCAGAATGATCGATGGAAGAATCTGATAGAAAGAGCCGAGCGAGAACTCGAAGATTCTGCTGCAAAAGTTGCTTTTTATAAGGAAAATATTCTTAGGTGCGAGCGTAGTGTTCCTAAAGGATGGTTTCGGAAAACGATTGAAGTCTTTGATCTAGAGAAATTTCCAAATGGAATGCTACACACAGAAGCTATAAGCAATGAATACACGTACACACCTTCAGGCCCCCGCACCATGCCTCAGATAGATGTGCATCCACAGGATATTCCGGGCTTGATCACTCTTTACCAAAAAAAGATGGAAGAGGAGCTGTATACATTAAAACAGCGCATAGCAAAGGTGCGGGCTGTGGGGCAGGGTATGTTAGATGAAGCAGTTGCTTCTGTTAAAAAGAGAAAAGATTCTTTACGTTTTGAGATACCCACATTGCAGAGCGATGGAAATCAAAGTCAGCTCAAAGAACGTATTAAGAATTTGCAACAAAAAAATGAAGATAATGATAAATTTTGGGATCTTGTTATAGGAGAGTTGCAGAAAAGAACGGATGCTGTTTATGGAGATGAAACGAGTTTGAAGCACTATCTAGATTCAATTGCTAGAATTACAGAAGGTAACATCTCCTACGGGAAAGAGTGGACTGGTCAGTACAATAATAGCCGTAATGGCGTTGTGCGGGAAATGAGGATTCGAGAATCGGGGTCTCGTTTTACGAGTTTTAATTTTGGAGCCTCGGTTAAAAAAGATCTTGGAAGGGAAGTCCTTCGAGTTTTAAAAGAAGATGATTCTGTAACTTCTACTCAGCAACAAAAGTAAGCATCTTAAGGTGTTTAATAGCTAGCGATAGCAAAATATTGAGGTTGAGTTCTTGACAAGACCTCGATTTTTTGTTATATTTTTTAGTTATGCTGAAAGTAGCATAACGAACTTTGGCTTGAGCGGTGTGTGGGTGAAATAGTTTTTTTACAAGACTCAGAACCGGTAGACAGAATCTTCGAGTTTTGTGTTTCTCTGCGCCATTGCGCAGGGCGACGCAAAACTCGACAATTCGCGGCCGTCGTGGCTGGCATACTCGAGTGGAGGTTTCTCATGCGTACTTTGTTGTTTGCAGCGATTTTCGCTGTGCTCTCTCCCAGCATCGTGGAGGCCAAGTGCCGCTATCAGCCCGACAGCCCAACGTTCAGCGACGGACTCGCGGATGTGCGCGTGGCTGTGGAAAAAACGGCGACCAGCACATGGCGGACCTGTGCGTTGCCCGAGGCGCGGCGACTTGACCATCTCTACGACAGGAGTACTCCGGGTGTCGTCGGTCGCGCATGTTTCGACGATCACATTAGCGGGCAGTACACGGCGTGGCAGGCAGTCATTGCGAAATGCGGTGAGCCTCTGGCGCGGACTGATGCAGGACGTGATTACGCAAACGTCGCACGCTGCAAAGTCAAGCCACTCGGTCGCGGCCTCTACGGCGTGAAGAGATGCCGCTGACCCGCCGCCCGCACTCGTCGGTCAAACCCCAATCCCTGAACCACAAACGTTTGTGACAGGGGTTGGGCATTTTTTATTTCGCTAGATTGACAATCTAGCGATTTTAGTGTAGGATTTTTCTATTCCCGAGATTTTTCGGAGAAACGGGGGCACATGATGGACTTGTTGATTCGCGCTTCGATTGCTTTTTTGGCAGCCTTCGCGCTTGGCTGCGAGGGCAAGCCTCGGGGCGAGTGGCACATGAATGGAAAGGAAGTACAACTTCCGGGAGATGTGCGCATTGACCACTGGAATTCAATGCTCACAGTTATTGGGAAGGGCCCAACTGAGCGCTGCGCTGCCGAGCGCAAGCGTGTAGGGCTGTCAGTGGACACCTCGGCAACGTCGCTGCGCTGGTACGAAAACCAGGCGATGGGCGACTGCCAATTTAGCCGTGCTCATCTTCAATCCGACGGCACAGTTCGGTTCGATCCGCTGCGGCCCTAGGAGATTCGCTCGCCCGCAACCTGCGCGAGGCTCCGTTGCACCATCCCAGAGGACTTCCGGGGTGGTGCATTTTGTTATAGAATGGGTATATATGAACAATGAAATACAAAATGTTGGATGGGAGCCGTTGCCGCTTCATCAAGAAATTCCGCTTCCACCGCCTCCTCAAGAAGTAGAAGAGACACCTGTAGAGGTTAAAAAAGATTCAACAAAGGGGTATGTTATTAATGGTGTAGATCCTCGTGTAGATGATCGGTTTGATGATGATAAAATCATGCGTCCCGATGAAATGTAATTGTGAATATAAATCCGCACATAGCAGTAACCGATCGAAATAAACTCCCAGAATCTCCGGGGGTCTATTTGTTTTTTGATGCGGCCGGCACGCTCATGTATGTTGGCAAGGCGACATCGCTGAAATCGCGCGTGGGATCGTATTTTCGCGCACAAAAAAATGGGCCGACGCGCGCGATCGAGGAGGTGGTGAGCGAAATTGCGCACATCGAATATATCGAAACGCCGACCGTGCTTGAGGCGCTGCTCAAAGAAGCGGATTTGATTCGTCACAAAAAACCGCCGTACAATGTTTTGCTCAAGGACGACAAAAGTTTTTTGTGGATTTGTTTTACGGCCGACGAATATCCGCGCGTGGTTTTGGTGCGCGGCAAGGATTTGGAAATTGCGGGTGCCGAAAAAATGTATCCAAAACGCTGGGGTCCGTTTGTTGGCGCGAAAATGACACGCAGCGCGCTCGAAATTATGCGCCGGATTTTTTCGTGGAGCGATTGCGTGCCGGGCCGCGCGCGCCCATGTTTCAATGCGCAGATCGGGCGTTGCTCTGGCGTGTGTACTCGCGCAATTACGCCAGCGGCATATAAGAAAATCTTGCGTCGCATGGCACTATTTTTGGATGGCAAGCGATCGACGCTTGAGGCGCAGCTATTGAAGGAAATGGCGTCAGCCGCGCGCGCGGAAGATTTTGAGCAGGCAGCGCTTTTGCGTAATCAATTATTTGCGTTGCAACACATTCAGGATATTGCGCTCATTGGCCGCGAGGACGACGAGCCGCCGGCGAATTTGTCGGTCAATCCGTTCAAGCGCATCGAGGGCTACGATATTTCGCATTTGTCGGGGACGGGCATGGTTGCGTCGATGGTTGTGTTTGAACATGGCGAGCCTGCGAAAAAAGAATATCGAAAATTTGAAATTAAGGGTTTTACAAAATCAAATGACACGGGCGCGCTGCGCGAAACATTGTCGCGACGGTTGGCGCATCCCGAATGGCCACTGCCTGAGATTTTTTTCATTGATGGCGGCGAGGGGCAGGTGAATGCGGTGATGAAAATTTTGCGTGAGCTAAAAATTGATCGGCCGGTTGTTGGAATTGCAAAAGGTGCGTTGCGGAAAAATATTCGTTATGTTTTTGATCGCCGGAATGTGGCGCTCGATCGCGCGATTCGATTGTATGGGCATATTTTTGTGAAGGTTCGCAATGAGGCGCATAGGTTTGCGATTACGTATCAGCGGAAGAAGCGGAACATAAGGGATTTTTCATGAGTCAACTTTTCAGCGCACGCGTCGGGCTGCTCCTGCGGCAGCCCGCGCTCTCCCTCGGCGCTCTCGTCTTACCGTAGGCAAGACACCGAGCTCGCGCGCCTGCGGGGGACGCTTCAAAGTTGACTCATGAAAAATCTGGTGGTGCGTTAAGATGGAATGCTCCATTGACCTTTTTTCGTTTCTAGACTAGTATTCTGACTTAGAATCGCATTCAGCTTTTCGACTGCGTGTAGATCGAGAGCTATACGTGATCAAACAGGAGGATTTCATGCTAGATTTCGGTCAGCACCGGCGTTGGGATTATAAGAAAGGCGAACTCGGAGAGCTCTGTCAGTATGAGTTCATGCTTCCCGAGAGCGGCGACATTCGCAGGCAGCCCATATTGCGAGAGGCCAACCTTGAGACAGGGACGATCTATTTGGTCAGACTCCTTGGGGTTACTGATTACGATCCGAATCAGATAGTTTCCAAGAAATATGACTTCATCCAGTTCGGTGGTTATTGGGCGGACGATCCCACTAGTGGCTTCTTTATACTCCTTCCCGCTGTGGTTGCGGAGCAGGTTTTCAAGCAGGATTCGTCGATGCGCTCATGGGGCAATACTCGTAATATGCCCAAGTGACTAGTCGTTATGTGGCCGCTCGGCCTCCTCACCAGGAGATCGGGCGGCCATGTTTTATTTTTTGTTTTGTTCAGATTCTTTTATATTTTTATTTGTAAGACAATGTCATACAAAATTAAAAATGAATTTTTTAATATAATTCTATTTTAGTAGGTTTGGTAGTTGCTTTTGCCCCCTAAGACAGGGGCTTGACACATTTTTGAAGGCGTGGTTAAATGTGAACCTCAACAACGCGCGTGTAGTTCAGCAAAGGTAAGAACGCCACCCTCTCAAGGTGGAGGTCGGGGGTTCAAATCCCTCCATGCGCACTGCAGTACAACAAGACTGCGAAAGGGGCCAAAGCTCGGTGGTTAGAGCGCTTCTCATTTCACCTTACAAATTGGGTAGTGAGAAGAGGTCGTCAGTTCGACACTGACTGGTCCCACCAACCTAGAGACGATTGACATTATGTCGGTCGTCTCTTTTCTTTTTTAGTGTGTTTTCAAACTGTATTACAATGTAATACAGTTTGAAAACACACTAAATGTGGTAGTAAAAAAACAACGGGTTATCCACAGGTGGGTGTTTTGCCTTGTTTTACAGTACTTTGTGGTCTATAATGGTTTCAAGTGGAGCAAAGTGGGGTTTGAAAGGCTATGTTTATCGGAGAATACAGACATTCCATTGACGATAAAGGCCGACTTGCAATCCCGGCTAAGTTTCGAAGTTCTTTGAAAAAAGCAGTAGTTACGCGTGGTTTAGATGCATGTTTGTTTGTCTACCCGATGTCGGAGTGGAAAATTCTTGCGGAAAAACTTGCTAATTTGCCGATCAGTCAAGCAAATTCACGTGCGTTCGCCCGACTCATGCTTGCGGGTGCAATGGATGTTGAGATTGATTCGCAAGGTCGGATTGTTCTTCCGGAATATTTGCGAAGTTATGCGGGACTTGGAAAACAAGTTGTGTTGGCGGGGCTTTATAATCGGATTGAACTGTGGAGCGAGGCGGCGTGGGAAACGTATACGCAGCGCGCGGAAAAAAACAGTGGCGATATTGCAGAGCACATGCTATCGCTCGGAATCTAACTATGGAAACAACACTATTACATCGTCCGGTACTTCTGAATGAAGTGCGTGAATATTTGGACGCCAAACCGGGAATGGTTGTTGTTGACGGAACGCTCGGCGACGGGGGGCATAGCGCGATGTTTTGTGAGCAGGTGGGGCCAAAAGGACTCGTGATTGGTATCGATCGCGATCCGGAGGCGTTGCCTGCGGCAAGTAGTCGGCTTCATATATATGGACCGGTATTTCGTGCAGTGCATGGAAATTTTAAAGACGCACCGCGGCTTGCGACGAGTGTGACGGATCGGCCCGTTGATCGAGTTCTTCTTGATCTTGGGTGGTCAACAACGCAGTTTATGGTTCGGGGTCGGGGATTTAGTTTTTTGACCAACGAGCATTTGGACATGCGGTTTGACCCGAGCGAGTCGTCGGAAAGTGCGGCGGAAATTGTGAATGGGTATAAAAAGGCAGATCTTGTTCGCATATTTCGGCTGTATGGCGAGGAGCCACAGGCGGAAAAAATTGCGGAGGCGATTGTGCGTGCGCGTATGAAAGAGCCGATTAACACAACGCAACAGCTCGCGAACGTGATTGTGAGTGTGGCGCCACGCCACGGCAAAATTCATCCGGCAACGCAGGTGTTCCAAGCGCTGCGCATCGCGGTGAATGACGAGCTCAGCGTTCTCCATGATGCACTTGAGGCAATAACGGATTTTGTACCAAGCGGCGCGCGAATTGGGATTATCACGTTTCATTCGCTCGAAGATCGGATTGTGAAGCGGTTTGTTTCGATGCGTACGGATGTGCAGGCAATTTCGAAAAAACCGATAGCGCCGTCCCCTGAAGAAATCCGCGATAATCCACGGTCTCGCAGTAGTAAACTTAGGATTTTTGAAAAAAAATAACGACGTATGTCAGCTCGCACATTCAGTTTTCTTGACAACCGAAGTCTACGCATCACCTTCTTTTTTCTGACGCTCGTGCTTGGAGTTGTTTATTTTGTTCAGATTACAACGGTTTCAGCTCGGGGCATTGAGCTGCGACATCTTTCGCAAAAACAATCGCTGCTCTCGGGCGAAACGCATCGCATCGAGCTTTTTATTGCCGAAGAATCATCGGCGCAAAAATTACAAAAACGTGTTGAAGAGCTCGGACTTGTTTCAACGAGTAATGTCGAATATTTAAAAGTGGATGCAAATTCTGTTGCGATGAAATAAGTGGTATACTGCGTGAAACGTATGCCAGCAAATATTACCATTGTAAATAGTCTTTTTCTGCAGTTAGTTGTTGATGTGTTTTACGCACCTGTATGGTGGTATTCGCAGGGGCTACTGTGGTTTTTTCGAAAAGTTATCGCGTCAATTCGCGAAACAGCCAACGCGGCAGGACTTGGGATTTGGGTCAAAAATATTTTGGTTCCGATGTACGGTCAGTATGATATCTGGGGGAGAATCGTTAGTTTTATTGTGCGATTCGCGAATATTATTGGGCGCGCGCTGTGGGTTTTGATCTGGACAATTATTTGTTTGGCGGCCTTACTTATATGGATCGCGGCGCCGATTACCTTGTTAGTTATTTTTCTAAGTTCGATAATGCAACGTACCTATGCCTGAACCGATGAGCTTGATTTTTTGCGAGCAATGCCATGGAACGGGAAAAATTTTGGAGAAAAATTGTAATTCGTGTGGTGGAAAAACAGTTGGCGGCATGGCGCGCGGAACATTTTTATATTGGCAATTTCCGATTACAGCGTACGATATTTCGTATCGCCGAATCAAACAAAAATTCGATGCGGCGAGTAATATGTTTGTGGTTATTGCAGGTCTTGCATTAATCGCAGGCTTTGTTTTTGACGTTATTTCAACAGAAGGCGTTGTAATCGGCTGCGCACTACTTCTGTTTGTGCTCATGCGATTTGTTCGATCGGCGCCGGTTATTACGGATGTTCCGGTACGCACGTATGTGGATACAAAAAATTCAGATGACCGAGAACTGCAGCATTCATGGGCGGAAATTCGTCACATGCCGCTTTCCGCACAGCAAAATATTGCAACGGCTTATACGCACGATGCGCAAGATGTTGTTGAGCGAGCATTTATCATGGCGAGCACGCAGGGAGCAACTCAGGTAACGAGTGCACATATATTTGCAGCGCTGCTTAAAAAAGATTCGATACAAACTATTTTAATTCGCTTGTTGGTATCGGTTGAGGGAATTGAAAAAGCGTTATCAGCGCTGCTCGGTACACCGACGTCCGAGCAGTCGGCGCCGCCGCTGAGCAAAGAAGTTTGGGAATTATTGTTTGCGGCATTTGATGCAGCGTATGATGCGCGCGAGCCTAAGGTCTCAGTGACGGAAATTTTTGAGGCGCTTATTGTGCGCGACGAAAAAATTCGAGATTTGCTTTCAGATTTTGAAATTAAACAGGAATCGCTTGTTAATGTGATTCGATGGGTTCGCGTGCGCGGGCAACTTCGGCGGCAGTCGAGCCGGCGTGCACATGGCGGGCGCGGACGAAGCACGGGCGATACGAATCGCTCGATGACGGCAATTGCAACACCATTTTTAAATTCGTTTAGTGAGGATTTGACGCGTCAGTCGCTGTGGGGCGCACTTGAGCCGATGGTTGGGCGTGAATCGGAAGTTGAAGAAATATTTCGCGTGCTACAAGGGGGTGGCGTGAGTGTTTTGTTGGTTGGCGAGCACGGCGTTGGAAAGCGTAGTATCATTCATGGAATTGCAGATTTAATGGTTGCGGAAAATGTTCCTGATGTTTTAAAGGACAAGCGATTGGTTGAGCTTAATGTTTCTAAGATGTTGTCGGGGGTGGGGCCTACGGAGGCGGAGGATCGGTTATTGACGATGTTAAATGAGCTCGAACAGGCGGGGAATATTATTTTGGTAATTCCATCGGTTGAAAAGTTGGTTGGAATAACGATCGGGCAGGCGCAGAGTATGGATGTGGCGAGTGTTTTAACACAGGAACTTGGGAAGCGCGCATTTTTAACGATTGCAACAACGACACCCGATGCGTTTAATCGGGTGATTGCGAATCAAGCGATGGGGACAGTGTTTCAGAAAATTGTTGTTGATGAGATGGGGACGAATGATGCGATTCGCGTGCTTGAGGCGAAAGCGGGGTTTGTTGAATACAAGCATGACGTGTGGTTTTCGTATGCTGCGATTGAGCGTGCAGTTGTTATGTCAGAGCGGTATCTGCATGATTCGTTTTTGCCGAATAAGGCGATTCAAATTTGTAATGAGGTTGCGCTGTATGCGCGAAATAAACGGGGGAAGAATGCGCTTGTTATGGCGGATGATGTTGCGGCGATTATTGCGCAGAAAACTAAAATTCCGGTGACGGCGGTGACGGAAGACGAGGGGGCGAAGCTCATGCGTTTGGAGTCTGAAATGCATAATCGGGTGATTGGACAAGAGGAAGCGGTGACGCTCGTTGCGAATGCGCTGCGTCGATCGCGCGCTGAGATTCGGACAGGGAAGCGGCCGATTGCGAATTTCTTGTTTCTGGGTCCGACGGGTGTTGGAAAAACGGAGCTTACGAAAACAATTGCGGAAGTTTATTTCGGAAGCGAAAACGAGATGGTTCGTTTGGACATGTCGGAATATCAGGATACGAATTCGATTTATCGGATGATTGGACAGCCGGGCCAGCAAGGGACGGGTGTTTTGACGGAAGCGATTCGGCAAAAACCGTTTTCGCTTGTGTTGCTTGATGAAATTGAAAAGGCGGATCCGAATATTTTGAATTTGTTTTTGCAGGTGATGGACGATGGGCGATTGACGGATTCGGTTGGGCGCGTGATTGATTTTACGAATACCATTGTGATTGCAACGTCGAACGCGGGAACTCAGTATGTTCAGGACCAGATGCGCGCGTCGGTTGACCACGAGCAGATTAAAACGCAGCTCATTCACGGCGAGCTCAAGCAGTATTTTAAGCCGGAGTTTTTGAATCGTTTTGATGCGATTGTTCTCTTTCAGGCGCTCACACAGGATCAAATCGGTTCAGTTGCGCGGCTTATTTTGCGGGGAATTGGTAAGAAACTGGAAGAACGTGGTATTGTTTTGGAGGTTACGGATGCGGGAATTGCAATGCTTGCGGCAGCAGGATATGATCCGGAGTTCGGCGCGCGACCGCTACGCCGCGTTATTCAGGACCGCATAGAAAATCAGATTGCTGGATTATTACTTCAAAATCAGGTGCACCGAAAAGATACAATCGTTGTAGATGATGCGGGTGTGCATGTTCGAACTGTTTAGGGTATGACCGTTTTTTGGCTGGCGAGTTTAGGTGTTGGTGTTGTAACTGCAATTCTTGCGGCTATTTTGATTCCCTTTGGAAATCGGCTGAAGCTCGTTGATGAGCCGTTTGTTGCGGCGCGCAAGGTTCATAAAAAACCAATTCCGCTTATTGGGGGGTTGGCGATTGCGGCGTCGGTAATTTTGGGACTCGTATGCGCGGCGGCGTATGTTCCGGAGCTTGTTCCTGTGCTTAGTATGGAAAAGTGGTCTGCGCTTATTGCCGCAACTGTTGTTATTTTTGCGTTTGGCACGATGGATGATCGGATGAATTTGTCGCCACGCATTCAGATTTTAGGGCCGATTATCGCATCGCTTATTGCTGCGGGCTCGGGTATCGTTGTTGGAAATGTCACCAATCCTTTGGGCGGCGTTATTTCGTTTTCTCAGATGCCGTTTGTTGCGGGCGCGCTCACGTTTTGTTGGCTCATGGGAATGATGTACAGCACAAAGCTACTCGACGGACTCGATGGATTGTCAACAGGACTTTCGGGAATTGCAGCGCTCATGATTTTTGCGCTGACGCAAACATCGCGGTTTTATGAGCCGCGCATCGGATTTGCTGCAATTATTTTTGCGGGTGCATGTTTTGGTTTTTTGCTCGTTAATTTTCATCCAGCACGCGCATTTTTAGGTGAGGGCGGCTCTTTATTTGTTGGATTTGCAATTGCGATATTGTCGATTTTAAGCGGAAGCAAAATTGCAACGGCGCTTATTGTTATGGGACTTCCTGTTATTGATGTCGCGCGTGTTATTATTTCGCGCCGACTTCGTGGCCATCCGATTTTTAAAGGTGACGACCAGCATCTGCATCATTTACTACTTGCAAATGGTTTGTCTCATCGTGCAGCGGTTTTATTTTATTACGTTGTTGGAAGTTCCCTTGGCGTGCTCGCATTGTTTTTGCAAAGCAAGGGAAAAATAATTGTACTTGCGGCGCTTGTAATTCTTGCGGTTGCGCTTGCGTTCGTGCTTCGCTATCGACGTGCACATCTATGAAATCGCCATTGCGCGCAGAACCACTTTCAATTGGGACGATTAAGATGGTACTTCTTGTCGTTGCTGTCGTTTTTTTCGCTGTTTTTATATGGAAGCGAGTGTATTCATCGGCGATTATTGAATTGGGCGGCGAGCGATTTGAGGTGCGCATTGCGGATAATCGGGAAAAACGTGCAAAAGGATTGGGTGGTTCTGATCCGCTTGAAAAGAATGAGGGAATGTTGTTTGTTTTTGAATCGTCGGGGAATTATCAATTTTGGATGAAGGGCTTGACTTATCCGCTTGATATTATTTGGGTAGCAGGTGGAAAGATTGTGGACATCGCGCCGCGAGTTGCGCCGATTGCAGAAAATGAGAATGTGGAGAGTTATCGAAAATACGCGCCGCGATTGCCCGCGGATCGGGTGATTGAGGTTGCAGCCGGAACGGTTGATCGGCTCGGAATCAAAATAGGAGATTCGGTTCGAACAGTTGAGAATTAAAAAACACCTCGACGCGGAGGTGTTTTTTTAATTGAGCAGGGAAATTATGAGAGCTTTGCAATCTTAACTTCTGTCTGCTCCTGGCGATGGCCAGCTGTGCGGCGATAGCGAACTTTGTTCTTAAACTTGCGAACGATGATTTTGCGAGTTCGTGTGTTTGC
>Ga0172380_10007046_pt1 | contig 12808 bp, 13 predicted proteins | sample Leawe162metaG_FD_119747 | JGI IMG/M metagenome (GOLD analysis project Ga0172380, IMG submission 119747) | Leachate microbial communities from a municipal landfill in Southern Ontario, Canada - Leachate well 162 metaG | ecosystem: Engineered > Solid waste > Landfill > Unclassified | place...
AAGTTTGTTGTCACAGAGGGTAGTCCTAGTGAGGTGGGTCAGTGGGAGACTATTCACCTGGCAATTAAAGAGAGTTTTAAGAAAATAGGAGATTATGATCCTACGAGTGTTTTTACTAGTGGTGTAATGGTCAAAGACGGAGAAGGAGAGAGGCAAGTAACATTGAAGGATATTGACCCAGAGAATTGGTACACGGTTGATAATTCACCGATTAATGTGCCGGTGATTGACTTTAGGGGCAAGCCGAAAAATCACTATGACATTTATGGGACAAAGAATGGGAAAAGTTGGTATGAAGACAATCCTACTGCGAGACCTATTCAGGTATCGGTTGATAGGGGTTACTTTGTCGTTCAGATGACTAGTGCTGAGGGTACTACCAATTCTATGCTTGCTGTACCAGTGCTTGCTTACGAAGGTGGCGAGTCTGTTTCCGTTGGTTTAGCTTTGGTTGATTTGAAATATGCCGACGATGAATTCATGGGTCTCTTAAATGTTAAGGATAGACCAAAATTGCACCCTGTAATGGTATATGGTGCGGATCTTAGTAAATCACAATATGCGGAGAGGGTTGAGAAAAAGCTATTGTCGGATCTGGCTATGAGAAAAATGATGGTTAAAAAATATGAAGAAATTGGGGAGCCAGTAAAGGATGTATATACAACCATGCCGCAGAGTTTTATGGACAAAGGTATATTTGATTTGTGGCTTTACTAAGTGCTAATTGCTTTTGCTGAGTTTTAGTTGCACATAACCATATTTGTTGCCATAATGGCTTTGTGATTAAGAAATTTGCTGGAATAGGTATTTTGGTGCTATTTTTTATTGCTATTTTGTGGCTGCTTTGTTTTGGGATAGATGGTTATGCGAATAATTCTTTGGTAGTACAAGTAAGAAAGTATGTTTTTACTAACCTAAGGTCTAAGATGGGGCTAACGTACAAGTCGTTGCCATTTTTGATAACTCCGGTGCAGAAGATAAGCGTTGGTGGAAGTGATATGCATGTTTATGCGCTCCTTGGTAAGTTTGAGAAGATAGATTTCAATGAACAGAGGATATACTTGAAGGGTAGAGATGGTTTAAGTTATGGTTTTGATTTTTATAATGGATCATCTGATCGTAACTACAGTAATCAAAATCAGTTTTTTTATGAGGAATCGAATGGAGTTGGAGATGCAAAGACTAAAATAATAGAATTGGACAAGATAGATTTTGAAGCGGGAAATTTATTTGGCATAGATGATGTGTTTTTGATATATTGGATTGACAATAGATCCTTAAAAACTATTATTAGTGAATTAAAGACCGACTTACTTAGTACAGTAAATTCTGGTAAAAGAGTGTCATATTATCAAAAAATATATAGATTTGTTTATGCTAAATAGACTATTGAGGTTGGGGTTGTTGTTGGGTGTGATGGGGATGGGGATGTTATTGAGTAGTGGGAAAGTAATGGCCCAATTGTGTTGTACCGAAGCTTGTAATGACGGACTCGGATGTTGTGGTGATTTTTATGAATGTGGGTTCCCGCCGGATCCACCGCCACCTGGAGACCCTTGGACTTGTTTCCCCGCGGGGACGAAGGTGACGTTGCCGGGTGATGTGAAGGTAAATATTGAGGATGTGAAGGTAGGGGACAAGGTGGTGAGTCAGGATGAGACGGGGAATAGGTCGATAAGTACAGTGACAAAACTAGACCAGCCGATACGAGAACACATGTGCCAAATCGACTTTGAAAACGGCGAGCATCTCCAGCTAACTAATGAACACCCACTCATGACCCAGGACGGATGGAAGTCGATCTCCCCGGACAAGACAAAAGAAGAAAATCCCAATTTGATCACCCAAAGTCTGATGGTGGGGGACAACATAGTCAGGGAAGACGGGGTTGAGTCGATAGTTAAAGACTTTTCCTGCTGGTCGAAAAAAACGCCGGCCTACAACCTAATTCTTGACGAGGGTGCCCACACTTATTTTGCTGATGGTTATTTGGCACACAATAAAGGGTGTTGGCTAGGCGCGACAGATTGTCCAGTAGGCAGTGTGCGGACAGATAATTTACTTTACAAGGAATGTATTAGTGGTACTGGAGCCTGCATTGGTACAGCACAAACACAAGCTACAACTCTTTGTAATGGTACGCACAATAAAAATCGTTATACTTGGTCGTGTTGTGCCACGGAACCTTTGACTACCAAGCCTACTCTACTTTATCCTGCTGATGGGGGGAAGGTGAGTGGGCTCACGTCAGAACTGACGTGGGAAGGTCTGACAGAGGCGCAATGGGGGACATCTTGCGATGGTCTTAGTAAAACATATGAAGTACATGTAAAAGCTGGGGACGCGGGAACCTGGGCAGTACTAGGTACTGTGGATAGTACCACGACCAGCCTGTTCCATACGGGAATCTACAATGTCACCTATTATTGGTATGTTACTGCGAGAAAGGGTGAGACTACATCTTCTTATGCGATAAATAGTGATATCCATAGCTTTGTATATGCCAGACAGCAAATAGAAGGTGGGGTCTATTATGATCCGAGTGGAGCGAGTTGCTCCAAAGCCACTCCCATGAATGTGTCTGGAATGACAGTGTCGGTGCCGGCAACATGTAGAGCCACAATGGTTGCACTGGCAGGGAAGACATTGTCAGTAGTGGATCTAAACTCGACATGGACAGCGGGAGATAGAGGTGCAGTACCTGGTGCAGCGAAGGCAGCTTACCCGCCTAGTAAATATCTGTACCCACTCGCGGCAAAGTTTTTCTCTGATTCTGACGGGATAAATTATTATATTTCATATGAGTATAAGAGTGGATTTGGAAATACCCCAAGCTATGCCGATTTACGACCTTTGGATAACCCGGTAAAAATCTTGACGCATAAACTAGTGGGAGGGTTTAAAACTTATACTACTAGCTATTTTAACTCGAGAGATAAAGAGATTACAGTAAATCACCCATATGATGAGGGGATGACAACAGTCACCGAAGAAACGGTAGATTGTCTAAATGCGATGCATCTAGAGGATGCAACCGTACCTGTTGGTAGCGATGGTAAATTTTATGTGAATAATATCGGCGAGTCGCTCTCGATACCCGTGTATGATGCGTCAAATAACTTGGTTCAGCCGGCTAGAACGATCTCTGCGTACACAGTCACTCTAAGTGTTCCGAGTGGTTATCAGTGCAAGTTGGGTTGTGGCGAGTGTCCAGTAAAATCTGGAGTACCGGGCCCGACGACGAATGTGAATTTTTATCTAACTAAACTAAATGACTTTACTCCTTGGTGGCAGGTATCGGGTGCTGGGGTGTATGCGGGGGGAGAGGTAAAGTCGGGATTGCCAAGTGCGAGCGATAGACTAATCCTGAGCTCGGGTACGGGTAGTGCAGGGGCACTGCTATTGGCTACAACAAACACGCCAAATTTGGGGTTGGGGAAAGTTTCTGATGAAGGCTGGATAGCAAAGTCGAAATATAAGGGAAAAACGATGGGTTATGACTATTTTGCTGCGCATATGGGGGTAGTGAAGGGACAAGCCAGTGACTGGCAAAGCGATACAATAACTATGCCTAGCTATGACGCAGGAAAAGAGTTTCTTTATATTAAACCCACCTCGAACCAAGCTACAATCGGCGAGAAATGGACTGTGGCAAATGGAGAAAAATATACAGTTTTTGTAAACGGAGATTTGCGGGTGAGTGCCGATATAGTGGTAGCGGATGGTGGTTTTTTGAGTTTGATAGTTAGCGGAAAAGTTGTAGTTGATCCTGGTGTAGAACAACTGCAAGGACTTATTGTAGTTGGCAAAAACTTTGTCACAGAGGCTAAATATGATAAAGATAACGACATTGTCGATAGTCCACTAGAAGTGCAAGGGACAGTGGTCGCATGGGGAGAGATGCAATTGTTTAGGAACTTGGGGATAGGGAACTCGGTGCCAGCAGAAAAATTTGTTTACAGGCGTGATTTGTTGGCAAATATGCCAGAAAAGATGAAGGTATTTGCGATGCAGTGGCAAGAAGTGGTGGCGGGTTCCTTTTAAATTGATTTAGTGCTCATGAGAAAATAAGCGAGAATAATGACAATGACAAAGATGGATCCGACGGAGACACCGACCCAGCCACGATTGTCGTAGTTCATAATTTTGTTGACGCCCTCACCAATGAGTGTAAAACCAAATAGACTGGGTAGGATAAAGAGAACCATGAGAAAATTGGCGTCAGTTGTGTAGTTCATGTATTTTTTAAGTAGTATTTAGTTCCTTTGGTGCTACCTTTTTTGAGTAAGAGGTTTTTGGCGACTAGGTCTCGCAAGTCGCGGAGGATGGTATCTTCGGAAACATCTGGCAATAGTTCGCGTACGTTGGACATACTAATCTCGCCAAAGCGTTCGATATATTCGACAAGTTTAATTTGACGTTCGGAGAGAGTGATTTGGACGCCACCCATGGTGCTCTTGAGGTGGAGATCAAGTGAAAGTTTTTGGACTAATGTTTTGATCCGATTGAATTCGATGGCAATGCCGAGGGTAAAATATTCGAGCCAAGTGGTAGTTTCGCTAGTGCTTGCAACCGATTGGAGGGCAGAATAATATTCTTCTGGCCAGCGATCATAGTACTCTTCGAGGGCAAAGAACTTTTTGACCTCGTAACCTTCGAGAAAGAGGAGGAGTAGGGCCATAGCACGAGCGGTGCGGCCATTACCATCGGTGAATGGGTGGATGCGAACTAGTTCGTAGTGGAGGAGTCCAGCGCGCAGTAGAGGGTGGACGGCTAGTCCGCTTTCGGAGTTAAGCCAAGCAAATAATTCGTCGACATAAAAGGAAACTTCGGTGGGAGGAGGAGGGCGGAAGGAAATTTCCTGGGTCTGTGTGTTGCGGATGACGACTTTGACACTGCGATAATGACCAGCCTCTTCCTCTGGTAGGAGACTGGCAACTGTTAGCTTGTGAATCTCGAGGAGGATGTGGTGGGTGAGGGTCACGGGCGAGGCCTCCCTCGCCCCTACGGGGACAAGGGTGTCGAGATAATCCATGACGGCACGGTAGTTGATGATTTCTTTGATGTCTCGGTCGCGGGCGACAATGCTGGTAGATGGTAGATCGTGGGTCGTAGATGGTAGTTCGGGCGCGGGAACGGGATCTAAGATATCTTCGACTTCGTTTAAATTGAGATCATTGCCTTCGAGGTGGGTGCCATGATGAATGATTTTGGCGCGGGCTTCGGCACGGAAACGTTTTTCCCAGGCAGGAACTAGGGGAGCAGAGGTGATAACTTCGCGGGCAGAATCGATGGAGCCGACATTTTTGAGGATTTGATTGGTGATGGTGTATTTAGGAGTGTACATAGGATGATTACCGCATATTTTGCGGGAAAATGCAAGGATCGTCTTTTTGGCGATCCAAACAATTTTGCAGTGCTTACAGCAACCTGCCTCGCGGCAAGGTGAGTCTGATGTGTCAGATGCGAGGCTCCGCGCTTTAAATTATTTGGATCGCCAATATTAATACAGTACAATGCTTGCATATGCAGTTTAGTAGATTGGTAGAGTATTTTGGCAGGATAGAGGCGACAAGTTTGCGGAACGAAAAAACAGAAATTTTGGCAGAAATTTTGCATGAGGCAAGTAGTGAAGAAATAGATAAACTGACATATCTGGCTCTTGGAGGGTTGCGGCCGGCATTTGATCGGCTGGAGTTTAATATGGCCGAGAAAATGATCCTGCGAGCGATTGGAGCGACCGAGAAGGAATATCAAGATCTGGGGGATTTGGGGGAGTTGGTAGTGAGTGTTAAATCACAAAGTTCCGAACACTCGCCTACGGTCACGCAAGGTTCGGAACTAGGGGTCGGGGAAATATATGAGCAACTAGAGAAAATTGCGATGGATAATGGGAGTGGAAGCCAGGAGAGAAAAGTGCTCGGGCTTTCTAAGCTAATTAAACAGGTAGAACCAGAAAGCGCCAAGTATATAGTGCGGATGGTAGCGGGGAAGCTAAGGCTTGGCTTTAGTGACAAGACAGTCATTGATGCACTCAGTTATATGGAAAATGGGACGAAAGAATTTAGTGATGTGCTAGACCGAGCATATCAGGTAAGACCGGATGTAGGGATCTTGGCACAAATGGTGAAAGCAAAAGGGATAGTTAAAGCGGTCGAGGAAATGCAGATAGAGATAGGAACGCCGATTGTGCCGGCACTAGCGCAGCGACTTAAAACTCCCGTGGAGATGATAGAGAAAATGGGCAAGGTGTACTGTGAACCGAAATACGACGGGACGAGAGTGCAGATCCATTTTAGTAGGAAAATGGAAAAACTGGGAACACGGGCGAGGCAGGCCGCGCCCCTACAGAGCGTAGGGTTGTTTGATATTGAGGAGGAAAAACCCAAGTTTTGGGTGCGGACATTTACCCGCAATCTAGATGAGAGTTCGGCGATGTTTCCTGAGCTACAAAAGATTGCAGAACAGATAAATGCAGAGGAGGTAATACTGGACTCTGAGGCGGTGGGGTACGACCCAAAAACGGGCAAACTAGTACCATTTCAACTGACGATTACTCGCAAACGTAAGCACGGTGTAGAAGAGACTGCAAGCACTGTGCCACTACGGTTTTTTGTGTTTGACATCATGTATCTGGACGGGAAAAGCTTGATAAAGTTACCGCTAAAAGAGAGAAGGAGAGTACTCTCGGAGACGATAAAACAAAATGAAAATGAGCACAAAGGTTCCGAACTATCTTTTGCTTCGCTGCAGACCGCTCTAAGTTCGGAACCTGGGGGAGGGGACATTTTGGTTGTTGATGATTATGTTGAAACGGACGACCCTGATGTGTTGCGGGAGTATCACAAGCAACAACTAACAGCAGGACTAGAGGGGGCACTGGTCAAACAGGTCGACGGACAGTATATGCCTGGGCGCACTGGATTTAACTGGGTGAAATTTAAAGAAGCAGAGGACTCGCGGGCTAAACTAGCAGATACTATCGATTGCGTGATAATGGGATATTATTTGGGCAAAGGGAAGCGAAGCGATTTTGGGCTGGGGGCATTTCTCGTTGGGGTGAAATCGGGAGATAAAATATTGACGCTGGCGAAAGTGGGGACAGGAATAACCGATGAGGTGTTTAGAGAATTGAATGTACGGATGCAAGAATGTAAGAGTGTAAAAATGCCAACCGAATACAACGTCCCTAAGACCCTCGAGCCAGACTTGTGGGTAGAACCCAAAGTGATAGTAGAAGTAGCGGCGGATGAGATAACTGTGTCGCCAACCCACAGTGCAGGATATGCACTGCGGTTCCCAAGACTAGTAAAATTTCGCGATGATAAAGCGGTAGAGCAAATTACGACACTAGAGGAAATAGTGACGATGTTTAGTATATAGTGGAGTTATGAGATTTTGGCATAAGGGAATTGATGGTGTTCACGCGTTTTATGTGAATGGGCTTTTGCGGTCACTTTTTATGTCGCTGACGACCATTTTTGTGCCGATCTTTATTTATGGACTGGCGAAATCGATTTGGCCTGTAATTTGGTTTTTCGTGGTTCAACGTGCATTTATGATTTTTATAGCACTACCTTTGTCAAAAATTATTGAAAAGATTGGTTTTCGGAAAAGTATTTCGCTTTCGGTCATATTTCTCATGGGTTATACTGTCGCGCTGATGCTGGCTGCTCAAAATATAAATTGGCTATGGGTGGCAGCAATGTGTGGGGGGATTCAGACAGTGCTTTATTGGGTTTCTCGTGACTCGGCGCTTTCGCAGGATATAGATAGTAAAAATATGGGGACAAAAATGGGATATGTGACGGTCCTAGAAAATATTGCAGAACTACTTGGGCCTTTTGCTGGTGGTGCAATTGTGGTGTTTTTTGGATACCAATATTTGTTTGTATCGGCGCTCGTAATTTTAGTTGTTTCGACAATTCCGTTGTGGTGGATGCCGCCACATGCGCATAAAAATGGGGTGAGTCTTGGTGGTTTTTGGTATTTTTTGAGTAGTGGCCGATATTTGCATCAGGTGGTAGCCAATTTTGGATCGGCGATGAATGACTACGGAAATGGGGTTATTTGGCCGCTATTGTTGTTTTTTCAAGGAATAAATAACGAAAAACTGGGAGCTATTTATAGTGTAGTGGCGGTCGTGACGATAGTAGTACAGTATGTGAGTAGCAAGTGGTTTGATAGGCTGAGGGCAAGAAAAGATTATGCAGACGAAGGGGTGTACGGGTTTGCTAGCGTGGGAGTGGCTGCCTCGTGGCTAGTAAGAATTTTTGCTAGCGGCATCGGGCAAATATTGCCAATAGATATAGGGAGACAGATTTTTAGTGCTGTTTATATGAATTTTTATTCTGACTATTTACATCTTGGTGGCAAGAGGATGGGGTCGATTGCGTACTGGGTTTATATGGAAATGATTTATTCGTTTGGTACGATATTTATATTTGGGGTAATGGCGATTGGGGTGTATTTTGGAGTTTGGAAGGAAATGGTTTTGAGTACGATTGCACTGTGGAGTCTGGTGACGATTGTGATTGCCAGGGAAAGTAATATGAGATAGTAGATCGTGGATCGTAGAGAAAAATATGACAGTAACACAACCGACATTGCTAGGTGATATTCTCAAAAAATTTGAGGGAAGAAATGATGGGAAATATATTTCCCAAGAGTTTCAGGACTACGGGTATCGTTTGTCGATAGATTTGAATGACATGGAACACAAGTCGCTGTATATCCGGATGGCGAAGACAGTGCCACGAGCAATACTGGAGGCTGCAAGGTCTTTTGCGGTCGACGCGGATCACGCCAAGTCAAAGGGAAGACTGTTTATGTGGAAGGTGAGTGAGTTAAAGAAAAATAGCATTAAATATGTCTAATTGTGACCTGATCCAAAACAATTTTGCAGTCCTCACAGCAATCTGATGTATCAGATGTGACGCTCCGGGCTTAAAATTATTTCTGGATCAGGCCTAATAATTTTTTCTTTAGTGTATATTTAAGTTATGAAAAGATATCTATTTTCTCATTTGCCGATGGCCCTTGGATACGCGTTGTTAGTTTTTGCGATCCGATCGGGGTGGTGGAGATTTGAATGGTTGCAAATAGCCAATTGGATCTGGTGGGTACTGGGGGTAGTAATGGGAGTCATTATTCTTTTTGCGGATAGAATTGTTTATACCTACAGTTATCCCGGGGCACAGATTTCGCAACAATTTGCTTGGTATATAAAAGAAAAAAAATATCTTAGCGCGCTAGAGCTACTGGATCTGAGACGGTTAGAGCAGGAGAGACTATCTTTTCGGTCGTCACTTTTTATGGCAATTTGGGTGCCACTATCGTTTTTTGCCCTGACCTCGACGACGGGCTTGTTTGGCAAGGGAGTGGTAATGGGATTGATGCTCCATATTTTGGCTGATTCGTGGAAGTTGCAAAAGATTGAGCCTAGGAGACTACATATCAGACTATTTTGGCTGATTAAACGACAGATAACTGATGAGGAACGACTGGTGTTTTTGAGTATTATTACCGTGTTGTTTGTAGCTTTTAGTTTTTGGGTATCCTAATGTTTCATCTTTACGGACTCTTTATTGGGATCGCGGTCGTTGTAGGCTATAGCGTGGCGGAAAAGATAGAACCAAAGGTGGCCAAGTTAGCTCCATGGGTACTAGTATTTGGGTTTGTGGGGGCGAGACTTTACCACGTAGTAGATATGTGGGAATACTACTCTGTTAATCTGGGTCAGATTGTTGCGGTGTGGAATGGAGGTCTAGGGATCTGGGGTGGGATAATTGGGGGAGTAGTGGGATGGTGGATCATAGGTCGTGGATCGTGGAAAACTTTGGAGGCAATGGTAATGGGGTTGCCAGTCGCACAGGCGATCGGGAGACTGGGAAATGCGGTAAACGGCGAATTTTTTGATAAGGTGTGGATACTGCCGTGGTGGGGTGCAGAGGCGATCCTAGATCTGATGTTGTTTGGAATAATTTGTATGTTGCGGGCGAGGCAGGCCTCGCCCCTACGAGGGGCCAGGATCGTTATCGTCTATTTGCTAGGTTATTTCCTGATTAGATTCATGCTAAATCCTTTTAGAGCTGATATGAGATGATAAGATATAAATATGGTAGGTGAATGTACAAGATTAGCATGTTATCTGCAGGGGAAAGAACAGTTTTTGTCGCTGCCAATGATTACGGTGGCAGGGCTGGTTGATGGGATAAATCCCTGTGCGATTGGGATGATGGTAATGTTGCTTGGATATCTACTAGTATTTGCCAAGAAACCAGAGAGGTTGCTAAAGACTGGGCTAATATATGTAGGGACAGTGTTTGTCACTTATCTGGTTGTTGGACTTGGACTTTATTCATTTGTGTCGCGATTTGATTTGAGTGGAGGGGCGAGAGTTCTTAACTGGATAATTGCGACTGTTTTGACGATTGCAGGACTGATTCAGATGAAGGATTTTTTGGGGATAGAAGGGGGACCTCATTTGCGAATTCCGACGGCGAGTACACAGCGATTGCAGAGTATGGTGGAGAAAGTGAGCTACCCAATGACAATGTTGCTGGGGGCGCTTGTGACACTGCTTGAGACCCCGTGCAGCCTGCCGATTTATGTTGGGACGGCAACCATATTGTCGCAGTCTGGAATGGCTTTTTCACTGGTCCTCGGATATTTCCTTTATTACAATTTTTTGTTTGTGTTGCCGCTCATTGTAGTGCTTGTGATCATGTGGAGAGGCAAAAGACTTGTGGAGATGAAGGAATGGGAACACAAGGCGAAGAGGTGGATGCATTTGGCGTTGTCGGTGGTGCTAATAGGTATGGGGATTTGGTTGTTCGTACGATAAAATAACCCGTTTTTGTCGGTTTGAAAATTTGTTGCATGATACGCCTAAACCAAATTTTCTTTTGATAAACTGACAAGTCACTTTGGAAATTATTTGACAATATATACCCCCATGGGGTATATTGGTCAGAATGAAAGATAAAACTTTAACTAGGTTAAAAAAGATTCGTGGACAGATAGACGGTATTATTAAAATGTATGACGAGTGTAGAGAGTGTAGTGATATAGTGACGCAGATTGCAGCTGTCAGAGCTGCCTTGGGGTCGGCGGGCAAGCAGATTTTGACTGATGAGGCGGTGGCCTGTAGTCGAGATAAAAAACATGATAAGCTAGACAAGATACTAAAACAATTATTTGATATTACATAAAAAGGGGATTATATGGCAGGTGCCAACACAATTATATTTAGCGATCAGAATTTTGCTGATGAGGTAATCAAATCAGACAAGCCAGTCATGGTAGATTTTTGGGCTACTTGGTGCGGACCATGTCAGATGGCCGGGCCAGTTGTAGACGCTTTGGCTGATGACTATAACGGCAAAGTTAAGATAGGCAAGCTAGATGTGGATGCTAACCCAGAAACTGCTGGTAAATACGGCGTGATGAGTATCCCAACCGTGATTATGTTTAAAGATGGTAAAGAAGTTGCGCGCAAAGTAGGATTTGCGGGTAGGCCAATGTACGAAACTTTGATAAAGCAAGTGACCGAATGATGAAGTATAAAATTGCAATCATTGGTTCGGGTCCGGCTGGACTGGCTGCTGCTATTTATACTGGTCGAGCAGAGATAGATACCACTATTTATGCTGGCGAGGAGCCGGGTGGACAGCTGACCAAGACAACTGAGATAGAAAACTATCCTGGGGTGATAGGCAGGACTGGGCCAGAGCTGATGCTGTCCATGACAGAGCAAGCGCAAAAGTTTGGAGCTAAGCTGGTTTATGAAACAGTCGATGATTTAGCTAGATTGCAAAGTGAGTATGACGGGGTTATTTTGGCAATGGGCGCTTCGTCACGGCTACTTGGGGTAGGGGAAGAGAGGTATTGGGGTAAAGGGTTTTCTACATGCGCAGTGTGTGATGCGGCTTTTTATCGTGGTAAAAACGTATATGTGGTAGGAGGAGGGGATTCGGCTATCGAGGATGCCTGGGCACTAACTAAATTTGCTAGCAGTGTGACGATTTTGGTGAGAAAAACTGAGTTTAAAGCTAGTAAAGCAATGCAAAAAAGAATAAATGATAACCCGGACAAGATAAAAGTGATGTGGAACACAAATCTCAAGGAGATACGTGGAGAAAGAGTGGAAGAGTTGGTACTAGACGTGAACGGGGTAGAGCAAATGGTGAAAGCTGATGGCATCTTTTTTGCGATTGGACATATTCCTGCGACGGGATTTTTAAGCAAGAATTCAAAAATTTTAGATGAAAATGGATATGTCAAAACGGGTAATGGCGACTGGCCGACGATGACGGATATTGCGGGCGTGTTTGCGGCGGGCGACTGTGTCGATCATCGCTATCGTCAGGCAGCAACGGCTGTAGGGATGGGGGTACAGGCGGCACTGGATATTGAGAAATGGCTGGAGAGTAAATGAAGATGCGCAAAATGAGTAAGTATTTATTTTCACAAACAAGATCACCACATTTTGGATAGGAGAGTTGTATGTCAGATATTTATCAGCAGTCGGTAGAGTTTCATAGGAAAAACAAAGGGAAGTTGGGAGTCGAATCGCGAGTAGAGGTAAAGGATAAACAAGATTTGTCGATTGTTTATACCCCTGGCGTAGCTCAGGTTTGTCGTGAGATTGCGAAGGATATTAACGAATCTTTTGAGCTCACATGGAGAGGGAGAACCGTGGCCGTGATTTCTGACGGAAGCGCCGTACTGGGCCTTGGAAATATTGGGGCAGCGGCGGGGATGCCGGTCATGGAAGGAAAGGCGCTACTATTTAAACAATTTGGTG
>Ga0172380_10007047_pt1 | contig 12808 bp, 7 predicted proteins | sample Leawe162metaG_FD_119747 | JGI IMG/M metagenome (GOLD analysis project Ga0172380, IMG submission 119747) | Leachate microbial communities from a municipal landfill in Southern Ontario, Canada - Leachate well 162 metaG | ecosystem: Engineered > Solid waste > Landfill > Unclassified | place...
ATCGGCAGCGGATCCCGCAGCGCGGACAGCGCCGTGGCCCAGGCGGTGGCGTCGGCCTGGGCGCGCTTCGCCGTGCCCAGGCCGAGGATGATCACCCCGACGATCGCCATCGTGCCCATCACGAAGAGCAGGACGGAAGCGATGATCTCGATGAGCGTGAACGCTGACGCAGCACCCCGTCGGGTCTTGGGCGGATCTGCGGGATCCCTGCTCATTTCATCCACACTGAGCGGTTGGTGAGCATGTCGGGGTCGATGAAGTCGGTGATCGGCTGGCCGGTGTAGACGCCGTTGCCGGTGGTATTGTCGGTATACTTGGTGGCGCCGGTATTGTAGCGGCTCTCGCCAAAGTAGGTGACCGTGTTGTTGCCTGTCCGCCACCAGTTCTCGTCGGTCGGGAATGCCGACATCGCACCATATTTCGCACTGCGCGAGACGGCGATGACGCGGATCTCGCCGAACGAGGAGACGAAAACCCGGTACAGCGGCATCATCGACTCGAGCGCCTCCCTGGCGGTCGGGAACTGATCGTTGTCGTCGGGTGCGTCCGGTCCCAGGGTGATGAAATAGCCGCCGGAAGCAGAACTGAAATGCGTCGCTTCGTCCATGGCGAACTGGTTGCAGCGCTCGGCGACGCCGCTCTTCCATGACCCGCTCGTCCACGAGGCGTCGCGGAAGGTCCCGTACCGTCTGGCTGGCATCCACGCATTCGACATCACCCGGCCGTTGCCGAGGAATATCAGCGCCGCATCCATCCAGTGGGCATTCACCAGCGGACGCGGCGATCCTTTGGCATACAGCAGATCGCGGGCGACGATATCCGGGCTCTTGGTGTTATACACCATGTAGGTGTTGGATCCGGTGAAACCATCCAACAGCCGGTCCTGGGCATTGGTGCAGCCAGGCGGCTGCCCGGTGGCGCTGCTGATCGGTTCGCTATCCCTGGTCGCCCAGGGCGTCCCGGTGGTGTTGCCCCAGAAGTAGAAGCCGCTGGCCATGATCGCGGGGTCGTAGCCGCCCCAGGGGTACAGGCGCTTGCTGCTGCTGTCCCACCAGCCGAACCAGGGCCTGGGAAAGGAGACGGTGGGACTCTTCTGACGTCCCGTCCAAGCCGTATTGACCTTGGTGTAGTCGCCCCAGTCCATGTCGGTCAAGGCGACGAAGCGCACCTTCCTGGCGGGCAGGATATGGGCGTCGTCGTACCAGCGCGTCTTGAGGCCTTCCTGGAAATCGAAGAGCGTGTAGGGGCCGGTGCTCTGGATCCCTGGATCGATCAAGAACATGCCCATGTCGTTGGTGGTCGGACCGAGGATGCGGTACCAGTGGCCGCCGGTGCGATTGTTGAGCACCCTGCCGGTCGAGGCCGGATCGTTCTGGATGTGGAATACCACCGAGTAGCAGGACTTCGTCTCCATCGCCCGCGCCCTGGCCTTGCGGAAGGTCTCGGCCATCTCGTTCGCCGCCGTCACCACCGCGGTCAGGCGGAGATTCCGCTTGGCGAAGGTGCCGGCGATCATGCCGAAAGCGGCCAGCATGATCGCCAATACGACCAGCAGTTCGAGCATGGTGAAGGCCGGACGGTGCCTCACTGCAGTCCCTTGTGGTAGGCCAGGATCGCGATGTTGTCGCGGTTCACCGCGGCATCGCGCATGACGTCGAACTTCCCGTCGGGGCCGGCGCTCCACAGTTCGAATTCCAGCGCGTACGGAGCGCTGGAGGTGGCGCGGATGTCGGAGTGCAGGGACTCGGTGATGGTTCGCGCCCGCGGCGCCATGCCATAGCGTCGCTCGTCGATCGATGCACCGCCGTTCTTGTTGCCGATATGGCCGTAGCCGCGGACGCCGGGAGCCGCCGTGCAGACATAGACCAGCGGATTGCCCCAGATATCGAGAATCCTCTGGCGATCCTCTGACAGGTCGCCGACTCCGTCAGGTGACTGGCGCTGACGCAAGGCGTTGGCCAGGTACTCGGCCCGCCAGCCCTGGACCGGCTTCTGCCCTGGGGCGTTGACCGGGTCGGGGATGCTGGAGCCGTCCAGCACCGGCCCGCGGTAGTCATTGCCGTTGAACCCCCGCTTGTTGTAGGGGACATACATGTAGCCGGTCTTGTCGACATAGGGCCAGTCGACCTTGTAGTTCCAGATGTTGTAACGCGGATCCTCCGCGGGGTGCAAGGCCAGATCGGCCGGCAGTTTCGGATCGATGCCTTGCGGCGCCTCCAGGGTCAGCAACTCGCCGCTGGCGGTGACATCGAGGGCGCCGGCGATGTAGCGCAGGCTGGTGTGCTCGTCCAACAGGCTGTTCGCGACCATGGCGGTGGTCCAGAGGCCGCCCTCCAACCGATAGCTGACCCCGGCACGGTCGATCGCAGGTGGAGGGGTCGCGTATTTCAGCGTTCCCTGGCCGAGCATGACATTGGTGAGCCTGGTCTGATCGTAGATGTTCGGGGTGCGGAAGGCATGCGTCCCGTCCTTGCCCGGCAAACCGATGCTGTCCCCGTCATAAAAGACGAACTTGGCGTGGATGGCCCGCAGATCGGCCTGGAAGCGCGTGGTGTAGGCGAGGCGCTCGGCCTCATCCGCCGGTTTCCATGCCAGGCGGAAACCGAGGTTGTTGGTCAGCTTGGCGGGGTCGGTATCCGCATCCGACAGGTCGGTCTGCCATGGATAGGTCTTCATGTCGGTGCGGAACAGGCGGATCGCCTGATCGACCTTGGTCAACCCAGCCTTGGTGTTGGTGTTCCGCGCCTGCTTCTGCGCCAGACCGAGGATCGGCATCAGCATGCCGGCGAGGATCGCCAGGATCGCCATGACGATGAGCAGTTCGATCAGGGTGAATGCGCGCGTTGCCGCCGGCCTCATTTGTCATCCCTCACATAGATCCACTCCTTGCCATCAGCCAGCCCCTTGGGTCCCTGCGACCAGACGTAGCCCCAGGGCCGGGTGCCGGCGGCATTCCAGGCCGGGCAGATCGCGGGCGGTTGCGGGCGCTGGGCGCCGCTGACGCCGAGCAGGTCGCTGTCGACCTGGTACTGGTAGGGCCGCTTCCACGGATCGCCGAGCGCATAGGGCGCCGGGTCCGTCCGGATCAACCCGCTGAGATCGATCTCGAATCCGAACTTGCGCAGCAGGTTGAGATTGCCGGGATTGGCGTCGGCTGGATCCAGGCGCAGGGTGAGGTCGGCCGCTGCAGTCTGCGGCGGGTAGCGGTGGCGGCTGTCCTCGGCGGCGTAGTGCTGCAGCGCCATGTGGATCTCGCTGACCTGCTCGCCAGCCTGCGCCTTGCGGACCCGTTCGCGGATGATGCCGATGGCCGGCATGAGCATGGCGACGAGCACGGCGATGATCGCGATCACCACCAGTATTTCGATCAAGGTCAGGCCAGCCGGGGCGTTCCCCCCTCTCCGGATCACACGTCGCATCACTCGCTCCTGCATAGGGCCTCTATCTTGTATATACATCTTTTCGTGCCACGGGGAAGCCCGATGGAGGCCAGCACGTGTGTGGTTCCGCTCAGTCGGTTCAACGACATCTCGTGGACGATGCTGACATCGCCCAGCAAGGGAAGCAGGATGGGGCATATGCGTAGCACGTCCGTCTCTCATAGGAAGTATATACAACATTGAAAAACTGACGGACTTTTCGCGCGCCACACGGGCCGGTTGCGCGAAACGATGTTTCTTCAGTTGTGACAACATGTTGCGTACAACATAACCAGCCACGGCCGGACATGTGACGGCAAGTCTGGCGCTCGCGCAACAGGCTCGTCTACCAAGCGCGCCAGCCGGACGGCCGCATGGGGCATTGACCCCATGGTGGCCCAGCCTCCGTCCGGGTATCCACGGGCCATGAAACCCTCCAACCCGTCCAGGTCCTTTCTCCTCGTCGCCGCGGTCGCCATGGTCATCGCCAGCGCACCAGTGCAGGCCTCGGAGAGCGACGACCGCCTCGACGCGGCCTTCAATCAGAGCTATGTGAACAAGACCTACCTCAAGGATGACTCGGTCAAATTCGTCGCCAAGGATGGCGTCGTCACCCTGACCGGAACCGTGGCGGACGATTCGCACAAGGTCCTGGCCGAGGAGACGGCGGCGAACCTGCCAGGCGTCACCAAGGTGGACAATCAGCTGTCGACGAAGCTGGAAAAGGCCGGTACCGGCTCCGACACCTGGATCGCCAGCAAGGTGAAGGCGGCCCTGCTGTTCCATAGCAACGTCAGCGCCAAGACCACCGTCGCCGTCAAGGGCGGAGTGGTCACCCTCACAGGAGTCGCATCGAGCGCTGCCGAACGTGACCTGACCGGCGAGTACGCCAAGGACGTCGATGGCGTCAGCGAGGTGAAGAATGAGATGACGGTCGCCACAGCGGAGGACCCGACGGTGCGGACCTCCGCCGAGCGGATCGACGACGCCTCGATCGCCGCCCAGGTCAAGACGGCACTGCGGACCCACCGCTCGACCAGTTCATTCAAGACCGTCGTCACGGTACGCAACGGCGAGGTGGATGTGACCGGCATCGCCGCCAATGCCGCAGAGAAGTCGCTGGTCAGCAAGCTGGTGGGCGACATCAAGGGCGTGAACTCGGTGAAGAACCAGATGACCATCGCCGAACCGGTCGCGAAATAGCCGACCTGGATCGCTGCGCCGGATCCGTGATCCGGCGAGGCCTTCCGCCTCGCAGACCCAAATCCACATGCCGATACCACAGCCCATGAGCGAATCGCCATCGCCAGTCAGACCGGCAACCAGGACCAAGAGCGACGACCAGATCAAGATGGACGTCCTCTCCGAACTGGGTTACGAGCCGGCCGTCAAGATGACCGACATCGGCGTCCTGGTGAAGGGCGGCGCCGTCACCCTCAACGGCTGCACCGCAAGCCATGGCGAGAAGTGGCACGCGCTCCGGGCGGCCAAACGCGTCTCCGGGGTCATATCCATCACCGATGAGGTCAAGGTCGTCCTGCCGGAGCTGCACCGGCGCCTCGACTCCGAGATCGCCACCGCCGCCACCCATCAGCTCGACTGGTCGACCACCATCCCCAAGGGTTCGGCCCGGGTGACGGTCAGCGATGGTTGGATCACCATCCTTGGCGAGGTCGATTGGCAGTACCAGAAGACCGCGGCCGAGGAGGTGATGCAGCACATGATCGGCGTCATCGGGATCAGCAACGACATCGTCATCAAACCGCAGGCCAATGCCGTCGACATCCAGGTGGCGATCACCGCCGCCTTCGAACGCAACGCCGTCCTCGATGCGAAGCGGATCGGGGTCGAGACCACGGGCGGCACGGTGACGCTGAACGGCAAGCTGGGCAACAACCACGAACGCGACGAGGCGGAACGTGTCGCCTGGGCGGCCCCTGGCGTCAGCTCGGTGGTCAACCGGATCACCCTGGAATGGTGGGGACTGTTCTACTGAACCTCGATGAGGCGATCACCCACCATCCTGGCGACCCCGCTCGCCGGCCCCCAGTCCCCTCCCGCCTCCGGCAATCGGAATCCATATGAACATTGGAACCATACTGCTCATCGTGCTGGTGATCATGCTCGCGTCCTCGCTACCGACCTGGCCGCATAGCCGATCCTGGGGCTACTTTCCCAGCGGCGCCGTCGGGATCGTCATCCTCATCATCCTCGTGCTGGTCCTGACCGGACGGCTGTGATGCCCCTGCGTTTAGGGCTGGAGCCGCTGAAGAATGCGGCTTCCCGGGTCTGGCGGCTGCTGCACCGCGGCCATCCGGCCGGATCCTACACCGACCACTGCAACCGTCCGCTCGTCGCCGGGGACATCCTGCGCGACGACCAGGACAACCGTCGCAAGGTCATATCGCAACCATCGCCGGAGGAGCTGACCCTGGAGGTCAGCGAACCGGATGTGGCCGCACCAGCGACCGGCGATGAGCGCTGATCGCGCCGGGGCGCCAGGCTTCCTCCGCCGACTGATCGCCAGGATGCGCGCCGGTGCATCCACCGAGGAGCCGCTGCTGCCGGTACGCGAACTGTTCGGGCGCGAGCATCTCGAGCAGCACGCCCGCGACCTGGGTGCGGCCCATGCCGCGGTGCGCGGTGGTGGGCGCAACCGCCTGCTCGCCCGGCTTGCCGATAACGCCCGCTTCACCGCCGAAGTGCATGCAGCCCTGTCCCTGCTGGCCGGCGAGGGCGGCCGTGTCCCACCGGCCGGCGAGTGGCTGCTCGACAACCATGTCCTGATCGAGGAGCAGATCCGCATCGCCCGCCGCCACCTGCCGCGTTCCTACAGCCGCGAACTGCCCCGACTCACCAGCGGCGCAAGCGCCGGGCTGCCGCGCGTCTACGTCATCGCCGTGGAATTCATCAGCCATGTCGATGGACGCATCGACAGCGGCATGCTGCGCGCCTTCCTCTCGACCTACCAGGACAGCCGCACGCTCAATCTCGGCGAGCTGTGGAGCATCGCCATCATGCTGCGCCTGGCGCTGGTCGAGATCATCCGCCGGGTGGCGGCCAACCTGCTGCGCTTCGTCACCGATCACGCTTCGGCCGGTCGTTGGGCCGAGCGATTGGTCAGCGAGGCCGAACACGCGCCGCACCAGGTCATCCTGATCGTCGCCGATCTCGCCCGCTCCGGTCAGGAGCTGAGCAGCCCCTTCGTCGCCGAGCTGGTGCGTCGCCTGCACGGCCAGAACCCGGCGGTCGCCCCGGCCCTGTCCTGGGTCGAAAGCAGCCTGGTCTCGCGCGGACTGACCACCGAGGCGGTGATGCTGCGCGAAAGCTCGCAGCAGGCCGCCGACCAGGTCTCGATCGCCCAATCCATCTCCAGCCTGCGCCAGCTCGACGCCGTCGACTGGGATGATTTCGTCGAAGAGCAGAGCGCCGTGGAGCGCACCCTGCGCCGTGATCCGGCCGGCGCCTATGCCGGCATGGCCTTCGCCAATCGCGATCGCTACCGCCACATCGTCGAGGACGTGGCCCGCCGCGCAGGCCGACCCGAAACCGAGGTCGCCGGACTGGCGATCGGCCTGGCCATCACCGCGGTAGCGACCGGCGATCTGCAGCGGGCGCATGTCGGCGCCTGGCTGGTGCAGCCACAGGGCCTGGCCCAGCTGGAACGCGCCGCCGGCGGGGATCGGGCCTGGCGACGGCTGCCCACCGACCTCCTGCGCATGGCGCCGCTCAGCGGATACCTCGGTCTGGTCCTGTCGGCCACGGCCGCCGCCGTGTGGTTGCTGGCGATGACTGCGCCGACGGTCGACGGATGGCAGCTCATCGTCCTCGCCATCCTCGCCATCCTCGCCGCCAGCGATCCGGCCCTGGCCCTGGTCAACCATGCGCTGGCCAGGCTGCTGCCGCCTTGGCCGATCCCGCGCCTGGATTTCAGGCACGGTATTCCGGAGTCGCAACGCACCGTCATCGCGGTCCCCTGCCTGCTCGGCAGCGAGGGCGAGGTCGACCGCCTGGTCGAGCAGCTCGAACTGCGCTGGTTGGCCAACCGCGATCCCGCCCTGCGCTTCATCCTGCTCTCCGATCTGCGCGATGCCGAGGCCTGCACGATGCCGGGCGACGAGGCGCTGGTCGGGCGCGCCCGCGCCGGCATCGCCGCGCTCAATGCCGAGCATGGAGCGAGCTTCCTCCTGCTGCATCGCGAACGGACGTGGAATGCGCAGGCCGGCTGCTGGATGGGCCGCGAGCGCAAGCGCGGCAAGCTGGCGGCGCTGAACCGCCTGCTGCTGACCGGCGACCGCAGCGCCTTCCCGGTGGCGGAGGGCGAGGTCGACCGCCTGCGCGGCACGCCCTACGTGCTGGTCCTCGACGCCGACACGCAGCTGCCCGGCGGCACCGCCGCCGAGCTGGTCGGCGCCATGGCGCACCCGCTCAACCGGCCGGTCGTCGACCATCGGCGCGGACTGGTGGTCGCCGGACACGCCCTGATCCAACCACGGATTGCAGCTTCGCTGACCAGCGCCAACCGTTCGTGGTACGCCTGGCTGGGCGCCGGCGACGCCGGCATCGACCCCTATGCCCGGGCGGTGTCGAACCTCTACCAGGATCTCTTCGATGAAGGTTCGTTCGTCGGCAAGGGCATCTACGACGTGGCGGTGTTCGAAGCCGTCTTCGCCGACCGCCTGCCCGACAACCGCATCCTCTCGCACGACCTGCTCGAAGGCTGCCATCTGCGCTCGGGCTTCGACAGCGAAACCCTGCTGTTCGAGGATGTGCCGACCAGCTATCTCGCCGACGTGTCACGCCGACGGCGCTGGACGCGTGGCGATTGGCAGGTGGCACGCTGGATGCTGCCTGCACCACCGGCCACCACCGGACGCCTGTCCAATCCCCTCTCGGCGCTCTCGCGCTGGAAGCTGCTCGACAACCTGCGCCGCGGCCTGACCCCGCTCGCCTGGACGATCCTCCTCGGGATCGCCGCACTGCAGGCAGGAGGCGCAGCCGTCGCTGCACTCCTCGCCCTGCTGCTCCTGCCGCATGCCCTGCCCGTCATGGCCGCCATCCTATGCCCTCCCGGCGACGCCGGCTGGGCGGCCTGGGCACGCGAAATCGGCCATGTCAGCTCCCGCTGTCTGGCCGATGGATGCTTCGCCATCGCCACCCTGCCGCATGAGGCGGTGTGGAGCCTCGATGCAGGTCTGCGCGCCACCTGGCGCATGCTGATCCACCGCCGCCAGCTGGAATGGACCACCGCGGCCGACAGCGAATGCGGTGCCCGCCTCGATCTGCCTGGGGTGGCCGCAGGGACCTGGCCGGTATGGATCCTCGCCCTGCTCCTGTTGGGCGCTGCGGCGGTCCTCGGGACGGTGCCCGCCTGGGCTGGGATCGGCCTGCTCTGGCTGGCCGCACCCTGGGCGATGTGGCTGGCCAGCCAGCCACGCCAGCACGGTGGCCCCGCCCTCGACCAGCGGCAACGCCTGTGGCTGCGGCGGCTGGCACGCCGCACCTGGGCCTGGTTCGAGGAGCATGTCGGTCCGGACGACCACCACCTGCCGCCCGACAACACCCACGAGCGCCTCGTCGATCCGGTCGCGCATCGCACCTCGCCGACCAACCTGGGTATGGCGCTGCTTGCCGACCTCACCGCCGCCGATTTCGGCTGGTCGACGCCCGAGGTCCTGCTCCGGCGGGTCGGTGCGACGCTCGCGAGCATGGAGCGGCTCGACCGCCACTGCGGCCATTTCTTCAACTGGTACGACACCCGCGACCTGCACGTCCTGCTGCCGCGTTACGTCTCCACCGTCGATAGCGGCAACCTGGTCGGCCACCTGCTGGTGCTGCGCCGTGGATTGATCGAGCTGTCGCTGCGCCCGCTGGTCCTGGCGACCATGGTGGCCGGCCTGCGCGACACCGCCGCCCTGGCCGACGAGGCGCTGCGTGAGGATCCGGCGGCAGGCGACTCCCTGCAGCGCATCGGCCAGGCCTTCGACGGACTGCCGCTTGTCGGTCCCTGGTCGGCCGCCATCGCGCCGCTGGATCTGCTGCATGGCGCGGCCACCGCCCTGGCCAGCCACGCCGCCGGCGGCAGCGAGGCGGCGCTGTGGAGCCAGGCCCTGGCTCGTGAAGCCGAGGCCTGGAGCGGCTTCCTCCTGCGCCTCGCCCCCTGGCTGGGCCTGCCGCGGCCGCCCGATGCCGCCTGCGCCAGCTTGCTCGACCGCCTCGCCGCAGCGACCAGCCTGCGCGCCATCGCGGAACTGCGCCAGGAGCTCATCCCGTCCCTGGGCGGGGACGTTTCCGGTCCAGCCGGAGCCTGGCGAGCCCGCTTGCATGCAGCGGTCGAAGCGGGATCGCGTCAGGCGGCTGCGCTGATCGCCGACGCCGCCGGTCTCGCCGCACGCTGCGAGGATCTCGCCGATGCCGACTTCACCGTCCTCTTCGACGTCGAGCGCGAATTGTTAACCATCGGCTACAACGTCACCGAGAAGCGGCCGGACATCGGGCTCTACGACATGCTGGCCAGCGAAGCGCGCCTGGTCAGCTACCTCGCCATCGCCCTCGGCCAGTTGCCGCAGCGCCACTGGTTCCGCCTCGGCCGGCTGATCGCCGACTGCGAAGGCGGACGCGCCCTGGTCTCCTGGTCGGGATCGATGTTCGAATACCTGATGCCGAACCTGGTCATGCCCGAGCACCCGGGGACCCTGCTGGAGGCCACCAACAGTGCCGTCGTGCGCACGCAGATCGCCTACGGCCGGGCCCGCGGCGTGCCCTGGGGCGTGTCCGAATCCGGCTACCTGCTGATCGACCAGCACATGAACTACCAATACCGCGCCTTCGGCGTGCCCGGCCTCGGCCTGCGGCGCGGTCTCGGCGACGATCTGGTCATCGCCCCCTACGCCTCGGCCCTGGCGCTGATGGTCGCCCCGGTCGAGGCCTGCGCCAACCTGGAACGCCTGGTCGCCGAAGGCCGTAGCGGGCGCTACGGCCTCTACGAAGCCGTCGACTATTCGCCGGAACGCCTGCCGCGTGGGACGACCTCGGCAACTGTGCAGCAATACATGGTCCACCACCAGGGCATGGCCTTCCTGGCCATCGCCCATGCCCTGCTCGGCCGGCCGATGCAGCGGCGCTTCAGCGCCGATCTGCGCCTGCGCGCCCCCGACCTCCTGCTGCAGGAGCGGGTGCCGCATCTCGCCGGGTCGGTCCGCCTGCATGAGGGCGAGGTGGCGGCGGCCCAGCGTCCGCCGGAGGAGGCTGCGGCGCCGCTACGCCTGCTCCGCTCGCCTCGCTCGGCCGGCGAGATCAACGTACTGTCCAACGGCAGCTACCAGGTGATGGTCGGCACCGGTGGCGGTGGCTGGACGCGTTGGCGCGGTCTCGCGCTGACGCGCTGGCGCGAGGATCCGACCCTGGAGGACCACGGCCTCTTCTGCTACCTGCGCGATCTCGATGACGGCAGCTGCTGGTCGAACACCTACCAGCCGACCCAGATCGAACCGGATGAGCACCAGGCGGTCTTCACCCAGGCCAAGGCCGAGTTCAGCCGACTCGACCACGACATGTCTGTCCATACCGAGATCGCCGTCTCGCCCGAGGACGACGTCGAGATCCGGCGCGTGGTCCTGCGCAATCGTTCGCCGCGGATCCGCACCATCGAGATCACCACCTATGCCGAGGTCGTGCTCGCGGCCCAGTCGACCGAAGCCGCACATCCGGCCTTCTCCAACCTCTTCGTCCAGACCGAGGCGGTCGGCGACGGGCTCCTCCTCGCCACCCGCCGGCCGCGGGCGCCGGGCGAGAAGCCGCCCTGGCTGCTGCATCTGGTGAACTCCGCTGGCGACCAGGCGGCGTCGCCCTCGTTCGAGACCGACCGGAGCGTATTCATCGGTCGCGGGCGCAGCCTGGCGGCTCCGGCCGCTCTGGACGCCCGCGGTCCGCTGGCCGGCGGCCTCGGTCCAGTGCTCGACCCGATCGTCGCCATCCGTCGCGTGCTGCGCATACCGGCCGAAGGCCAGGCGTCGATCGACCTGGTGCTGGGCGTGGCCGAGACCCGCGAAGCCGCCATCGCCCTCGCCGGCAGGTACCGCGAGCTCCGCTTCGCCGAGCGCGTCTTCCAACTCGCCTGGACGCAGGCCCAGGTGGCCCTGCGCCTGCTCAGCATCAGCGAGCACGATGCCCAGCTCTACGCCCGCCTCGCCGGCGCGGTGGTCCATCCGCTGCAGCACCGCCGCGCCCCGGCCGCGGTGCTGCGTCGCAACCGGCGCGGCCAGAGCGGCCTGTGGATCTACGGCATCTCAGGCGACCTCCCCATCGTCCTGGTCAGCATCGCCGACCCGGCGTTGCTCCCGCTGGTGCGCGATGCGGTGCAGGCCCATGCCTGGTTCCGCGCCAAGGGCCTGGCCGTCGATCTGGTGGTGCTGATCGGAGATCACAGCACGTACCGCCAGGCGCTGCAGGATGCAGTGGTCAAACTGATCACCGCCGGCCACGAGGCGGCGCAGATCGACCGGCCAGGCGGCATCTTCATCCGCCGCGGCGACCAGATGACCGAAGAGGACCGCATCCTCATCCTGGCCATGGCCCGGGTGGTGCTGAACGATGGCGCCGGAACCTTCGCCGAGCAGGTCGAGCGCCGTCCGCGCGGGCTGCCGCCGGTGCCGCTGATCGGCCGTCGCCCCGCCCGCAGCTGGTTCGCCTACCCCGAGGCGCGGCGCGAGGATCTGATCTTCCGCAATGCCCACGGCGGTTTCACCAACGATGGCCGCGAATATGTCATCGTGCTGAATAGTGGTCAGAGCACCCCGGCGCCCTGGGTCAACGTCCTCGCCAACGCCCACTTCGGCACCCTGGTCAGCGAACGCGGTTCGGCCTACACCTGGCTGGAGAACAGCCACGAATACCGCCTGACCCCGTGGATCAACGATCCGGTCGGCGACCGCAGCGGTGAGGCGTTCTGGATCCGCGACGAGGAGACCGGCCGCTTCTGGTCGCCCACCCACGGCCCGGGCGGGTGGATCGTGCGCCATGGCCTGGGCTATAGCGTATTCGAGCATGAAGAGGACGGACTGGCCAGCGAGTGCTGGCATTACGTGGCCACCGACGCGCCGGTGAAGCTGGTGAGCATCCGTCTGCGCAACCATGGCAATCGTGCACGTCGTCTCGCCGTCGCCGGCTATTGGGAATGGGTCCTCGGCGAACTGCGCGAGCGCAACCTGATGCACGTGGTCACCGAGATCGATGGGCGCAGCGGTGCCCTGCTGGCACGAAATCCCTATCATCCCGACTTCCCATCGCGTGTCGCCTTCGTCGACTGCAGCGAAGCGGAACGCTCGTGCACCGGCGACCGCACCGAGATGCTCGGCCGCGGCGGCTCGCTCGAACGTCCGTGCGGCCTC
>Ga0172380_10007048_pt1 | contig 12807 bp, 13 predicted proteins | sample Leawe162metaG_FD_119747 | JGI IMG/M metagenome (GOLD analysis project Ga0172380, IMG submission 119747) | Leachate microbial communities from a municipal landfill in Southern Ontario, Canada - Leachate well 162 metaG | ecosystem: Engineered > Solid waste > Landfill > Unclassified | place...
CCGACTGTCGCCTTTAACAAAGCGATTGAGTTCTGCGTGTACGGGACAAAAGGATCTCCGTATCTAGCTAAGAAGATGAGTAACTGCACAGAAATAATGAATGCTGAGGTAGCTGTTGGAAATGATCTCGTTGATACCGTGAGTAATATCTGGGCAACAAAACGAATCAAGATTAGTGAGTACGAACACCCCACCTCTAAACCACCAAGCCTACACGAAAAAGCGATTAAGCGGTGTACTAAACCTAATGACATAATTCTGGATTCCTTCTCAGGATCAGCCAGTACGCTTGTTTGTGCTGAGGGTCTCAATCGCCGTGTCTACTCACTTGAAGCTGAACCTATTTTCTGTGAACTGGCTCGACGTCGCTATGAAAAACTGACTGGACAAAAAGTAGTGCTGATCAAAAATTATTATGAAAAAGACTAAATATTCTAAGCAGTTTCTTGAAGAGCTAAAGAAAGTACCAATTGTACAGGTGGCATGTGAGAAAACAGGAATCTCACGTAATACGGTGTACCGTTGGAAACTTGAAGATAAAGAGTTTTCTAAAGCTTTTGATGAAGCTCTTGCTGATGGCGTGGCTTTTGTAAACGATATGGGCGAAAGTCAGCTTCTACAATTAATAAAGGAAAAAAACTTCTCAGCTGTTCGTTTCTGGCTTAATAAACGCCATCCAGCCTATAAAGACAAGGTGGAAGTATTGAATAAGCACGAACTGCCTGAATTAACCGACACTCAGAAAGAAACTATTAGACAAGCGCTGGAATTATCAAACATTACAATACAGAAACATGAATAATTTTTCTCCAGATCTACTTGAGCGAATTACTAATGACAGTGCCGTACGGCGTGAAGTGACAAAAGAAAGCCACAAATACTTTATACCAATTTACCTCCATGAATACATTAAATACCCGAGTGCATCGTTCCATACAGAAATGATTGAATTCACGGAACGGACCGATGAAAAGTTTTTTGCCATAGTCTCGTTTAGAGGCTCAGCAAAATCAACTATTTTTTCATTGTCATACCCGATTTGGGCAATCTTGGGTAAACAACAAAAAAAGTTTGTTTTACTGATCTCTCGAACACAAGTACAGGCTAAGCAGTTACTTCATAACATAAAAGTCGAGCTAGAACGTAATGAACTTCTAAAACAGGATCTCGGTCCATTTGAGGAGCCGCAGGATGAATGGCGAGCGTCTTCGATTGTCATACCAAAATATGATGCTCGTATTATGGTACTGTCTGCAGACCAAAGTATGCGTGGACTTCGACATAAAAGTCATCGTCCTGACTTAATTATCTGCGACGACATTGAAGATATTGCTTCTACTAAAACTCAAGATAACCGAGACAAGACCTTTAATTGGTTTACTGGCGAAATCATTCCTGCCGGGGACCTCAATACAAAAATTGTACTAATCGGGAACCTGGTACACGATGATTCTCTGATGGTTCGTTTGCGAAAGAAAATTGATGACAATGAAGTGTCTGGTGTTTTCAAAGCTTACCCGCTTGTTAATGGTCATGGCGATTGTTTGTGGCCAGAAAAGTTTCCTGACAAGGAATCACTTGAAAAACTAAGGAAGGAGGTAATGAGTAATCAGGCATGGGAACGGGAGTACCTATTGAAAATTATTCCTGATGACGAGCAGATTATAGATCCTCTCTGGATTCGTACCTATCACGAGATACCAAGTGACATGAAGCGTTTAGGTATTTTTGTAGGTGTAGATCTGGCGATTTCAGAAAAGACTACAGCCGACTACACAGCCATGGTTCCTATTATGGCTTGTACAAAAAACAGTGAGCTATACATTTACGTGTTACCTGAGATTGTACATGCACGTATGAGCTTTCCTAAAACATGTGAACAAATTAAATATCTTGACCTTAAATTGAACTCTAAGTATAAGCTCAGTCCAGAATTCTTAATTGAGAATGTTGCTTATCAGGAAGCAGTGGTGCAGCACTTTGAAAAGACAGCGATTGATGTTGAAGGAGTACGTCCACTTGGAGATAAGCGAGAACGACTAAACTTAGCTGCTACAGCACTCAGTGAAAAACGAGTCTTTTTTCCACACGAAACAAGCGATAAATTAATTCAAGAGTTGATACATTTTGGCTCAGAAAAGCATGACGATCTAGCTGATGCATTTTCGTTAGTCACGCTTGAAGTTATGGTTAATAAAAAACCAGAGAGACCAAGAATATTTTTCGCTTAATGTAACTAATTCTTATTCAAGATTGACTAGGATAGTACCGCCGCCCCACATACTGCCATTATATTGGAACTGTAGTCCGGTAGCGTCTTTTGGCACCTCAAACCCTACCCAGCCAGTTCGTTTACTGTTCGCAATAACAGATCCATCGAGTCTATTGTTTGGATTAGACATGGCTTTTTCTGTAACTGCTACTTGGTAGCTATTACCCTCAGCGTCTCGCACAAACATTTGTCCTAGAGTGGTCACAAATTGTTGTGCAGAATCAGTATTTTCGATTGTGAGATTTACCTCAACCCATTTGTTGCCCTCGGTAGGTTTTGAAAATTGCCCACCTTGAGAAAAGGCAAATTCATTTACAGTGATAACTGATTTCTTTAGTTTGATACTTTCACCAACTTTGTACGAGGTTTGCTCTTCAGTCTGTGATGTAGATTCTGACGAAGATCCGGTCGAATCAACTACTTGTGGGTTGGTATCACTTCCACTTGATCCAATAATGAGTAATACAATAATTCCAACCGCCCAAACCCACTTCTTCTTATAAAACGGCTTCTTCGCTACTGGTGTATTTGTTTCCATATTAATGCTTGATAGGACTTAATAATGTGGCGGATATACAAAAAGCCCGCCACGGGTAGAGGGCGAACCCTCTCGTACCAGTTTCCCGATACGGCCTATCAAGCAACCCCATGACGGGTTTTTTATGCTTGATAGGACTTTTCACCATGCCTCAGATATTTCTAAGGTTTAGGCTACTTCTATATATTCAATTCTACGAGGACAATGATAACAGATTTGTCATCACTTTTCATCTTATCGCAGATGGTACTAATTGCTAAGACTTAAAAACGAGTATGTGACGTTTCCGTTGATCTGCATAGCTATGCATCTCGTGCTGTTCTGTCATTAATTAATGATGGAAACGCAAGTAATGAACAACTTTGGAGTTAAAACTGATGTACCGAAAGTACCCGTTAAGTATCTTTTGTACGCCAGAAAATCTACCGAATCAGACGAGAAGCAAGCACTATCAATCGACTCTCAAGTTAAGGAGATGTGTGAGATTGCGGAACGTGAAGGATTGGAAATAGTGGAGATTAGACGTGAATCACACTCTGCAAAAGATTCAGGGCAACGACCTGTTTTTAAAGAAATACTTGAGGACATACGACGAGAACGATTTAACGGAATAATAGTCTGGCATCCAGACCGATTGAGTCGAAATGCAGGTGACTTAGGTTCACTCGTTGATCTCATGGATCAACATCTACTCCGTGAGATACGCACCTATGGACAGACGTTCACAAATACCCCAAGTGAGAAGTTTCTTCTGATGATTTTATGTTCTCAGGCAAAGCTTGAGAATGATAATAAAAGTATCAATGTGAAGCGTGGTCTAAAGACCAGAGTTGAAATGGGACTCTGGCCCGCACCAGCACCTACTGGTTACCTAAAAGAAAAACGCATGGATCGGAAGTGTGAGACATACATTGATCCTGAGAGAGGGCACGTAATAAAGCAAATGTTTGAGAAAGTGGCATACGAGAAATGGAGTGGGAGAAAGTTGTACCACTGGCTTAAATTCGATATTAACTTCAAAGCCTTACCAAGCAAGAAGCCCCTTAGTCTCGGTAACATATACAAGCTACTTGAAAATCCCTTCTACTACGGCGTATTTGAATATCCAAAGAAATCAGGTAATTGGTATAACGGAAAACATCCACCCCTTATCACTAAAGAACTATTTGATCAGGTACAAAATCAGCTTAAAGGTAACGAACTAAAGACTAGACAGGAAAAAGAATTTGCTTTCACCAAACTCATGACCTGTGGGCTATGCGGGTCTGGCATTAGTGCCGACGAGAAGTACAAGAAACTAAAAAACGGAACTATTAAAGCCCATATTTACTATGGGTGTACTAAGGCAAGAGATAAAAACTGCAAGTGCGGATATATAGCTGAATCTGAATTGGTAAGGCAACTGCAAAATCCACTAGACATCATTCAGATAAATGAGTCCTCGGTCAAAAAGAGAATCATTTTAGAAGTAACTCGATACAAAAGATTTGAGCAATCGTTACTTGGTCAAGACATTAACTTTGAAGTCGAAGATATAGATATCAAACGATATATTAAATTTCTACTCAAAGACGGAACGATTGAAGAGAAGAGAGAAATAATGACTTGTTTTCAGTCGTCAGTAATCTTAAGTCAAAAGAAAGTGGAATTTAGCTCGGTAAGTAACTAAAATCTGACAAATAAAGCCTATCTGTTATAATCTTAACTATGTTTCGGAGGTCTTCAGTCACACTAAAAATCATGGGCGGAATCTTTATGCTTCTACTTTTGGGTTCTTTTAGTTTGGCGTACTTCCATACTCAGGGTATGTCGGCAATGGATGTACCGATGCCGGGCTGTCCGTTTATGAACGACGGTGTCCCTGTTCTTTGTACCATGAGTCCGCTTGAGCATATCGAAGCATGGCAAGATATGTTTACGGCTATCCCAGTAGCGTTTGCGATATTACTCTGCCTTACTTTGTTGGTATTTTTTGCACCATATTTACACTCCTTCAAATGGTCACCGCCTTTACGTTCAAGATTTAGATTTACCGCACCGTACACTACTAGTAATCCGATATTTCAGTCGTATATTCAAGAAGCTTTTTCTAGCGGTATTTTGAATCCAAAACTCTTTTAGATCCTAAATATAAACCTATGCCCGTGTTGGGCATGGCTATTATTAGTGTGTCTAACTTACATGAACATTAAAATAATTGGAGCGGTAGTGGTTTCAGGAGCGCTCGGATTTGGTCTCTGCACCGCTATAAGTGCATCATCAGAGCCAAAGTCAGACTCAATCTCTCATGAGACTACTACCATGAACCAGGAAGTGTCGATGGAGGAACAGGTAAAGGAGTTAAGCGGCGAGCTAGACGATAAAACAAGAAATGCACTTGACCGAGCCTTTGTGGAGAACATGATAGTCCATCATGAAGGAGCAATTGAAATGGCGAAGAAGGTAGTCGACCAAACTAAACGTCCTGAAGTGAAAGCATTGGCAGAAGAAATTATCGCCACGCAAGGTGCTGAAGTTGAAACTATGAATGGTTGGCTTAAAAAGTGGTACGGATTATAAACTTATGGAAAATACAACAAAAAATAAATTAACTCAATATCTCACCCCGCTAGCGATAGTAGTGGCAGGGGGAATTATCGGAGCTGCCCTTTACTTCGGTGGGAATAACGTAAAAACTGCGGAAAAGGTAGCTCCTGCACCAACACAAGAACAAGTAAGTGATACGACCAGCAAAGTCAGACCAGTCGCTGCAACAGATCATATTAAAGGTAATCCTGATGCTCCAATTAAAATCGTGGCGTATTCAGACTTTGAATGCCCATTTTGCCAGCGATTTCATAACACTATGAATGAGTTGATGAAGAAATACGTGGACAGCGGTGAAGTGGCGTGGGTATTTAGACAGTTCCCACTTGAACAACTTCACCCAGTGAAAGCTCAGGCTGTAGCGGTAGCATCGGAATGTGCAAGTGAACTCGCTGGTAATGATGGATTTTGGAAATTCACCGATAGATACTTCGAGCTTACACTCACAAACAATCGGACTGATACTGATGTAGTTATTCCTCAGATTGCTAAGGAAATGGGACTTAACACAACTGAATTTTTCGCCTGTACTAAAAGCGGAAAATATAACGAACATATCCAAGCGGACATTGCCAATGCAACCGAAACAGGAGGACGTGGGACACCATGGAGTATCCTGATTGCTCCAAACGGCAAGACGTTCCCAATCAACGGTGCACAACCGTTAGCTTCAATTGAACAACTTATTAACCTAGCTAAAAAGGAGACGGTAAAGTAGTCATGAGAGAGACTTTTAGCACAATCTTTAAACAACCACTCTACCTACTTTTGGCAGGCTTCGTTGCACTGACTGTATTCTCGATTGCTGTGTGGATGCCTAACTTCGCCTTGATTGCAGAAGTGCTGCTATCTGATACCGCAGGTGTGCTGGAGAAAGTCAGTTTTGTGTTGAGTCTATACGGCTCAATTATTACTAACTTTACGATTGCCTCCGCTTCGTACACGATACTCATCGCCATTTTGTTTGGAGTACATGTAGCACTACTCGCTTATTATATTCGTACAAGAAGAGCAAAAGAGGCTGGTGTGCAGTCAGTTGGCTGGTTGGGTATGAGTGGAGTGATAAGCGGTTTTCTTGGCGTTGGGTGTGCCGCTTGTGGGAGCCTCATCATTAGCTCAGTGTTAACTGTGAGCGGAGCAGGAATCTTACTCTTTCTACCCTTTGGCGGTAAAGAGTTCGGTTATCTAGGAGTCGGAATATTGTGTTATGCCATTTATTCACTTAGTAAGAAAATTAAAGAACCATTAATTTGTAGTTAAATCCATATGAAATCAAGAAAAATTAAAACATTGCAGTGGACCATTGTAATTACCGCTATCGTTGGAAGTCTTATCTGGATGTTGAGTTCGGGAAGTACTCCCACTGAAAAGAAAGCAGCTGTAAGTGAAGATGCAGGAACATTACTGACTGTTGCTCCTGATGATTACATCAAAGGAAAAGTAGGTGGACCAGTGACGCTGGTTGAGTACGTCGACTTTGAGTGTGAAGCTTGTGCGGCATTTTTCCCACTCGTTAAGCAACTCGAAACAGACTTCAGTAACGACTTACAAATTGTGATTCGATACTTTCCGCTCCCGGGACACCGTAATGGTATGACAGCAGCGCTCGCAGTTGAAGCCGCTGGACAACAAGGTAAATTCTTTGAGATGCACGATCTACTCTACACTGAACAGAAAAAGTGGGGAGAGAAACCAAAACCTACACCAGAAGTCTTTGAAGCTTACGCACAGCAGTTAGGGCTTGATATGGAAAAATATAAAGCAGCGGTTAATTCGCCTGAAACCAAAGCTCGTGTTGAACGTGACATGGAATCTGGAGACGCTCTAGGTAATACCGGTACACCATCTTTCTATCTCAACGGAAAGAAACTTGAGCCAAATAGTTACGCAGAGTTCAAACAGGCAATTCAGGCTGAAATTGAATCAACTAAAGTAGAGTTTGGTGTATGAACATCCATACCTATTCAGTTATCTTGACGATTGGAGCGATTGGTATTTTTGGTGTTTTGTTAGGGCTACTCATTTGGAGTGGTACAACAAAATCAGGTAAAAAATTTGCGCGATCAATTCGTTATGAACAATATATTGCGTTGATTGGAGCGATTGCGTTGACCGCTACAGTTTTCTCATTGGTGTACCAGCTAGTGTACGAGACGCCAGTGTGCGAACTCTGTTGGTGGCAACGAATCTTTCTTTATCCAGTTTCAGTGATATCAGTTGTCGCACTCTGGTTCCGCACCAGAGAAACACATGTGACAACTGGAATCTTAGCAGCCTTCGGATTCTATATCGCTTGTTACCATTATTACTATCACTTCCAAGGCTATGTATTAGGTAAAACTCTGAGTCTCCCTTGTTCTTATGGAGGGTTACTGCCCGCTTGTACCAAATCGCCAATTCTCGTCTTTGGTTTTTCAACCATTCCATTTTTGGGAGTGATGGTATTTGGTAGTTTTCTCATTTTGACTTGGTTTGCATACAAGGTCAGACAACAGAAAAACTCAGAAAGCGAATCCCTACTAAATATTCTTACCACTACTCCAACCCAACAAAAGACAATCATAACGACTCAAACTGAGACAGTTGTTACCACTTCACCTGAACCTGTGACTACCAACAGCCCTACACCGTACAAGCTGCATGGAGCAGTTGCTGTTGCTGTCTTGCTGGTTATTATTGCCTTTCTCTTTACACGGGGATACATAGTTGCTGCTACGGTCAACGGACAGCCAATTAGTTGGCTTGCTGTTGTCTCAAAACTTGAGGATCAAGATGGTAAGAAAACACTTGAGGCAATGATAAATGAACGAGTACTAAATACAGAGTTCGAAAAGCTCGGTATCACCATCGAGGCAGGTGCGGTGACTGAAAGAATAGCCGAGATTGAAACTCAAGTTTCAGCGCAAGGAGGAACACTCGAAGAAGCGCTAGCACAACAAGGTATGACAATGAAGATGCTTGAGGCTCAGATTGAGTCGCAGCTAAAACTAGAGAAAGCCTTAGGTGATAAAACTAAAGTAACGGATGCAGAAGTCACCGCGTACCTAGCTGAAAACGGTATCGAGGCACACCCAGACGAAACTCCCGAAGAACTCCATGCCGAAATAGCTGAGCAACTTAAGCAACAAAAAATCCAAATGGAAACACAGGCGTGGATAACTGCTGTTACTGACAAAGCAGAGATAAAATACTACGTACGTTACTAATCTTTCTCAATGACCAAATGGTGTGATATCCTGTATGGGCGTATCCAACTCCTTCCCATACGGGATTCATTAAAAACTTAATACAATAAAATATGGAACATGAACAAAAAAGTTCGTGTGGTCATTGCCATAGTGATGATCACGCTCCTACGGTCAGCCCAAAGGAGAATGTTCGACAAATTACCTTAAATGAAGTGGCGTTACGATTCTTTACGCCCCTTTCTGGACTCCTCATGTTTATCGGATTTACATGGAGCTTTACTGAAAATATGGAGGCATGGGGTAGTTTCTTCTACATCCTTTCAATTATTTTTGGTTCGGTATTTGTCGTGCGTAGTGCGTTTAACGGACTCATCAGGAAACGATTTCTCAATATTAGTTTTCTCGTAGTAATTGCCGCTCTTGGTGCAATCTACATTGGAGAATACGGCGAAGCTGCTGCTGTGGTTTTCCTTTTTTCACTAGCGGAATTCTTTGAATCTTTTGGGATTGAGCGCTCAAGACGAGCGGTAGAGGCACTGCTTAAACGTGCCCCTAAGGTGGCAAGGTTGCAGTCAGGTGAAATGGTCCCCGTGGAAGAGGTCGCTATTGGTGTTGTTGTCGTGGTAAAGCCAGGGGAACAAATTCCACTTGATGGAACAATTACTGTTGGTGGTGGAACTGTGGATGAGTCAGCTATTACGGGTGAATCAGCTCCTGTTGATAAAGTCATTGGGAACAGTGTTTTTGCGGGAACAATGAATATTCAAGGGTACCTTGAGGTAACCGTTGATAAGACGAGCGGTGACTCAATGTTTGCTCGCATTATTACGCTAATAAAGAAGGCTCAGGTCTCACGAGCAGTTACTGATACATTCATTGAGAAATTTGCTCGGTACTACACGCCACTTATCGTCGTGATTTCACTATTGGTTGCAGTAGTTCCAACGCTATTACTAGGACTTCCTTTTGAAGATTGGTTGTATCGAGCGATTACCCTTTTGGTTATTGCTTGCCCTTGTGCGTTGGTGATATCTACTCCAGTAGCCATTGCTTCAGCTATTGGCGGAGCATCTCGGCATGGAATTCTAATTAAGGGCGGTGCATATTTGGAAAAACTAGCATCGGTACGAGCAGTTGCCTTTGATAAAACCCGCACCCTTACCTATGGTCGTCACAGCGTAACCGAAGTATTTGCGTTTGGATCGCACTCAAAAGAAGAGGTGGTGGCAGATGCGGCTGGAATAGAACTCTTCTCCTCACATCCACTAGCTGAAGCTGTCCTAGACTACGCAAAAGCTCAGAACATCACACCGCATACCATGGACTCGTTTGAAAACGTGGCGGGTAAGGGTGGGCATGCTCATTGTCTGGTGTGTAGTGCTAGACACTATATCGGCAACCACAAGTTAATGGCAGACTCAGGTGTGGTAAGCGATGGATTTATAGACACAATTGAAAGACTTGAAAAAGAAGGTCAAACAGTTGTCTTAATTGCTTCTGACAAGGAGCTTATTGGAGCGATTGCGATTGCAGATGAGATACGTACAGAAGCAAAAATGGTGATTGCTGAGTTAAACAAATTAGGAGTGAGTAGTGTCATGCTAACTGGTGATAATCAGTACAGCGCGCGGTACGTAGCCGACAGAGTAGGTATTACAGAAGCAAAAGCCGCTCTTTCTCCTGAAGACAAACTCACTAATGTCGTCATGTTGAAAAAGCAATATCAGAGCGTTGCTATGGTTGGCGACGGTATCAATGACGCACCCTCACTCGCTACTGCTGACGTAGGGATTGCGATTGGAGCAGGTGGTACAGATGTGGCAATTGAAACGGCTGACGTAGCACTCTTGTCTGGCAATCTATCGACTATTCCACAAGCAATACGCTTAGCTAGAGCAACCATGAAGACTATTAGGTTTAATGTCACGCTAGCTTTGATTGCCAAACTGGTATTTCTCGTTCTGGTGATCACTGGACAGGCAAACCTGGTGATGGCTATTGCCGCCGATTCAGGAGTTGCGATTCTTGTGATTCTCCTAAGTCTACGGTTGTTTACTCGGTAAATATCTCACACTGCAAAATACCCTCATGGTGAGGGTATTTTTAATATATAGAACACTCCCTTTAAGTAGGGGATATCGTATTGCAAATAAGTGACCATGGGTGTATTGTTCGTAAATGCGAACAAAAGGAGGTCAGTCAGCGCATATTACTGCCACAAAGGAAGACTACGTTCGTGCTATCTATATTTTGGATACGACTCAAGGTACAACAGGAGTGACCGATATAGCCAATCGACTTGGTTTAAGTAAGTCCACTGTTTCCGAGCGTGTAAACGAATTAGTGAACGAAGGGTTGGTAGTGTCTGAACCATACGGAAAAGTGAAGTTGACCGAACGAGGGAACGAGGTAGGCAAGAAATTGACGTACAAGCACCGAATCATTGAAGTGTTTTTGCACAATTCCTTGCACATCCCGAAAGACAAGATTCATGCTGAAGCTGAACGCTTAGAACATGCGTTTAGTGATGATGTGATTAAACGTCTCGCTACTTTTTTGGGCAATCCTAAAAATGATCCTCACGGTTCAGAAATTCCAAAAATCACCGACTGGAACTCTAAATAAGCAAAGTAATTACATTTAAAAAATAAATATGACACAAACAAACCTATTCAAGGCCCTTGGCTGGAAAGGTGCTTCAAAGGAGGCAGGAGAAGATGAATTGACTCCTAGTCTTCCAGAAGTACATAGATCAATCGCAATCCCATCGGAATTATCATTTTTTAAGAAACTCCTTCTCTTTGCTGGACCAGGATTTCTTGTGGCGGTGGGCTATATGGACCCAGGTAACTGGGCGACAAGTCTCGCTGGAGGTTCTAAGTTCGGGTACACCCTACTAACAGTAGTATTGATGTCGAGTATCTTTGCAATGATTCTTCAACACCTTTCACTGAAGTTGGGTATCGTAACGGGACGGGACTTGGCACAAATGTGTCGAGACAAGTATCCTAAGCCAGTTGCTATTTTGCTCTGGATTATGGCTGAAATCATGATTATCGCCACTGACTTGGCGGAAGTGATTGGTTCTGCTATCGCCCTTTACCTCTTGTTCGATATTCCAATTCTTATTGGTGTTCTGATTACAGCTGCCGATGTACTGGTGATCCTTTACTTGCAAAATAAAGGATTCCGCTACCTTGAGGCACTCATTGTTGTGCTTATGGCAACAATTGTGGGTATTTTCGGCTTCCAACTTATTGTCTCAGCTCCCGCTATCGCACCGTTGCTGATTGGGTTCATTCCAACTTCTCAAATCGTATTCAATGCAGATATGCTCTACTTGGCTATCGGTATCATTGGTGCGACTGTAATGCCTCACAATCTGTATCTGCACTCTGCAATTGTACAGACACGACGCTACGCTGAAACAAGAGAAGGTAAGAAAGAGGCTATCAAGTTTGCCACTATCGACTCGACCGCCGCTCTCTCAATTGCACTCTTTGTTAACGCTTCAATTCTTATCCTCGCGGCAGCAGTATTCTTCACAAACGGTATTGGAGAAATTGCAGCTATTGAAGAAGCGTACAAACTACTTTCTCCGTTGGTTGGTGTAAGTATTGCTAGTACATTGTTCGCCATAGCATTGCTTGCTGCTGGACAAAACGCAACCATCACTGGAACACTTGCTGGTCAGATCATTATGGAAGGGTTCATAAATCTGCGGGTAAAGCCGTGGGTGCGAAGAATCATTACACGACTCCTAGCAATTATCCCTGCGGTAGCCTTTATTGGTCTTTATGGTGCAAACGCTGCTACTGAGCTTCTAATCTTCAGTCAGGTAGTACTTAGTCTTCAGCTATCATTTGCCATTTTCCCACTCCTTATGTTCACTGGAGACAAGAAGATTATGGGTGAATTCGCCAACTCAAGAAACATGAATATAGTAGCTTGGATTATCGGTATCATTATCGCCTCACTTAACCTGTGGCTCCTCGGTAGTCTATTCATTTGGTAGGGATATAAACTTACACAAATTTTGATACAAAAACAGCTTCTGTAAAGAAGCTGTTTTTGTACGCGTCTCGTGCTAGCACGTGTTGGCGGGCCCACGAGGATTCGAACCTCGGTCAACGGTTTTGGAAACCGGCATTCTACCACTGAACTATAGGCCCTCACTACACATGAACTTTATCTAAATAAAATTCAGCGTCACGTTATAGTAG
>Ga0172380_10007049_pt1 | contig 12806 bp, 12 predicted proteins | sample Leawe162metaG_FD_119747 | JGI IMG/M metagenome (GOLD analysis project Ga0172380, IMG submission 119747) | Leachate microbial communities from a municipal landfill in Southern Ontario, Canada - Leachate well 162 metaG | ecosystem: Engineered > Solid waste > Landfill > Unclassified | place...
CTACGAGATGAACGTGGTCATCTCCGACACCGCCGAGTACGGCTGCTACCTCTTTGCCCACGCCGCCGTGCCCATGCTGGCCAAGTTCATGAAGAAGATCGACACCGACGTGATCGGCAAGGGTCTGAGCGTCAAGGACAACGGGGTGAACAACATCGAGCTGGTGCAGATCAACGAGGCGATTCGCTACACCGGGGTCGAGGAGATCGGCGCGGAGCTGCGCTCCTACATGGGGGCCATGAAGGCTATTCTGTAATTCCGGGGAGGGTCAGGGTGAGGGGGAATCAGCTATGAGCCCGGCAGGTTGCGGCTTCACCCACCCCCAGCCCCTCCCGTCAGCAGTGTCAGCGGCGAGGGAGGGGAGTTTTCTTCAATGGATAAGCGCACGGTTTACCGCTTGATTTAGAAATGGAATAAACTGTCCGCAAGAAAGATGTTTCATCAAAGGGAAGCCCGCTCGGGCTTCCCTTTTTTTTCGGCTCAGGCTCCGCCCCGCACCAGGGCGATCAGCGACTTCACGGTTTCCCGCATCTGTTCGGCCTGGGCGCTCAGCTCTTCGGAGGCGCTGGCCGCCTCCTCGGCGGTGGCCGCGTTCTGCTGGGTGACGGTGTCCAGTTCGGTGACCGCCAGATTGACCTGGCCTACCCCCGAGGCCTGTTCCCGCGAGGCCGTGGCGATCTCGCCCATCAGCATGGCGACCTTGGCGGTGCTCTCGGCCACCTCCCTAAAGGATTGGTTGGTGGAGGTCACCAGCGTTTCCCCGGTCCGCACCTTTTGCACGGTTCCCTCGATGAGCCCGGCGGTACTCTTCGCCGCCTCGGAGGCCCGCATGGCCAGGTTGCGCACCTCGTCGGCCACCACGGCGAAGCCTGCCCCCGCCTCCCCGGCCCGTGCCGCCTCCACCGCCGCGTTCAGGGCCAGCAGATTGGTCTGGAAGGCGATCTCGTCAATGGTCTTGATGATCTTGGAGGTCTCCTCGCTGGCCTTGGAGATTTCCGCCATGGACTGGGTGAGTTGATCCATGGAACCATTGGCCGTGTCGATCACCCTGCGCGCCTCGCTGGTTAACGCCTCGGCTTGGCCGACATTGTCGGCGTTCTGTTTGGTCACCGCGGCAATCTCTTCCAGGGAGGCGGAGGTTTCCTCGATGGCGGCGGCCTGATTGCTGGCCCCGTCCGCCAGGGACTGACTGACCGAGGCGACCTGGCCGGCCGCCGAGGTCACCTCCTCGGCGCCGCTGTCCAGATCATGGCTGATCCTCTCCAGGGCGTTGCCGATCAGGGAGGAAAGATAGGCGGCCAGCAAGATGCTGACCAGGATGACGCTTAAGGCGGTCGTCGTGGTGATGATCAGCGAGGTCCGCGCTGCGCGCATGCCGCTTTCCGCCTGGACCACGAGTCCTTCCGCAAGATGGGTTTCAATCTCCTTCATCAGGTCGATCTTGCCGGTCATGGCCGCAAACCAGCCTTCGGCATTGATGCCGAAACCATCCTCCACATTGTCCGCAAGCTTGGCCAGGGTGGCATTCTCCATGGCGGCAACCTCGGAGACCGCGGCTCCCTTCATCTTCTCCTCGTAAGCCCTGGCGCCCGGCTGATCGGAAAACACCAGGAAGTTTTTCAGGAAAGAGGACTGCTCGGCGAGGATCTGGACGAATTTCCTGCGCATGCCCGGGGCGAAGCGGTCGTTGGCAAAGGTATTGTTCAGCACCGCCCTTTCCTGGCCCATGCGCTCCTTGGCCTCGACAAAGTTGTAGTAGGCGGTGAGCGCCCGCATGGTTCCGGCATCGGGGGTGGTGCGGGCGATCTGGGGGATGGTGCCCAAAAGCTTTTCTATTACCCCGGTGTAAAAGGCAATGGCCTCCGGGCCGGCGATGGCCAGGGTGTCAGCCTGCTGCCGGATGGCGGAGATTTTTTCCGCGTCGGTAAGGGCTTCCCCCAGGTTTTTTGCCAGGGTGGCATCATTCTTGTCGGCTGCGGAGTGCTGGAGGTACTCCTTGAGCGCCGTGATGCGGGTGTCGGTTTCGCCCCGCTGGGCCGGCAACCGGTCGCCGAACTTCTGCCCCTTGCTGCCCAGGAAACCCGCGGTCATCCCCCGCTCCTTCTGGGCCTCGTGGGCGATCTCGGTGATCAGCCCGGCCATGACGGCAAGTTCCTTGACTGTTTTCGCCTGGGTGATGGTCTGGTAGCGCTCCATCCCATTGGCGACCAGAATCACGGCCAGGAAAAAGACCGGAATGGAAACCAGCAGCCGCATCTGGTTTTTGATGGCGAGTTGTTTGACGAAATTCATGGGCGTGGCATCCTCCTGGCGTGGTGTGCGGTTCCCCTCAACTCGGCAACAATAGCATGTAAAGCAAGGAGCAGACTTGACCTAAGTCAAGTCTAGGTGTTTTTACCCGGAATTCCCCTCCTGTTATCGCGGTTGCACAGGCAACCCCGCCGCCTTCCAGGCGCTGATCCCGCCGTCCAGATTGTAGATCTCCCCGTACCCCTTGCCGGAAAAATACTGGCCCACCGCATAGCTGCGGCCGCCCACGGCGCAGATCAGCAAGAGGGGCTTGCCGGTGGGCAGGGTCACCTTGCCTTTGGCGAGCTCGCCGAAGGGGATGAGTTGCGAGTTGGGTATGGACCCCTCGTACAGCTCTTCCGGCGAGCGGACATCCACCAGCACCAGATCCTTGCGAGCCTCGATGAGGGATTTGGCCTCCTGGGGGGAAAGGGAGCGGAAGATCGGGGTCTGGCCGGAATCCGGCGTGTTTTTGTCGCCGCAGGCGACCACCGCAAGCAAGAGCATCACCGCCGCCAAGATATGCAGATATCGTTTCATGACATTCCTCTGATGTGTGTGGTTGGTTTTTCGAGGTCAAGGGCTGGTCCGAGGCAATCTACCCATTGGGTGCATTCTTTGCAAGCGCCGACATGCGGCGCGGTTCCTCGCCTTTTTCCGGGCCGGGCCTGGAAACCGCTCGCGGGAGGAGGGAAAAACGGGGTTGACGGAAGAACGCAGCCTGTGGTAGTTAAGCAGTTAACAATATAATTATATTCTAACACATTATTTGGTTTTGGAGACTCACGATGCTGCCTAAATCCCTTGCAGGCCTGGCGCTTGCCCTCACCCTTATTTTCTCGGCCTTTCCGGCCCGGGCCAGCCTCAGCACGGACCTGCAGGCTCTGGTTGTCCAGGGCACCACCCTGCGCACCAGCCTGGCGGCGATCAGCGTTGCCCAGGGAAACACCTGCACCCAGCTGGGCGGGTTCAATGTCTCCCTGGAGAGTTATCTGGCAAGCGTCCAGGCGGTTTACGCCCAGCTGACCGTGCCCGTGACCCTTACCGCCGCCGATCTCACCGCCCTGGATGATCTTTCCGGCCTTGCCAAGGGGATGGCCGCCGATTCCGTGCGGATAGCCCTGGAGCTGCGGAGCATCGAGGATGTGGCCGATCTTTTCGAGTACCGCGCCGCCTTGAGCGGTATGCTCCGTCTTTCCGACGACATCGGCATCATGGCCAACCGGATTCTGGAGATGGCGGACCGGATTCTGGTCATGGCCGACAACATCGGTGCCATGGCGGACCGGATCCTGCTGACCCAGCAGCTGCAGAACGCCAATGTCGCCTTGACCCAGGCCTCGCTCCTCACCACCCAGCAGAACATGATCGCCATGAGCGACAGCCTGTCCACCATTACCTACAATCTCAGCCTTGGGCTGGTGGCCAACGAGGCCAACGCCCTGGTGGGGGAGATGGGCGGGACAACCCTCACCAGCCAGACCATGGCCGTGGATCTGAGTGCGCTGGAGGCCCAGACCTCCCTGCTGCTCAACAGCACGGTGTCCCTCTATACCTGGATGAGCCGGAACAGCCAAGTGGCAAGCCACTATATCAACGGCGACACCCTGACCCTGATGGGCGACCTCTCCGGCATGCAGGCGGCATTGGCCTTTTCCCTGGAAACCTACGCCAACACCATCAACCAGCTGGCCCCGCTCACCGAGACCCCGGTTCTTGCGGATGCCACGGCCAGCATGCTGCGCTTGACCGCGGATATCGGCGAGATGTCCGGCCGGATCATGGAGATGGCCGACAAGATCATCGTCATGGCGGATAATATCGGGCTCATGGCGGACCGGATTGTCGAGACCCAGAACCTCCAGCAATCCAATATCGAACTGACCCAGAACTCGGTGACCATCGCCCAGAATGTCACCCTTACCGTTATCAAAAATTATCTCGGCCAGTAATCGCGGCCGATATTGTGTGGGAGAAAGATCATGAGCGCATCTATTCGAAACGGGTTGTTGGCAACCCTTTTTCTTTTGGCCGGTGTGGGGTTGCAGCCGGGCACGGCCCTGGCGGCCCTGGCGGAGGACTTGGGGAATCTGGTGGTCCAGGCCCAGGGGCTTGATACCCAGCTCAAGGCGATTAGCCTTACGGCGGACTCGGTCTGCGGGCCGCTGGTGCAGGCCGATCAGGCGGCCCGCGCCCTGGTGAACAGCATCAGCCAGGTGAACGATAATCTGGCCGCGCCGCTGCAGATGGACGACGAGACCCTGACCGCGCTGGAAACGCTTTCCGCCCTGAATACGAGCCTGGCTGCGGAAAGTCTGCGGCTCTCCGTTGACCTGGGGGGGCTGTCGACGGCCTCCCGGGCCATTACCCTGAAGGACGGGATCGTGGCCATGCTCCAGCTTTCCGATGATATCGGGGCCATGGCCGACCGCATCGGGGAGATGGCGGACAAGATTCTGGTCATGTCGGACAATATCGGCCTGATGGCCGACCGCATCATCCTGACCCAACAGATTCAGAACCAGAATATCCTGCTCACCCAGCAGAGCATGCTCCAGACCCAGACCAATATCCTGACCCTGGTTTCCGTGGTGGAGAGCGACACCTACAACCTCACCCTTGAGCAGTTGGTGGTGGATGGCCAGCTGCTGGCGGCCCGGATGGCGGCGGTGGTCTTGAGCCCCTGGACCATGAAGACCCAGCTCGGCACGGTTGCCACCGATGTCCATGCCTATCTCGACCAGGTAAAGGCGGCCCAGGCCACCATGCTTCAGGATTCCGCCACCAGCACCGCCTATCTCAACACCACGCCGTTGCTCAACCTGGGCAACCTGTCCACCATGCTCACCTCCCTGGCCGTGGCGCTGGATGGCTATGTTCTTGCCATCGACAGCCTGGACGCCATGACCTCCAGCACCACGCTTTCCGCCTCGCTCACGAGCATGCTGCAAATCTCGGCGGATATTGGCCTCATGGCCAACCGGATTCTGGAAATGGGGGATCTCACCCTGGCCATGGCCGACAATATCGGCATGACCGCAGATCAGATTATCGCCACCCAGCAGCTCCAGAGCGTCAATGTGGCCACCACCCAGGCTTCCATCCTGGCGGCCCAGGAGTTGGCCATAGCCATTATTGTGGCGAGAAATCTGTAATCTTCAGGGGTGTGGCATTGCGGGCATGCGCCGGGCGGCTGATCAGCACACGATCCGCCGCCCGTTTTTTTTGGCAAGAAGGGTTATGCTTCGCTGCTGATCCGCGCCAAGGCGGCGAGAACAGCCTGGATCTCACCCTCGGTGTTGAAAAATCCCGGGGAAAGACGCAGGGTGCCCTGGGGAAAGGTTCCGATGCTGCGGTGGGCCGCGGGCGCGCAGTGGAGCCCTGCCCTGGCCATGACCCCGTGGTTGCGGTCAAGGAGAAAGGCGAGATCGGCCACGCTTTTGCCGGTCATGGTCAGGGAGACGGCCGAGCCTCGGTTGGTGCCGGGTGGCGGGCCATGCACGGTGACGCCCGGTATCCGGGTCAATCCCTCCAGGAGCAATCGGGTGAGGCGCTCTTCGTGGAGCCGGATCGTTTCCCGGCCGGTTTTCTTGATAAATGCCAGCCCCGCAGCCAGGCCGGCGATGCCGAGGGTGTTAGGCGTTCCCGATTCAAAACAGTCCGGCATCAGCTGGGGCTGCTCCTCAAACTCCGAATTGCTGCCCGTGCCGCCCATGGTCAGCGGCGGGAGCACAAGCCCCTGGCGGAGCAGGAACCCGCCGGTGCCGGTGGGGCCGAACAGCCCCTTGTGTCCGGTAAAGGCGAGAAAATCGATGCTAAAGGCTTCCATGTCCAGGGGGAACACCCCGGCGGACTGGGCCGCGTCCACCATCAGCAGCGCCCCGCCCTTGCGTGTGCCGATGGCTCCAAGATCGGCCATGGCGCCGGTCACATTGGAGACATGGTTGATGATGATCAGCCGGGTTTTTGCGTTCAGGTGGTTGGGGATATCGTCCGGGTCGATATTGCCGGTGGGGCTGGTGGGTAGAATCGTGAGGGAAATACCCCTGGTTTTCTCCAGGTACCGCAGGGGGCGCGTCACCGAGTTGTGTTCCATGCCCGTGGTCAGCACCTGGTCGCCGGGTTGGAGCAAGCCGAAGATGCCCACGTTGAGCGCCTCGGTGACATTGCTGGTGAACACCACCCGGCTGGAATCCGGGCAGCCGAAGAACTCGGCGACCTGCTCGCGGGCCTCAAAGATCACCCGGCTGGCGGCCAGGGAAAAGCGGTGCGCCGAACGGCCGGGGCTCAGGGATATCTCTTGGATCAGCCGGTGCATGGCCGCAGCCACCTCCGGGGGCTTGGGAAAGGAGGTGGCGGCGTTGTCGAGATAGATGGGGGGTGAATCCGGCATAATGAGGGGGGGAGGGTGCCTTCAGTAGGGGCTGACCACCTTGGCCGCCTGGGCCATGGCGTCCATGATCTCGTACATGTTGGTGACCTGGCCCACCAGCAGGGAGTCCTTGAGGTTGAAGAAATCAAGGCAGGTGCCGCAGGAGTATATTTCCACCCCCTGGGCGGCCAGCTCCTTGAGCGGCGCGATCAGGTCGGATTCGGTGGCGGTGATTTTCACCCCGGTGTTGTAGAAGAAGATTTTCGCGGGCAGGGGGCTGAGGTTCTTGATCGTCTTGACATAGGCCCGCATGAGCACCCCGCCCAGGGCGTCGTTGCCCCTGCCCATGGTCTCGGCCGGGATTATTACAACCAGGCCGGTGGTGGGCAGGTCGCAGCGGTACTCCTCCGGCGCCGGCGCCGCAGCCGCATCCTTGGCGGAGGTGTCCTTGCTGATCGTGATGTGGCGGGTGTCGCCGGCGGCGCGAATTTCCACCCCGCAGCCCTGGCTCTTGCCGAAGCGTTCCAGATTGCTCTGTGCCGCCTCGTTGTCAACCAGCACCTCCACCGAGCCCTGTGCCATGGAGTCGAGCAACTCCTTGGCCCTGATCACGGGTTGCGGGCAGGCCAGACCCCGGCAGTCGAGTACCGTATGCATTCCTGTTTCTCTTTAGTCGTTGAAGCTTATCTGGTTCACCAGATCGCGGATGATGTCCTGGGCTTTTGCATCGAGCTTGGGCGCGGCAAACCCGGTGTCGTAAAAATCAGGATTGATGTCGTTGGAGCTCCACATGCTCTGCGCTTCGAAGTAGAGATCCTTTTGCGAAAAATACCCTTCAGGCAGCATCATTCGCAGCCGGTAGGTCCGGTTGGTGGGGATCCGTTGCTTGCTCACCAGCTTGAGGCCGCTGGTGGTCACATCGACGAGGTGGCCCAGGAGTTGGTTGGCGTCATCGTCGTAGACTTCAAGATAGTACACCAGGTGTCTGCGTTTCAGGGATCTGGTCTCGTCGGTCATGACTTCCTCTCCTGTTGGCCGTTTACTCAAGGGGCTGACTTGGCAATGCATTCCAGCATGTAATCGATGACCGCTTCCGGGCCCATGCTGGAAGAATCGACAAGAATGGCGTCATCGGCGGCTTTGAGCGGGGCAAGCGCGCGTCTGGAATCATCATAGTCACGTTTGCTGATCTGGTCCAGAATTTCCTGATAATCAACACTCTGCCCTTTTTCCGCCAGCTGCTTTTGGCGGCGGCGAGCCCGCTCCTCGGCCGAGGCGTTGAGGAAAAACTTGCAGGAGGCCTTGGGAAACACCACCGTCCCCATGTCGCGGCCCTCGGCGACGATGCCCCCCTTTTCCCCCAGCTGCCGCTGGAGAGCGGTGAGTTTTTCCCGCACCAGCGGGTTGGCGGAAACCCGCGAGGCGACCATGCCCATCTCCGGGGTGCGGATGGCCTGGGACACGTCCTCGTTGTTGAGCAGTACCCGCACATCGTCGTCGCCGTTGGGGGCAAGGGTCAGCTCGATTGCGGCCAGACATCTTTTCAGCGCGTCGGTGTCGGCCAGGTCAATCCCCTGCCGTTCCAAGGCCAGCCCCACGGCCCGGTACATGGCGCCGGTGTCCAGGTAGGTGAAGTGGAGTTTCGCGGCCAACCCCCGGCTGATCGTGCTTTTGCCCGCGCCCGAGGGGCCGTCGATGGTGATGATCCCCTTGGGGTCAAGCACGGTCCACCTCGGTGAGCGCCGTGGCCAAGGCCTTGACGAACCGCTGGTTTTCCGCGGGCAATCCCACGGTGATGCGGATATAGGCCGGGTAGCCGTAGGCGTTCATGGGCCGGACGATGACCCCCTGGTGGAGCAGGGCTTCGTAGAGCTTCTTGCCGTCGGCCTTGACATCGATGAGGAAAAAGTTGGTCTGAGAGGGAAAGGGCTTACAGCCGAGCTTTTCCACCTCGCTGCTCAACCAAGCGATCCCCTCCCTGGTAAAGGCGATGGTTTTTTCGTAATGCTCGTCATCGCCCAGGGCGGCCAAGGCGCCTGCCTGGGCGGGCAGATTGACGTTGAAGGGCTGCCGGACCCGGTGCAGGTAATCGGCGATGTCGGCGTGCATCAGGCCGTAGCCCACCCTTAAACCCGCCAGGCCGTAAGCCTTGGAAAAGGTGCGCAGGGCCACCACCGGCACCCGGTGCTTGAGATAATCCCGGGCGTCGATGCGCAGACTCGGCTCGACAAAATCCACATACGCCTCGTCGAGAGCCACGATCACCTGATCCGGCACCTTGTCGAGAAAACCGCTGAAGGCCTCGTGGCTGAACACCGTGCCGCAGGGGTTGTTGGGGTTGTCGAGAAAGATGAGCCGGGTTTTTTTCGTGATCTGCCGGGCGATTCCGTCCAGGTCATGGTGCATGTTGACCAGGGGCACCACCCGGTTGATGCCGCCCTGGGCCTGGACCGCCTTCTGGTAGACGAGAAAGGTGGGCTGGCTGGTGATCACCTCTTCGCCCGGCCCGAGAAAGGCCGCGATGAGCAACTGGATGACCTCGTTGGAGCCGTTGCCGAAGACCAGCTGGTTCGGGGAGACGCCGATCTTCTCGGCCAGCGCCTGGGCCAGGTAATAGCAGCTGCCGTCGGGGTAGCGGTGCAGGTTCTTCAGGCTGTCGGAAACCGCAGCCACCGCTTTTGGGGACGGGCCCAAAGCGTTTTCATTGGAGGCCAGCTTGATGGAGCCGGTGATGCCGTACTCGCGTTCCAGTTCCTCCAGGGGCTTGCCCGGCGGATAGGGGATGAGGCTGGCGATGTTGTCGCGAACAGGGAGTTTCATGGGGTAAAATCCTTATAGTAAAGCTATAAGCCGTCAGCTGTTAGCTTACAGCTAACATTGGCTTGTTCCCAGCCAGGTCGAGCCGTTGTTCCAGGGCATAGGCGGCCCGGAAGATTTTTTCCTCGGCAAAATGGCTGGCCTGGAGCTGGATCCCGATGGGCAAGCCGCCGGAGCTTATCCCGCAGGGCACCGACATGCCGGGCAACCCGGCCAGGTTGGTGCAAATGGTAAGGATATCGGAGAGATAGACAGAGAGCGGGTCGTCGATCTTTGCCCCGATCTTCCAGGCCGGGGCCGGGGTGACCGGGGAGACCAGCAGGTCGCACTGGGCAAATGCCTTGGCGTAATCCTGGACGATCAGGGTGCGGACCTGGGAGGCCTTCTTGTAATAGGCGTCATAGTAGCCGGAGGAAAGGGCGTAGGTGCCGATGATGATCCGCCGCTTCACCTCTTCGCCGAAGCCCTGGGAGCGGCTGTGGCGGTACATCTCCAGCAGTTCGTGCTGGTCATGGTCGCGGAAGCCGTACCGGACTCCGTCGTAGCGGGCCAGGTTGGAGCTGGCCTCGGCCGGGGCGATGATGTAGTAGGCCGCCACCCCGTATTCGGTGTGGGGCAGGGAGATCTCCACGGTCTTGGCCCCGGCCTCGGTGAGCAGCCCGATTCCCCTGCGCACCGCCTGTTCCACCTCCGGGTCAAGGCCTGCGCCGAAGTATTCCTTGGGGATGCCGATGGTGAGACCCTTGCAATCGGGAACCAGGGCAGCGGTATAGTCCGGCACCTCCTGGTTGACCGAGGTGGAATCCCGGGGGTCATGGCCGCTGATGGCTTTGAGCATGATGGCGGCGTCGCGCACATCCTTGGTGAGCGGCCCGACCTGATCCAGGGAGGAGGCATAGGCCAGCAACCCGAAGCGGGAGACCCTGCCGTAGGTGGGCTTGATCCCGACGATGCCGCAGTGGGAGGCGGGCTGGCGGATGGAGCCGCCGGTGTCCGAACCCAGGGAGGCGATGCATTCGTCCGCCGCCACCGAGGCTGCCGAGCCGCCGCTGGAGCCGCCGCAGACATGGGCCAGGTTCCAGGGGTTCTTCGGCACCCCGTAGGCGCAGTTTTCGTTGGCCGAGCCCATGGCGAACTCGTCCATGCTCGTCTTGCCGAGGATCACCGCGCCCTCTTCCCGCAGCCTTTCGATTACCGTGGCGTCGTAGGGCGGGATGAAGGGTTCGAGAATCTTGGAGCCGGCGGTGGTGCGCAATCCCTTGGTGCAAAGGACATCCTTGATGGAAAGCGGAATGCCGCAGAGGCTGCCGCCTTCCCCGCGTTTGCGTTGTTCGTCGGCACCCTCGGCCTGGGCCAGGGCGCCATTGCGGTCCAGGGTGATATAGGCGTTGACCTTGTCCTCCACCGCGTCGATCCGGTCGAGCACCGAACGGGTCAGCTCCAGGGAGGAGATCTCTCCCTTGGCCAGGAGATCCTGCAAGGCATGGATGGTTAAGGCGTGGAGTTCCATAGTGTTACCGTACCGCTTGATTTTATAGGATGTCTGCCGCTGGCGCGGGGAGCGCCAATTACAGATGCGCTCGTAAAAAGGGAAAGAAGATACAGGTCCGTGACATAGATTCGATGGTTACCCTGTGATAACCGTTGTAATCGTGGCTTTTCGAAGTCTGCGCTTATCTACGATTTCAACAACAAAAACGGACCTCGGAAAGGAGGTCCGTAACGAAACCGGCAGGCAACTTCTTATTGTGCACTAATCCCTCAATACTAAATAACCCTGGGCACCACGAAGGCCTCGCCGTTCTGCAACGGGCCGTTGGCCAGCGCCTCCCGTTGGGGCAGGGATTCCCTGGTCTCATCTTCGCGAAAGGCATTGCGGACAGCCAGGGCATGGGTCGTGGGTTGAACACCGGTGGTGTCCAGCTCGCCCAGTTTTTCCACATAGCTCAGAATGCCGTCCAGTTGAAGGGTGGTTTTTTGCACCTCTGTCTCGGACAGCGAAAGCCTCGCCAGCTTGGCGACATATCGTACTTCTTCCGGGGTGATTTTCATGCTCTGTTTTGTAACGCATTCAGCCGGGCAAGTCAATATCCCTGATGGTCTTGCAAAAGCACCAGGGGTCAGCCGGCAGCCATTTTCACCTGGCCTTCGAGAACCTCGACAAAAACCTGCACCACCTCGGGGGCAAACTGGCTTCCGGAGCAGCGGTGCAGTTCGGCGATGGCATCCTTGAGTTCCAGGTTCTGCCTGTAGCTGCGCTTGGAGGTCATGGCGTCATAGCTGTCCGCCACGGTGATGATCTTGGTCAGCAGGTTCAGCTCATCGCCGCCCAGGCCATCGGGATAGCCCTTGCCGTCCATGCGCTCGTGGTGGTGGCGGACAAGGAACATCTCCTGCTGCATGAAGGCCAGGGGCTTGATGATGTTGGCCCCGACCTCGGGATGTTTTTTCATCAGGATCCATTCTTCATCGGAAAGCGGTCCGGGTTTGCGGATATAGTTGACATCCACCACCAGCTTGCCGATGTCGTGCACCTTGCAGGCCCGCTCCAGCACGGTGAGATCCTCCTCGCCCAACCGCATGGCCCGGGCGATGTTCATGGCGTGGAAGGTGACCCGGTTGGTGTGGCCCGCGGTGTACATGTCTTTTTCTTCGAGGGCGGTCTGCAGGGTGAGCATGGTGTTCAGGGCGGAGACCTCCAGATTGTGGCTGTACTCCTCCAGAAGGCGGTTTTTGTCCGCCAGCTCCCTGGTTTTGTTGCGCACCTCGACTTCCAGGTTTTCCTTGTAGGCCTTTTCCTGGAGGACGTACATCCGTTTCTCGATGGCCCGCTTGACCTTGATGTTGAAGATGTCCAGGTCTTCGATGGGCTTGGGGATGAAGTCGTAGGCCCCCAGGTTGATGGCCTTGACCGCGTACTCCATGGAGCCCGCGCCGGTGAGGAAGATCACCGGAATCCCGTAGCTCCGGTCGTTGATGAGCTTGAGGGTTTCAAAGCCGTCCAACCCGGGCATGTTGATGTCGAGGATGATGAGATCGAAATCCGCGCTCAGGTTTTCCAGGGCCTCTTCGCCGCTGGCGCAGGGCACCACCGCGTGACCGAACATGGTGAGGATTTTGTAGACGGCCTCCCTGACCAGGGTGTCGTCGTCGGCGATGAGGATTTTTGCCTGTGCCATGTGAAAAAGATCCTTCAAGGTATATGTGATCATGGCCTGCGTTGGCCGTAATGACTATCTTTCTTATAACACCGAGTTTCCCCTAAAAAGTCCAGTATTTTTTTGCCGCACCCAGGGCCGCATCCAGTGGCGGCAGTGGTCTTTTCGCC
>Ga0172380_10007050_pt1 | contig 12802 bp, 9 predicted proteins | sample Leawe162metaG_FD_119747 | JGI IMG/M metagenome (GOLD analysis project Ga0172380, IMG submission 119747) | Leachate microbial communities from a municipal landfill in Southern Ontario, Canada - Leachate well 162 metaG | ecosystem: Engineered > Solid waste > Landfill > Unclassified | place...
ATCTCGAAAAGCATCTATGTGAACCTCGCGGAGGGGATGCTGATCGAGGCAGTGCGGGTGGGGGCGAGCGACATTCACATCGTGCCGGTAAACTCGAATTGCACAGAGATATTCTTTCGGATAGACGGGCTGCTGCGAAGCTGGCTGAGACAAGAGGGAGTCCACCCGGAGGCGATAGCGGCGGTGTTGAAAGATCGTGCGAAGAACGTTGACCGGTTCGAGCGTGAAGCGGCGCAGGACGGGTACATCCAGCGGAAGGTAGGGGGGCACGACATTCGGTTCAGGGTTTCAATCATGCCGATTGTCGGGAGTGAATATAGTCGCCGTTATGAATCCATCGTCATTCGAATCCTTGACGACCGGCAAGTTATCACCGATCTGCACAAGCTGGGTTTTCGAGGTCAGGCTTACGAACTGTTCCTGAAGGCAATCAGCCAGCCGCAGGGGATGGTGATTGTGACGGGTCCGACGGGTAGCGGGAAGTCAACTACGCTGATAGCGGCGCTGAACCATATCGTTTCGCCTGAGATTAACATCCTAACGGTGGAAGACCCGGTTGAGTATATCATCCCCGGGGTACGACAGTTGAAGATTGGGCACAAGATGAACTTTGAGCAGGCCCTGAGGTCCATCTTGCGCCATGACCCGGACGTCGTGATGGTAGGGGAGATTCGCGACCGGGAGACGGGCGAAATGGCGATCAAGCTGGCGAACACAGGGCACCTGACGTTTTCGACACTGCATACTAACGACGCACCGAGCGCGGTCTCGCGGCTTTACAAGATGGGGATCGAGACGTTTCTGATTGCATACGCGATCAACATCATCATCGCCCAGCGCCTGATGAGGAGGCTTTGCGAAAACTGCAAGCGTCCGATCACGGAAAAGTCGCATCACCTCGCGCACAGCCTCGGCTTTTCCGGGCTTGAACTGACTCGTTACGAAATGTTTGAACCTGTAGGGTGCGATCTGTGTCATGGCGGGTACAAAGGCCGAATTGCGATCCACGAGACGCTCTACTTCACACCGGCAATCCGGCAGATGATCTTCGAAGCGGGGAGCAATATCAATGAAGAGGCGATCCGTCAGTCGGCTATCGAAGAAGGAATGAGGACACTTCTGGTCACGGCGCGGGAGAATGTGATAGCGGGGGTTTCGTCGCTGGAAGAGGTGAAGCGCGTAGTTTCAGGGGCATAGAAGGGAAGCCTTATGAACACCGCACAATCTCTCCTCACGCTCGGCGCATTAATCCTCTGCTCGATTGTCAGCCTGAATTTCTACCGCCAGAACGATTACATCTCAACTTCATTGGATAGCGACCGTTACCGGATCGAAGCATTATCAATGCTGACGTCACAGATCGAGCAACTCTCCCAGTACTATTACGACGAAGCGAGCACTGATACTTCCAACGACAAAGCAGTCGGGGACATGACGGCTCCCGGATCCCTCGGGTTCGAAGCCAATGATAGCAGCCGGATTGATGATATAGATGACTTGCGGGGGCTGACTCAGACGCGTGCAGGGTTGAGCGGGATCAACTACCGCATAACGACGAATGTTGAGTATGTCATCCTCTCGAACAGTCGGCTAGTCTTCTCCAACCAAAGGCAATTCCATAAACGGGTGACCGTGTCGGTTTGTGACGCTTACACTCCGCCGTTGATCTATCACACACAGGGGGATAGCCTGGTGAGGGACACACTGCGAATGAGTGCGGTAGTCAGTTACTGGTTCTATAACTAAATGTTCGAGAATGCACTCAGGAGGACGGGTCTCCGTACCCGTCTGCTTGAGTACGAAGGATTGAATGGACGGGTACGGAGACCCGTCCTCCTGAGTGGCTGAAAGGATTGAATGGACGGGTACGGAGACCCGTCCTCCTGAGTGGCTGAATGTGAAATCTAAGGGCAGTGAATGGCGGTAATCCTTGACATAATAGCGGCAATGATGATCGGCGGGGTGCTGCTGATGGTCACAACGCAAGGGATCGAGCGGAGCCTGCGCGAGTTCGTCAACCACAACGCCGATGCGATTATGCAAGCCGAGCTGGCTTCCATGACACAGACGGTGCAGGAAGATCTACGGAAGATGGGTTATGGGATTCCGGAGTCCCAGCAACTTTCGATCATACAGGCAGCGACCACGAGCAGGCTGGTCTTTCTGGCCAAGCAGAACCCGAATGCTGCGAACGCGGACACGGTTGAGTACACGACCGGGACACCGGATACGACCATAATAATTGATTCTCCTGTCATCACCTACGATATAACCAGGACCTTGCGACGAGCGGGGCAGCAGCCTCAGAGCACTTTAATCGGGCGAGTGATCAATCCGGTGCTTTTTCGATATCTTGACCAGGCGGGGAATCAGGTGGCGGATATTCGCTCGACGCGGATGGTGGAGGTGACGCTGGTGACCTTGAATCCCCATGTCTATCTCGACGATGACGTGATTCAGGCTCCGACGGCACTGCTTAGAACCAAGGCTCTGAAGAATCTGTGGCGCGAGTCGTACTGGCGCCAAACCCGGGTGGTTTCTCGCAATTTGAGGAGGTAGCTGATAATGTTTGGGCGTGGTTCAATGATCGTCGCGGCGGGATTTGCGATGGTGATCGGAGGGTATTCGCTGAAGATGAACCGGATGGCGGTCAATGCGTCCGACAATTTCAACGCTCTCTGGCAGAAGTCGCTCGTCCATGAAGAGGCGATGAGCGGGATGAACTTCGGGATCAACCGCGTTTGGGGCGGCCATCCTGAAGAGTATTCCACCAATCTTATCAACACGCCCTGCACCACTGCGGTGAATATCATCCCGGTCGGGACAGATACGGTTATTGTCAGGTCCATTGCTCGCGGCTATCTGAGGGATGACCAGTACTGGGAAGACAACGATCAGCTCTTGCATGTTGCTGATACCGTGATGGCTTACTTTACGTTCAACATACCGGTTTCGGAGTGGTTTTACTTCACAAATAACGACATGGGGATCTATTGGACAACGGGCGATACGGTGTGGGGGCCGATGCACTGCAACCGTTCGATTGTGACGAGTGGTGCTCCGGTGTTTTACGAGAAAGTGACGGCGCGACTGGGGATCTCGCCACTGCCAGGTGCTTCCGGGAATCAAGCCCGTTACTATGGGGGCTGGGAGATTGGCGTGAATGCGAGCATACCGACCGACCTGTCGCGCATACGGGATCTCGCCAACGAAGCAAACGCTGGTCATGCCCGGAACACGTGTTGTGTTTACGATACCACGTTGACGTTGAAATTCCGCGATGACGGGACGGTCATACGTAAGGTGGGGAATCGGGTGGCGGATACGGTTCAGGTGACTACTATTGCTCCGACAGGAGTGCTCTATGTGACGAAGGATATTCATATTTCTGGAGTGTTGAACGGTTCACTTACGATGCTGACGGATGATGACGTCTGGATTGACGACAATATCACGTATGCTCAGGATCCATTGACCGTAGCTAACGCCGACGATTATCTGGGGATGGTAGCGATAGACGACATATTCGTTACTGAAAATGTCGCGAATAATAGTGATGTAACGATTAACGCCAGTATGCTCGCGGTGAATGGTTCATTTACTGCACAGAATTACTCGACTCGAGTCATATCGGGAGTTTTACGGGTAGTGGGGAGTATCGCTCAGAACACTCGTGGCGCGGTGGGGACATTTAACAACTTTACTCACCAGATCAATCACGGTTTTTCAAAACGGTACTATTTCGATCCACGGCTGAGAACGACATCGCCGCCCAACTTTCCGTTTGTCAGGTCACTGCGCTTGAGTTCATGGTGGGAATAGAGAGCTTGAATAGTGCGCTCAGTCGGGAGACGGGGGCATTGCTGACGCAATTTCAAGCCGCGATCCCCGATCGAATCAGTGGAATCGAACGGCAACAGGTCATCTCGGCGATGATCGAGGAACAGTTGTCGGAGCATGACCGGGGGCTATTGCAGGCTTACTTCGACCAGCTTCTGCTCGGTTTGCGGAATTGGGGCGCGTCGGACATGGAATTTGGGGGAGCAGGGTGCGACGGGAAGATCTGGGCGCGGAAGGATGGACAGAAGGCTCCGCTGGAGAACAGTGCAGAAGTCACAGAGACCGGGGCGGGGATACTGCTCCAGAATCTCCTGACACAGTTGCAGCGCGAGACACTGATCCAGTGCCGTAACCTCGACTTTTCCTACTCGATTGCCGGGGAGAATAAGACCAGAATCCGCTTTCGTGCTGATGCCTATTTCGAGATGGGGACGCTGGCGGCGAACTTCAGGGTGATAGATACTGAACTCCGAGCGATTGAAACTTATGGTTTTAATCCTTTTGTGTTGCGGATGTTGAACCTGACGCACACCAAGGAAGGGTTGATCCTGGTGACGGGGATAACGGGATCAGGCAAGAGTTCGACGCTTGATGCGCTGGTGGACTATAACAACCAGATCATCGGCGGTCATATCGTGGTGATCTCGTCGCCGCTGGAGTTTGTTCATGTTTCAAAGCGGTGTTTGATCCGGCACCGGGAAGTGGGGCGAGATACGGGTACGTTCAAATCGGGGATTGTAGAGGCTCTGCGCCAGGACCCTGACATCATCGTTGTGGGGGAAATGCGCGATCCCGAGACGATTGTAGCGGCGCTCGAAGCGGCAGACAGCGGTCATAAGGTGATTTCGACCTTGCACACTTCGTCAGCGGTCGAGAGTGTCGAGCGGATCATTGCTGAGACGCCTTCCATTGAGCAGGAACGGGTACGGTTGCGGCTTGCGGCGATCTTGAAGTGCGTGATCTCGCAGAAGCTGGTACCGGCGATGAACGGGGGACGGGTGCTGGCGAAGGAAGTTATGGTCGTGACGCCTTCAATCCAAGCTGCGATCAAGAACAACAACACTGAAGAAGTCTATCAGATGATTACCGAGGGGAAGAAGTACGGAATGTGTACGATGGAACAGGATCTGAAGCGGCTGGCGGCGACGAACCGGATTTCGATCCAGACGGCGGAGAATTTCGCGAATAACAAGCGGATGATGCAGCAATTGCTGCAGGCGGCGTAGGGGGGACTGGAAGATGCTACTGGAGATCTGAATCTGCCGTCGCCGCCCCGCCGGTGACTGTTGTTCGAGGTGGGGCTAAGAGATTTACCGTCACCGGCGGGGCGGCGACGGCGGTTAGAATACGAAGGTTGGAAAAAGGATCGAATCAGAATGCTCGAATCAACAACAAATACATCGCGATTCCGGGATAACCAGGACGACGACCCGCAATTCCTGCAAGAAATGCCGGTCATGCGTGGTCCAGGTTTAGCGCCTGCCGAGAAGAGCCCGACTCTCTCGCAGAAGGCACTGGGGCGGATCAAACACTTCCAGCTCATCGGAGTCAGCCTCGAAGGGAACGTGATGCGGGTGGCGAAGGTCGTCCGGGGAGTGAGTCGGATTGAGATCGCCTGGCTGAAATCATTGGCATTAACTCCAGCCGGAGGCGCGGAGGGGGCGGGCGAGTTCTTCCAGCCTGAGGATCAGGTCATAACTGACTTTGAAGACGATAACGATCCCCCGACATGGTCGCTCAGAACCTCGTGCAAGAGCGGACAGGCACATTTTTGCAACTGGTGGACCTGACCGAAGGAGGGACAATTCCACTGGCTGTGGCGGTCAGTGAACCGGATGTTTATTACGATCAGTTCGAGACCAACTGGGGGTTGCATGGAAGGTACCTGCTGAAGAAAGTTGCATCGGAGATGGGGCTGGCGAAACAGGCTAACAGCAAGCTTGAGCAGGGCGAGATCCGGCTGGTGAAGATGAACAACAAGCGTCTGTTAGCTATCTATTGCGGCCGGAATCACCCGTTTTTCTCGCAGATGGAATTGGTAAAAAAGTACTTCCATCGAAAGTTGCCAAAGATAGCTTCAGTGGAAAGTGTGGAACTCTCGCTTGTCAATCTGGTCAATGATTATCACTCGCCCGACAGCGGCACGGTGACAGCGATAGCCAATCTCTCAAATCAGTCGGCGAGATTTATCTTCATGGTAGGGCGGGAGATTTATCATCTCTCACCGATCATTGGTGAAGGCCTCGATTCACGGACTATTCGGACGACGGTATTGAATCGTTTGCAGTTCGAACTTGACACGATGAACATCCGGCGGATAGACAATATTTTCATCGCGGGGCCTGCCGGTATCGAACCGGTATTTGAAGCAATGCAAGAGCAGTATCCGATGGCGCATGTGAGTCCACTGCGACCGCATTCGCTCGACTTGTCCCGGCTGAGTAAGGCGGAGGTGGACGATTTGAGCGCTTACAATGGAGCCCTCGGCGCGGCGCTGGGATTGCTCGACCCGGATATGGAACGGCTCTACAAGGCGGATTTGACGCCGGTGAGCGTGCGCGAGAGCCAGAATCGGCTTTCGCTGTCGCCGGCAGGGTGGTTGATGCTGCTGCTGATACCTTCAATGACGGTGGGGATACTTTACGAGGCATCGAACCTGAACTGGGAATTGAAGCGAACACGGGCAGAGCTGATCCCGAAACAGGCGCAGATCAAGGCTTCGGAGGCACAGGAATTAGAGATCGAGCAGGCGAATGCCAAGCTGGCTTCGTTTGAGAAGGGCGAAGCGTTACTGGATTCGCTGCAGATAGGGAATGTGTCGTATGGAGAGAGTCTGGTGAAGTTGATGGAGACTTGCGGGCAGCATACCGGGGCTTGGTTTACGGAAATCTCCACGACCGTTCCGAACAGCTTGCAGATGGTCGGGTATTCACTCAGCAAGAACGATTTGCCGGTATTTGTTCGGGAGGCAGGCGCGGAGATCAGTTTGATTGAAGCGCAAGAGATCCGCAATCATCCGGTTTACCGGTTTGAGATCAAGAGCGATCTACAAGTCGCGAGGGATTGAGATGACCTATAAACAGCGTAACTCGATGATCCTTTTCGTGCAGTTACTGCTGGTGGGCGTATCGGGAGGATGGGTGCTTTTCCGCCAATACCCCGACCGCTTTGCCGAATTGCGCGCCGAGAATCAGCGTTGCGACAAGATCCTGGCGGAACGGGATGCTCGCGAGGAGCGGCTCTCGCAGATCAACTATTCCATTGAAGAAAAGAGTTCGCATCTGAGCCGCTGGAACAAGACGATAGACTCGACGCTTTCGATGGCGGATGTACTGGCGTACTTGAATGGCGTGCAGGCGAAGTATGGCGATCTGAAGTTCACTCTGACATTTGTGCGGGAGGCTCAGGCGTCGGGGTATGGCTACAAGATATTCAGTTTCAATGGCGAAGGGGATTGGGAGTCTATCTTCGCGATGATCTGGACGCTGGAAAACGGGCCGAAGCTGTTTATAATCGAGAAGCTCTCGCTGCGGGGGGTCGAGACGATGGAGGAGGATTCTGATCCGCCCTACTATACCCGCTTCAAGCTGGTCATCCCCTTCACTATGCAAGTAAGGGCGGTCTTTTCCAGCTCAGCTAACTTTGCGCTTGCAGGGAATGAGTCGCGTGAGTTGCTGATCCAGCTTCCGACCGGTGACAACATCTTCTACCCGGTGGTCACCCGGGATCTCCCGCCGAACGATGAGGATTTGCTCGAATGCGAACGTGCAGAGTTGAAGGCACTGCTACCGGAAAAGGCGATCATCGCCGACCATCTCGGAAAGATCCACGCTTTGGAAGAAGGCGATCCAGTCTATCTCGGTTACCTGCTGAAAATCCATCGCGAGACGAACAGTCTCGAGTTCCTGCTGAACAAGGGGGGGATAGCCGAGAAGTTCGTACTGGCGTTTAATCCGGGGGAGGCAACCGAGAAGGGGGTGGAGAAGTGATCAGACAGGTACAGGTGACTAAGTTACTGGGATCTGGTGGATTGGGACCATTGAGTATTTGGAGATCAATCTTCATGCTGGTTCTGGTGATGATCCCATTCACCACTCCTTCCGCCCAGACAGTCAAACCCTCTGAGCTTCGGCGGATGACGGCGCAACCGGGGGAGATCGTCTCGATTTCGGCAACTCTGCCGATGAACAGGGCGATCGAACTGTTGAATGAGCTGTCGAGGAAGTACGCCAACAAGCTGATTATAGACCCTCTCGAACGGAAGACGCCGATTAAAGTGGACATTGTTGGAATGCAGTGGCTCGACGCGCTGGAGACGATCCTGCGAACCAACGGACTCGGGTTCATCGAAGGGAAGGATCACTACCTGATAACGGGACCGGAACAAGGGGCTGGTCCTGCGCCGATTCCGGTTGAGCGAGTGCTCTTCGATACGCGGGAAGTGGCGATTTCGGTGCTTTTCTTTGAGATGAACTCGAGCAAGTTGCAGCAGTTGGGATCGAGTTGGAATTTCCTGTCGGATGGGGGAGATCAGTTCTCCGCAAGCGCGGCGGACAACAAGAACGGGTTGTTTCAAGCTGACATCAGCGAGCAGTTTGATTTCGGGAGCCTGACGGCAACGCTGAAGGCGATGGCGAGCCGCCAGGAGGGGGAACTGCTTGCCAGTCCGCAGATCACGGTCAGCTCGGGCAAAGAGGGACGTATCCAAATCGGGAGCGATTTCTCGGTCACTACCAAGGACTTTTCCGGGAATACAATTACGCAGTTTTTCTCGACCGGTTCGATCATCGCGGTGACGCCTCAGATCATGACGGTGGACTCCAACACTTTCATTCATCTCGACCTCGAAGTTCAGAAGAGCAACGCCAGCAACAGCGAGATCGGCATCGAGGTGAAGAAGACTTCAGCGACGACTTCAATTCTGCTTCTAAATGGCGAGGAGACACTGATCGGTGGTCTCTACTACAACGAGAAGAGCACCACGCGTGAGGGGATTCCGATTTTGAAGGACTTGCCGTGGTGGGTGCTGGGGATCAAATACCTGACCGGATACGAGACGGAAAACCTCATCCGTAAGGAATTGATCGTGATCCTGAAGGCGGAGTTACTTCCATCGTTGAAGGAGCGGTTCGCTTATAGGCGGAGCGCGAAGGGCAAGGAAGTGAAGGAAGCGAAGGTGCTTGAGCAGGGATTACAAATTTTCGACAAGCGGATGAATGGGTATATCGAGCAGTCGGGGATGGGGAAGTAGGCGTGCAAAATAGAGAACATAAAAACTCATTGAGATTCCAATGAACCCTTACTATCGGGTAGCATGCGTCGGGTATTCAAAGATCGAGACGCAGCAATTCACTACGCGCAGCGCACAGCTCCGGCGGTTATTACGATTTGTCCCGGTGCCGGGGGTGGTTGAACTTCATGCGATGGCTCCCCGACGGCGCTTTGATGCGGTGTTGATAGGCTCATCTGATTATGCTGCCTGCCCTGCCGGGTCGTTGTCGCTGCGTTCGGAGCATGATACGGTCTTGCCGATCTTTGTGAATGGGGTTCGCAGCTTCCGACCCGTCAACAAGGAAGTTGGGGGGACGCCGATCTACATATCGTTTACTGAGACTCCGGTGGAATCGGCTGCCTTTCGGTTATGTACGGAAGGCATGAACCGGGATCGTCAAGCGACTACTACACTAAACTTCAACCTACCGGAGCAGAACTCACAGGAGGGATTGATGCGTGATATACTGGATGGCAGTACAGACTCAATCATTGTTACTGATGCTTCCGGCATCGTCTGCTATGCGAATTCGGCGACGGCGGATCTCTTTGATCAACCGCCCGACGAGTTGGTCGGTAAGCGGGTGGAGTTCCTGACTCAAGACACCGCCGCGAAGGAATATGTCCTCCAACGTGATAATGGGGATTGTCGTACCGTAGAAATCACCACGAGGTTAGGGACGCTATCGGAGTTTCAGACCTTCATCCACTCGATCCGGGACGTGACCGAGCGGAATGCGTTGCAGACGGCGGAGTTGGAGGGCGAGAGTTCGCGGGGGCAGGAGGAAAAGTGGCGGAGCCTGGAATCGCTGTCGGCAGGGATCTCGCACCAGTTCAACAATATCCTGATGATCATTCTGGGGCATTGCAGCCGGTTGAAGGCGAAGAGTGGACTCGATTTAAGCCTGAACGAGAGCGTCCTGCAGATCGAAAAAAGCGCGATGCGTGCGGCCGACATCACCAATCACCTGCTCACTTTCGCGGGGCAGGTTAAATACACGTTTGAGAATGTCTCGGTGTCGGAGATGATCGAGCGACTGCATTATCTGCTCGACGCGATCTCGTTCCGGCGGGCGGTGATTGAATATAATCTCGAAGCCGACGTACCACTCGTCAATGGGGATTTGCCGCAACTCCAGCGGTTGCTGTTCGATGTAGTGAACAACGCGCTCGAGTCAATACAGGGTGAGCGGGGCGTAATCAGCGTCACCACTGGTTGGATGGACTTTGATCCGATCCAGAACATGTCGGTACGCTTGACGGACGATTTGCCAGCAGGCCGTTACGCCTACATTCAGATTTCGGACACGGGCGCCGGAATGGATGAGGCGACAGTTCAGAAGATGTTCCAGCCGTTTTACTCCACGAAGTCGTCTCGAACAGGGCTCGGTCTATCGGCGGCACTCGGCATTGTCCGGGCGCACTCCGGGGCAATGGGGGTACACTCGATGCCGGGCAGGGGGACGACGGTGGAGATATTTCTCCCGACAGCGGAGGTGTTCACGATGGAAGAGAACCTATACATGGACAATGGGGGAAGCCAACTTCCGATTCTCCAGCCGCTCAGAGTACTAATTGCCGAGGACGAGGGCGATTTGCGCGACGTACTTGGCGACTATCTCAGCAGCTCGGGCTGCGAGGTCACTACGTCCGAAGATGGCAAGGACTGCATCGAGAAGTATCATGCTGGCAAAGGGGCGTTCGATTGCGTGGTGCTCGATATGTCCATGCCGAACATGGATGGAGAGGAGACCTTCAACGCGTTGCGAGATTTGGGGTCGGACGCGCCGGTGATCGTCACGAGTGGTTTCACCGAAGGTGCGACGATCTCGAGGCTCAAAGCGGCGGGTGCTTACTTCCTGCAGAAGCCGTATCAACTGCACCTGCTCGATGAACTGATGAAGCGGGCGGTGGTGGCGAATAGTGTCCGGACGCCGCGACTGGATTTGCATACGTAGTTGATTAGATTTTTCCCGGAACCCTTCTCAAAACACCCTCGCCCGAGTTGCGAGGGTGTTTCATATAGATGATGTCTGGTTTAAAATTCGTCGCTTTTCAATTAAGATGCTCTGGAGTTGCCTCCAGAGCATCTTGTCTAAGAGGCGAAGTCTGGTTATATTACACATTCGAGAATTACCCCTTGCCAAACCTCGCATCTCCCCCTCGCACTGCCTACTCAAGTTGACCCAAACGTTCGGAAATACAATACTATAAGGAAGTACGATGCGCTCCCGATCAATCATCGCCGCACTCTTCATTCTTTTTGGTGTGCTCACTTGCAATACGCTTGCCCAGGCAGAGGTTGCGGCCTCGCCGATGGGGCTATCGGAAGCATTGGACGCCAACGAGCAGGCCTCGCAAACTGTGACACTCTCCAACTTCACAGACCAGGCGATTCCTTTTAAAGTGAAATTCTCGAAGGTTGAACGCGAACAACGTGACGCAGGCGAACAAGGACCGCGCCGGGATGATGCTGGTGAAGAAATCCGTCGCGTTGATGTCAGCATCAACAACGTTGGCGGCTTAACATGGGATGGCGAACTTATGTGGGGGTCGTCGTATGGCGCTAACGTCATTATCGGAATTGATCCGAATGACGATGATCGTGAGGTAGCCCGTTTTAACGGTAATGGTTCGCCACTCTGCATGGCTTTCGATGGGGAAAACCTCTGGACAACTACCTGGTCTGGTAATGTGATCACGATTTTCGATCGTGAAGGCAATCGGGTAGATCAATTCCAGGTAGGATTCAACCAACATGGCGGTATGACCGCTGATGGGGACGGACATATGCTTGTGAATGCAGTGAGTGAAGACCGGATTCACGTCTTGAACATTGACGACCATGAAGAAGTGACCAATTTTGCATACATTGGGGCGATGGGGAATCAGGACGTCTGGGGAATTGAGTGGGTTGAAGCTCATCCAGACGGTCAGCTCTGGGGAATGTCGTCCCGCCATATGTGGCAAGTTTCCGTGGATGAAGATTGGAACTGCGAGGCGGTGCAGGACTTCGCCGTTAACGCGGAGAACCAGCATCAGGAGATGGCGCATGACGGCGAAAACATGTGGTATGGAATGTGGGGGCAGCAGGTCTGGTATGTCGTTGATGACGGCGTGAACGAAGTCTATTGGCTCAATGTTACTCCCAAGGAAGGTAGTATTGAAGCCAATGGCGACGAAGCACTTGACTTTACCTTCAATACCGAAGGGATGGAAGACGGATTCAACGAATTCTATCTTGACATCAAGTTTCCAGATAACCCTGAGTACGACATACGGATGTCGGCTATCCTGACGGTTGGTGATGATGCCTCTGGCATTCGCGGAGTGGTCACCGACGCGCGCACAGGTGAGTCCGTTCCCGGTGCGAATGTTGCTCTTGATTATTTCGTGTTCGAGCGCCAATCCGGTGAAAACGGCAGTTACACGTTGAGTGACCTGCCCCCCAACACCTATCAGGTCACCTTCACCTGCCCCGACTATCTGCCGACCACTCGCGAAGTCCAGCTTGGGCAGAATGACGCCGAACTGAACATCGCGCTGCTCCACAGTGAGTGCAACCTTTCCACCGACGGCATCGCCACCTCGCTGGCTCCAGATTCCGACACCGACATTGACTTTTCCGTCACCAACGGCGGCAACGGGCCGCTGACCTACCGCACCGAACGCCGTCTCTTAGGTGACGCCA
>Ga0172380_10007051_pt1 | contig 12801 bp, 17 predicted proteins | sample Leawe162metaG_FD_119747 | JGI IMG/M metagenome (GOLD analysis project Ga0172380, IMG submission 119747) | Leachate microbial communities from a municipal landfill in Southern Ontario, Canada - Leachate well 162 metaG | ecosystem: Engineered > Solid waste > Landfill > Unclassified | place...
AACTTTCAACTTTTCCAACCGTAGCTGAGGTAATTTTTGGCAACTTATCTTTTTAGCCCACCAAGAACACTACAGATATCAAAACGGCTTCTTTTTCTTCCTGTGTGTAATCATAGTGATTATACAAGAAAACCAATTTGTTGTCTTTGTATATTATTTTGATTGGCTCAGGGAAACTGGCCTCTCTACCGTTTTTTATCTTCATCATTATTTTGTCATTAAGGACATCACGCCAGACATTATCAACGATTCCCTCAACTTCTTGCGCAATACCTCTGGCGCCTGAAGTTTTTACCTTCTTGCCAAATAGTTTATATATTGCGTATCTATCGTGCTTGAAATCTTCCATAAGTACAGTTTCCTTTCTTTTGGATACACTGTACGCATTGTTTAGGCTTTTTGATCAACCATCAACATTTGCGGAATTCTTTGCCAGATACGCTTCAAGATGTACGCCAAAACAAAGATTGGCGATATTACCATACCTAGCCCTTTCCTCTTCCAAAAGAAAACAGAAGAAAGTGTTGACAATTGCTTGTTCAATCGTCCCGAAAAGACCGTAACCCTGGCAAATTGAGACAAGATGAGAAGTGCCGAAAGGTGTGGTCAATTCATTTTCCCGCAATGCCTTACGAATCCCATCGCGGAATTGCAGAATCTTAGCGCAAACATCCGGTTCATCAACAAGGCTTTCGATGACCCGCTTTTCCATGTTTTTGTCGTAACCCATGTTAAAACAAAACTCGAAACGGCGAAGGAGAGAGAAGTCAATTGGATTTGCTTGGGCAGTATAGGCCATTGACTTCACACTTGAATTGCCACGGCCATTAGTGTTCCCAGTGGCAATGATGCGCAAACCAGAGTGGCTAACGACCTTACGGCCACCATCCTCTTTTAAGATCAATTCGCGCTTGCCACCTTGATTAGATTCCATGAAATGGTTCAGGGCAATAGAAACTACTGGCATAGCGGGGAATTCGTCAAAGTATAGAATGGCAGGCTCACCAACTTCATTGCCGTTTTCATCCAAGCCTTCGCGCATGGCCTGTTCAATGATGCCAGGAATAAACTTGACGATATTTTGGCCGGTGGTTTTGTCAATGCAGGGACCATAGCCGCCCATCAAATCTTCATTTCGGAGTTCGCAATTGCAGGAAACGAGGAAAACCTTACGGCCCAGTTCCTTAGCCAAAGCCTTCACCAATAGGCTCTTACCACAAGCAGTTGGCCCGTAAATGTAAACGGAATGGGATTGCTTTGCCGAAATAATCTTTAAAATGTCATTGAAGCAGTACGGAAGAAAGTACTTCATTCCGTCACCAAAGGTCATAAATTCAGGTTCTTCTTCAATCGCGTTAAAAACCACATTTTTGAAATTGGGGTTTTTGGTGATCGTGACGGCACCATTGGCACGGGTGTAGCCAACAATAAGGCCATTTTGCGAACAATAATTACGAAGCAATGGCCCAGCAGTTGCATCTGCCATTGCATTCTTAAACTTGTCACCCAGCATATCGCCGGACAAAACGCAGGAATCCTTACCGCGAGTTTTGAGGTTTTCACGACAAAAGGCGAGAAACTGTTCCTTGAGAACATGGTCTACAATGATGGCCATGGGATTTGTCCTTGAGTTCCGTTTGTGAGAAGATTATTGGCTTGATACCACTGTTGCTGATGACTATACTGTCGACCATAGTCCCAGGTTTTCCAACAGCTACTGCCAAAATTCTCACTTTTTAACGAGCGTCTTAGATAACTTCCTAAAAAATTCAGAACCAACATCTTTGCTGTTCTCAACATGAATGAAGTTTTCTTCCCCGTAAAAATACTTTGGACCTTCCGTGCAAATACCAAAACCGTAGCACTCAGTTCCAGCATCACGAATTCTCTTACAAACATTAATAAGGTTATCTCCCATATCATTCCAATCTCCGGTAATTCCACCATTTGGAATTCCGTCAGATAGTGAGAAAATGATCTTACGGTTTTCCTTGCGAGAGGCGAGGCGATTGGCAGCAAATTCAAGCGCTTCGCCGTCAACATTACATCCGGCGGCATACATACTGGCCAAGCGACTACGAACGGTTTGCCAAGTCTCATTGAAAGCCTTGTAAATGAGATAGTTTACCGGATTTTCGCGAGTGAAGCCCATTTTGCGAGAATTGCTGATTTGGCTGGTATGCGAACCGATTATTTCAAATGGAATGTTCATACCCGAGAGACATTCCCCAACCAATAAAGCCATGTATTCGCAATGCTTAAATTTGGGCGTGTCGGTCCCACGGTAGCTTGCCATACTGCTACTTTGGTCAATGACAATAGAGACAGCAGTTGACAAAGAAATTGACTGGCTTTCGCGCATGAAGATACGATTAGTGGTGCCGATTGAAAAACCGACAAGGGCACGGCGATCAACCCGTCCGCGAGTAAGATTGTATTGACTGTTGGAATTACAAAGAGAGCGAAGGTCATTTTCCAACTGGCGGCGCAAAGCAGATACTTGTCCGCTTATATGCTTAACGGATTCCTTATAACCAGCCTCATCATTTGCGGGAACGACGATTTTGTCATTAGCCCGATAGCTGGTGTACTTTTCGCCATAGCTATTTGCCGGAGCATTATTGATTATTTTGACAATACGCCCACGGTTAAAGTCGCCCTTGGTTTCACCCTCAAGCAATTCTTCCATTTCGGCGATAACTTGCTTGTCGCCCTTTTCATCAGAATCCGAGGTAGAATTTCCTTCTGGTTTCTCATCGCTTGGCTTGCCATTAGGTGAAGGCTTATTGTTCTTTTCACCAGATGGCTTATTGTCACTATTTTTATCGGAAGGCTTATCTCCACTTTTGTCAGGCTTATTATCCCCCTTCTCTCCCTTTTCATCGGAAGGCTTTTCACCCTTTTGGTCTGGCTTGTTTGGCTTTTCATTTTCGTTCTTAATGATGCCGTAAATGGCCTTGTAAATATCTTCGGCAATGGCCAAATTCTCCATGGAGCTATTGGAGTGAACATGGCGACAGAAAATTGGCCAAGCAATGTCATAGATTTGCTGAGCCTTCGGAGAAAGAGTCCAGACGGGTTGAAGGCCAGAATCCAAGAACATCATGTACACCAGCGATTCCCAAATTACAGGGCGTGGTCGGCCTGGCTTAATCTTAGAAAGAGTCTCTGCAGCCTTAATATTGAAATGCTTGGCGGAATCGTGAAAGGAGATTCGGGCGCCAACAAACTTCTCACCAGTCTTTCGTTCCATAACAACATCTTCAACAAAGTTCCAGATTCGGAAAAGCGTATGGTTTTCCAGTTCCTTGTATTGTGTAAACCATGCGTGGCCAAACTCATGACAAATGTTACTAAACCAGATAAGAATGTCCTTGTCTGACATCGTGCCAAGGCGAGGAACCGTGATGGAATTAGTATCGTGATTCCACTTGGCACCATCGGCTTCTTCTCCGTATACAACCCGGACCTTACGCCCGCAAATAGCCACGCCAACAGCTTCGGCTGAGCTTTCCATTTGGGCGGTTGAAATGTTGTGCAAAGACATGGCTTAGGGCTCCGAGGGTGTGAGTGTTTATACCAATACTGTCGAGGCCCAACCAAAATTTTCCAAGCTAATCTGGGTTTTTCAAGAATATTTAGCGTAGTTCAGGCTTAGTGTGCATTTTGGCCTATAGAAACATTTTGGCGAACATCTGCTAAAATTCTCATTAAACACGCTTAGATATATATTCCCTTTCTTCCAGCGTCCAGATATCCAATGTCCGTCCCACCAGTTGCCGTTGTTCCAAATACCAGATATCCAGATTCCGTCATACCATGTTCCATTCAACCAATTTCCTCTCAACCATGTCCCGCAACGCCAGCTACCAGAATCCCATGTTGTCCCGTTCTGAGTGAATCCGGCATTACCACATGTCATGAAACTTTTCCAGTTGTCGTTATCATGTGTGTCATAAAGTTTCATATTTTGTCTTATTTAAACTTATTGTCTTTTCAGGCTTAAAATATACTTTAGGAGAAACATTTGAAGTCTGGCGATATATACCACAAATACTTATTTCTCCATTTTCCCAAAATCCGTTTATCCATACTTGCCCATACCAAAACCCATCAAACCATATACCATCGTACCAGACGCCATTGTAAAAACATGGTACGGATCCAAAATAAACAAGTGTATTTTCACTAACCTTTGCCTTCTTCCAAAACTTGTTATTTATAGTTTGCATAATTAAGGCTTAGTGTTTTGTGCGGTTTTTTATATGTTTTGGGAGACACTTTAGAGATATTTTTGCCGAAAAAATTTATAGAATGATCGCCATGTTTGTGCCATATACCATTGATCCAAACACCGCAAGACCACATATCATTTTCCCATCCAATCACTGGCATCCAGTCGCCATCTTTCCATTCCCCGTCATACCATATCCCCCCACAAAAACTCGGCGCGAGGTAGGGGTAGTACCTAATATTGGCATCTTCCGATACTTGTGCGTTTATCCACCAATTGTTATTTATAATTTGCATAATTTAAGCTCAATGTATTATTAGGTTTGCAATCTGCTTTTGGAGATATCTTCATCCTCATTCCGTATTCTGTCATACCTGTTCTCCAATCACCATTAAGCCAAACTCCACTATACCAATATCCGCCATACCAAAGTCCGTTAAGCCATATCCCACCAACCCATGTTCCATCATGCCAATCACCACTCACCCAAACCGCATTAGTACAACTCACATGTTCCTCAGTGAAATCCCCACACTCAAGAAAATATATACAAGCATTAACCCAATATTTATTTGTTATTTTTAGCATATTTCATATCTTCATTGAACAAGTATATACATGCCTAAAAAGAGTAAATCCTAGTCCATCAGTCTTAAACCCAACAACTGGACCTTTTTCTTTTATCTTGGTAATCTCGTCTATTCTACCTATCCCAAAGCATTTCATCTGTATCTTCTTTGGCATCCTTAAGTATTCCCAGTCTATTAACCAATCTTCTTTCACCAAAGATCTTCTCTCAAACAATATAGTCTTACATCCCTTAATGTAATAGCTTTTCAATGTTGTTTGTCTTGGAGTAAAGCCAACCCTCGGGCCATTCTCCATCAACCATACTATCTTAACATCATTCATTCCATCAAGATAAGGTATAGACTTCCTAACGAAACCGTCTACACCCATCCAACCCCTTATAAATCCAGTCAAATAGTTGTCATCTTTAGTCGTTGGCAATTCCCTAAAATTCTGCCCGTTATATGGAACAGTGATAGCCTTAAAATTCTTCCTATGGGTAACTGGAGATTTGTTGTAGATATATTGCACAATATCTCTCTGCTTACCAAAAAACCTTATTAGTTGCGTATTGCCTTCCTCTTTATGCGTTATTCCTCGCAATGGAGGCTTGCCACCTTTCCTAATACAAAACCCGAACGCAAAACAAATACCATGGATAAGCCCATTTTGGTATTCTCCAGACCTTATGTCTATTTCAGGTCTAATTGGTGGCTCAACCGAACAAAAGTAATCATTCTTAACCAACTCATATGTTTTTTTGCATCTATAAGAAAATGGATAAGGATAATTAGGCGCTCTTGTTGGCCACAATTGATTTTCAGATGTGATTATTTTTATCCTATTGCCGCCTCTTGACCTTATAGACAATTCGTATGTCTGTTGGTCTTCTATCAAAACTGCTTCGGCCTTGACCCATTGTCTGTTTTCGTCAGCCAATGAAAATGACTTACCGACTAAATTTATCGCCTCGGTAAGTCCAAATTCATAAGTTACTATTTGAGTTGATAAACCAACTCCGCCTACAAAATTCTGGTCAATTTCCATTATTTCTTTCTCGCAACCGAAGCAACGCTCTTTCTTTTTCCTTCGCTTCAATTTCGCAATCAAACTTAATATCTCCAGTGCTCAGCGGAATTGGCCCATTAACATAATCAGCATGGGCAGACGCTCGCTTGCCCTCTGCTGATTCAGAGTAATGCGTCAAAAACACACCACGGTTGGCCCAAGTCTTCTCCGCCAAACTAAAAGCATCGGCCACACTATACCCATTAGGATATAAAGCATGGTGGTGAAAGTCAAAGACAATCGGAATACCAACTTTGCTGCTGATATGGTTGTAAATCTCATCTGTAGACAAACCAGAAGCGTCGTCGTCGTTCTCAATGGTTAGTTTGCGCTTAACAGATTCTGGCAAACTTTCGTACACAGAACAAAAACGGTCACATGCGGCCTGCTTGTTGCCGTAAGTGCCACCGATATGAATGTTAATCACCATATCATCTTGACCAATGGCTTCGGCCACAAGGGCATGGACCAGCAATGTCAGGATGCTCTTAAAACGCACGGAATCGGCCTCAGAAGCCAAACAGGTGTATGGGCCTGGGTGCATGGTCAACCGTACCCCATGAAGGTCAGCAAACCGCCTTGCTTCGCTTAGGCGTTGCTGGATATAGTGCCAGTCGGGGAGTTTGGTCACATCATAGCCGGTAGAGAAGCCGTTACCGAACCGTGGGTCATCGGCGAATGGAAAGATATCTGACGAAATGCGAAACAACTTAATGTTGTGTTTTTCATTCCAAGCTAAGATGGGCAATAGGTCAGTGCAATTTTCATAGGCCAATTGAGAGGCTTTGGCAAGGCTCCAATTGGCAAGGCGTAGGGTGCGAGAAGTCAATACTTTCTTATTTCCAGATTGTTTGATTAAATCTGGGTCGGAAAGGGTTTTGTTGATACAGCAATAACCGAGATAACGAATGGCCATTGGGCGGGTTCTCCAGATTTACGAAGAAAAGTGGGCTACACCTACTGTCGAGTGCTGTAGCCGGATTTCCAGTAAATGTTGGAGAAAAATTCAGGGGGTAGTTTTATTTTCTGAATCTTTTGTGTTAGTAATTTTGTCCATTGCCGCTTTTAGGGCAGCTTTGGCATTTTCTTTGTCTTCTTCCATCAGCCTTCTTTTAGTTTCTTCTGCAAATTCCTTAACGGCCTTATCGCAAAGCTCGTCAAAGTTATTGAACATCCATTCGGTTGTTCTATCTTCTGGCAACCTAAACTCAAAAGGCTTGTGGAGGTTTTTCTTGTCACCAGTCCCTTTGTTTGCTACGGTTAGAAAGACAGTGCCAGTGTAATAAATCTTTCCTTTATCCTTGCCATGCACTACTTCAAACCTGGCAATTTTACGGCCTTTAGTGTCAATGAAGTTTGTTACTTTAGTCCAACCTTCTGCTTCTTCTTTCATTCTTTGGCCTTTTTTGCTGGTAATGACAGGAGGATAACGGCGGTCAAACTTTCAATTTGTCTTTGTAGCTTACCAACCATTTCTTTTAGGATAATTACTTCTGAAAACAAACCGGTAGCTGGTGGACATTCCGGGGATTTCCCTTCAATAGCCTGACTTTCCATTGGTGTGACAATTCCATTAGAAGATACCGAAACCGACTCGGCAATCACTTTCTTATCTTCTACAATGACAGGCGGCTTTTCACCGAGCATGGTAATCTTTTTAGAAATACCTTTTGGATATAAGGCATACAAATCTCCATACTTATTAGAATCAAATTGGCGTTCAACAGGGTTCAATTTTGCAATAACCTTACCACCGGTAGCAGTATCTTCTTCGCAACCCTCGTATTTTGATTGCTTAGCCAACTTTACACTTGACTTAGTGCCAGGCAAAGGTCTGTTATTTTCTGGAAACTGCTTCTCATATTCAAGTAATTTTTGAAATTCCTTGTCGTATTCAGCCTTTTTGTCTGGAAACATTAGCTCACCAATATCTACTTTGGTAATGGTGTATTCCTTATCAATCAAGAAGCTATCATGGATTTTTTTCCATGTATCCTTGTTTACACAAAATTGAGAATTAAATACGATATTAAATGCAGATTCATTAATATCTGGCGTTAAAGATATTGTCCGAGAACGGCGGTCCCAATTGTTAATATCCCTTGGAGATTTTGTTTCCACAGAGCTATCTAAAAGCATTGTCCCGCTTCCGTCGCTTAATTCTCCAAACTTCAATTTAATGCCATTCTTCAACTCAAATGTGATAGGAAATAGACCGGAGAAAAGCCCCTGTCCGATCATGGTATTTGGAGTAAGGACGAACTGCATCTTACAAAGCCTGTTATTTTTCTGCTTTTCTTCTTGTCTGCATTCAATTTCATACTTAATTGAAATATCGGTTGGTTCGTAATGCAACCAACCTCTATAAACTCCAGTATCTACACCTCCAACGGGCACGGTCAGGTCCATGTCAAGGTCCGACATGTCTGAATCGTCCTCTTTAGTATTTGGAAGCACTACGGGCTTAATAGTAACTTTTGACTTCTTATTGTTTTTCATATTTTATACCTTTTCGTTTGTGCGAGACAATTGGTTTCTATAGGCGATAGCCTGTTCTTTGAATTCCTTAAAGAACTCATTCATTGTTTTTTCAAGAGCCAAGACCCTGGTAAGCAAGCACTCAAAATATATAGGCTCAATTACGGATAGTTGTGTTTCTACATTAACCGGATTAGTTAGACCACCCTTAACAATCTCCTTGCCGTCCTCAGAGACTACGGGCAGCTTACCAGTTTTGTCAATTTTAATGCCACGCTGACTATCAAACGCAGAGGGGGCTCTCTTTATGGTGGCAACGACTTTGTTTCCGTCTCCAATACTTATCGGCTGGTCCAGTTTCTTATACGCCGCCTTACTTTCATCATTATTTATCTGAGTGCCAAGGTTTTTTTCTGGAAACATCAACTCACCAACATTGGCCTTCTTGAGTGTGTTGCTTTTGTCCACATTCAAAGCCGCCTTAATCTTCTTCCATGTATCCTTACTTACAGAAATGTTAGAAATAAAAGGGACACTATTGTCTATCTTATTTACTTCTGGTATAAAGGTAATGGTCTTACTTCTTCTATTCCAATTGTTTTGATACTGGAAATCATAACAAATCTTTTTAGGATTACGCAAACCACCATCAGGGTCAAGACTTTCAAACTTTAACTTTAATCCGTTTCCGATATCAATAGAAACCGGACAAACGCGGAAGAAAACAAATTGACCAATTGGCTCTCTTGCAATAGGAGAAACCTTGGCGGATATGCTGCACTTTACATTGCTTGCATTGCTTTTTAATACAGTACATTCAATTTCATAATCAATTGAAACATTGTTGGCTTTGTTGTATAGCGTCCCACTATATACTCCAGTCTCTTCTGTGTAATTCGTAAATTTGGAATTCACATCTATATTTAGATTGTCAACTGGGTCGGGCATACTCATATCAATTTCGCGTACAGACTTCTTACTAATAACTCGCTTCGTCTTTTTCATAATTGTAATCCCTTATATTTTTGATGCTTAACTGTCTCAATAAATAACAGTACGCACAAAAATAAGGACTAACAACTATGCCTTAAAAAAATCGGAAACCCATTTGGTCAACTCAGAACCCTTACTGTCAGTCACAAAATCTACCCTACCCTTAGCAACAAAAAAATGAATGAAGCTATCTTCATTCTCTTCTGTTACTCCAAACATGTCGGTGTCTTTTATAGCTTGTTCATCTTTAAAAATCAAAAATTCGCCGTTGTTTATGTCCACAACGACGCCATTCGGCCAGTTTAAAGACATATTTAATAAAATCATTTTTTGAGAAATTTTCAACATTAAACCAAAAATCGTATCCGCCAATCATAAATGTACCTTCGTACCATGCACTACCTGCCTATTCCCACAAGAGGGGCAAGTATGCTCATGTGACTTGCCAGCGGGAATATAAAGGTGCATAGGGGGATTGTGATTTGGATGGCGACAAAAATCCCAGCCCAATTTCTCTTCATTCTTCTTTTTAGCAATGATGTCTTTGATTTCCATTTCTACTTTCTCCTTGTGTTAAACTAAATCGCAAACTTCACGATACAGTTTTTCAATCTTGTTCTTGTCAACCGAATGGGGAAGTTTACTATTAGCAAAAAGTACTTCGAGTTCCTTCATTTCCTTATCAATTAAGTCAAGCAGATACTTATGCTCAAACTTGCCGGAACGAACTTCCATTAAGAAGGAACGATAGGGTTCTGCTACCCGCACGATAACGCCATCACCCCTTAGAATACTCTTGGCTGAATGGATTAGACGAAAACAGTGCATAATGTTTTTGGCGTCATATGTGGTCTTCCCAGATTCTTGATCTTTCCATCTTTCGGGATTACGGTTATCCATCCACTCCCAATATTGCTGCCACTCCTTAAGGGCCTTTTCATACTCTTGTTCATTGTATAGAAGCAAACCAAGGAACATGATTTTTTCGTCACCCATTGAAATACTGTCGCAAACCAATTGCTCATTATCCCCTCGAAAAACCCCCGTTTTTTCTCCACGACAAGAAGCATATAGCCGATAGGTGTTGCTGGCACGCTCTAAGGCGGCCACCCGGCACTTGCTAAGGTCAATATCCGCCTCAGACACGGGGATGGGACGCATGGGCATAGAATCTCCATCATGCTTGGGAATGTAGTAACAGAAGCCTACCTTAGACGGAGGCGTCTTAGGTTGAGGATTATGAACCCGCTTCCCTTGACCCTCAGACTTTTTGATCTGGGCCACAGCATATCCAGAAAAAGTATAATAGGCTTTCTTAGACAGGAACATACCCGCATTGTTAGATAAATGCTTGTATGCCGGAGAAGAAGAAATAATACAATCTTTATGTACATACAAAAGCTCGATGATATTTGGGTTTACATCGGCAGCCAAATTGAAAAATCTCTTAAGTGAGTAAAAAACAATGTCATGCTTTTCATCGCCGACTTGAGGGGGAGGCTCGTTAAGTCCAAGATAAGCAGACTTGGGCCAGGCAAACAAACCCCTTTTGTCGGTATCACTTTGGGGCGTATCCGTGCGGTATGCCTTTGAGCCCGAGATACATTCCATCAGTATCTTGGTTCCTTGTTCACCATCTTTAAGCATTTGTAAGTTCATTTAGCTTCTCCGATTAAAGAAACGATTGTTGATGGAATTGCCGCTTCGGAAGTTGTTGTTTGAATTTCCAACAGCTTTATCCGTAAATTCATTATTCACAATCCAGATTGAAGTACCAACCGAGATTACGACCATGGCAATATAAAACCAAATCATGACCTTCAATGGCGGACTTACGGTTAAATAATTGAATTCCTTGAAGTCCTTTTTCACCCAAGACTTATTTACTTCATTAACCAGCAATTGGGACGCAGTATAAATACTCTGGTTCTTTTGCTGAGTTACCGCATTCCGTAAATTGACCTTTGTGGTTTCATTAGGCGTCCATGAAATTACATAAGCCCAAGCAAATGGTGAATTTTCATTATCTGTAGTTCCAAGACACAACACGATATCGTTCTTATTACCACCAAGCCAATACGCCTCTTGAGCCATGGCAGCCTCAAGTGGTTGATTCTTGAATGTTAATACCCACATACGAACTTTCTTGAATGCTCCAATCTTTGCATTCTGGATAGCCAAATAACGAGAGGCCAAATGAACATTAAAGCCAGGACCAAGAACGGATGGCGCACGGTTGAATTCATCTGGTTCGGGATAATCATGTACGCCGAAACCCTTTAATTCTCGCTGAGTGTATGGCTTGGCCTTAAATACAGAGGATGATGCCTGTACACGGTTTTCCCATGTGTGTTCGGTTGTAATCGGCTCAATATGTTCCTCAACGCCATTCCAACTAACTTCATAGGCATCGCCATCAATACGGTGAAAGTCTCGGTTCATTTCTACGAAGTTTTCATTACCCCACCGCAATTTGAGCATAGCGTAATGGTCTGGAGTGATCTTAAAAACTTCTCCCAAAGAATCTCTCATAAGCCAAACCGGAGGATGATTGTCTACATAAGAACAATCATAAGTACGAGTCGTAGTATTGCCCTTGCTGTCTGTAGTAGTTTCGGAGCAGGTTTTATGGATATATTCATCCCATTCCTCAATGTATTCAATCTTAGTAATCCAAGAGCCCCAATATTCTACATCTTTGGTTAGCTGCTTTTCGATTACTCCTTTTGAGATAAGTGTAATCGCGAAACATGCGAGGATTGGGAAAACAACTTCCTTCCAAGTTACCTTATGTGGAAAGAAAACCCAAGTCGCGAGTAAGATTACCACAGGAATTAGAATTGCAATGCTATACCCAACCATGGTGAGAATCTCTTTAGCTTAGGAGTTGGAATTCTTCTTGAAAAACTTAGTGTGTACGAAATCACGAATATGTCCAAAATTTTCAAACACAAGATACCAAAAAAGCACCCCAACATAGAAAACGACCATGGCATCAAGTGGTGGAAAGTCCCTCATAATCGCAAATCGGAAACCGTAATAGATAACCGAAATGAAAGCCACATAGACCATTCGCGGGACCAAGAACTGTAGTGCGTTTTTCATTAGTACACCTTAATATCGTTGTCTACGCCAGAATCAAAAGCCTCGGTAGTGCGAGTTGAAGTCACAATCTTGGCAACAAGCTCTGGTACGCCGCCCACGAATAGAGACGAAATGGGACTCCGGCGTAAAACATCATGTTCTCGCTTAATATCCAACAGTTCCCCCTGTTCTCGGGTAAATTCGGCACGCTTGGCCTCAATGGCAATCTGTACTTCCTTATACATGCTAAAATCGAATTGAGGGTTGTTTTCTTGAATAAACTTCATCAAACTACCACCCTTTTCGTTGCCATAGCGTCCTTCAATAAGGGGCGTATAAATTTCCTTAAAAGCATCTTTGGCCTTTTCGGAAAC
>Ga0172380_10007052_pt1 | contig 12798 bp, 30 predicted proteins | sample Leawe162metaG_FD_119747 | JGI IMG/M metagenome (GOLD analysis project Ga0172380, IMG submission 119747) | Leachate microbial communities from a municipal landfill in Southern Ontario, Canada - Leachate well 162 metaG | ecosystem: Engineered > Solid waste > Landfill > Unclassified | place...
CCATTGCGAAGTGGCGGCTGGCAGGCGGACTCGTTGCGGAAGTTCGGAATGCGACGAAAGAATCTGGCAAGCCTATTCGTGGATGCGATGTCAGCAAGTAACGCTGCGGGAAAACAGGATCTGCCAGTGCGGGAAGCACGCTACCGAGGTGGATCACATAATCCCGGTATCCCTTGGCGGGACCGGAGATCCCGTGAATCTTCGCGCTTTGTGCCACGACTGCCACAGAGAAGAAACCAACCGGCTGCGCAAGGAAAGGCACAATTTCGTGGCAACCATCATAGAGGCTTTCAAGTGACACCTTACGGTTTCTGGCAGGAGTTTCGATGGTTCTGGTGGCGGCGATGGGACCGATTCGAGACGTTCTACATCTGCTTCTTCCGGTTCTTCCACCGTGTCTGGCGCTACCGCCGCATCCTCGCGCGTGACTACGATTTCGACTGGGTGCCGATGGCCCAACTGATGGAACTAAAGCTCCGCGCGATGGCCGACTGTCTTGAGCACAATTACCACGTCAACGGCAAGCGGGATGCTCGGCAATGCCGCGTGGCAGCCTCCTTATGCCGCCGCCTGATCGACGACAACTACGCGGACATGCACGGCACCCGGTGGGATCAGGTGTGGGCCAAGAGAGTCCAGACCTCCACGGATGGGGACTGCCGTTACTTGGGACTACTGATCGGCAAGTACATGAGGCACTGGTGGTCATGAGGGAGAAGATCCCGGCGGTTCAGGAGGTTAAAGGTTGACGCTTTACAAAATCAAAGACTGGGACCGGCTTTACGAGAACCACCAGACCCGCCTACTGAAACGCATGGTGTGGGTTCCGGTGAGAAACCAGATGGACAATGAGGGCTATTTGACCCTTGTGGATCACCCGGACGGACCGTCCCACTTCGCTGCCTGGATCGCAATTTTAGAGGTGGCGTCCCGTTGCCGCGAGCGTGGAATTCTGTCCCGCGCAGACGGAAGCGCGCACAACCCGCGCTCTCTCGCTATAATCACGCGCCTTCCCGCTGGATTATTCGAGGAGGCACTGCCGAGGCTGGTTTCAATCGGCTGGATGACTGAAAACAAAGCGCATGGCGCTTTACCGCAAGAATCCCGCGCCGAACCGCAAGAATCTTGCGGTAATCCCGCACACGAAGGGAAGGGAATAGAAGGAATAGAAGGGAAGGGAACTGAAGGGGGCGATTTCGATTTTGAGGCTTGGCTTTCCAAGATTCACAAGGCCCATCCCCAGAAGCGGGGCATGATCCAGGAGGCCCGGAGCAACGCGACTTCGGTTTTAGCAAACGCTGCGGACATCCAGGCGTGTGCTGCCTCGATTTCGGAGAATCACACCCTATGGTGCGAATCCTGGAGGGCAGAGAAAACGGAACTGAAATTCATTCCACAACTCTGCAACTGGTTTATCAAGATCACTTCCACTGGGGACAGGGTATACCCGTGCCTTACGGCTCCGGTCCAAAACGAGGAGCCCGCCTCCCGCCCCCCTGAAACCTACCGCCCCCCACTGAACCCCGGCGAAGACGGAGAGGCCCTCCGCAGAGCCAACGGCTACTACGACAGTGAGCCACTTGTGCGCGACCTCACCCGGAAAATCAAGGGAGTGGGCGCGTGAGGACCTCACGGGGCGATTCCGGAAGCCATGGACACCACAGGAGTCGATAAAGGGGCGCTCCGACGTATCGAGATCCAAGCGCGTGATAGTCGAAGCGGAGGTGAAGTGGAGGCGCGAACTAGGCTGGTCCCATACCCGAGGGAAAAACCTGGAATTAGATTTAAGAGGGCAGTTGGTGGATGCGATTGACAATCTACTTGATCTTGAGCGGCGGCAGAAGTATGTGGCCTGCACCAACGGGGAGGAAGCTAATGAATAGCGACACGCTGGCTCTCGTGTGGGCAATCGGCGTTCTTCTAGTGTACGCCTGTATGGCGGTCGCAGATGTAGTGGATTCCAGATGGAAAGGGGATGGTCTTCACGGGACCCACGACCGAGAAGTTCGCGGGTTTGGGCCACCAGCGATGGCGCCTAAGCCATCCCCTTCTGGGGAGGACGATTCGTGGCCGATGAAACTATGAAATGCTCCTGCTGTTGTGAGAACGAAGGCCCGCCCAATCCCGGATTCGACTTCTACCTTTGCGCGGACTGCGCCGGAGAAATGGAGTTCTGGTTGAACTTCTACGCGATGCAAGACGAGCGGAGCAAGGCAAAACAATGAGCGACGTTATCGAGTTCAGGCTGCCCCCGGACTCCGGCGAACCCAGCCTAAGCAGTGCCCCCGATCGAGACAACCGGACGATGGAGCGGGCGTATTGCTCGCACGCTACCAAGTTGCTCATCAACAGCGATACGCAGCTTGTCGAGTGTTCAGCGTGTCACTTAGTTATGTCGTCGTATTCGGCCCTGATGGTGATTACGAAAGAGTGGGCGCGGATGCACTACGACACAACCGAGTGGCGCAAAATGAAGGCCGAACAGGCGAAGGCATCCAAGACGGTTTCCATTCGTCACGCCATTCGGCAGTTGCAGTGGATCGAAACCCCCGAAGAGGACGAGCCAGAGGCCCGCCGTTATTGGCTGCAACTGACTGAGGCCATGGGCCACGAGCCCTATGCTATGTTCAGGCGTTCCAAACGAAAGCGGACCATCCAGTACTGCGTCCTAGATGGGCACGGTGGATGGATGGACGCGGACAGCATCCTCAGGAGAAGCGCCAAGCCTACGCTCGTGAGGGCAGAAGCACATGGGTGAGAAGGGGCTCCCCGCAAACCCGGACGCTGAGAAGTACGTGCTCGGATCCATCCTACTCGACGATCCGCTCTTCATCCAGACGGCAGCGGTCCTAGAACCCGAAGACTTCAGTATCGAGAAACATAGGCGGATCTTCCGGCGCATGGTTGATCTGAGCCAGCGTGGCGTCCAAATCGACCGGATCACGCTGGCCGAAGAGCTGATGAAGCGCAACGAGCTCGAGTCCTGCGACGGCTTGAGCTACCTCGTCTCACTCGACGACGGGCTGCCCCAGATCCAAAATATTGATGGCTACGTCCGCATCGTGAAAGACAAATCGCTGCTCCGCCGCGTGATTTTCTCCTCGCAAGGGCTCATAGATCGCTGCATGGCGGCGGAGGAAGAGCCGCGAGACATCCTGGCAAGCGCGGAAGACTTCCTGCTGAAGTTGGGCGGATCGTCGCAGCCCAATACGCTTCAGACTACGGGCGAAATCATCGAAGGCGTGGAGGGCGGGATCAACGGCCTGCTGTCGGCGCGACGCGCGGAAGGGCTCGCCACGAGCTTCCATGACTTCGATGAGTTGACGTGCGGCCTGCATCCTGGAAACCTCGTAATCCTCGCCGGCCGACCGGCGATGGGCAAAACCGCGCTGGCGCTCAATATCGCGCACCACGCGGCGGTGAAACTGAATCAAGTTGTTGCGGTGTTCTCGTTGGAGATGTCCAAGGAGGAGCTTATCAGCCGGCTGTTGTGCTCCTCAGCCCGTGTGGACAGCCATCGCTTCCGGTTGGGCTACATCAACGGCGACGAGCGGGCGCGGCTGCTACGCGCGGCCAATGAGCTTGTGGAGGCGCCCCTGTATATTGACGACACTTCGGGGAGCAACCTGCTGGAGATGCACTCGAAATTGCGGCGGCTGGCGGCAAGCAAGCCCCTCGGGTTGGTGGTTCTGGACTACCTGCAACTGATGGGCGGTCGCGGCAAGTTCGAGAACCGCGTGCAGGAAATCAGCCATCTCAGCCGGAACCTGAAGCTCATGGCGAAGGAACTGAAGGTGCCGTTCCTGGTGCTCTCGCAGTTAAGCCGTGCACCAGAGACGCGGCCCGGAGATCACCGACCGCAACTGTCGGACCTCCGGGAGAGCGGGAGCATTGAGCAGGACGCTGACGTGGTTGCGTTCATCTTCCGCGAGGAAGTGTACAAGCCCGACCACGAGGACTTGCGCGGAAAGGCTGAATTGATTCTGGCGAAACAGAGGAGCGGCCCCACTGGGAAGATCAATCTGGTCTGGCTGCATAACCTGACACGGTTCGAGAACCTGGCGCGCGCGGAGGCGCCGAAGGATTACATGGCGGAGGCGTCGTGAACTGCCAGCGATTCGAGAGTGCGGAGGGAATGTGAGAGACGAATTCGGAGATGACGATCACGGATACCAGCGGGGTAAATGCCCGAGGTGTGGGCGAGTTGTCTGGAGTGATACCTGCCGGTTCGAGTGTGTATGCGGGTATGACAGCGACGGGGCAGCGCTTGATGAATCCGAAGATTCCATTGAGGACGAAGACGGCGATGAACTGCCGTTCAACGAAAGGGAAGTCGATGAGCGAGTGTAGTTGCGTTTTCTGTCCTGATTGCGGGGGCTCTGGGCATGTCTGGCTTGACTTAGCTGGGCGCTACCTGGGGCAGCATCGGAGCGACGACCTGGATCAAATGGAGCCTTGCGAGAATTGCGGCGGATCTGGGATCACCGAAACCTGCGAGAACTGCATGGACTCCGAAGACTCGGAGCCGCTATGAGTACGCAAAAACGCAAAGCAGCATCCTGGGAATCCTGCCGACAATGCGGCGGCGACGGGCACGTGAACGTGAAGCGCGGTCTGTACGACGCCTCCGCGCCCTGCCCAGGCTGCAAGCGCGAGCGGAAGAGGAAATCGAAATGCAATACGTAACGCTGGTGGGGCCGAAGTACCGGGTGCTGAGCAAGTCGCACATCGTTGACTGGATAGGGCTTGCTATCTGGTGCAAGTGCGGGATGGGGGTGGACAAGCAAGACACGCGAATGAAGTTGACCAACCAGCCCGAGTGCCGCGGCGTCTGCAAGTCGTGCGAGAGGAAGAGGGAGGCGTAGGAATGACGAAGCAAAACAGGGCGTTGAAAGTTGAGTTCGAGCGGCTGGCTGAAATTGAACGCTGCGAGCGCGCGGTGATCGATGCGGCGGACCTGCTGGTATGCCCGGACCCACCTCCAACTGTCTACGGCAATCTCGTGATAGCGGTGATGGCTCTTCGTAAAGCCAGGGAGGCGTGATGGACATCGAGCATGGCAAGTACTGGGACCGAAGTTGGAGCCCGATCCGGGATGTTCCTGGATTTCCGGGTTACCGGGTGGGGGCCGATGGTTCAGTTTGGAGCGCCTGGGCGCACAATGGCCACCAAGCCAGAAAACTGTCTGAGAATTGGAAGCGGCTCAAGGTTAAACCACAGAAGAAAACAGGATACCTATACGTGAATCTTTATAGGAATCGTACGTTGTACCGGAAGGCAATTCACGATCTTGTCTTGACCGTATTCAAGGGATCACGCCCAACTGGGATGCATGGATGCCATAACAACGGAATCGGATCAGATTGCCAACTGTCGAACCTCCGCTGGGATACTCCTCTCGGTAATCAACATGATCGAATCCTGCACGGAACGGATTGCCGAGGTGCGAAGGCCAAGGGGGCAAAGTTGACAGAAGCAAACGTCATCAGCATACGGAAACAGATTTCAATGGGAGCCCGCAAGAAGGATGTGGCCTTTTCATTTTTCGTTTCCCCGTCAACAATTAGCGCGATAGCGAGAGGAGCAACCTGGGCATGGCTCAAACAAGCATCGAATGGGTGAAAAACTCAGACGGAACGAGGGGGTTTACGGTAAATCCGATCCGGTTCCGAAACAAGGAAACCGGGAAGGTGGGCCACTACTGCGAGAAGGTATCGCCCGGCTGCAAAAACTGCTACGCCTCAAGGATGCAGAAGGGACCATACCTATCGGGTCTGGAGTTCATTGCGGAGAACAAGGGCTGCGGTGAACTGTTCTTCGACGAGAAGGTTCTGCAAGAGGTTCTCCGGCGCCGAAAGCCATCGACGTTCTTTTGGTGCGACATGACGGATCTGTTCGGTCCGTGGGTTCCAGACGAGTGGATCGACCGCATTGCTGCGGTGTGCGCCCTGACGCCTCAGCACCGGCACCTGTGGTTGACCAAGCGGGCGAAGAGGATGCGGGATTACATGGCAGATAGATGTTGTAAGCCAGGTCACTACAAGATTCTCCGCACCGAGCAAACCGGATTGGCCCCGACCACAGCTGACTGGCCCCTCCCCAACGTCGGCCTCGGAGTATCGGTGGAGGACCGGGCCCACCTGGACCGGCTCGACGATCTTCGGAAGACCTCGGCGGCGCTACGATGGGTCAGTTTCGAGCCCCTACTTGAAGACCTCGGGATGATTGATCTGGAGGGTATTGGCTGGGCGGTAGCCGGCGGAGAGAGCGGACCTGGCGCGAGACCGTTCGATGTGGCGTGGGCGCGGTCCATCGTGCGGCAGTGCAAGGTGGCGGGCGTGCCCGCGTTCGTGAAGCAGTTGGGGGCGAAACCATACGCAGGGAAAATGCCGGATAGTTGCGCGGCCCCGTTGGGATTGGGATTGAAGCATTCCAAGGGCGCCGACGCTTCCGAGTGGCCGGAGGATCTTAGAGTGCGCGAACTGCCGGAGTTCTTGGGAGGTTCGCTATGAGGCTCCTGCGAGTGGCGGCGGTGGTGGCGGCGGCCGCGATGGCGGCTATGAGCTTAGCCGCTGTGCTTATAGCGTTTCCGGGGATAGTGTTTGCTTTACTCATGGTCGTTTTCTTCGGGGGGGGCGGATTCGCACTGACTGACGGCGGCCGCAATTGGCCATGGGAGCCGCCGAGATGAGCGCGACGCTGTGCCCGTCGTGCGGATACAGGCATAAGCACCCGTCGCGAAAGCCGTCCATGGAGTGCATCGACACGTTGCGGAGTCAGTTGGCTGATTCGAGGAATGACGAGCTAGAGCGCTTGCGGGAAATCGTCAGGAAATTACGGCTGATAAACCGGACTCTTCGCGCTGCTCGCCCTCCGCTGTTCGCTCCCGGCGAACGTCCGCGACTCTTGAACCGTGAGCGAAAGGCGGCTGCGGCATGACGATTGCCCGCGTGTGGCGAAAATGCGAGTGCTGCAAAAGCCAGTTCCTCACGTACTCCGGCAATGCCCGGTGGTGCGACGACTGCCGCGTATCGTGCTATGCGGAATCGCAGAGACAATCCCGGCGGAGAAGGCGCAGTCGGTGGGGAGCAAACATCGGGAGGCTCCATGAAGCAGCCTAAGACGGTGCGCGCGGCGTACGACCGCTCAAGCGTCCGTCGGCCGAAGTGGGAGCCGGGGAAACTGAACTGGGGCGCGGGGATCGGGAAATGGCCGATTAGGCGAAAGGCGGCGAGGGCATGAAACTGACAGGATTTGCGGACGCGGCCACAGAAGTTGATCGACTGCTCGCAGAAAGCGGGGCTGTTTTGGCCCGCAAGAAAAAGCACGAGGTCTGGAAGCTCCCGAACGGTAATCAGTTCACGCGGGCGTCAACGCCATCAGATATTCGAGCGCCGCTGAATCAGCTTACCGATCTTCGGCGGGCTCTCGGAATCGTCGAACCGGACAGGGGCAAGCCGGGAGAGCGGCGCATCCCCAAACCGAAAACGGAACGCCAGCGCCGATGGAAGCCGGAGCCCACCGGGGCTGGGGTGCTCGCGGACAAGTTGCGGAGCACGGGAATCATCGAAGCCAGCCTTCGGGCAGAGATCGAGGAATTAAAGAAGCCGAAGTGCTGGTGGTGCAGGTTGACGGCATGGTGGCTGAAAAGGAGATGGTTTGATGCCTGAGAACGTAAACGAACCTGAAAAGCGCAAATGGGTTTTCGCGCAACGCCCGAGGGAATACGAGATCGCGGGCTGCCCTCAGTGTGGAAACCTGGACCCCGATTGGTCGGAGTTTGCGCACCAACTTTGGTGCCCTGTATGCCGGATAGATTTTGTGCCACGGCACGGCGGCATCTTCGACGGGCCGATCCCGGTTGAGGCCTGCAAACTGATGGGGATCGACCTGCGCCAGGTAAATATCGAAACGCATGAGGTACGGGAGCCGTGATTTGCCAGCGCTGCGGGATCAAAATTGAGCACGGGGTAGGCTCGAACCATCGCACGGTCGCAGATTGCATCCAGGCCAGCCGCAGGGATGCCCTACAGAGGGCCGAAATAGCCCCGCCAAGCCTCCCGAAAGGCAAATCAGCCTTGCACCACGGGGAGGCAGGCAAGGGAAGCCTAGCGGCTTACGGACGCGCAGGAAACGGCAATTTGGAGTTTAAGGGAGGAAAAGTCCGAAAATGATCTCCTACGCGGCTGCAAAAGTTGACAATAACGATTATTTTCGGGCGGGGTGCAGATTTCTATTGACAGCAACCATAGCGCCATGGAATAATTCAGACATGGAAAACAACAAAGCAGTCCGCAAATACGCAGTCATCAGCAACCACGGCTACACGGGGAATGAGTCGCGTGTGTGGTCCGCTCATTCTACGGCCAGCGCAGTCCTACGCGCAGCGCGGAAGCCCTGCTACCTCGCCATCTCATCCGAGGGCGGATTCGAGCGCGGCCAGACGGTCTACATGGACATGATCGGCAGCGTGTACCACGTAGTCCCCGCCGCCCGCTAGGAGACGACAATGGAAAACAAGCGCGGCATCAGTGAAGATGAAAAGGGACTCATCAACCACGTAATGCGGTGGGGTTCTGACGGATACCCGGTAAAGCATCTTGGGCGCGGCTGGACCTGGAACTTTCGATCCATCCAAGGCCCTCCGGTGGTCTTCAGGACCAAACGCGAGGCAGTGACATCTTTTGAGGCTTTCCATGCGGTTCTGCTCGACGCCTATGCGGGGAGGATCTAATGGCGACCGCCGCTCAACTGGATTGGTTACGCAGGGTGAACCCCTCTCGGGCGTACGCGAATAAGTACGGGCAAGTGATCGCCGTAATCGATGGGGACCTCACTGTAGCTGTGCTGGGGGAGGGTGAAACCATGGCCAGATCGCCCGTTGAGACATCAATGGACCCGTGGTCCGAGCAGGCCGTGGAGTTTGACTGGAGACACGCATGAAACCCGCCAAGAAGAACCCCCACGCCGATCTGCCCTGCTCGTGGTGTAAGACGATCCCGAGCGAGGCGAAAAAGCGCCACGAGGGACCGCATGCGACGTGGTGCCCGCGCTACGATCCATCGTGGATTACGGAGCGGCTCGTCTCCGAGGTGGCTGTACTCATGGGTCGCAAAGGCGGCTTGGCCGGCCGCGGAGCCTACCTGCGCTCCCTGACTCCGGAGCAACGCAGGGCGCACCAGCAGAAGGCCGCGAAGGCGTCGGCTGAGGCTCGAAAGAAAAGTGCGGGGTAGGCTCATTATTCTCTTGACACCGATACCGCATGTGGTATTATAGAGACATGGAAAACAAACCCGCAACCAACCCCGTCGCGGCCCCAGTGGGGAGCGGCAAAACCAAATGGGGACAGCCGATACTGGATGCTCCCATCGGGGTATGGCAGAGTGGATACGACACTCTGGGAGAGGCCGAGAATGCCCTCTACGATTTCCGCATCCACGATCACCTGGAGGATCTCTGTATAGTGCTCGTCACGGGCGGCCCGGATGAGGACGCCGGATGCAATACGGGCGGCTACGCGATCTATCGGCACACTGGGATCGATGCCGCTGGCGAGGGGCATGGCCCTGTATGTGAGTGCTCGTCATGCGGCTGTGACGAGATGGCTACCACTACCGACGATGGCGGCTGCCCTGTCTGCTCCGAGTGCTCCACCTACACCCTCGACGACGATGGCGAGGTAGTCTGCTCTCGCGATGGCGTGTGCGCCGAGTGTGGCGAGAGCAGGCTGAGCGATGCGCTGGACGCTGGCGGCAACTCGACTGTACGTCTCACCGGATGCGCCTGTGAGCGTGCGGCGGCACTGGCTGAGGAGGATCACAACACACACGGAGAGTGGGCCGTCGTGGATATGGACGGTGGCATCCAGTCCCGCCATGCATCCGCGTCTGGGGCACGCGCTGCTATCACCCATGAGTCCCACGATTTCGCTGCCCACCTCATCGACACCCACCAGGCATCCTCTCAGGCCTATCTGCCTCGCTCTATTTGTCATCTGGCGTGCGGCGCTCCCGTCAGGGCAGGGCAGTACAGCACATCCTGGTATGTGCCGGGCTGTGGCTGTGACCCCGCAGAGGACGCCGACTGATGCCCTCCCGCACCCGAGACGCCCATCCATCGCGCCGAGCCCACTCGCACACCGGAGCGGGCCTGGCGGGCCGGATGGCCCAACGCAAATACAGACGCGCGAAAGCGCAAAAGGAGAAGCGACAATGAGATACAAACTGTACCAAACAGGTCCCGACAATCACAGCACCTATGCGGAGTGCTGGGGTAGCGGTGCCAAATCCAACGGCAGACTGGTAGCAGAAGCAGACACATTGGCAGGCCTGATACGCGCTACCGACATGGGCCACTCCAACTGGACGATACGTGACACCCACAGGCGCGAGTGGATCAGCCCATCAGAATTTCGCTTGCGGAAATGTGTGTGCAAAGCGATTCCCGAGCGAGAGGCCTAGCAGAGGGCAGCCCCTCCGGGGGCTGTAATGCACAGGCCCGCGTCCCAAGTCGCGGGCGGAAAGGGCGGGGTAATCACTGATGGCCAGCCGAACTCGTGACCAGCGCGTCATCGCCGCCGTGGGCTGCCCCTGTTGTGAGGCGGCTCCCGGCGAGCCATGCCGCAATCCCGTGCCGCACCAGGCGGCGCGGGGCCCTGAGGATCGCAGAGCCCAGCCCGTGCGGCCGCACGTCGAGCGACGGGCTGAGTGGGTGAGGAGCAAGTCATGAAACCAACAGAATGTCCCCACTGCAAGGCTCCGCTCTCAGACCAGGAGATCCGGAGCCTCTGGGCCAGCCGCAACGGTAAGCGGCAGACCAAGCACGCCGGGCCTGGGTACACCAAGGCAATGCGGGCCGCGAAGGCCAGCGCGGAGAAGAGGAGAGGGAAATGAGAGTCGAAGTTGGCGGGATTGCCATCGATCCGATAAGCGACATCGAGCTTACGGGCCCGCCTCCGCCGATTGTATTCTCCGTGGATTTCTCGCGCGATGACGAGCCAATCGGTCGGTCCCTGAAACCCGGCTGGATTTTGCGCTTTGATGACGTCGAAGGACGGGGACCCGTCGAGGCGAAAGTGCTGTCGGTCACCGAGTTTGATGGCGGCGTGACGGTGGAATGCGAGAGGATATGAAACCCACCAGACGAGAGCTATTCGGAATCTGGAGCCGTTATCTGTCATTTGGCTATGCCCAAAGCACCACAAACAGCTTCACCTGTCCGTAAAGTCAAGAAAACAGGTAAAATAAAGTTCGCGTAAATTCATTCTGCGTGTGCTATCCTTCCAGGTAGCAAGATTTAAGGCCCCGGCCAACACTCCGGGTTCTGTAGCGTACTGTCGGGAGATAGAACGCCCTTGAGAATAACTCCGCTCGAAATCCTGGATTACCTTCCCAAGAGTCCCACCGCCAGAATCGACGTGATGTACAAGACCCCCGGAGCCTTCGCCTTTAAGGCAGATCGCCCTGGAGTCAGGTCGATGGCGCTGCATCGCATGATCGACGGCGAGATCAACAAACACGGCTACTTGCGGTTTGTTCGCCTCCTAGTCCCGGCGCGGGCTGCTCGCCGCGTACAGGCAGCCTCACTGATCCCCGGCCTCGGTCTCTGCATCACCAAGGGCCGTCAAGATCCGGGCGGGAAAACATGGGTTCCGCACCTCGAAAAGTCCAAGATGGGTTGCGGCGGAATGCGCACACACTCGGCGTCGTGGCGACTCAAGAGTCAGCGGAACGGGAAAGTGCAGACGTTGGTATCTGCCGGCGCGGTGGTCTGCCATAACTGACATGAAAGCCCTCGCCGCACGCGCCGGAGGACGTTCCCTGGCATCCGAGCGCGGCACATTCGACTTCTCCCCAGAGAGCGGGCAGGAATCAGGATCATGCGTAACAACGCAGCAGCCTACGGCCGATCCTTTGCCAGCCTGCCCGCCCCGATTCCCGCTAGGTGACTTCGCACACTACGATGCCGGCGAACTATTCAAGCTGTACTCCCATCTCCCCCGAAGGAGCGTGGCTGCATGACATTCGACTCTAGCAAAAACCTAGGCAGGCCAGTGCTGGTTTTCGTGCTGGGATTATCAGGAGTCCTGATAAGCGGCCTGATTTGGGGAGTCTTGGCCATGGGCACAGCTTGGGCGAGCAGCCAAACATCACAAACGCAGCAGAACACGCGCGACATTGCGGCGCTGCGAGAAGAATACCGCGTCATCAACACTAAGCTCGACGCACTGGCGGAGATGCTCAAGGTGCACAGCGTGGCGGACAGGAAGTGAATGCGGTTGCTCTGTTGGCTGCTGGGGCACGACTGGGAATGGTGCTCGTGTGTATGGGTATGCACCCGATGCCACGCATGGGATCCGCGCTAGTGCCCGCTAAGATGCAGTCAGCGTGCTCCGCTCCTGGATGTGGCAACCTCACCAGCGGTGGACGCTGCCCAGCGTGCATCGGTGCCCTCGTGCAGGTGCAGCAGCAGGCAGACCGCAGGCGTGGCACAGCGCATCAGAGGGGCTACACGGCAGCATGGCACACAGCAACACGTCTTTGGAGAGCAGCGGACCCCAATCGAAATTGGTGCGTGGATTGCTTGGCGCGAGGGGCCTACGTTTATGGCCCCATCACTGACCACGTCGTACCGCACAAGGGTGATATGACGCTGTTCTGGGACGAGGCGAACTGGGCTGCTCGGTGCAAGCGAGACCATGATGCAAAAACTGCACGGGAAGATGGTGGATGGGGCAACCGGATGGCGTCTGCGACTACCGAGGGGGGAAGGGTAGGGTCTAGTGACCCAACCGGAAAC
>Ga0172380_10007053_pt1 | contig 12797 bp, 7 predicted proteins | sample Leawe162metaG_FD_119747 | JGI IMG/M metagenome (GOLD analysis project Ga0172380, IMG submission 119747) | Leachate microbial communities from a municipal landfill in Southern Ontario, Canada - Leachate well 162 metaG | ecosystem: Engineered > Solid waste > Landfill > Unclassified | place...
CGCCGGGAGGCAGGGAGCGGCGAAAGTCCGCCGCCAAAAACGAGCTGTTCGTAGCCGAGAAGCTTTACTGAACTTCGTTTTCCGAAATAGGTTGGCATCGCCAATGCTATTGGTTGGCTCGTGGGTTCATATCCCTCAGTGCGGCGTCGATTCTTTTCGTATAGAAAGGTAAGAACGCCCGCCCGACTGCGACATCATCACGCAACTTTAACAGAGCATTGCGAAGTTCGCGAACACACAAGACGCCGGCAATTTTTACGGCTAACATGGTTTGAGGCTCTGTCCGCATTGCAAGCCAATCAGCTAATATCTCGATCAATGCCCCCCGGTTTGCTTTAACGATTTCCTGCGCATGCGTCAAAACATGATCTTCAAGATATTCCCCGGATTTGACAGATCCTGGGTTACTGAAATCTGTTTCAAATATCGCGATGATTTCCTCTTTCTTCATAAAGATCATCTAATTACTTTGATTGCTTCGAGGGGTAATGCGTGTGGAAAGACAACTTCTCTGCCACCACCCGGCATGTTGAACATTCGGCTGACTTGCCCAGATTCAGGAATTTCTATTCCCATTTTTTCTAACGTCCGAACATCGATTTCGATAAGGTGCTGAGGAAGCCCCCGATTAGGCGGAAGGGCAAGATCAATCTGTGCCTGCAATGGTTTCAGATTGCCAACAGGAGTCGTAAATACCTTTTTCGATGCACCAGGAAGAAGGCCAGAGGTAGCTATTTTAGCCGGATTGGCACTTGTATAATGGTAGAGTTTCGATGGTAGTGATGTCTTCACCACCGCTCTTTCCACCCTCACCGCAGTCACTACTGGTCTGCTGACCGCCCGGACAGACCTCGCCGCCACCGTGGCCCCGATGGCGACGGTCGCAATTTTCCCCGCCGCGAACGTATCGCCAATACCGGGAACTGCCGCCGCGAAGCTCAAGGCCGCTTCCCCGTAGTTGCCCCTCGCCGCGGAAATCCCGGCGTTGACAATATCCGCCACCGCGCCGATTCCCGGCACGAACCCGAGAACCGCGAGTCCGGTCTGGATGGCGTTCAGGGTATTCATGGAGCCAAACCCGCTCGGGTCCGCAAAGGAAATCGGGTTCGAGGCGTAGGCATACCAGTTGAGGCCGTCCCTCGCGGGGTCCGAATTCACAAACCGCATCGTGGCCGGATTGTAGTAACGAGCCCGCATGTTGATGAGGCCGTTTGCATCGGTCATCACGGCGAAGAACCCACCGTAGAGGAACGGTGTGTCGAAGTTGCTTTGCCGGTAACGAATAGTTCCGTAGGGCGAGTAGGCGACGCGCTCGATGATCGTTCCAGCCTGGTTGCTCAGGGCCGCCGTGTTGCCGGTCTGATCGTAATGGTAATACGTGGCGACGCCCGCGCTGCTCACCTCGTATTGCAGACCTGCCCCATAGACGTAGCGGGTCGTCACGCCATTTTTCGTGCGCGAGAGAACTTTTGGCAACGCGCCTTCGGGATCGACCACAAGCGTGGTTGTTTCGGTGGGACTCGTGATGCCGACGCGGTTGTTTTCCGCGTTATACGTGTAGGCGGTCACGCCCATGCCGGTGAGCCGGTTGCGCGAGTCGTAGGAATACACGGACGTGCCTCCTGCCGGCGTGGGGCCCGCCGTCATGTTGCCGTCGAGGTCGTGGGTGACTCCCTGCCCGTTGAACGTGGCGAGCTGGTTCGCGCTGTCGAACGTCATCGTGGCGCTTGCCACGTCGGAGAGTTGGTTGGCGGGAATCGTGGGAGTCACATCGAGCGTCCTGATGTCGTCGCTGGACCAATACCCGATTGTCCAATTCAACCCGGCACTCTCGGCAATCCCGTTTGGCCTGCCCGCCGAATCATAAGAAATCGTCCTCGTTGTCCCATTCGGGCGCGAGATGCTTTGCAGCCGACCGTCCGTGAACCATGAGTAGGTCGTCGTGCGCGGGCTGCCCGTGCTGTCGAGCTTGTCGATGACCTGATAGAGCCTCCCGTCCGCATTATAGGTATATTCGACATGGCCGACGCCGGTGTCCGTGCCGCCGGGGTAAACGAGCTTCGCGAGTTTTCCGCTCGGATAATACCGGTAGCCGATGGTGTTCCCTCCGAACGTGTAACTGGTCACGCGGTTCAGGCCATCATATGTCCGCGTGATCCCGTTCGCCCCATTTTCATTCAGCGCGAGGAGGTTGGCGTTCCCATCATAGGACGTGTAATTGACCGTCCCGCCGCCCGCGCCGGAATAGACCGCGCTCGAAAGACGCCCGGTCGTCGCATGATAATTGAACGTGGCCGTGTCTCCGCTGGGTTCGGTGACGGATGACACGCGCCCGTTGTCCGTGTAGGCGGTGATGGTCGCATTTCCCTGCGGGGTGATGACGTGGGTGCGGCGTCCGAGCGCGTCGAAGCGGAACTCGAAGGTTGCGCCCTTGCGGTCCTTTGCGAACCTCAGCCGTCCCTGCTGGTCGAAATCGCTGGTGACGGTGCGCCCGTCCGCCTCGGTCTTGACCGTGCGCGGAAGCCCGCCCGGTGTCGTGCCGTAGGCGAACGCCTCGTTGCGCGTGCCGGAATTTGAACCGGGATTCGAGGATGACGTCAGCCGGTTATCTCCGTCGTAAAAGAACTTCGTCGTGCGGGCACCTGGGCGCTGGGCTTCCTTAAGGTCGCCGTTGTTCTTGCGCACGAACGTCGTCGTGCGGTTGGCTGCGTCCTTTGCGGTGGCCGCCCAGTCGCGGGTGTCATACGCGGTGTCGGCGACGGTCGTGCCGTTGAGCTTTTCGAGCCGCACCTTGTCGGTGGGCGAGTAGGTCACGGCTTCCTGCGGACGCTGTCCGCCGTTGTCGGCGGGCGGGGTGACCGTGGCCACGCGGGCCTGGTTGTCGAAGGTCGTGTTCGATGCCGCCGCGACGCCGGTCGTATCGGCAACTTCTCCGGTTCTCTGCCGCCGCTGGTTGTAGGAGAATGTCGTGCGTTTACTATTCGCGTCGGTGACGGCATCGAGGTTGCCGCGCACGCTGTAATCCTCGTCCACCGTGAACCCGCCCGGCAATGTGGTGATGTTCGGGTGCCCGTTGCCGTCATAGGTTTTCGAGGTGACCAGCCCATCGCCGTCCGTGATCGAGGACACGCGTCCTGCCGCCAGCCCGCTCGGGACATAGGCATAGGTTGTGACCGACTCGTCGGCGGTCCCGTAGGCCGCCCTGACATACTGCGGGCGGTCCTTGCCCGCGTCGTTGCCGCTTCCGAAATACACGTAATCGGTCTGGACGCCGTTCGGGTCGGTGACGAGATCCAGCCGGTTGAGGCTGTCGAATGCCATGTGGGTGCTGCCGCCCCCGCGCGGATGGTCGATCTGCGTGAGGTTGCTGGCATTGTCGAAGTGATAGACGGTCGTCTCGCCCGCGCCGGACGTGCGCGAGGTCACGCGGTCCTGTCCGTCGTAGGTCAGGGAAGTCAGGTTGCCCTCCGGGTCCCGGCTGCCGACCGCCCTGCCGCGCTCGTCATAAAAATAGTGCGTGGCCGCGCCCTGCGGGTTCACCTCGAAGTTGTCGCGGCCGGTGTAGAAAAGGCGGAACGTCTTGTTCGTGTCCCCGTGCAGGAACTGCCTTTCCACCCTGCCGAGGAGGTCATAAACATTCTGCGTGACCGTCTCGTTGTCGTGGTCTGGAAAATACGAAATTCGAAATGGGGAATGTGGAATGAGAAATGCCAGCAGCAGCAGGGAAAAACACAAACTGGCAAGTGCTTGCGTTGCGGCCCTGTCAAAGGCGGGAGCGGGGAGTTGCCGGGCAATGGTCATACAAACGGCGGCTTCTTGTTATCGCCCGCTTTTCCAAAGTCCTTTTCTTTGCAATCCTTTTGCCTTGCAATATGGAAAGGTTCCTTAAAAGCACACCGGCTGTCCGAAGACGGGCTGGCAGTGGCAGCGTGCCATCGACCTCCACGATGACGAGGGGCGTTCCTTCGGCGGCTATGACGTTTGCCAGTTTTGCGGAAAGGAACAAATCCGCTTTGTTCATTACCTCTCCCATCCCCATTGGAAGGATGTCATTGCCGTCGGGCGCATCTGTGCCAACGACCTTTCGGGCGACCCCGAAGCGGATTCCGCCGAACGCCGCCTGCGCAACCTCGCCCAGCGCCGGGCCAATTTCCTGCGGCTCAAGAGTTGGAAGACTTCCGCCAAGGGCAATTTCTGGATCGAATATCAGGATCATCACATTGTCGTCATCAGGTGCCGCAATGGGAAATTTACGCTGCGCATCGACGGGGAGGCTGGAAAGCTCTTCTTCCCGGACAAGCATTCCGCCATGCTCCGCGCTTTCGATGTCGTCACGCGCAAGATCGAACGCGGACATTGACGCCGCTCGTCACGCTCCATAGCCTCGCCGGGACATAGCACGCACAAGTCGCGGGTCTCACTCGTTTTCATAAGGATCGCCTCGGTGAAAGAATCCGCTCCGGCTTCCGCAGGTTGGCGGGAACGATTGGCGGATGCTTGGAGGGCCCAGCCATTGACTCGTCGGGAGATAAGAACAACACTCCGTCATTGTGCCGGGTCGCGTTCAAGACAAATGCAACGCATTTGAGACGAGGCTGACTGTAGCCGCAGCCCGAAGGGTGGAGCCATGTGGCGAAATCAACATTGTCGTGACGCCTGTTGCAAATTTGTTGGCATCGTTGGTGCTATGGTTGCCGTCTTCCTGATACCAGAAAAGCAGAGTGGCGCGAAAGCCGGGGGCCGCTTTATTCTTGCCGCGCTTGGAGGCTTTTTTCATCGGGCTGGCAACCCCTATTCGAGCACCCTGAACATATCATGCACCGGATGTGACCCGTCCCGCTTCGTATAAAATTTCACAATGGCGTCAACCAGACCCGGGATGTCATGAACCTTGGCCTCGATATCCACGGTCATCCCGAGCTTTTGCATCGTGCGTGAGGTGACCGGACCGATGCTGGCGCGGCAGAGCCCGGGCGGGGACGGGAAGTTCAACGCATGGAAGTTTTCCGCGGTCGAGGAACTGGTGAAAGTGACAAGGTCCGCGCCCTCCTCGCGATACCTGCGGATTCCTCCGGAAACGTCCTCTGTCTCGGGCACGGTGCGGTAGGCGGAAACATCATCGACGATCGCCCCCAGGCGGGTGAGTTTGTCGGCGAGCAGTTCGCGGGCACCCTCCGCCCTTGGCAGGAGGATCTTCAGGTTTTCGACACTGGTTTCTTTTTGGAGAGCCTTGACGATCTCTTCGGCCACATATTTTTCCGGCTGCACATCCACTTGGAGATGGAACGAACGGACCCTCGCCGCGGTCTCGGGACCGACTGCCGCAATCCGCGCGGCTCCCAGGTCGCGGGCATCGTGATAGATCTCAAAAAAGGCTTTGAAAAAGGCATCGACCCCGTTCGTGCTGGTGAAAACGATCCAGTCGTAGGCATGGCTGTAGGCGACGGCCTCGTAGAATTCCCGCTTGTCCGGCGCGGGTTCGAGCCGGATCATCGGCATTTCAAACGCTTCCGCCCCGAGCGCCCGCAGGCGGGAGACCATCTCTCCGGCCTGTTGCGGGGCGCGTGTGACGGCGATGCGTTTTCCGAAAAGCGGGAGGGCCTCGAACCAGTTCAGCTTGGCTCTGAGATTCACAACATCGCCGAAGACGGCAACGGCCGGAGATTGGAAGGACACCGCCACCGCTTTCGCCGCAATGTCCTGAAGCTGTCCGGTGAGTGTCTGCTGTCGGCCGGTTGTCGCCCACCGGACCAGGGCCACCGGCACTTCCTTGTCCATGCCCTCTTCCATGAACCGCGCGGCAATCGCCCCCAGTCGCTCGATCCCCATGAGCATCACTTTGGTTCCCGGCGCACGGGCAATCGCGGAGTAATCCACGGAAGCTCCCGGCTTCGAGGGATCTTCATGCCCGGTAAAGATCGTGAGCACGGTATTGTGGTCGCGGTGGGTGACCGGGATGCCCGCGTAAGCAAGTCCGGCGATCGCAGAAGTCACTCCGGGAACCACCTCGAATGCACAACCGGCATCCGCCAGGGCAGCGGCTTCCTCGCCTCCCCGCCCGAACAAAAAAGGATCCCCGCCCTTGAGTCTCACCACGACCTTCCCCGACTTTGTCTTCTCCACGAGAAGGGCATTGATATCCGGCTGCGAAAGCGTGTGTTTCCCCGCTTTCTTGCCTGCGAAGAGGATCTCCGCGCCTTCCTTCGCGTATTCCAATAAAACCGGATTGCTCAGGTAATCATAGACCACCACATCCGCGAGCCCGAGGCATTGGCGGCCTTTGAGCGTCAGGAGCAGCGGGTCACCGGGGCCGGCCCCGACCAGATAACAAATTCCATGGGTCATCCGCGGAAGATGCAGGGAAATCCGGCGGGGATCAAGGGGCGGGAAGTTTTCAGTGTTCAGTGTTCAGTGTTCAGTGTTCAGGACAAGCAAACTTCCCGACGTCGCCGCGACCTCTGTGCTGAAATCTGAACACTGAAAACTCTATAGCAAACACTTCTCCCCTTCGGCATTCCGCGTGATCCATTCGGTCAGTTCATGGATCGGCACCGGCGCGGCAAAAAGAAACCCCTGGCCGAATTCCACGCCGAGATTGCACAAATATTCGACCTGCGAGGGGTGCTCGATCCCCTCCGCGATCAGTTCGGGTCCGCAGACCCGGCCGATGGAGACGATCTGGTCAACCAGTCCGGAACTCTTCGATTCATTCGTGATGCCATCCACAAAAGCCTTGTCGATCTTGAGAAAATCGAATGGAAACAGGGAAAGATAGCGGAGGTTGGAATAGCCGGTCCCAAAGTCATCCACCGCCAGGCGGATGCCAAGATCCCTCATCACACGGAGCTGCCCAAGCGCGCTGTCGGTCAACGACGTGCTCTCCGTCAGCTCGAAGGAAATGTTTTTGTAGCTGAACCGTCCCTTGATGAGGCGGTCGACGTGCGCGGGGAATGTCGGGTTTGTCAGTGTCTGGACAGGGATGTTGATGGCGGCGTGCAGGTGGGGAAAGGCCTTGAACACCGGCACCAGTTCCTCCAGGGCGCGGCCCATCATGCACTCGGTCAGCTCGGTGATCACGCCCGTGCGCTCGGCCTCCGGGATGAAGGCCAGCGGGGGCACCAGTCCCCGCTTGGGGTGTTGCCAGCGCATGAGCACCTCCAGCCCCACGCATTTTCCGGTCTGAAGATTCAGGATCGGCTGGTAGTGGGCGATGATTTGCCGGAGGCGCGCCGCTTCCCGGAGCTCGGATTCCAGGGAAAGCGTCTGGGCATTCGCCATCCGGGCGGCCAGGAAGAAGCAAAACGCAAGGACGAGCGCCAACCCGCCGTAGAGGGGAAGGCTTCGGCCCCAGAGCGACCAGAGGGCTCCCTTGGGAAAAACGGCGGCCACCACATAGTTGTATCCGGGAACGATCTGCGAATAAACGAGATCGCCCCCGGTCTCGGAGAGACCGGGGGCCGGGGCCTTGACGGGCGGCGCGGCAACGAGCACGGCATTGACGGACCGATCCAGGACAACCCCGTCCTGCCGCATGAAAAAGACCGCGTGGTCGCCCTTGCTGTCCCCGTAGCGCATCAACTCACCGATGGTTTGCGTCGGGATCGAAAGCCCGAAAAAATAGTCTTTTCCAGGATTGTAGTTGATGATGATCGCGTCGGCGCGGTCGCCATGACTGGGCCGCGGCAGGAGCCGGACCTCCCCGACCGGGCCGAGCTGGCACAGGTCCGGGTCCATGGAAGAGGGAACCTCGAGGACCCCGATATCCGAGCAAACGAGTTGCCCGTCTTTCACCATCCACACCTCGCGGAAGATCGTGCTTTCCAGAACGAGCCGCCTCAGCGCGGCAGCCGTCTGGTTGGAAACCTCTCCCCGGGTTGTCTGGTCGAGGAGTTGCAATTTGGAACGCGCTCCGTTGACGAGCCGCCCGATCGCATCGGCCCACAGGCCGGTTTTTTCCGCCATCGACTCGGAGGCCGACAGGCGGGTCTGCCGGTAGGAAAGGGACGCCGATCCGCCGATGGCGGCCAGTGCGCCCAAGATGGCAACTCCCATCATCAATATTCGGAAAGTGCGGTTCTGGAGGGCGGGGAAAGGCATGTCAATTCAGGGGAAAAAGCTTCTGGGGGGTCACAGCTATCAGATGGACCGGGTGCTGAAAAGACCGGAGAAAGTCAGATTTTCATGTTTTACCAATTGCGTGCGGGGCGCTGGCGTGGAAAATATCTCCCCATCAGCAAGAGATATTACAGTTGGGAGAAAAGGAAGCGCCAACCGGGCAAACCATTCTACAAACGCAAGCGGCTTTGGCTTCCGCTGGGCGTGCTTTGTCTTGGGGCATTTGCCGCGTGGGTTGCCTTCGGGATCCTGTCCTACCGCTTCGAGAAGCGCGCGGAGGAATTCGATCTCGCGAAGGTCGGTAGCATGGAGGCGGCCTCGGTCCTCTACGACCGCAATGGCCGGGAATTCGGGAAACTCTTCATCCAGAACCGCCAGCCGGTTCCCTACGATCGGATCTCCCCCATGCTCACGAAGGCGGTCATTGCTGCGGAGGACAACAAATTCTACGAACACGATGGGGTGGATTACACCGGCATCCTCCGGGCCGCGGTCGCGAATTACCGCCGGGGAAAAATTTCCCAGGGCGCCAGCACCGTGACCCAGCAGCTGGCGCGGAATTCTTTCGACCTGCGGGAGCGGACCTACGAGCGGAAGATGGTGGAGATGTTCCTCTCCTGGCGGATCGAGAAGAGTTTTTCGAAGGACCGGATCATGGAACTCTACCTGAACCGGGTTTACTTCGGGAGCGGGTTCTACGGGGCCGAGGCCGCGGCACGGGGGTATTTCGGGCGGCCCGCCAAGGATCTCAGCATCGGCCAATGCGCCATGTTGGCGGGACTGCTCAAGAGCCCGCAGGCCCTCTCTCCCTGGAACAACATCGAGGGGGCCACCGATGTCAGAAACTTCGTGCTGAAGCGGATGCGGGAGATGGGATTCATCACCAGGGAACAATTGAAGGAGCAAATGGACCTGAAGCTGTATGCGGTCAAGCGCACAAACCCGTTCAAGGTTTCCTATGCGGTGGACATGATCCGCCAGCAGGCGATCAAGGCACTGGGGTTCGACCGCGCCATGAATGGCGGCTACCGGATCGAGACCACGCTCGACTCGGACATGCAGCGCGCCGCCGAGCGGACCACCAGAGACTTTCTCTCACAGATCGAGGCGGCTCCCGGCTACACCCATCCGACATTCGCCCAGTACCGCGAATCGACAAAAAACATCGAGGACGCGATCAACAGGGGAAACATGGCGGTCAAAATGCCCGAGCCAAAATACATCCAGGGAGCCGTCCTGGCTCTGGACAATGCGACGGGCGGAGTTCTGGCGATGGTCGGCGGGCGGGATTTCAAGCACAGCGAATACAATCGCGTCTTCCAGGGCGCCCGTCCGCTGGGAACCGCGTTCACGCCTCTGGTCTTCGCCACCGCCTACGAGACCGGCACTTTCCCCGGGGAAATCGTCCAGGACGCCTGCATCGACAACCGGTATGTGATGGTCGGTGGCGAGACGGGAATCCTCGGCGAGTGGGGTGTCGAGAAGGCCGACAACGAATATGAGGGCCCGATGACCACCCGGGACGCTCTCGTGAAGGGGAAAAATGCGGCCACCGTCCGGCTGGGGATGAAGACCGGCCTTGAGGCCCTGAAAAAAACCACGGCCGCGGCGGGCATCGCCTCGCCGCTGCGCGACTATTCCAACAGCTTCCTGGGAAGCAGCGAACTCACCCTCGATGAGATGACGCTGGCCTATACGATCTTCCCGAACGGAGGCCGGCGTCCGGGCGGGGTCCAAATCATCAGGCGGATTCTCGATGCCGATGGCAGCATAATTTATGAGGCTCCCCGCTCGATGGTGAAAGCGATTTCCCCGGCGGCGGCATTCCAGGCCCATGCGGGATTGGAGGAGATCATGAAGCGGGGCGCGGGGGTGGCGGCGACGGCGGAATTCGGACTCGGCCCGTTCCCGGTGGCCGGAAAATCCGGCGCGTCCTACAATTTCATGGACACCTATTTTTTCGGCTACACGAGTGCCGTGACCTGCGGAGTGTGGGTCGGCTTTGACAAGCCGACGAAAATCTACCGCGGCGCATTCGGCAAGGACCTCGCCCTTCCGATCTGGACGAAAATCATGAATGTCGCCTCGACAGATTTTCCTCCGCAGCCGTTCACGAAACCCTCCGATCTCCGGGAAGTCGAGATCTGCCGGACATCCGGGCTCCTCGCCACGCCGCGGTGCAAACTCGATTTCACGGACACCCCGGGCGGGGTATCGGGTTCCCGTCCGCTTGCCTACACCGAGTATGCCACGGAGAAGCAGGTCCCGCGGATCCGCTGCGACATTCACGGCGGCGGGGTGAGAAACTACGCGAAGCAATACGAAGAAGCCGAGTGGCCGCGCGCGGCGGCGGCTGTCGACTCCGCGACGATCCGCCCGATCGCCGTCATGGCGCCCACGCTCCTGGGATTCAACGACGTTTACCAATCCATCCGGCCCGGCATGGAAATGCTCGACGATGGTTCGATCCCCGTCGCCAAAGCCATCCCCGTGACCGCCGGGAAAAACGACGCCGGCCAGACCGCCCCCGCGCAGAATGCCGCCGAGCCCGCCCCGGCCGCTCCCGCCGCTGAGCCCGAGGTCAGGAAAGCGGAGAGCCTCCAACCACTCGACTCCCCGCTGGACAAACCGGCCATCCAGCTTCCGCCTCCGCCTGCGATGGATTTTTAACCGATGAAGCTCACTTTGCAGAAGACAGGGGGCACGGGCGTCCCGCCCGTGATCGAAAACATGAACACCCGGGACGCCAAATGCTGTTCACTTAAGAATGGAGCTGGCGTTCCGCCAGTATCGGTGACGGTCGCGGGCAAGATGCCCGCGCTCCTGTCTTGCGGCAAAGTGAACAGTCGGGGACGGCATCACCGGTTTCCGATGCCGCCGATTCCCACCGTGCCGGTCTGCATGGCCGCCCTCTTGCTTGCCTTCCTCCTCTCTTCATCCGCGGCGGATGTCCTCTCGCTGGATCTTCAGGATGCGATCCGCATGGCTCTCGGCAAGAATTTTCAAATCCGCGCCGAGCGGTTCACCCCGCAAATCGCCCGGGCCAAACAACTCTCGGCTTCCGGAAAATTCGACCCCATCGCCGAGGTGTCGGTGACATACGACGAGAACAACCAGGAGCAGCGCACGCTCAACAGCGAGATCGACACGGCGACCACCGTCCCGGGTGGAGACACGCCGCTCCTCTTTGCCCGCACCTCGGGCCTCGAGGTGGATTCGAGCATTGCCGGCCTGACCCCGTGGGGGCTCACCTATGACATCGGGGCCTCGACCACGAAAACCGCAGACAACCGGCTCTCGAACGACCGCTACAATTCGTTTTTGGGAATCAACATCACCCAGCCGTTGCTGAAAAATTTCGGGACCGATGTGAACCTCGCGCAGCTCCGGATCGCGCGCGCCGACCGCGCCATCTCGGAATGGACGCTGCGCGAACGCATCATCCAGGTGGTCACCGACACGGTGAACACGTATTGCGAGCTTTTTGTCACCAGGGAAAATCTCGCCGTCGAGGAACGCTCGCGCGAACTTGCCGCACAACTCCTTGCCGACAACCTGAAACGGGCGGAAATCGGCGTCATGTCCCCGCTCGATGTCATGCAGGCCCGCGCCGATCTCGCCTCCCGCGAGGAACGCGTGCTCGTCGCCATGCGCAACATGCTCGACAATGAAAATTTCCTCAAGCAACTCGTCACGGACGAGGTCTTCCGCGTCCTCCAGACACGTCTCGAAATTGCCTCCCTGCCGGATCTTCCGAATGTCGGGGCCGACCGGGAAAAGGACTTCCCGCTCGCGTTTCAGATGCGTCCGGACTACCGCCAGTCCCTCCTCGATCTGCAAAAACGCCAGATCAACGTCGTCTTTTCCCGCAACCAGGCCCTCCCGAGGCTCGATCTGGTCGCGAGCTTCGGTGTCAATGGCATCGACACCTCGCTGGCGGACAGCTTCCAGCGGGTCTCCGGCCAGGCGACCAACAACTATTCCTGGACCGGCGGCATCGTCGGAAGCCTGCCTGTCCCGAATCGCGAGGCCCGTGGTCAGCTCGAAGCCGACAAGCTCGAAGTCGCCAAGGGGTTGGTCGAACTCAAACGTCTCGAACAATCGATCCTTATCGAGGCCGACAATGCCGCCGGCCAGATCGACACCACCCGCAAACGCATCGAGGCCACCACCGCGGCCCGCGATTTCGCCCAGAAAACCCTCGAAGCCGCCCAAGCCCGCCTTGCCAGCGGCACCACCACCACCTTCGAGGTCCTCCAATTCCAGCGCGACCTCGCCACCGCCGAAATCAACCAGATCCGCGCGCGGGCCGACCACATCCGCGCGATCGCCGCTTACGCCCGCGCCACCGGCCTCACCCTCGCCAAAAATGGCATCACCATCGAGTAAAGCAGTTGCAGTTCAGTGCTGTCCCACGGGAGCATAAAAAGGCAGGCCGATCAAGCATTGAAGCAGGCCGGATGTCAAATCTGAAAAAACCACTTTAAGAAGTTCACCCGAGGCATTTCCATTTACCTGACTCGGGCAGGACTGAGCTTGGCAGAAGTAAAAAAGGCTAAACAAAACGCGCTGCGGCGATAGCGTCGTGGTGGGATGAACAAAAAAAGTAAAGTTGGAGATCGGGAGAAAAGGCTCAGCCAGGAACCTGGAGCCGTGGTTCTCAAGGAACTGGAAGCGCGTGC
>Ga0172380_10007054_pt1 | contig 12796 bp, 11 predicted proteins | sample Leawe162metaG_FD_119747 | JGI IMG/M metagenome (GOLD analysis project Ga0172380, IMG submission 119747) | Leachate microbial communities from a municipal landfill in Southern Ontario, Canada - Leachate well 162 metaG | ecosystem: Engineered > Solid waste > Landfill > Unclassified | place...
ACTCCGGCCATGCAGAATCCTGAAAATGTAGCCAACCGTAATGGCAACTTGGAATGATTAACAAAACCAGTCATCGCCATATCGTACAGCGTAAAAAAATTATTCTTAGTTTTACCATGCTTGCGTTTTTGCTGAACAAATTCTATTTCCGCTCTCCTGAACCCAATCTCGCTGACCAAACCGCGAAAATAAGGATAAGGATCATGGTATTTTCTCAAAGCATTCATAAATTTTCTGTCGTATAGACCAAACCCGGTAAAATTACAGATAATATCGTTGGAGCTGGATATTAACGACAGTAGCAAGTAATAAAATTTCCGAACCAGCGCCATAAGAAAAAACTCTTTGCTTCGCGGCTTAACCGCGACCACAACCTCATAACCTTCTTCCCATTTGCGGATAAATTCGACAATCATCTCCGGAGGTTCCTGAAGATCTGAACACATCATTACAGTGGCATCGCCAGTAGTCTGCAACAACGCATTGAAAGGCGAACGTATATGCCCGAAGTTATTTGAATTGAAAATTACTTTAAAATTTTTGTCCTGTGCCGCAATTCTCCGTAAAACCTCCCGACTACCATCGGTAGAACAATTATCCGCAACAACAATTTCATAATCATATTGCGGAAATTGCGCCAATGTTTTGCGCATCCGGTCATACAATTCCTCTAGATTACCTTCCTCATTGTAACAACCGGTTGCAATGCTTATTTTTTTCTTTTCCATTACTTTGCTCATTCCTTTCGTGTCATTGATTGTGGACAAAAAATCTCTCGACAATTCAACTGCTTTATCAAACTGATGGCGGTTGTAATCCCGGACTAACGCCAAGTTTGTCTCTCTACAGTTGTTTACACTGACGATTACATCCTTCTAATTTAGTATCGCATTTTCCAAAGGGATTTCACATTCCAAGTTTGACTTTTTCAGTGCTTGAATCAGTATGCGAAACTCAAAGTTACAAATATCGCCTGTATGAATTTAACCTATAATATTTTGTATATTTCAATAAAGTTTTCTCGTAAAAACCTGTTCTCCCAGAGGGAAAACCTCTTTATTTTTTCGTGATATTCTTCCATTGAATTTACTCCTCAATCATTATATTCAGCAATCATATTTTCCTTCATTTCCTCTGTCGGCAGATATGGAAACATATCTTCATACCGTCTGGCAATTAAAGTACCATCAGCGGCTTTGTCAGATGAGACACGGGGAATAAGCAACTGCCATGGATCAGTCATTATCTCACAAATGACAGGATGCTCATGAGCCAGAACTTCCTTGATTTTGCTTTCTATTTCTTCTTCTTTTTCAATCCTGACTCCTTTAATTCCATACGCTTCCGCTATTTTCATCGCATCTGGACACCAAACGCCTGAATCCGGACCTTCTCCAAACAACCTTCCATCCATAAAATTTTTCTGTGTATGGCGAATGAGCAGGTAACCATTATTATTGAAAATAAAAACTTTAAGAGGATAATCTCCGTGCTTTATAGTAGCGAATTCCTGAATATTCATTTGCAAACTACCGTCTCCGGTAATAACAATAGTATTCTTAAAGTCATTAGCGGCACATGCACCAAGCCCAGCGGCCCAGTATCCCATGGAAGACAGACCGCCGGTCGTAAGGAAACGCTGTCCCCGTTTAATCTTCCATCCCTGACAGGCCACATGGAAACATGACCCTGTATCAACCAGAACAACATCTTCCGGTGTCGCTAAATCAGAAAGTTTATCCAGAAAATGGTACGAATTAATTGGATTAGAGTTTTTATATTCCGGCAAAGCAACAGGGTAGCGTTCTTTCCAGTAACTACACTGCTTAGTCCATTCGTCATGCTTTGCCAATGCTTTTTCTTTACTGTCTAGTAAATCAGACAAGAAAACTTTAGCATCCTCGTTGATTTTCAGATCAATTGAAATATCTGGTTTATCTAATTCTTTAGGATCAATATCTATAACAATTTTCTTTGCGTGTTTTCCAAATTTACTGGAGTCGTGTCCTACTGTAGCAGTAGCAAGCCGACTTCCGACCGCAATAATCAAATCCGCATTCTGAACTGCAAAGTTAGCCGCTCTATCTCCATAATTACCAGGATGTCCAACGAACAAAGGATGTGCGTATTCCACTAAATCAATCCCTAAACGACTCGTAACAACAGGAATATCAAACTTCTCAATAACCTCATGTAAAATATCCTTCGCCCCAGACAAGGCAACGCCCTGACCAGCAACAATTAACGGGCGTTTTGATTGAAGAATTGCATCAACTGTTTCTTTTATAAGATTTTTATTTGCAGAGCGTTGCGAATATTCCACCTCGGGCGTATAACAAGAAAGGAGACTTTCTGGAACTTTCATGCGTTGAATGTCCAAAGGGACATCTATCCATACCGGGCCAGGACGACCATGTGTAGCTAAATAAAAAGCTTTTTCCATATAATAACGGATATTACTTGGATCATCAACCGTGACAAAGAATTTTGTCCCTTTTTCTACAAAGGGGCGTATATAAATTCCTTGAATGCCATATTGCCGTATACCACTTTGTTCTTGATAAGTAACACAAGAATGAGCAGATTGTCCTGAGATAACAATCATGGGAGCAGAATCTGTCCAGCCTCCAACAAGTCCAGTAAGGATATTAATACTTCCCGGGCCGGCAGTTACCATCGCTACTCCCGGGATTCCGGTCAGACGTCCATAAGCATCAGCAGCCATTCCTGCTGCTTGTTCATGATGAACGCAGATACTTTTTATTTCTTTTTGACATCCCAATGCATCATTGAGATACATAGCTTGACCGCCAGTCACAAGAAATACTGTAGAAACACCATGATCTTTCAAAAAATTACAAATGTACTCTGAAACATTCATTATGATTTATTCCTTATTTTTATTTTAAAGCAACGATTCCAAGAGATAACTAACATTATCTTGTTTTTTAAGTTGGGCTATATTCATTGCAACATCAATCACCATATCTTCCTGCCCACCGACTACTTTCCGCTTTCCAAGTTCCAGAAAAATATCACGAGGATCTACATCAAAGCGTATCGCTGCTTTTTTCACATGCTGGGAGAATGCAGAAAAAACGCCGGATAAACCGCTAATAACACAAAGTGGATCAATCCCCACGTTATCTCCCGCCATCTTTGCAACAATACGCTCACTGGCATCAAGCATTGGATATAAATTCCCCCTGAACGGGAGTTTCATTTTCAATAATAATGCAGTAATAACTTCAAGCGGACAGTTGCCTGCCCCTCCGCCAAAACCACGGATTGTACCGTCAATTATTGAAGCTCCTGACTGATATGCCAACAAAGCATTAGATACAGCCAACCCAAGATTATTATGCGAATGAAAAGCTATCGGTATATTCAAATGTTCAACCAATGCGCTGATTGTCTGCGTTACGAGGTCTGGCGTTGACGCTCCAGCAGAATCCATAATAATGATTCCATCAGCACCATATGACTGCATTTTCTTTGCTTCCTCAATTAAGTTAAAAGTATTGGTCATATGATATGACATCAAAACGCCATATGCCGCTTTATTCTTACTTTTTACAAAACCAATATGCTGTTTTGTAACATCAGCCTCGGTACAGTGTGCAGCAATACAAAAAACATCTGTTCCGACATCTAAAGCCGGTTCAAGATTGTCATGGATTGTACCAAATCCCGGAATCATGAAAGTTCCCAGCCGAGTTTTTCTGAGATTTTTTCTAGCATTAATCAACATTTTTTGATCAGATAATAATGATAACCCAACCTGAAGAGATGATGCGCCCAACCCATTTCCATGACCAACAATTACGGTGTCGATTCCAGCGTCGTCTATAATTTTACAATATTCACAGATCCATTCTTTAGTTATTTGATGCCCGACAGCATGAGAACCATCACGCAATGTTGAATCAAAGAATTTTAGTTCATTCATAATGATTTCCCTCTTTTTTTCAGCGCGTAAGCCTCTGCAATTCTCACTGCGGCTGAAGTAATAATATCAAGATTTCCCGAATATTTAGGGAGAAAATCTCCAGCTCCCTTGACTTCAACAGTGGTCGTCACACGATTGTTCTCAGAAACAGGTCCGACAATGACCCGATAGCCAGGAACATATTGTTGAATCTTTTCAACAATCATATTTACTTCCCTGCATATCGCAGACATGTCAGGATTTTTGATTAGCGTATATATGGTATTTCTCATAATTATGGGAGGGTCTGCCGGATTAAGAACAATAATCGCCTTGGTCTCTGGAAATCCGGAAAAGAATTTTAAAGCATCTCGTGTGGTTTGTGTAAATTCATCAATATTATCACGTGTCCCGGGACCGGCAGAACGAGAAGAAATTGATGCCACTAATTCACAGTAAGTAGTTTCTGGATGAACTCGGGAAATGGCATATGCAATAGGAATGGCGGCTTGTCCTCCACAAGTAATCATACTTACTTCAGACTCATCAAGACACTCTTCAAGGTTGATAACAGGAACACACATTCGCCCGATTCCAGATGGAGTTAAATCTATTGAAAATTTATTCAACCGTTTTAAAATCGGCGCAACCGCAAAATGAATATTTGCCGATGTTGCATCAAAGACAATATCGCAACATGACGGATCTTCTTCAATTCCTTGAATAGATTTAAAGGAAACGTTTACGCCCAGCTGTTCGGCTATGCGGCATCCATTCGAGTTGGGATTTCGTCCAGCAAATATTCCACATTCTAAAAAAGGCGAACGCATGACTTTAACAAGAAGATCGCTTCCTATATTTCCAGTACCGAGAATACCAACTTTAACTTTGTTCATAAATTACCTGTTCCCAACAAATTCTTTGATTGTTTCTACCATATACTGTAATTTATCATGCGTCATTCCAGGATAAACACCAATCCAAAAACTGTCCCGCATTATTTTGTCGGTGTTATCCAGTTTGCCGGATATCCGGAAATCCTTACCCACTTCTAGTATATCAAAACATGGGTGCCGGGTCAAGTTGCCGGCAAAAAGATTCCGGGTTTGTATTTGATTTTTTTCCAGATATTCAACTATTGCATTGCGGCTGAAGCTGATTTCATCGCGTAGCGTAATCATAAATCCGAACCATGATGGATTGCTTTCCGGCAATGCGCACGGCAGAATGAAATATTTATCGAGTGCTTTCAGACCATCGAATAGTCGCTGGAAATTGTATTTGCGTTTTTCTACAAACTCCGGAAATTTTTCGAGTTGCGCGCAACCGACCGCCGCCTGCATATCAGAAACTTTCAGATTGTAACCGAAATGACTGTAAACATATTTGTGATCGTAGCCGAACGGCAATGACCCGTATTGTTTGGAAAAACGACAGCCGCATGAATCATCTTTCCCGCTGTCACACCAGCAATCGCGCCCCCAGTCGCGCATGGAAAGCATGATTTTGTTCAGCAATGGATTCTTTGTGTAAACGGCGCCGCCCTCGCCCATCGTCATGTGGTGCGGCGGATAAAAACTTGAGGTTCCAATATCTCCGAAGGTGCCGGTTAATGCCTTGTCGTAACGCGAACCTAACGCGTCGCAGTTATCTTCAATCAGCCACAAATTGTTTTCCGCGCAGAATTTTTTGACGGAATTAATATTAAACGGATTCCCGAGAGTATGCGCCAACATCACAGCTTTAGTCTTGGAAGACAACGCCGCTTCAAGTTGTGAACAATCAATATTTGCGGATTCAAGCTCCACATCCACAAATACAGGGATTGCGCCATATTGAATAATTGGCGCGACCGTTGTCGGAAAGCCAGCCGCGACGGTTATAATTTCATCGCCACGATCAACTTTACGTTCTTTTAGCAATGGGGAAGTCAGTGCCATAAATGCCAGTAAATTAGCGGATGAACCTGAATTAACTAATAAGCAGAAACGAATACCCAAATATTCAGCGAGTTTTTTCTCAAATTGTTTGGAATACCGTCCATAGGTCAACCAGAATTCCAGGCTTGAATCCACTAGATTTGTCATCTCTTTTTCATCAAATACCCGGCCGCCGTAATTAACTTTAGATTCGCCGGGAACGAAATTTTCCTCAGACTTATCATGTACCAGGTGATAATATTCTTTGACTTGTTCAAGAATATTCTGCTTCAGTTTTTCTGCTTTTGCTATTTTGTCCATGTGAGCTGCTGTCCTTCCGCGGCTTTGATATAAAGTTCTAGGTCTTCGTCGGAGAGAATTACATTGTTTTCATAAAATTTACGATACCAGTCAGCGGTACGGGAAAAAGTTGTTGTACTGTCCCAGACGCCATGCCACTTCAGCAATGTCGCGGCTTTTGAGCAATCCAGTTTCAGCAGTCCGGCTTCATGCGGATGTTCAACATTGCCCGGCACGGAATAATTAACTTCAGGCCAGACACGTTTCATTCTCGCCACGACGTCGCCGACGGCAATGACTTCCTCGTCATTCGGTCCAAAATTCCAAGCGCCGGAAAATTCAATTCTGCCTTCCAGCAGTTTCTGACCTGTCTGCAAATAACCGCTGAGCGGTTCCAGAACATGCTGCCAGGGACGCACGGCATGAGGATTGCGAATCTCCACAGTTTTTTTCTGAGCGGCGGCTTTCATAATATCCGGAATCAGCCGGTCAGCAGCCCAATCGCCGCCGCCGATAACATTGCCAGCGCGACAACTGGCCAGCAACGTATGATGTTTACGCCCGTAGTCAGCCGGATTGAAAAATGAGTTTCTATAGGATGACGCGACCAGTTCAGCGCAACCTTTGGAGGCGCTGTACGGATCATAACCGCCCATAGCATCATTTTCGCGATAACCCCAGACCCATTCACGATTTTCATAACATTTATCGCTGGTAACGTTGACGATTGCGCGTACAGAATTGCACTGGCGACAGGCGTCAAGAACGTTAACGGTACCGAGAACATTGGTTTGAAATGTTTCCTGCGGTTGGGAATAAGACAGCCTGACCAATGGTTGCGCCGCCAGATGAAAAACAATTTCCGGTGAAAATTCTGAGAATACCTGTTCCAGTTTTGCGGTATCCAAAATGCAACCGGTAACAGAATTTATCTCCGGCGCGGTCAGTTCATAATGATTGGGTATGGTTGGCGGCGGCAAAGCGTAACCGGTGACTTCCGCGCCAAGTTTCTTCAGCCACAGCGCCAGCCATGAACCTTTGAAACCAGTATGACCGGTAACCAGTACACGTTTTCCGTGATAGATACTCCTAAACATTACCATGCCTCCGTCCAGGGAGCATTTCCCGTCTGCCACAGCGAATTCAACAGCGCGTGTTCGCGCGGCGTATCCATACACTGCCAGAACCCGTGATGTTTATACGCGCTAATCTGCCCGTCTGCGGTTGCCATTTGCATTGGTTCACGCTCAAAAAAAGTATCTCTCTCTGCAGGAATATACTTATCGATTAATTGGCGTTTTGCCACCATGAATCCACCATTAATATAACCGCCTTCTGCCGGTGGTTTTTCAGTAAAGCCAGTAACTTGCGAACCAGACATATTTATTTCTCCAAATCGTCCGGCCGGATGTACGGCGGTAAGGGTCAACATTTTTCCGTGTCGCAAATGAGCATCATGAAGAGATTTAATATTAACATTTGAAACTGCGTCGCCATAAGTCAGAAAAAAATCTTCATCGGAATCTTTTAAATATTTTCCGGCGCGCAAAATCCGGCCGCCGGTCATAGTTTCCAATCCAGTGTCGGCGAGAGTAACTTCCCACTCTTCCTCTCCTGAATGATTGTGGTAAACAATGTTCCGGTGCTGCCCTAAAGTTACAGTAATGTCCGCCGCATGCGCATGGTAGTTCAAGAAATAATCAACAAAACATTCGCGTTTGTACCCCAGACACAAAATAAACCGGGTAACACCGTAAGCGGCATAGCCTTTCATAATATGCCAGATAATCGGTTGTGTTCCTACGGGGACCATCGGCTTCGGCAGCAATTCTGTAACATCCCGCAAACGAGTTCCCATTCCACCGCACAAAATCATTGCCGGAGGCATTTTATGTTCAACTGACTTATCACTCATTATTCCAATCTCCCGCCAATAAATCGTTCATGAATCAACCGTTTTCGAGTATTCCGTTTAAATTTTACTGTAACTCTTTAAATTTAAGCTGTTGCAGACAAAAATCAACTTTTGTCTTTAAAATAAAACTTTGGAAGCTGTAATGTGGCAGTTATTTAGAATTTAGCGGAACAGACTGTCCGGTTTTATCATAGTATTTGACACAATATGCCTGGAGTCTAGCCAGTTCTTCAATGTCTTTGGTATTGGTGAACGCCTCCTGCATGTACATAACCGCCCTGGCCTGTCCGTAAACTTTGAAAATCAGAAACCGGCTTAACGCTGATTCAGGATTATTCTCAAAACTCATACAGAGCAGATTGGCGGCAAAAGTGTTGCGGACATAATGATCTATCTTGCCTGCCGGGGATCTATAGGCTTCATAGGCGCTGCACCATGGATTGTAAGCGCCGACATAACTGGTTGCCACGCCCCACACAATCAGCACACTCAACACTTTATACTGCCATGAATTCACTTTCGGCGCATACTCCCGGGCGATAAAATACCAGACTACCGGAATAATTGGAATCAAGTAACGGAAACCATAAGCCCACCCGCCGTATTCATTGGTAAATAATCCATAAAAGATAATGATTGCGGCAATGGTAGAAATAATTATCAGCTCCAGACTGTTTTTGAATATTCTACGGTTCAGTATCAAAACCGGAAAAATAAACAACATTGCCGGCATATAGGAGAAAAATCCACGGTTGCCAAATAGAATATCTACGAAATACCCGAAAAGACTTATATGTTCAAAACCAGGTGAATAAGTTCCGCCAGCCCCGATATATTGCGGATAAAACTGACCGGTCGCGATATAGTTTACAACTCCCATCAACCCGATTGGCAGCAGGCCGCCAATGCCATAGACCGCAGCTTTTGCCAGTCTTAATTTTTTCGACAACAACAAGACAGCGACGAAAGCGGCAATCCCGAACAATCCGCCGACCGGGATTTCCACATCTACCAGAGCGCCAGCGGTGAGTCCAATCAGCAGCGCCGCGACTATTGAATCTTTTCGCCGATAATCCATCAACTGCATGAACAGCAAGAACAGCAACAGCGCCGCCGGAGTATGATTATTCATCGCCACGCAATAACTCAACAACAAAGTTCCGAGCGGCAAACTGGCGCTCAAAAACATTTTGCTGGCAAACGGCGCTTCAACATCTCTGCTCAGCCGCTTAAAAAACAACACAAACAGAATAATATTCAAGAGACCGATGCCCAATAAATTAGTTAGATAAACGGAGAGAAAATAATGTTTTTCGAAGTCAATACCGGTAATCACGGCGATAATTTTGAACATCATACCATGAACCAGAATCAGCGGCAGCGGTTTGTCGGAATAAATCCTGCCATTAACCGTAATGTGATCGACCGAACGAAATGTTGTTTGATTCAATGCAAAAGTATTCTGTTCCGCCAAGGCCTGTATGGTTCCAAAACGGCTGGATTCGTTACCAGCCATAGTTACATCATTCTTCGTCAACAGCGCAATCAGTAGAAAAAGGAATACCACAAATGAATAGAAAATTAATTTTTCACGTTTATCTTTCAACATTTTTTATGCCTTTCTGCAAAATTCAAAACAAATATATTCCATAATCTCTGAATTTTAAACCGTCGTTGGCAATAAAGACCGATTAATTTTTCTTTTTAAAAGATGTTTGAAAATTGCGAAGAGCGGTGTATATTCTGCTCTTTGATTATGCTTAATGATGATATTATAAGATTATATTCAGTCATTCTCATTAAGCAAATATATAATTTAACTGTATCCATTAATTATCTCAGGAGATTTGAAAAATGGCTGTACCAAAGAGAAAAACTTCTAAAATGAAGAAACGTCATCGCAAAGCGGCAAACCGCTATGAAGGCGTTCAGGCTACGTTCTGTCCAAGTTGCTCAGCTCCGGCTTTGCAGCACTGTGTGTGCCCTTCCTGCGGCATGTACAAAGGCAAACAGATTGTAACTGTTGATTAATCATGAGAATTGCCGTTGACGCAATGGGTGGCGATTATGCCCCGGCTGTTGTGATTGAGGGAATTACAGCTGCGCTGTATGATTTTCCCGACTATGAGATTACAATTGTCGGACATTTAGGCAAACTCGCATACTATCTGGAAAAGTACGGAATCGCAGATCATCCCCGAATCAAGCAAGTCCACGCCGAAGAAGTTGTAGAAATGGGCGAGCTTTCGACGACCGCGCTAAAAGGGAAAAAAGATTCTTCGATTACCGTTTCTGCCAGATTAATGCGCGATGGTGAAGTTGACGCAATTGTCAGCGCCGGTCATACCGGAGCGGCCGTTGCGGCAACCAAAGTCATCGCTCGTACACTTCCCGGCATTGACCGCCCGGCAATTGCAGCCAACATACCGGCAATATCTGGTCGTTTCATCCTTATGGATGCCGGCGCCAACACTGATTGCAAACCAATTAATCTGGTTCAATTCGCTTTAATGGGTGAAGTTTATGCCAAGTTTCTGTTCGGCATTGACAACCCTTCCATCGGCTTGCTTAGCGTAGGCGGTGAAGATGTCAAGGGCAATGAACTTACCAAAGAAGTTTTCAAAATATTGTCAAAAATGCCAATTAACTTTGTCGGCAACGTTGAAGGCGACACCGCATTTGAAAACGCCGCTGACGTAGTTATCTGTGATGGTTTTATCGGTAACGTAATGTTAAAAACGTGTGAAGGCCTGGCGAAAGCCACTATGCACTGGCTTAAAGGCGTTTTATCCAAAAATGCATTCCGGATGACCGGCGCAATGCTGGCGAGGAACGCATTCCGGGAGTTAAAATCTTTCGGCGATGCGGAGGAACTTGGCGGAGCCCCGTTGCTTGGAATTAATGGCGTTTGTATTATCGGGCATGGTTCATCCGGTCCCAAGGCAGTTAGAAATGCCATAAAGGTTGCCGGTGAGTTTGTTAGTTTTGGAATTAGTGAAAAAATTTCCCAGCGGCTTGCGGAAACAAATGCCGGCGTCGAGGAATTTGAAAAAAAATCTACTAAATAGTTAATTCCCGGAAGTCCGGGAATGATAGTGATAGAATTTTAAGGAGCTGACATGAGCGTAAAAATTAAGAGTACCGGGTCGTACGTTCCGGAAAAAATACTGACCAATTTCGATTTGGAAAAAATGGTTGAAACCAATGATGAATGGATCAGAACGAGAACCGGGATTGAACAGAGAAGAATAGCTGCCGACGATCAGGCTACTTCTGATTTAGCTTATGAAGCCGCCATTAAAGCGCTCGAAATGGGCGGAGTTTCTCCCGATGAAATCAGCGCAATTATTGTTGCGTCAATTACTGTTGACCACATGTTCCCCAGCACTGCCTGCGTTCTGCAGAAAAAACTAAAAGCGTCTAATGCTTTCTGCTTTGACTTGGAAGCCGCCTGTTCCGGGTTGCTTTATTCGCTGGAGGTCGCAAGATCGCTGATGTACACCAATAAAAGACTGAAATACATATTGGTAATTGGAGCCGAAAAACTCTCTTCCATTTTGGACTGGGAAGACCGCAATACCTGTGTTCTATTCGGTGACGGCGCGGCTGCGGTTCTCCTGGAAAATTGTGAAAACACCAGCGCAAGTTGCATTATCGCATCAGATTTGGGCGCAGACGGCAACTACACCGACATTCTACAAATACCGGCCGGCGGCAGCAGAATGCCGACATCTCACGAAACTGTTGATCAGAAACTGCATTATCTGAGCATGGCAGGAAAAGATGTATTCAAGCTGGCGGTAAATGCGATGGTTGGTTCCTGCCAACGGGTAATGGCCGAAGCCGGAATTACCGCTGCCGATGTAAAATGGCTGGTTCCGCATCAGGCAAATTACAGAATTCTGAAGGCGGTCGCGCAACGCTTGAATATTCCAGAAGAAAATGTTTATATGAATGTACAACGATACGGCAACACTTCCGCAGCATCTATCGGTATCTGCCTGGATGAGATTGCTCGTGGCACCCTCGCGAAGACCGGAGATTATGTCTTGCTTACCGCTTTTGGCGGCGGCTTGACCTGGGGTTCAATACTCCTCAAGTGGTAACCTGACACTTCCCAATTAGCCAACTCCCGGATTCCGGGAGTTTTTTTGTCCTCCCGACATGCGGGCAAAATATTATCTGCCCAATAAGTTAAAAAATATTTTGCTTTTTATGTTTGAAAAAGAGTGGAAGACATGTATTTTAAGCACCTCACCAAGTATTATCAGATAGGACAGGTATATACTGACATCTGATTCGGATTTAAAGCAAGTTGAAATTAAAGTCTGAGCTTGAAATCGCAGCAATGCGTTTATTCAGAATTTTTACAAGCCGGTAAATTTAAGAGTTAACGCACATAGTGAAACTGCATAAAAAAACGGAGGTTCCAATGGTAAAACATCTGAACGCGATTCCCACAAAGAACGCAAAACTTATCAAATGGGTTGAAAACTGGGCTGAATTGTGCAAGCCTGAAGGCATCTACTGGTGTGATGGTTCACAGCAGGAATATGACCGTCTCTGCCAGGAAGTGATTGATTCTGGCCTGGCCATCAAACTGAATGACAAAAAACGTCCGGACAGCCTGCTCTTCAGTTCTGACCCGTCAGACGTTGCCCGCGTAGAAAACCGCACTTACATCGCCTGCGAAAAACAGGAAGATGCCGGTCCGACCAATAACTGGATTGACCC
>Ga0172380_10007055_pt1 | contig 12796 bp, 10 predicted proteins | sample Leawe162metaG_FD_119747 | JGI IMG/M metagenome (GOLD analysis project Ga0172380, IMG submission 119747) | Leachate microbial communities from a municipal landfill in Southern Ontario, Canada - Leachate well 162 metaG | ecosystem: Engineered > Solid waste > Landfill > Unclassified | place...
GCGGCTTCCCTTGGCGCAGCCCGATTGCTATAATCCGCCCCCTCGATGGGGGTGTAGCTCAGTTGGGAGAGCGCGACGTTCGCAACGTCGAGGCCAGCGGTTCGATCCCGCTCACCTCCACCAAATAACAAAAAGCCTGCCATGTTTCGGCAGGCTTTTTTTACGCCTGCAGCCCGTGGTTACAAGGGTTTCGGCAACATCCGCTGTATCAGGAGGTATCAGGAGAGCGCGGAATATCTCTTTACATACCGTCACTAATGGCGGTACGCTTGTCGGTATACCGTCAGCAGAAAGCAGGGATACCGTCATGTCGCTAACCGATGTCGCCGTCAAGAACGCCAAGGCCAAGACCAAGCCTTACAAGCTGGCTGACGAAAAGGGGCTTTATTTGCTCGTGGTGGTCACTGGGGGGAAGCTGTGGCGCATGGACTACCGCTTTGCAGGCAAGCGGAAGACGATGGCGCTGGGGGCCTACCCGGACGTAAAGCTAGCTGCGGCAAGAGTAAAGCGTGATGAGGCGCGCACATTGCTAGCGGCGGGCATTGATCCTTCGGAGAATCGCAAGGTGCAGGCGGCTGCCAAGGTGGCGCTTGCCGCCAATAGTTTCGAGGTCGTGGCGCGAGAGTGGTTCGCCAAGATGAAGCCCGAATGGGTGGAGTCCCACTCGAAAAAGATTCTTGCTCGATTGGAGAATGATGTTTTTCCGTGGGTAGGTAAGCGCCCGATTGCAGAGCTTGATGCCGTCGAGCTATTGACCACGTTGAAGCGAATCAGCGACCGAGGCGCGAAGGATACGGCGAAACGCGCTCAAGAGAATTGCGGGGCAGTGTTCCGGTACGCAATCCAAACCGGACGCACGAATTACAACCCTGTGCCCGACCTGCGCGGGGCGCTTCCTACGGCGATAGACGGGCACTTTGCAGCGATTACCGAGCCGAAGCAGGTGGGGGAGTTGCTGAGGGCTATAGATGGCTTCCGGGGCACCTTTATCGTCAAGTGTGCATTGAGGCTGTCGCCGTTGCTTTTCGTTCGCCCTGGCGAACTTCGGCAGGCGCTTTGGAAAGATTTTGACTTGGAAAAGGCTGAATGGAATTTCCTCGCCAGCAAGAGGAAAAAGACAGAGGGGCCAAAGACGCACCTTGTACCGCTTTCGGCTCAGGCTGTATTGTTCCTGCGGGAACTGCAAGCACTGACCGGAGACGGCGAGTTTGTATTCCCCGGCGCCCGAAGCAATGGGCGGGCGATGAGCGAAGCGGCAGTAAATGCGGCATTGCGGCGCATGGGGTACGACACCAAGACAGAGATTACCGGGCACGGCTTCAGAGCGATGGCGCGGACAATCCTTCATGAGCAGCTAGACGTTGACAGCGCCGTGATTGAGCACCAGTTGGCGCACAAGGTGCCGGATGCCTTGGGCGAGGCATACAACAGAACGAAATTTATCGAGCAGCGGCGCGTGATGATGCAGAAGTGGGCGGATTACTTGGATACGCTGAAAGCGGCAGACGGCGGCAAGGTAGTGGTGCTGTCTCGGCAGGCCGCTTAAGAATTTGGCGGCGCATTGGGCGCTGTCTATAGCACCCGGCAGCGAGGCCGGCATTTTGGGAGGAGTGGAAAGGGATGAAGTATCTTATTACGATGGTATTTAGCTTTATTCTGGCGTTGGCAGCGGCAACCCAAGCGGGGCAGGATGGATTAGCGGGAGAGCGTGGACGGCTTCAACATCAAGCAGTGTGATTTTGTAGCCCGCAGCAGGGAATAAGTAGAACAAAGCGGAACATACTTTCGACCCAGTCAGGGCCGATACAGCCGGCGCAATGCTGGCGGCGACCGATCAAGGTCGCTGATTCTCAGGACGATTGACCTTACTTTAAGAGTGGACCTATTCGAGCGGATGGCTCCGAATGGTTTGCATTGACTCATGACAACTCGGCTGCTAAACTTGCTCGGCAATATCTAATCAACATAATAAAAAGAAGGTCAAAAAAAATGACACACAATCCAAAAGTCCCATCACTGGGGCAAGTTGTCGAAGCTGCCAAATCCGCGCAGGTTCTCAAGGTTCGTCAGGTTTGCTCTCTCACCCAGCTGTCGAAAGCGTCAATCTACAGATTGGCCGCAAATGACCTATTCCCTAAACCCTTCAAGATTGGGATTCGGGCTTCAGGGTGGCGGCTCTCCGAGGTTCAAGCCTGGCTTGACGCCAAAGCGGCTTGATCATGAGTCCCGAGGATTGGGAAGAATCCGAGGCTCGGAAAAGGCAAGCGAAGGGCTTGCCCCCACGCGGGAGATGCAGGTATATCGGACCGTCTATCGAACTCATAGCGCGGGGGATGGTTTGCCACGCGGCAACGCTACCGGGGCAGCCTGAGAGGGCGCAGCCCGAAGCGCTTGACGCCATCAGCAAACACGAGCGGCAGCCCCGGAAGAGCGGCGGGGACAGTGCGAGTACTCAATTTATCCGCGACACGATCGCAATGCACGGTGGGGCGCCATTTGAGTCCGTCTACCAAGCGGTCATTGCGGCGATCGAAGGAGATATCAGCGGGGCAAGGGTGATCTTCTTCGACAAGGCCGGCGATGGATACCTTTTCCGGGGGTACAACGGGGACCAAGACAAGGTGGCACACCGTGATTTGCGGCGCAGGGTCAAGCGACTATGGGAGCAGGAGCAGCCTAAACGCGCGGCGTAGATACGGCGGACACGGTCTGCCATGGTGTGTCATGGTCGGCACGGTGGGCTGGCGGGGTGCAGTTGATCAGGTGAAATGCGAACTCCACAACCCAAAGGAGTACGACATGTCCGCCAAAATCATTCCGTGGCCCGACCGCCTGCCGGAAGACCCATCCAAGATTGCCGCTGTTCTCGGGGACATCGTTACCGCTCTCGAAAATCATCGGCCCGCTTTCATAAAACTGGGCGGACTTGGCATTCGAGACACGCGACGCAGATACGCGCTTGGCGAAATTCACAACATTGCCTATGAGTTGCGCCAGCTTTGCCGAGCGTTCGGGGTAACGGTGGAGGATGCGCAGAGCCCTTCGGTCATTCACAAGTGATGATGCAATATCCATAACAAGAGCCGGAAAGGCCATGCATGACAAATATATCAGAAGGGGACGGGGCAGGCCCGCCAAAGTTGATCGCGCCTGACTTCGATGCAATCGAAGCGGCAGGGTTGCACCAAATGGGGCAGCACTGGTGCGCATGGAAACTGGAGCCGAGGCCTGGAGGGAAGCCCGCCAAGACCCCGTATAGGTCTCGGGTCGGAAAAGGCATTAGCACTTCCGAGACGGACAGATGGATTCCCTACGAAGACGCAAAGCAGCTTTTCCAAGGCGGTGGATTCTCCGGCATTGGATATCTGCCCATGCCGGAGGATGTCATTGTCGGACTCGACGCCGATGGCGTTTTGTCGGCTGATGGCACGGTGTTGGAGAGCGGGCTACCCATTGTGGCGGGGCTTGAGGCAATCGGCTGCTACATGGAGCGCAGCCCCAGCGGGAAGGGCTTGCGCGCGTGGGTGCGAGGTATCAAGGACGGAAAGCAGAAAGTCACTTTCAATGGGCACAGTGTCGAATGCTATCAACCCGATGAAGGTTGGACGCCAGACGGCGAAAAAGAGAAACCCCATTACCTGACCATCACCGGGGCAGTGTGGGGTGATCTGCGTCCGGTTGATGCTGGTCAGGAGGCGCAACAGCGGCTAGAGAATTTCCTTTTGTCCGCTGGTCTGATGGAGTCGGATAGCAACGCGGGAGGGGGAGAGGGAATCCCCGATGATTTTGACGGCTGGCAGCGGCGCACTGATGACGAAGTGGAAAGCCTGTTGCGGGGGTCGCTGAATCTGGCCGGGAAGATAAATAAGGCGTGGAATGGGGATGACACGGTGTCAGGCGGTAGGTCTGAGAGCCGGGGCCTTGTCCTGAAGCAGCTTTGGTACATCACCCGCGATGCCGACCAAATCAGGCGCGTGGTTCTGCGGTCCAAGCTCGATCAAAGCAGGTTCACTGAGCGACGAAACGGCTACACCGATTTTCTCGCATACGAAATAGACCGGGCTGGGCGGCGACAGAAGCGAAATCATGACGCCGACCGGGCAGCGAAGCGCGACAAGGAAAACAGGAAACAGGCATCGGCCTTGGCCTTGAAGAATCAGGCGCAGGAGGTCACAGGGGGCGCGGGGATAGATGACCTACTCAGCGACGGCGGGAAACTTACTGACAGCCTGCATACAGCCTCTGAGTTGCTGATACGTGACGGTCGACTTGCTGGCGTGGTTTGGTGGAATGAATTTGCCGGGCAGGCGCGCAAGTCGATTTCACTGGCGCAGGCGTTCGCGGACAAATGCGCGCCCAAGGAGCCGGGTCCATGGCTGGATGACGACACTCTCGCGGTTGAAGCATGGTTGCCGGCGCAGTGGCGCGTTTCCTTTCCCAATGCCACTGTCAAGGGTGCTGTGCGGCGCTGGTCTCGCGCAACGTCAATGAACCCGGTTACTGATCGGATTCAACAGTTCGGCGAGGAGTGGGACGGGACACCCCGCCTTGATTCTTGGTTGATTGAATACATGGGGGCAGCGGCGGCTGACGATGAGCAGGCGCACTATTTGGCCGAAGTCGGCAAGCGGTTTCTGATCGGCGTTGTTGCTCGGGGTTTCCAGCCCGGTGCGCAACAGCACCAAATGCTTGTGATGGAAGGCCCGCAAGGGGCCGGCAAATCGGCGGCGGTGCGGGCCTTGGCCTTGGCCGTCAATGAGGACGCCTATCTCGAATCATTTGTCCTGCACGAAGGCAAGGATTGCTTGCTGCAACTGCGCGGGAAGCTGATAGGCGAATGGGCGGAGTTGGTCGGCTTCGGAAAGCGCGAGGCCGAGGCCGTCAAAGACTTCCTCTCCCGCTGCGCTGATGAGTACCGCGACCCGTATGGAACCAACATGCAGAAATGGCCGAGGACAGTTTCATTCTTCGCTACAACGAACGAGAGCGAATATCTGCGGGATGCAACGGGGAATCGGCGCTATTGGCCGGTGCGCGTGGGCGTGATTGAGTTGGACAAACTGCGAGACGACGCGCCCCAGCTTTTGGGCGAGGCCGTCAGGCTGTATCAGGCCGGGGCGCGGTGGTGGGTTGATCCGCAGTCAGTTGATGACGCATTGTTCCGGGCGGTCTGTGATCGGGAACAGCGGGGCCGGCTGGTTGCCACTGCGCTTGATGATAGGGCGCTCGATTTGGCGGATAGGTCGGTATGCGGGCGGCTTGAGGAGGTCGGGGCAATTTCAGTGCCGGACATGCAGAAACTGATGTTCCCGAACATTGACAACGTGTCGCAATCCGATTGGTACGCGGCGACGACAGCGCTAAAGCGTGTCGGTTGGGAGAGCAAGAAAATCAACGGACGAATACATTGGTTCCTGGGCGCGGCCAAGACAGCGGAACTACGCAGTCTTCACGGAATGCCGGAGCCGATGCCGAAGGGAAAGCGCGGACTGCGGCGTGTTCAGTGATGCGGCGAGACATGGCGCGGGGCGAAATATGGTGATGTTTCACAATGCGAAATGCGGTGCGAGGGTTGCGGCTGATTTTGGTAGATACCTTGCGCAAGGTATCTACTCGCTGAAGATGCAGGCGGGACAAGGCTTTCGGTGGATTGGTGGCAATTGGTAGGTGAGGGGTAAAAAACAGTCAAAAGCCGGGCCGAGCCTTGTGCGGCAAGGGGCGGCGGCGGAGGGGTAGATACCATCACCCCGTGAAATAGGTAAGGGATTATTCGGGGGAGGGAGGGGGGGTGCGATTTTTCTGGTGCTGTATACGGCAAGGTATCTACCCCTCTACCTAAAAGGGTGAAACCGTTGGTACGACTAGGTTTATAGCAGGTAGAGGGCTGGCGAGGGTCTCTACTGAAAGGAGTGGCGAGCATGGAAATGAATGTAGCGGAAGCGAGACAGCAAGCGGCGGCGGCACTGGAAGCAGGCCAGCGGCTGGCGTTACGGGCGGCACAGCAGCGACGAGGCATGCCGATGGCCGATAAGCCTACAGGCGCGGCGCTGGGGGCGTTGATCGGCGATCCTGCGGCATTCTGGGCCGGCGCTACCGTGAGCCGAGTTCAGGGCGATGATGGCACGGTGGGGGCGGTGGTTTTGGCAACCCGGCTGGCAAGTGCCCGGCTTGCTGCCGGTGATCTTGGTTTCGTCAGAGATAGCCTGATCGGTCAAGCTCAATGGCTGGGCGTAGTGGCGGTCAAGATGATCAGGCAGGCCGATGGCGAGAAGAAGCCGGAAGCCGTTATTCCGTTCGTCAAGCTGGCGCTTGCGGCACAGCGACAGGCGGCGCAGTGTCTGGCGAGTGCGGCAGCGCTGGGCAATCTCAGCGGCGAAATTACTGTGAGCAGCTAGGGCTTTACGGGGAATGCTGGCGTGGACGTATATTTTTGGGGCTTGATGCAACGCACTCAACAAACGGGCTATGGGAGTAGCATAGCAACAAAATATGTCCAATCAATGCGGGCTTTGGACCGATCAATGTGGGGAGGTTCGTCAAATGTCAAAGCTCGTTTGTACGTCTTGCGGCTATGTAGGCGGACCCCGAACAGTAACAAAGGGGAGTATTTGGATCGAGGTCATTCTTTGGCTCTGCTTCCTTGTTCCCGGCCTAATCTATTCGATTTGGCGTTTGACCACTCGACACAATGGCTGCCCTAGCTGCGGGCAAGTATCACTCATTCCAATTGATTCGCCCGTTGGCCTGCAATTCGTCAAGACAGCACGTTCAGCGGACACAAGAAAATGCCCTTTTTGCGCTGAGGTAATCAAGGCGGAAGCGGTAGTCTGCCGATTCTGTCAGAAAGACTCACCGCCCGCAGTTGCGCCTAGTCGCTTTGAAGTGACGTGCCCATATTGCAAGACAGGGGTATCAGCAACCTCCGACTTTTGCACAAAGTGCGGCGTCCGGCTCTGACTTGAAATTTGGAAAATCCAGAATTTTTGTTCACGTGGGGTGGTTGCTGCCCGACTAATGCTATTCGCATAAAGCACCCCAGTCAATGCGACTCATTCGCATTGGGCATTAACGAGGCCGATGCGTTTGGCGGCGCTGTGCCACGGGTGGTGGTCTTTGCCTTCGAGGGGGCAGCGTTGATGCGTTTGGCGGGGTGGGGGGTGGTGGCCTGCGCTTCAATCAGTTGCACTGCACCCAGTGACACTAAGTCCGTGACGGTATATTTGACGGTATCGGCTGGTTGAAAAAACATCAAACCAGCTACAGCAGCGGCGTTGCTGTTGTTATTTGGTAGCGCTCACCCCATCAGCTTGTTTTAGCCGTTCCAGACCAGGCCGGAAACTCCAGCAGCAGCAAGGGTTTCCGGCTTTTTATTCATAGTCTGCCCAGACCTGACGGCTACGTTTGAAATCAGTTCCGCAAAATGGCAAAAGTCGGCACTGGCGGGACGGCGAGAAAGTGGTTTCCCGAATCTGTCTGCCGATTTGAACAGTCCTACGACTTGCCTGGCCGCTGTCGCCGGAGCAATAGCGACATGAACTCGTCCACAAGCTCGCGGTTTCCCGGCGTCAACGTCGAATACTTGCTCGCGGCAAGGGTGGCGGGAGGTAATTGACGCTTCCTGCCGCCGGCAGAGGCACTCATCTTTTCGACTGCATTGGCGGCAGCTTCGGTGCGCAGATGCAACTCCGACACCGTTACCCCCAAGGCTGAGGCTATGCGCTCCAGGGTCTCCGGCGAGTAGCCCTGCGCCCCGCGTTCGATTCGAGACAGATTGCTGGCGGTCGTATCGGCGGCGAAGGCGACTTCCTCCAGCGTTGCATTGCGCGCTTCCCTTATCTCGCGGATGACTTGCCCAATCTTCATGGGCTGAATGTTGGTTTGCATTGACGTGTCGCGCAAAGCGCCACACGTCAATTAGAATGACGCCACACGTCAATTGTTCAGCATTCGGTGGGTTAACCGGTTTCTCATCGGCACTCATCCATCCAAGAAATCAAAAAATCGGAGTCCGCGTATGGCAGGGGGAGTCGAAGCGCGGTTTGTCGCGTCGATGAGTGAGCTATTTCCGTCGCACGAAGCCGTTGTTGCGCAAAACGCGCTGCAACCGCTTCAAGCTAGTGGCGTGCTGGGCCAGTAATCCGCGATCTCATCATGGCTCGCATCGAAGAAAAGATTGCCGAAATCGCCGACGCCAAACTACGGACGGCTATCGCGGAGGAAGTCGCCAAGCTGAAAAAGCGTACGCGCTTCGGGTTGGTGTTTGAGGAGCATCAACCCGAAGTGGTGCCGGTCTTCGGCAAGCGCGTCAAGCGCGGTGAGCGGGTGGCGAGGAAGACCGGCAGCCTGGCGGAGATTTGGCGGGCGGTGTCGGTAAAGGATGGGCAGGCGCAGTGCGAGAGGGAAAAAAGTAAAGAAGGCGATGCCGGCGGGCGCGAAATCTTCCCCGTCGAGCAACTGGTGGTGGTACGCCGCATGGGCGAGGCGATCTATCCTTCGCTGACGCCGGTCGATGCGGTAACCAATGGCGACCCGGACGCGCCGCATCATGTCCTGATCGAGGCCGACAATTACCACGCCCTGCAACTGCTGCTGTTTCCCTATGAGCGCAAGGTCGACTGCATCTATATCGACCCGCCTTACAACACCGGTGCGCGGGACTGGAAATACAACAACGACTATGTGGGCGACGTTGACGCTTGGCAGCACAGTAAATGGCTGACGTTCATGGCGAGGCGTTTGAAACTCGCCAAGCGGTTGCTAAAGCCCGACACTGGAGTCGTGATTGTCACCATCGACGAGCACGAGATTCACCACCTCGGCTGCCTGCTAGAGCAGGAGTTTCCAGAGTTCTATCGTCAGATGGTGACGATAGTTGTAAACCCCAAGGGAGTAACTCAAGGCAGATTTTCTCGGGTCGAGGAATACGCGCTGTTTTGTTTCGATAAGGGCGCTTTCGTAAAGGGGTTGAGTGACGACCTCTTGACTTTGATTGATGCTGGCGCGACCAATAACAAGATTCCTCGCTGGAAGGGACTTCTACGCTCAGGCACGAATGCTCGGCGACAAGACCGCCACAAGATGTTTTTTCCAGTGCTGATCGACACTGCCCGCCACGCTCTCGTCGGCGCGGGCAATTATCTACCTCTCGATGAAATGCCCGATCTTGAGTCGAGGATTGATGGGTATGCCGCTGCCTGGCCAATTCGCTCTGATGGATCGTTCGGCAATTGGGGAGTTGGGCCTGAATCTCTTCGGAAGTTGATTTCCCAAGGGTATGTATCACTTGGTGGCTACGATGCGAAGAGAAAAACTTGGGGTATGTCCTATTTGAGCAAAAAGCTCCAAAAGCAAATTGAGACCGGCGCCATTCGGATCGTTGAATTTGATCGGGTAAGGAATGTCGTGGCCGTCGAATACGCCGAAGAGCGAGAGCGCCAAATCAAGACTGTTTGGCACCGGACCGCCCATGATGCAGGCGCATACGGTGCCGACGTATTGAAGACCGTTTTGGGGGAAGGCAGGAAATTCTCATTTCCAAAATCAGTCTATGCTGTCCGCGATGCGCTCGCTGCCGTGGTGCGTGACAAGCCAAACGCGTTGATTGTGGATTTTTTCGCTGGTAGCGGAACGACGCTCAACGCCGTCAACCTGCTCAACGTCATTGATGGCGGCCAGCGTCAGTGCATTCTGGTGACCAACAACGAAGTTTCGGAAGAAGAAAACCGCGCGCTGTTGGCACAGGGTTTGCAGCCGGGACAAGACGCATGGGAACAGCACGGTATCTGCCGTTCCGTCACTTGGCCGCGCTCGAAGTTCACCATTCTCGGCAGACGCAATGACGGTACTCCGTTGCCCGGCGACTACCTCACCGGCAAGCCGTCGACGCGCGAGAAGCTGCGCAACATCCGACAATTGGGCTTTGCCGAGGGACGCAATCTGACTGTGCCGCAGCGCAAGCAGGTTGCCGCGTTGTTGCCCGCTGTGCCGCAAAGCAAGGTGGATGATGGACCGTGGTTCCTTGACGACGAAATTGTCGTCTCTGTCCTTTGGGACGTGCAGCAGGCGTCGGCCTGGCTGGAGGAACTTACCGACGCGGATCATGTGACGGAAATTTGCGTCGTCACGGCTGAGGGCAAACTGTTCAACGCCCTGAAGGTGCAGATTGCCGAAACGTTGGGGCCGCAGATTGTCACCGAAGACGAAAAGCGCCCGCTGGCCAATGGCTTTGCTGCCAATCTCGACTATTTCCGGTTGGATTTTCTCGATCCGCAGGAAGTGCAGATGGGCCGGCAGTTCGCAGCGATCCTGCCGATTCTGTGGATGATGGCAGGGGCGCGCGGGCCGCGCCCGGAGGCGCCCGATGCGCACGCGCCGTGGCTTCTACCGTCTGGCTGTCACTTCGTGGTACTGATGCAGGAGACGCGCTTCAAGGATTTTGTGCGGCATGTGGAAAGCCGCGCAGACCTGACGCATGTCTTTGTCGTCACCAATTCGCGGAACACCATCTACAAGCTAAGCCATGAATGGCCCGCGCTTCGCGTGGTTCAGCTCTACAAGGACTATCTGGAAAACTTCCGTATCAACCTGTCGGAGAACCCCACGCCATGAAGCTGGAACTCAAGGACTTTCAGGAAGATGCGGTCGAGCAACTTATCAAGAAACTGAACCCTGCCAAACGCGAGGTAGCGGAAGGGGGCGACCGGCAGGCTGTGATTCTCGCCGCGCCGACCGGCTCGGGGAAAACAGTCATCACTGCGGCGCTGATCGAGGAAATCCTCAACGGCTCCGACCGTTTCGATGCAGAGCCGGACGCAGTGTTTCTATGGTTGTCGGATCAGCCGGTGCTCAACGAGCAATCGAAAAAGCGAATTGCTTCGGCCTCAACCAAGCTGGGCAACGGCGATTTGGTGATCGTGGATGCTGATTTCGACCGCGAGACCTTCGCCGGCGGCAAACTGTATTTCATCAACACGCAAAAGCTCGGCAAGGACAAGCTCTTGACCTCGGGCCGGGGTGACAAGCGTACCTATACGATCTGGGACACCATCGCCAATACCGCCAAGACCAAGGGCGACCGTTTTTATCTCATCATCGACGAGGCGCACCGAGGCACGAAGGTGAGCCGCAATGACGAGGCCAACCGGCTGACGGTAATGCAGAAGTTCGTCAAGGGCTCCGAGGGCGAGATTCCGCCCATCGACCTGATTCTGGGCGTTTCGGCCACGCCGCAACGCTTTCAGCAGCTCATCGACGGGCAGGCCAACCGCACACCGCGCAAGTGCGAGGTGAACCCGCTCGACGTGCGCGCCTCTGGTTTGTTGAAAGACCGCATCATGGTTTTTCATCCAAACGAAGCTTTCCCCACCGATACCACCATGCTCCGAGCCGCCGTGCAGCAATGGCGCGCGATGGGCGATGAATGGCGTACCTATACGCAGGCGCAGGGTCTGCCGGCGGTGCAGCCGGCACTCATCATCCAGGTGCAGGACGGCAGCAGTGAGGCGCTTTCCCGCACCGATCTGAATGAAGTGATCGCCACCATCGAAAAAGAAACCGGACCTCTCAATCCTCTCGAAATTGCACATTGCTTCGAGCATGACGCGCCCATCACGGCGCATGGCGTGCTAATCCGCAAGATCGACCCGTCGCGTATTCAGGAAGAGACAGGCATCCGCTTCGTGCTGTTCAAGATGGCGCTGACCACTGGCTGGGACTGCCCGCGCGCCGAGGTGATGATGTCGTTTCGCACGGCGCAGGACGATACATTGATCGCGCAGTTGATTGGTCGCATGGTGCGCACGCCGCTTGCGCGTCGCATCGAGGGCAGTGAAATACTCAACTCTGTGTCGCTTTATCTGCCGCACTACGATGCGGAAGGCTTGACCCGCGTGGTCAATCACCTGAAGCAAGGCGACCCGATGGAACTGCCACCGACCGATGTCGAGGATGGCGCGAAGCTCGTCACCTTCAAGCGCGACAAGGACATGGATGCCGCTTTCGAGGCGCTGACCGATCTGCCAACCTATCGCGTGGAGCGTGTGCGCAAAGTATCCAACACACGCCGCCTGATGAGTCTTTCTCGCTTGCTGACGACCATGCACCAAGTGGATATGACTGCCTGGGACGCATCCAAGAAGCTGGTGATCGACACGCTTGACGCTGAGCGTGCACGGCTGAAACAGGATGATCCGAATTTCGACGCCAAGGTGAAGGGCTCTGGGAGAATCACTCTTAACGCCGTCATCGTTGAGCAAGGGACGTGGAAAGAAATCCACGGCCAGACCATCACAGTGCCGCTGGATGAGAAGAACATCGACGATCTCTTCAACCGCGCTGGTCAGCGGTTGGGCGAGGGCCTGCATCTGGACTATTGGCAGACGCACTACGACGAAGACGAGGCCGATGAGATGCCGAGTCGTTCCCGGCTCGAATTGTTTCTGGTGCTGCAAGACGAAAAGGCCTGGAAGACGCTGGAGCATGCCTGTGGCGCGCGCTGCGAGGCGCTGCTAAAAGCAAACAAGGCGGCGATCAAGAAGCTGACCACGGCTGAGCAGGAGGACTACAACAAGGTGCAGGAGGTGGCGAAAGACCCCGAAGCGCTCGTCTTTCTGCCCCCGGCGGAGATCATGCTAGCGGTGGATGCCCAAGATCCGGCTTATCGCGCCTATGCGCATCATCTGTATATAGACACCACCGGCCATTTCGTCACGCCCCTGAATAGTTGGGAGCAGGCAGTTATCGTGACAGAAATTGCGCGCGAGGATGTGATGGGCTGGCTACGCAACATCGAGCGTAA
>Ga0172380_10007056_pt1 | contig 12796 bp, 11 predicted proteins | sample Leawe162metaG_FD_119747 | JGI IMG/M metagenome (GOLD analysis project Ga0172380, IMG submission 119747) | Leachate microbial communities from a municipal landfill in Southern Ontario, Canada - Leachate well 162 metaG | ecosystem: Engineered > Solid waste > Landfill > Unclassified | place...
GTGCGACGCCCAAGCGCAACCGGTTAGTTGCATTACTAACCAGAGGCATCGTGAGCATGGTGCTTTGATGAAACTCTAGTTGGCTCCGCTCAAATTCGGTATAGCGCGTCCAGACAACCTGGCTCAAAAGCCTCAGTTTTTCTGCGGGGCGGTAGGCCAGCCCCACAGTAATACTTTGCGGCGAAACAAATTTGATGGAATCCTCCTGTCCGACATTCCCTACATGAGCGTCACCACTGAGCCTTGCCACTCCGGGTGTCCGGTAAGCCAGCCCAAACGCCACCTTATCCGTTACGTCATATACCAGCCCCGCAGAAGCGCTGAGGCCAAAACCGTCGGCTCTCAGACTGATATCACCCAAGGGAGATGGTGAGCGCATTTTCTGTATCCCAAACTGTGGCGCTATTTGGACGCCAAAGCGCAAGTTGGGAGTCAATTGCCTTCCCGCATTAATGGCGAAATTTATGATTCCCACCTCGCCCAGGTAAGGTGATGTTTGCCCAATTCCAGGTGCTGCAGGCAAATTAAAAGCAGCGCCTAGCGATCCGTAAGCGCCAACACCAAGCGACCAGCCATTGATTTCTCCCAACCCGTACCAGAATCCCAGCGCATAGAAATCCTTGCTTCCATGATCGTCGTATCCAGTCACCGGATTCTTATAGCTCACTTTAAATTTTCCGGGGTAAATGCCGAACTCAATCTCATCCCTCGCCTTACTCACGACACCGGCCGGATTGATCAGTAAAGCACTTGTGCCATCATCAGGGGCGGCGACAACTATGCCGGCAAGATCGGCATCACGCCCCGCACCATGTGGTGCAACAATCATCGAGGATTCGACGACTGTTGATACCATCAAGAGAGAACTTGCCGCCAATAGACGCCATTGCTTAATATTGGTATTCAACTCGCATTACTCCTATTTATGTAAGTAAGGTTTCTGTATAGCTAATTTTCGCGAAACTTATTGATTAAACCGAGAATAGTTGCCACCCCCACTTTCCGCATTACCTTTGCTCGATGTACGTCGACTGTTCTTGGGCTAATGCCGAGAACTCTTGCAATCTCTTTGCTCGTCTGCCCGCGCAGCACCCATTGAAGAACCTCATTCTCTCGCTCAGAAATTCGGGAGAGAAGCACCTGCCTTGCCATGACCAGCAAGTGCTTTTCGTGAAGTTCTCTGGCCAACTTAATCGCCCGGCCAACACTATCAAGAAAAGTCTGAGGGTTAAATGGTTTTTGAAGGAAGTCAATGGCACCAAGATGCAGCGCATTGACTGCAGCAGGAATATCGCCGTGCGCACTGAGGAATAGTACCGGAATTCGGTATCCACTGTCATTCATGCGCTGTAAGAGTTCAAGGCCGTTGATCTCCGGCATCCTCAAATCTAGAACAGCGCAAGCAGGCCCCTTGAATGTTGCCAGCTCGCGCAAGAACGCTTCACCTGACTGAAATGAACGAGTATCGATTTTTAGAGAACCAAGCAACCAGGCAAGAGCAGTCGAGACATCTGGATCGTCATCCACTAAAAAAACCGTAACAGGCGTTTGACTGGTCAAGGCTATTTAAAGATAGGCAGGGAACCAGAGAATAAATCTCGGTTGATACGACAAACCATTAAATTGAAGAACCACTTCTTTAAGTAGTAACAGTCTGGCATCAGGAACTGTTATTGGACTGTCCGACGCTGTCTATTGAATGTTCTCTCCTCCTCGACAAACTGCTTGAGCACCTGTGCCAAGGAACCGTACGGAGAATCTTCTGCCATCGAGTGAAGTTTCTCACTGAACTTGGGGATCCATTCAGCAACATGCCTTTCCAGGAAATCACTCTCAGCCGCCACATAGACATGGATCTCGTCATCAGGGGTTCCAGCCTCCAGGAATGTCAGGTAATGGAGAAACTCAAGCTGGATGCCGATGTGATCGGGCCACTCCTTGCAGTCCTTGAGGTTGTACACCACTCCGAAATGTTCGTAGAATCGAATTAGGTCTTCCCATATTTGCTTGGTTTCATTCTTGGAGTAATCCTTCTCGTGCAGCGAAATGACTGGCCGCCCCGCGCAATTATCAAAAAGGGTCGAGTAGGTCACCTGCAGATCTTCGGCATCAGCAGCCGGAGTTAGGTGAACTCCACCAAGAGAACCCATAGCCGGAACCCCAAAGGGAAGTTGTGCCGCCGCATTGAGGAGCGCAAGTTCGGCGCCATACCTTACGAAATCCTTCTGATCTTCATCCTTGGGGTAGGTGAATATGCTGCTTAGTATTTTATAAACTTCAGACCTGGCGGCTGTCCCGCGCTTGTGCTGGGGTACAGCCAAATTTTGTTCACCGTTCATTTGATCACCTCACTTCAGAATTGCGATTTCAATACAGATGTATTGATGGGAACTTGGCTCGGCACGTATCGAGTTGCAGTCAGGACTGAATCAGGGGAGCATTGGTGAAGCCTCCGAACCGATCAGACCATTTCTTGCTGATGAGGAGATCCATCAATTCTGAACCGCGACCCGCTTTCATGTTTGCCCTCTCAGCCTTCAGAACTGCAAGAACGCGCTTGACCTCCGGCCCGAAGAGCCCTTCAAGAATTCCAATCGGGATTCTGGTCTCGTCCGTAATTTCCCCATCCTGTCCGAACCCACGCGCGCCCATGGGCGGGATGTAGTAAATATTTGGCGCTGTTCCGTATTCACCATGTAGCGGCAAGGCAACCTTCCATTTCTTAACCAACTTGTGTACATGACTGTCTTTGTCATCCAGATACCCGAAACAGCGAATTCGGCCGGGACACTGACGGTTACAGGCGTTCGCAATTCCATTGTCGATGCGCGGAAAACACAGAATGCATTTTTCGCTCGTGTGCGAAACGATATTGAAATAGATGGCTTTGTAGGGGCAAGCCTCGACGCAAAAGCGATATCCTTTGCAGCTTGTCTGATCTACCAGTACGATGCCGTCGTTCTCCCGCTTATGGATCGCCCCACGCGGGCAAGCGGCTAAACATGCCGGATTTGAGCAATGGTTGCACATCCGCGCAAAGTAGAAAAAATATGGATTTGGCCATTTTCCACCGCCCTGATCTTCGTCCCAGTTGTACCCCCAGTCGGGATCTTTGCCAGTCACCTTGCTGGTCGGGTGGAACTTTACCGACTGTCCCTTCCCCTCGTAATACACTTCGTTATGATTGAACTGGAAATTGTCTCCGGCGTCGATCATTGAGGGGATTTTTCCTGGTTGCGCCTTGCCATCCTTGAAGCCGCCACCCTTCTTCTCATAGTCGCGCGGGTAGCCTTTTCCAGGATAAGTCGTCACATTCGCCCAGCGCATGTATTCCGTTCCCGGCCGTTTAGTCCAAATGTTCTTGCAAGCAACGACGCAGGTTTGGCATCCTAAACACTTGTTTAGATCGATCACCGTAGCGAGCTGCCGTTTCGCCCGCTTCAGCACTGCAGTGTTGTTTCCATTTCCGCCTGGCACGTAAGTCATTTCAACCTCCAATCACTGATCCGAGAGCCGCTAGGTTATTTTGATTGCTTGCCAGTTTTTGAATGCTGACGCGCACGCCACGGTCCGTTACCGGCGCCGGACTGCCATTCATGAAGTAGTACCGGAATTGCTCGTATCCGCCGGCCAGATGAAGCGCTTTGGGCATTCCAATCAGCATAATGTCGTAGGGCTTCCAGTCCTTGTATTGATAGGCATCCCAGAAATACACAATGCACTGTTTCGGTTGAACGCTGGGCGAGACACGAGCCATGATTTCGCAATCGGCGAAGTCATTGAACATTTTCACCATCTCCGAATCCTTGATGCCGAGCTCCGCGGCATCCTTGTCGTTCATATGCACGACCGGCTGACTGCGGTGCAAGCGTGATATATGCGCGTTGGTAAGATGCATCGAATGGATGCTTACCCTTGGGTGACCGCCCGTGACCTTGAATGGATGATCGCCGCCCATCTGTGGCGTTTCCTTGTGGGTCGGTAGCGCTTCACCGGCTTCGATGTACCAGTCATGGTCAAAGTAGAACTGTGCGCGGCGCGTGTGCGTAGGGAACACTTTTTTGTCTTCGACATGCCAGCGCAGGGGAAAGATGGGTTTTGTGATATCGATGTTGTTGCCATGGGCGTAGGCCGAGACTCCCGCGCCCAAGCTCAGGAACCTGGTCGAACCATCTTTGCGGAAGTCCTCGTACGTATAGTCTTTGGCGAATACACCCACTGCCTTGTTGATTTCCACCATTTCCTTTAGGCAATCCTCATTGGTCATGAGTTGCCCGTCCATGGTGAATTTCTTGTACAACTCGTCATACCTGCGCTTCTTGCCATAGTGATCGGTAAACTCGGTGATCCCCCTGGCTGCGGCGCGTTCCCCAATTTTTTTCATGATGAGGGCAACGGAAGCCCATTCTTCCTTGCACTCTCCCGGTGGGGGCACCGCCCTATCCACCATGGTAAAGAATGGATTGCCGCTACAGGGCGTGGTCATTTCGTGTTTTTCGTAGTACCACGCGCAGGGCAGGACGATATCCGCATACATGGCCGAAGAAGACATCCTGACTTCCAGGGCGAAGATCATCTTGAGCTTGGGGAACAGCACTTCCGGAAACAACTTGGCACCGCTGCGCTTCCTTCGCATCGGATTCTGGGAAAGAAGCATATACACCTGGGGTGTCTTGTCCGGTGCCGGGCGAATATGTTCGCTGGTCCACCAACCCTTTTCCACGGCCTCTTTATAGTAGCCGCCGAAGGATTTCTTGAGAGCTGGATCGGTCCAGGCCGGATTGTTCCAAAGCTTGTCGTAACCCGCGTGGTGGTAAAGCCAAAATGCCGGGGGCACTAAACCTACCACGCCGGTAACGACTTTCATGAATTCGATGTTTCCCATCTCGTCGGTGGCATCGGGATCGGCATCCGCTAGACGTTTCTGGAAACTTTCCGCCATGTTGTGCAAGTCGAGCATGCCTCCCTGCACCGTTGGCTTCTCGAGGACACCAAGGAAGAGCATATTGTCATCGGAATAGGACCAGCAATAGAAGCCGGTACCCGGCTTGCCCCAATTCCCGCTTAGCGCCATTGCCAGGAGTAAGCTGCGTTCAAACAGGTCGCCGTGGTAGCTCTTGGCGGAGGTGAAGCCGATGTAACTGCTGGTGCGCTTGGTTGCGACCTTCCGTCCCAGTTCCCTGATGAGGGAAGCCGGCACGCCGCATTTGGCGCTGGCCTTCTCTGGCGTGTAGTCCTTTAAATGCTCCTTGATACGCTGAAAGACCGGCTGGACCTGCACCGTTTTGCCATCCTGGAATTTGGCGGCAAAAGTACCTTCCAAGGCCGGCAGAACCTCCAACTTCAAGCTGCCTCTCTTTGCCTTGACCAATGCCCCGGCCTTTTCGTCGAATAAGTAAAATTGCTTCGGATTTCCACCGTCGATGTCTGCTGCGCTCAGGAACTTGCCATTGTCCATTCTTACAAGCAGAGGGAGGTCGGTCTGTTCGCTGACAAATTGGCGATTGAACAGCTTTTCCTCAATCATGACCTGGCAGAGACCCAGCCAGAACGCGGCATCAGTGCCAACCCGCACCGGAGCATGAATATCGCAGGCAGGGGTCGTGGGACTGAAATCCGGAGCCACGACGACGACCTCCGCGCCTTTGTAGCGGGCTTCGGTCATGAAATGGTAACTGGATGGGTAGGTATATGACCAGTTGCTGCAGGTCATGAATATCAGTTCTGAATCCAGGAGGTTGTCGGCGGAATACCCCAGGTGCATTTTGCCGAAGGTATGGAACGCGCCCATGTAGGTGTCGCCGATGTCCACATTGATGTCGGGACATACGCCGTCCATCAGGTAGGTCATGCGAAAGCCGGCACCCCAGGCGATGGACCCCGCATGCACATGCGGTGCATCCAAAATGAAGCCATCCGATCCCTGGCTCAGAAAGCTGTCAATGATCGAATCGGCAATCTCCTCCGTAGCCTGATCCCATGTGGTTCGCTGCCACTTGCCTTCACCCCGCTTGCCGGCACGCTTTAGGGGATACTTGACGCGTTCGTCTCCATAGAGGTTGTTGTTGAATGCAGACCCTTTTTGGCATCCCAGGGGGTTGTAATCTACGTAGTCCGAGTTGCACGCGGGCATTTGCGCCGCCTGCTCCTCCCGCCAGACGATGCCGTTTCTGACATAAACATAGAATTTGCAAGAGCCTTGCGGCCAGCAGATGTTGAGATGGGAGCCCCAAGTAACCTTGTCCCATTTCCACTCCTTTCTATAAATGTCTTCCCACTTATAGTATTGCGGTTTAGTTCCCGCCAAGGCCTCGCTCACGAAACCTGGTACGAGACCGGATGCAAGCGATGACATGGATAAAGAGAGCACACCTGCCCCGCTGCTTTTCATAAAATTGCGCCGGTTCTGGTCGATCTCTGCCGCTGCCACTGCTTCCACCAAATTCGTTCCCATTTTGTTCATTTCAAGCTACCTCCTGTGCTTTGCACTGACCGTGCACTAACTTCCGCACGGACTGATGGACCATGGACTTAACGAAACCCCAATACAGCTAGATCACTTAGCGAACTGCTGTAGAGAGCCGAACTTGGCGGCCGGATAGACCCTCTACAGCTTGTTCTGGAACTGAAATTAGAGTGTCAGGCAACCGCTCTAGCTTTTTCATGGACGATGCAATCCGTCGCACAGACAACAACGCATTGGGGTTCTTTGTGGAAACCCACGCACTCCGTACATTTGCCTGCATCGATCTCATGAATATGCTCCCCCAGCGAAATAGCGTCGTTAGGGCACTCAAAGACACATTCTGTGCAGTTGATGCAATCTGAAGTAATGAAGTAGGCCATTCTCAAATCAGACCGAAAGAAAATGGATTTGCGCTATACACTTTTCGAGATGTTTGGCGATATCGGCACTGTTTTCACAGAAAAGACTGATAGCGTCACCGCCGTTGCGTAATGCTGTTGCGGCGGCCTTCCCGCAACGGTAACCGCTGTCTATGGCAGCGCTGATGCCCTCGCCGTTCAGATAGATGTAACCTGCAGCCTCTCCAGTCAGCATCACCCGGCCATCGCCATGATAGGGCGGCGCAAGTTCCATCTGGCATCCTTCATCACGCCACCAAGCGCCGAGCTTGACACCAAACTCGTCAGCAAGCAGCTTCTTGAAGACTTCCACAGACTCTCTGAGTTTGCGTCCTTTGAAGCCGCCGACGCAAAGCAACAAATAGCCGTCTTTTTGATGCACGCAGGAAAGCATTTCGCCGATTTCCGGCTCAAAGAACACAGTCCATCCGCCTTTCTTGAGCGTCCCCAGAGATTCCAGTTTGAAATAGCTCTGAAAAATACTCACGCTAGCCGCAGCTTGAGTTTTGTCCTTGCCGGCTGCTTTGAGAATGCGCCGAACAACTGAAGCACCGCCGTCGGCACCGATCAAATACTTGCAGCGATACTCGTTGGCACCAGAACCATCGACCTGCACTGTCACATAGTCGGATGTTGCATTGAACCCTTTGACTCGCGCTTCTTCCCGGCAGGGAGCGCCAGACTTATCCACCAGCCACTTATCGAAGAGATTGCGCCAGATGTTTTGGTAATGGGTCGGAAATGACTTGCCATCTTTGTCGATCTCCCATAAATAACGGGTATATCCGCTGCCCCTCCTCCATTCTCGAATATCTTCGGCTTCGACAATTTTGTCATTGGTGCAATAAACCGACGCAGGAGCATCAGCGCCAAAGTACTGCCGCAGCAGCTCCTGCGTTTGTCCAAACAGAACGCCAGAGCAGCATTTATAGCGCGGCAGTTTATCTTTTTCCAGAATCAGCACATCGACGCCTTCATTCTTCAAAGCCTTGGCGCATGCAGCGCCGGCAGGACCGCCACCGGCGATGATGACATCATGTTCTTCCATTTTTTATCTCCTAATATTTCGAGCAATTAAGTTATAAGTCCAACACAAGCATCTTGCTTATTGCGCGCGAGCAGCAGGGAGTGAACTGGTCGTTTCTCGATTTTTCCTCAGCGGAGAGATACACGTCACGGTGATCGGGCTCTCCTTCCAATATCCGTGTCACGCAGGTACCACATACGCCTTGCTGGCACGAAACCGGTATTTGCACGCCGTGTTTCTGCAATACCTTCGTCACAGATTGGCCGGCTGGCACTTGAAATATTTCACCCGTGCTGGCGATCTCGATTCCAAAGGGGGTGTCGTGCCCACTATCGATAGCAGGCGCCGCAAAGTATTCAAAGTGCACATTTGCATCACGCCAGCCACACTTTTTGGCCGTTTGAGAGACGTGTGTAATGAAGCCGCCTGGCCCGCAGACATAGAGGTGGGTACTGTGGTCCGGAACATCCAGCAGTTCGTCGAGATCCAGCTTTTGCTGTGCGGCAGCATCGTCATAGTGATAATGAACGTGCTCAACAAAATCGGAAGCGGCGATACGTTCCCGAAATCCGGTACGCCCGACTGACCGGGTACAGTAATGCAGCTCAAAATCGGCACCCATATGCGTCAGGCGTTCAGCCATGCATAGGAGAGGCGTCACCCCGATCCCGCCGGCAAACAGCAAGGAGCGCCGCGCACGAACCAGAGGAAAATGGTTTTTCGGCTCGCTGATTTCGATCAGGTCACCTTCCTTGATGCTGTCGTGAATTGCCACCGAACCGCCACGTGAATTAGGATCGCGCAGCACACCAATCACATAACGATGCTGCTCTTCCGAGTGATTGCACAAGGAGTATTGCCTGATCAGTTCAGGCTTGATGTGTACATCGATATGAGAGCCCGCGGAGAATGATGGCAACGGCCTGCCGTCGGGAAAGCCAAGCTCCAGGCTGACGATGTCCTCGACTTCCTTGTGTTTGCGCAATACTTTGACGAAGAATGTGTTCATATCTCAGTGCAAGGTGGCTATGTATTCGGACAACGCCTTGATCTCATCCTCATTCAATCTGTAGGCGATGTCGCGCATCATGGAGTTCGGATCATTGGTCCGGTCCCCTGCGCGGAAATTTTTCAATTGGGTCGCTGTGTATTCGGCATACTGACCTGAAAGGCGCGGGAACTGAGCCGGCAGCCCTGCGCCGTCCGGTCCATGACATCCGGCACAGGTTGGGATTCCACGTGCAGCATCTCCCCCGCGATATAACCTCTGCGCAGCTTCAATAGCTTCAGTGTTCTTGATCGCGGAATCCGTTTTGCGCTTCTGCTGACTAAAATAGAGCGCGAGTTCCTTCATATCGGCATCGGTGAGATCCTTGACCATGCCGTTCATTGCAAGAAAGTAGATCGGATTGGTCCGTTCCGGCAGTTTCCCCTCCGGCGCTGCGACATAGACCAGATCCGACGGCGTCGGGTACATCGGGTTATTCGGGCCCATCGGCTTTCCGTCGGCGGCCTTAAAGTTGCGCAACTGTTTGTAGAGATAATCCGCATGTTGGCCAGACAACTTGGGAATGGTAGGTTTGAGGCTGTTCCCATCCTCTCCATGACAACCGCTGCATTGTTTCTTGATCAATTGCTTAAGTTTGGCTGTATTGTCTGTGGCTGCACTCTGGTTTCTTGCAGGACTGACTGGATCGGCCGCGGAAACCGTCGCCGCGTTCAGCATCAGCCCAATGCTCACAGCTACAAGTAAATGAAATCGTTTCATCTGGTTATTCCTTGTATCTCAGACGTCGAGTACTAGCTCGGTCCAGTCAATCGAGAAGGCTTTGATTCCCGCGCGTTCTTCATTGCTGCCCCGCCATATCGCAAAACCCACGGCAGTTTTCTTGCCTGCCGCCAGCGGTGCGGCCTCCTTGCCACCACTAAGGGCCCGCGCTATGACGAGGTGCCAGGTCGATCCTTGCATGATCGTCTGAACTGAGCGTTTGATTTCCGGCCCCGGAAGTGACAGACCGATGCCTGTTGCGATCATCGAGTTGACTTCTTTTTTGTCGGCACTCCAGCGCAGGTAATGAATCGGCGCATCCTTGCTGCCCATCAGAGCCAGTACGGGGTTGTTTCTTACCGGCAAGGCAATGGCAAAGGCGTCACTAAAAATTGATACGGGATCGACAGATTCAGTAGGCCTCGGGCCGCTTCCTTGCCAAGTGGCGCGTAAAGCCCACATTTCGCCGTCGTGTACGCTGGCCACTGCGAGTTTGGGTGTTTCTCCATACTTCTTGCCATCCCAGGAAGCACGGATGTAGTCAGTAGGCTGCATTTGCAGCGGTGTCGGCATTAATCCAATCTGCGCCGTCGGCACCCGGCCCCAGGATGGAGAGTCAGGCGACAGGTAATTCTTGATCTGGTCCACACGATGACTTTTCACGCATGTCTCCTATTGACGATGAGCTTGCCCTGGCGGGAACATATCCGTCAGGGGCGCTTTTCCAGCTTTATAAAACCCGGTTTAAGAACGATGGCGAAGGCAAGCAATACAAACAGCGCTATCAGCACGTAGATGCCCACTTCTTTGCGTGGCCCCGCGGATGGCTCGCTCATGTACTTGAGATAGGCGACGAGATCGGCAACCAAGTTGTCGTATTCGGCGGGCGAAAGTTTCCCCGGCGTCACGAGCTTAAGCTTATGCGTCTTGCCAGAGGGATCCCCCTCCAGGACTTGCTCGCCCTGGAACTCCCACAAAACGTGGTGCATGGCGACATTCTGGAAGACCAGATTATTCCACCCGCTGGGACGCATCGGATCACGATAGAAGCTGCGCAGATAGGTGTATATCCAGTCTTCGCCTGGCCCCAGTGCAGAGGTACGCGCACGCACGGTCACACTGTGGTCGGGAGGCACGACACCGAACCAGCGTTGTGCATCTGCCCGGCGCATCACCACCTTCATGGGTTCACCGATCTTTTCGGTGGCATACATCAGTTCGTCTTTGATCTGCTGTTCGGTGAACCCGATATCGCGCAGGCGGTTGTAGCGCATGAATGAGGCTGAATGGCAGGTGAGACAATACTTGGTAAATACGCGGGCCCCATGCTGCAGGGCTGCCTGGTCATGCGATCTATCCGGGGCACGATCGAGCTGGATATCGATCCCGACTGCCATCGCCGAAAATGGCATGACGAGTAGCGCGATCAAGATCTGCCGAATAAAGAGCTTGTTCATCTCGCGCCCCTTCCTTCATTGCTCCTAGGCTTGTCCATGCGGCTGTAAATTGGCATCAGGAGAAAGAACGCGAAATAGATGAAAGTGCAGATCTGCGCCAGCAACAATCGCTGCGGATCGGTAGGAACGGTACCCAGGTAGCTCAAGGCCGCAAAGGCAACCACAAATAGCGCCAGAGCAAGCTTGAAAATCGGACCTTTTTGACGAATCGTCTTGCCACTGCTCTTATCAAGCCAGGGCAGGAGTGCAAATATCAGCATGGACGCGAACATCCCGAGCACGCCCCAAAGCTTCGCGTCAATACCAAACAGCGGGTAGGTAATCGAGCGCAAGATGGAGTAATAAGACGTGAAATACCACAGGGGGGCGATGTGCTGCGGAGTCTGCAGCGGATTGGCTTGGGTGAAGTTGTTGTACTCAAGAAAGTAACCGCCTGCCTCAGGCCTGAAGAAAATCACGGCGACACACACGATCAGGAATGCCAGGAAATAACGGATGTCTTTGACGGTGTGCGGCACATGGTGGATCAGCAGCCACAGTAATGCTGCGGGAAAAGCAATGACGTGGAAAGAGAAGAAACGGTTCAATGTGGCATCGCTGACGACATAGTCGCCGCGCAACCAGATGGTGAAGTCCTGGCCAAGGAATGGGAGCTGAGAAAATGCGTTAATGATGACTTGGGCGGCCCAGAAAGACAGTTGCCCCCATGGCATCAGATAGCCGACAAAGGTTTGTGCGGCAAGGCCGATAAAAATTGCCATCCCCAATAGCCACGTTAATTCCCGCGGCTTCTGGTAGACGCTGAAAAGTATGCTGCGGAACATGTGCAGGTATACCAATATCAGAAGCACTGACGCGCCCGTCGAATGCAAATAGCGGATCAGCCAACCCCAGGGCACATCGCGCATGATGTACTCGACGCTGGCGAATGCCAAAGGAATGCCCGATTCGTTGAGCGAAGTGTTCGGCTTGTAATGCATGGTCAGGAAGATTCCTGTTATGAGTTGACTGACCAGCACCACGATCGCAAGCGTACCGAAGAGATACCAGAACGTGACATTCTTCGGCGCGTAATAACCGGCGAGACGCGTGGCACTTTTCCAGGTCGCTGTCAGCGGTGTACGCTCATCGATCCACGCAACCAGGCCGCCCAACTTCGTATTAGCGATGGACATTTCTCACGCTCCCTTCGTTTCTTCGCCAATAATGATCTTGGCATCGCCAAAATACTTGTAGGGCGGTATCTCGAGGTTATCCGGCGCCAGTTTGTCTTTGAACACCCTGCCGGCAAGATCGTAGGTCGAGCCGTGGCATGGACAGTAAAATCCGCCGGCCCACTCCGCGTCGATGCCCGACTCGACGCCTTTCCTGAAATTGGCTGTTGGCGAGCAGCCGAGGTGGGTGCATACGCCGACCGCAACCATGATGCCCGGTTTGATCGAACGGGTTTCGTTCTTGCAGTAATTGGGTTGGAGCGATCTTTCGGAATTCGGATCGCTTACCTTGGCATTGGTCTTCTTCAGTGTCTCAAGCATTTCCGGGGAACGGTTGATGATCCAGACGGGCTTGCCACGCCATTCAACGGTCATCATCTGGCCGGGTTTGAGTTTGCTGATATCGACTTCAACCGGCGCGCCGGCAGCTTTGGCTTGCTCTGAGGGCTTCATGCTTGCCACAAAC
>Ga0172380_10007057_pt1 | contig 12793 bp, 9 predicted proteins | sample Leawe162metaG_FD_119747 | JGI IMG/M metagenome (GOLD analysis project Ga0172380, IMG submission 119747) | Leachate microbial communities from a municipal landfill in Southern Ontario, Canada - Leachate well 162 metaG | ecosystem: Engineered > Solid waste > Landfill > Unclassified | place...
CTTTAGGATTTTCCCAAAGATGTTTTCCTTCGCCATCCATTAGTAAAGTTGATTGATAATTCCATAAATCAACAGAACCAATCATCATTATGGCACCTAAAACATATCGGCGGTATTGAGATTTAATGGCACCCATTTCAGACATACCCAATTTTTTAATCATGCTATCTGGCATAAAGGATTTTGCTACATTTTTAGCAACCAATAAATGTTCCCTCTGCCATGTTGGGGAAAGTAATGCCGCTTGCCATTTGACTCTGGTTTCCGGTGTAAAATACATTTTAACCATGAAACGATTTGTTTCTAGCATTGACCGTTTAAAATCTTCACCAGAAAAATGACCATCTGATTTTTGTACAACTTCTCTCGCACACCATTGAAGTTTTAATTTAACTTCCGGTGGCATTGGTGTTCCTTCATCCCATGATTTCAATGCCTGTTCTTTTGTCCATTCAGTTCCATCTAAGTATCTAGGAAGAAGTTTATTTAACAACATATCGGAAAATGAAACCTTCATTCCTGGCTGAACATAATTAAAAATAAAATCTCTCATTTTGGTAATAGGCCAAGTAACAACATTGCCTACTTTTTCTGGAATGGAAGCATTGTCAAAAAACTTTCCTTGTGAACCCAAATCTTCATATCCTTTAAATAATTCCAAGCCTTCTTGATGAAGCAATCTAACTGATGGAGAAAGTTCTTTTGCCAGTTTTAATCCTTTAGGAATATGAACAAATGGAGTGCGTATATTAGCTACTTCCTGCATACCTAAAGACATAACGTGAAATAAACTTGCTCCAAGTTTAAGACTTTTTGCAGCAAAGTTTAATTTAGATAAAGTTCCGTATTGAGGATTGTCTATATATGAATGAACAAAAGGATATAATTCTTCTTTTATTCCTACTGCACCTTTAATTGTAACAATTCTTCCATCTTCTGATTTATGAGTAATAGCCTTATCCAAAAATTGAGAATCATATCTTATATATCCATCAGTTAATCCTTGTTCTTCTAATGATTTCCAATCTTCCACCATTCGTAATGGTTTCGGATTTCCACCTTCACTACGAATAAAAGTTGCACCCTCTTCACCTTTTATTTTGTGAAGTGTTTTAAATAGACCTCTTGCGCTGTTGGCTCTGGTAATAGATTCCAATTCCAATCCCACAAGTTTTCCGATATTGGTCGTGGCTGGTATTTCACCCAATTCTATTCCTTTTTCATATGTAGGAATTACCCTTTGTTTTGCTTGTGGCAACCCTTTGCTGAATTTACCATACATTGATTTATATGGTTCGCCAGTAACTTTATCAATCCACGAATGATAAATATGATTAATGTTTGGTGATTCCGGCATCATTTCAAGAATATCATTATCTTTGATAAATTTAGCTTGTTTTGTTTTTTCTTCTGCTATCCACCGAACAACGCCTTTTTCAATTTCATTAAGCTGATCCCAATATTTTCCTTTCATCTTATTTTCATAAGCATGAACAAGCAACATTTGACGTTCCGGTTTTGGAATCATATCATCAACTATTTTTTCAAATAACTTAGAAGTTGATTCCGCACGTCTGATACTTCTATGATGTTCAATCATGGAATCTTTAGCAGCCTGAATACCCTTTGCAATTTCCGGCGGTATTTGAGTTGCTTCATAAATTTCAGAAGTTTTAGCAGATATATTTTTCATTATATCAATGGCTATCGTGGGATCAATACCGGAATATAAAGTAGCACTTTCGGGATCTTTTGATTTGCCACTGCTTTTTTTGGCTGGTTTTTCTGGTATGCCTTCTAAGTTGATTTGTTGGCCAGATTTAGGTTCAGTTGGTTTGGTTGCTGTTTCTTGCAAGGTTACCGTAGGTTCAACTTTTTTAACAGAGGCGGTATCTTTTTGTGTTACTTCTTTCAATTCCATTTCACTAATACTTGGAATTCCCTCTACACTCATATCTTTAACATTTTCAGAAGTAAAATGTTTAGCATTGGCGGCAAGATCCTTAACCGAAATATCCACCTTTTCACCAAATACTTTCGCTTCATAATAATTGGAAGAATCGGAAAGTATCTCGTCAGGATTTAAATTATTTTTAATTAATACTTCATTAATTTTTTCCACTGGAATTTTTATTGGTAAAGATTCTTGTACAATTTCATCAACAAAATTCTTAAATAATACAGAATCACGTTTTGCCAATTTTGATTCTTTGGCAGTATCAATAATTGTCTGGATGTGTTCAGCCATTTTTCCAGAAATAACTTTTATTAATTTTCCGGTTAATGGATAACTAGCAAATTCAGTTATCGTGTTTACTGGGTATGCTATTTCTTCCGGCGCATTGGTAGATTGAAGAACAGGTTTAACTAATTCTTTGCCTATTTCAGCGGGTAAAGATAAAATTGGCGTGGGCTTAGCACCGAGAATTGAAACAGGTTTATTTACATCTTCAAATATTAATTGTCCTGTTTCCGATTGTGGTTTGTATGTAAGAAAATCAGCCAGTTTTTCATGCACATTTTTAGCAAATTCAACATCAGCTTTTCCGGTCATTGCTTTGCTTAAACCTAATGTAGTTAATCCGGCGACAGCTCCTACGGTTGCGCCGACAATTCCCGTTCCTAAATTTAAAACATTTTCATAATCACCATAAAGGACATCATTAAACCGTTTGAAAAATTTGCCCACTGATTCCAGTTTACTCAATGGCTTGGTATCATCATGGGCTACTTTTGCAAATTCAATGTTGCTCATGTGTTCAGCAGTTTTTCCATTGAGTTTCTGAAAATCATTTATTGTATTATACATATCATCTGCATTTACCGGTTTATTGGCCGGTGTAGCAAAAGATGCGGGAATTCCCTGACTAACTACATTTTTTTTATTCTGTGCATATTTATCAGCATCAATATTATGAACAACAATAGCGGATTTGGTTAAATCAGAATTGGTGGAAGATGGTGCTATATCCACCCATTCATCATCTTTGTTCGGTTGATTCTGATTCAAAGGTACATCAACCCATTCGTCAGAGTTTTGTAATGTATTCATAACTTCCATCACTGAATAAAATTCTTACTTTTTTATTGTCGTTTTTATTTTCCTGAAGTTTAACAAGTTCCACACCTTTTTTACTTTCTATTTTGGTCATATCTTCAGGTGACATTTTAAAATCAAATTTTATTGTATTGATTGTTTTAACTGGTTTCTTTTCGGGTAAAGTATCATCATACGGACTTAATATCGCACCTCTATTTTTTACTTCCATAAGATGTTTTTGAGTTTTAGTTAATCCTAAATTTATACCCATGAACGATTCACGTTCATTAACAATTACGTGTTGCAACCCTTTAATGATGGTTGCTTGTGCTTCATCAGAAGTAAGGTTGCGTCCTAACTTTTTTTCTTCAGCATAAAGAAACGTTGCTGCTGTTTCTGCTAATTTATTTTGTTCATCCTGTTTTATTCCGGCTTTTTCCAACATTGATTTTACCGTATCTGTTTTGAATATTGCATACTGAGCATCTTCAGGATGTTCTAAATAATAAAGTCTTTGTTTTTCAAGTTTTGTAATGTCTTTAGCTGATAAACCTTTTCTTCTTCCCTCCTCTCTAATTTCTGTAACAGTGGAAGAAATCAATTTTTGTGCATCCATTAAATCAGTTCCAATATTACTAAACACTTTACTGTTTTGGTCGTTTACTTTATTTTTAATATGTTGCATTTCTTTTATGGCTGTTTTATTTCCAGTTGCCGCCATTTCTTCAAGTTTTTTATATTCAGGCATAGAAGTTACTTTATCAATATTTAAAATACGACCTTGCGCCCATGCGTTACTCATTGCATCTTCAATGGCACCACCATATTTTATAGTAGTATCAACTTCAGCAACATGCCTGTCGGTAATTGCTTCAGATATTCTCTTTTTAACGTATGAAGCACCTTCTAAATCCAAACCATATTCTTTTTGATGTTTAGGATCTTCAAGGTACAAACTCATACGATTTAAATCACCATTAAATTTATCATATAAATCAGAATAGGCTTGTGTATTATTTTGATCTTTGGCAATACTTTTCATTTGTCTATGTAATTCATCATAAACCTGCGCACCTTTTAGTTCACCCGCCCAACGTTCCATATACGCCTTAGCATATTCAACCTGTCCTGAAGCGATTGTGGCTTGAATAACACCTGAAGCATAGGCAACCGTGGCTTTATTTTTTACTATTTCAGGAACTTCTTTACCAAGATAATTGGTTTTTAGCCTGTCCAACATATCATTATAAGTTTCTTCTACCGTTGAAGGGCTGTCACCAAAGGTTGAGCCACGTTTGATAGCATTGGTAACGATATTTGATCTTACATCCGTATCGTACCGTTGTTGAGATTCAGATTGCCATGTAGCAACGTGCTTTAAATTAATATTCTTTAAATTATCAAGTTTAATTCTTAACGCTTCTGTAATTCGAGGGTCAGCGTTTGTTAAAGCATTTTCATTGTATTTTTCAAGAGCAACACCAGTTTCTTTAAAAACACCATAAGGGTTTGTCCCGGGTTTATCATATACTTCTTTTGCTTTTAAAATCATTTCAAGTTGGTCAGCATCGGCCTTATTTAATTCTGTTTCTAATAAGCCCGCCTTCTCTCTGGCTTCCATTCTTTCTGCCGCTGCTGTAATTTGTTCCCCGACATTAATTCCCGTTGCGCCCAAATTTTGCATTGCCCGAATATCTGCCGGAGTTTCAGTAGGCATGAGAACATTACTTGCACCCGGGATTATGTTTTCTTTACGTTCATATATCGGAATAATAGGCATTGTTTTATCCTTTATGATTTATCCATGAAATATTTTCCAACACTTCCGGCACCGGTCATTAATGAACTTCCCGCATTGGTATATCCCGCTGTTCTGGCCTGATTTCCCTGCATACGATAAATTTCAGCTTGGGATTCTGACTGCCTTGCTTTTACTTCCCCATTGTATCGGATAGCCATGGCATCCATTTCCATTTCACCGGCTTGACTGCCTAAAACTTCCAGTGGAGTTCCTTCACTTAAATCAACTCCAGATGAAAGATAGGCTACTCTCTGCCGCGCTTTCATCTTTGAATTGGCTTCCCGTTGTCTGGTTTCCTCAAATGCGGCCGCATCACGTTCAGATTGTGCCTGTGCATCCATCACATCGGCATTGTAATCAGCCGCCTGTTTTTGGGATTCTCCGGCAGAGACAGCAGACATGGCACCCACAATCGAACTTATTACAGAAAAAATTACTCCAATCGCCATCCACATAATTATTTCACCCAGGCCATTATATAAGCATCTTGACCATCTTCAAAATATTTATTGAGTATTCCTTCGCAAATCAATCCAAGATTTTCAGCAAACTTTCGACCAATTGCAAAATCAGTTCGTACCGTTCCCTGGATTCTCCAATAACCGTAATAATCAATTATGAAGTTTTTTGATTCTTCGACTGCAATGTATATTTCTTTAGCCAGTTCTTTAAGTCGATTAAATGGTGCCAAAGGAACTATCCATGCTTCACCAACTCCCTTCCAAAAATCACATATACCGCCCATGCCAATAACTTCATTGTTGTAGAATAGGATAAAAGCCGGTCCTCTACTCATATTAATTTCCGCCTGATTGAGAAATTCATCCGGCACATATTCAAGTTCCAACGGTATTACCTTCATGCCACCATTCATTATCCGTCATATCCTTTCAATTTGATTATGATTCCGTTTATTGAGCAGGGAATAGGTTTTTCTGATTCAAATAGGGTAAGGCCATCCGTATCGTAATCACCGTCAAAATCAACATCCTTATCGCCGGTAAACATCCTTCCCGTTCCATCTTCATCAAATATTATATCGGTTAAATTGTTTTCATCCGGACCGTATTTGCAATCCAAGGTATTCTCAAAACGCGCCACGATTCCGTCTATTCGTTTATTTATTCCCTGTGAAGTTCCATAAGACCCGCCGATATCCGGCTTCATGGGCTGTAACCTCGCACGAATTGGCAGGCCAACGTGTATCTTATTGAAATAATCGGCTAGAGTAAGAGCACCGCCGACCACCGTATCATTATCTTCAGCTCCACCATCACCGCAAATTGCCACTTCACAACCTTCCAAATGATCAATTCCAGTTACATATTTAGCAACTTTTTCTACATATCCGCCAATATACCCACCGGATAAATAAGCATGCGTATAAACCGATTCATCCAGTTCTATATTATCAGCGTCAATAACTGTCACATTCCATATTCCATTAGCTTCCGTGCAACCTAACACTCCAAATATGTTGATTTCATCGCCATCAGTTAATCCATGAGTTGTAACCCTTACCCTAATCCGCCTGTTTACTATATCCGATTCATAGCATTTTATAATGGTTAAATTAGCCACAAAGGCTGTAAAAGCTGAACCGTCAATATTTGTTCCAGCTTCATCATGTAAATGGAAATCATTGGTTGCCAATCCAGCCACTTTATACACATTGTCATTTAATTCAGTCATTCCCCGGACACCGACAAATCTTACATGGTTACCGTCTGTAAGTATTGTTCCGTCAGAACAGGTCACAACCGGAGGATTTGCCGCGGTAATTGCAGTAAGATTTAACTTTGCTCCACCATCAAATGTCAATCCACAATCAACAAAGAATCCATCGGCAGGATCAGTTCCAAAATCAATCGGCTTCATGTATTCAATAAACCGTTTTTCCTGACCATCAATTGTGCGGATAGTGGAAAACCATGGAACATCTTCACCCGTTGCTGAAGGAATTACACATACACTTTCAAAACGGCCGGAAGAATTCTTGCCGGTATTTCTTTGCATCCAGCCAATTACTTCTTCAAGTCTATTGTAAATCATCACACAAATATCGCCATTTGCTTTCACACACCAGATTAACGGTTCAGGGATGAACTGCGCGGCCATGTCAATAATTCCTGATTCAGTGATATGATAGGCTAATCTGGTCATATCGGGAGTCTGGTATTTGTCATTGGTATAGGAATATGCCATTTCCCTAACTCTACGGCCACCTCTTTGGACAAATAATACTGAACCGGAAGATAAGAGCGCCTGCACATTTGCTGAACCATTAGATTCCTGAAATTTTGCATTAATACTGTCATAGGTAATTGGTTCGGTGGTGGATTTACCACCCATGCGCCATTCAGAGTCTGTATTTCCAATCATCAAGTATTCTTGCGGAACCAACCACATAGTTTTTCCAATGGTACGTGACAATAATGTGAAGATCAATCCACTGTCAGCATCCGCTCCAACTGTCATATTGTAATAATCACCGGATTTGGATAACCAGACTGTCAAAGGTTTTTCGTATGAACCGGCGAAAGAAAGACGCTCTTCGAAGAACGATGTTGCAGCTGGCCAACGGTTTGATGCCTGACCACCTGAAACCCACGCATTGACAAAAGTTGATTCCTGAAGGTCGAAATTGTTTGCATCTATTTTTGTAATTACCCAAACACCATTAGCTTCCACGGTTCCGGTAACAGCTTCAATGGCAGCACGATTTCCAGTAGTAAAATTATGATCTGATCTCGTAGTAACTCTAATCAATCCAGAACCATTATCAGCACAATTAGTAATGTCATGGTAAGTAAAATGGCCAGCACCAACCACATATCCACCGGAAGTGTAAAGATTTGTGTAAACTGAACCCTGCAAAATAATATTATCTTCATCAACCTTATCAACAATCCATGTGCCTATTGCTTCGGTCGTACCAACAATATCAACGACTGTAACCATATCACCAGTTTCAAAATTATGAGCACGAACTTCAATATTTACTTCTCCACCAACATTACTGGTATCAGAAACCCAATACCCTATTTCTTTTACTGCTGTACCACCTGAAATATAAGCATTTATATAAACAGATCCATTTAATGTAAAATGTGTTGAATCAACCGTCGTAACTTCCCATAAACCAATTGCCTCCACGGTTCCACTAACATCAGCTATAGTAATAAGGTCACCAGTTGTATATCCATGAGTCGTAGCAGTTGTTATTTTAATTAATCCACTAGAATTAGCTGTACCAGAAATAGCAATGTAACTTTCCGTTGTCGCTTGTTCACTGGATGTAAAAACAATAGGATTAAGTGTCCAATCTACATGGGATGTACGTGATAACATTCTTGGCGCATGATTTTTACAGGTTATATAAAGTACGTCGGCGGATTGCTGAAATCTTAAATCACGCAGTTCTGTATGTTTGTAAGGAGTAACTATTTCAACCGGAACTCCGCCAACTTCAATCCGCGCGCCATCAACATAAAACCTGAAATAGTAATCACCCATTTCAATTCCATAGGCTTGATCCGCGGAGAACACGAATGAACGCATGATGGTAGTTTTATCATTAAACTTTGCCGCATTGGCGTAATACGTTCCCGGGGCTTTGGTTACTCCACCTTCAACACGCACAATGAAGTTTTCTACTATCCGACAACCGGTAAAATATTTGGCAACGTCTGTACGGGAATCCATGCGGCGGGATAATTCACCGGCATTGAAGGAATTTATGATAACATTTTGCTTTCCCATTAATTACCTTTCACTCCACGTAAAACCACCTTTTTCATCAGTGGAAGCAGAAGCACTCTGCATGGCATCGTCACCCTTGTATTTTAATATTTCATCCTTACACAACAATTTTATTGATTGCATAAATAACCGGTCTTGTACCAATCTATAAACTATTTTTTCAGCAATTCGCGCTGATATAGCTGATGCAAGGTGACTATTTATATTAGTAGGGTCTATAATTCTTTTCGCATATTTCAAGGCAATGGAAGTTTCCTGATTGGTTAGAAGGTATCGGCCTTCAATAACGTAATCCGGGGAACCTTCAATCGCCAGAACTTTCAAACAAAATGGTGAAGCTGGAAGTAGGTATCGGTAATCCCAATCCGTACCTTCAGGGGCAGTGGCATCAACATTGACTGTCACACGCTCAATTGTATCACTCCACCCCTTTTCATTTTCCTGTATAATTTCATCGATCGCTTTTTCATAAACAGCGGCGCATAGAATACCATTTGGCTTATCGGTTAAAGAAGTTATGAGTGCCGCACCGCATCGAACCAAAGCATCGTTACAAACATCAACCCATGTATAAGACATCTGAACTCCTTTAAAAAAGGGGTAGAGTGAAGTTACCCCACCCCTTTGAATTACTATGTTGATACTTTTTTATTTCTTTTCTGCTTCTCTTTTTTCCGCCTTTATTTGAGCACGGTTAGCAGCCGATACTTTACGATCTTCAACTGCCGTTTTAGCAACCACCTCTTCACTGAACTGGGCAACCGGTACAAAATGACGAATCTTACCCTGCTTGTCCAAAGGTAATTCCTCTTCCGGCTTGCCAACATTTACAATCTGGCCGACTTTGAAATTCTTATGCTTAAACCGGCATTCCCTGATACACTGATACTTTGCCATTTCTTGACCTCCAATAAATTTATTATGGCAGGGAATTTCACCCTGCCGAATCGATTAAATCTTAACTGTCACCCTCACCAGAACCGATGTCAATCCATGCGGTCAACTTACCGGCACTGAAATTTTGTGTACCAACCGTGTAATACAAACGCAAGTAACGAAAATGGCGATCCGGAATTTTAATTTCAGGCAAATAACCACCCTTTAACAGTGTTGTCGCACTAATCGCATGATCAGCACCTTGCAAAAGAACAGCAGACCCACCAAAATCAGTTGCCGAATGCTGAAGCGCAATTGTTAAAGTTGCCGAATCCTGGGCAGAATCGAATGTTTCTTCGATAATAAACCGGATGATTAACGGAGAACCCTGACCTAAATTGGAATCCGCAACTCCTGTATCCAATATGGTTTCGGAAGCCGCTGAAGCTGTGATAGACTGACCATCACTGAACATATTTTTTGCATCCATCATTGTAATCTATTTCCTTTCTTGATTTGTTACTATTTCTTTACCTATTGACCTTAGGTAAGCGCATCCTCCGTATTAAGAATTGATTCCCACATACGCACCGGAATACCGCGGAAACGGGTTACCGGCATACCAAACGCTGTATCACTGGTATAGTTGACATTGGCTTTGTCTTTGGCCAGGATATCAAACTGGGTTTTCAATACACGGTTGATGTAAATTACTGTGTTGCCACTGCCGCCAGCCGTGGGCATATAATTCAATGCCTCAATAATCTGATCGTCATCTAGGATGTTTTCCGCGCCGCTGGTTTCGATATTGGCAATACGCTGAACACAACGATCGTCAACCACAAACATACCAGCCTGAAGTACGAACTGGGATTCGTAAGCATAATATGAAGTGGAAGCCGTGGGGTTCATCTTAACCTTGCCTTTATCCTCTGCCGAAATTCCAATGTTGGAACCGCGCGGATAAATCATATGACAGGCTTTGGGACCCCATTCAATAATCCACAGAGAGGTTAAATCGGAACCTGTACCACCGGCACCGAGCACATTGGCATCAGCCAAGGCATCATAACGCTGTGACAGACCATTAAAACTGTTCGGATCATCGGACTTATCACCACGGTTGATTGTTTCGGATAATGTCTGACCCAAACCTTCAAGGTGCAGCTCATCTTCTTTTCCACGAACTGCCTTGCCATTGGAACCTTCCAGATCGAGAATCATTTCATCTATATCACTGAAATCTTCCAACCGGCCAATCGGTTCCGAGTGCTGCCGAGTAGTTGCAGTGGAAGAACCGACACCCTGATTTGCACTTCTCCACGTTCCGGAAGGAATGGATACAACTTTGGTCCCTACATGCGTGGTTTTCTGATTTGCTTCGACCCATGCGGCGTCCTGAAGCACTTCATTCTTTTCCGCAAGGACATTGGCAATATCGAGAACGTCTTTATTGTTTGTCCTTTTGGCCAACTCCAACATTGTAAATTGAGCGCCTATGACTACTGTTGACATAAAAAGTTAGCTCCTTTCTTAAGCTGTAACTTTTTGACCTTTATTTTTTATCCATCGAAGGATAAGTAAAAAATCCACCCTTACCATCATCTCCGCCCTCGCGCGTCCCACCGACAAACTGAGCTTCGGAAATCGCACTGCCGATAAACGCAAAGGCTTTGAGTAAAAATGGATTGTTGCCTAATCCGGAATCTTCAGCAAATTTCTTAAATCCCGGAACTACCTTTTCCATGTTATCTGCGGTTTTCATGGTCAGGGCAATATTGGCATCGTATTTATCGCCCCACTCCGCTTTCAGTGCTGTTGCCGCATTTGCCATTACCTTTTCTGAATCGGCTTTGATTAATGCAGAAAGTTCTTCAGCAACACCCTGGCGAATTTTATCCAGATTGCCACTTCCAAATTTCTTATCCAATTCGCCAAAACCAGCCAATAATTCCTTTGCCTGATTCTTATCAATATTGGATTTGGCAAACATAGCACGAACTGCACTATCCATTTCCGCATTGTAATCCTTTGACTTCTTATCAAAGGGCAGTTCGTATTCCTCCGGTTTCGCCGGAACTCCACGAACTTCGTTGATTTTCTGGTTAAATGCAACTTTATCCTCTTCCTTGGCGTCAGCACCGGGAATAAATAAAGCATTCTTGGCCTTTCCTTTCAGGTCAACATAAGCTCTTCCGAGATCCTTTACTTCTTTTATATCGGTCAAATCTTCATGTTTTTGAAGGTCAGGTTCCAACGCTGCTTTCCATCCCAAATTACCTCCGTCATTTTCTGCCATACTATTACCTCTCTTTTCGATTAAATTGTTAGGTGTATCTGTATCTTACAATCCCGCTGTATGAACTGTGTATGAAACTCTAATCGACAACGTGGTATCATTTCCGGCATTTCCAGCCAATTCGCCATCACCAGTATTGAACAATCTTATGTTTTTATTGACTGCATTTGCCGCGGTAATAACCACCGCCGCCGAAGGTTCAACAATCTTCAGAATATCACCTGCCTGATCCAGGAAACCCGTTGAATCAATCGCCGCGGTAATATCAGTACCGGTTTCATATTCAATAACTAAATCATCGGATGATTCAGTCAGAATATTGGTTCCGTAGTTCATGATTATCACGGCAGATTTCAATTCGATGAATTTGTCAGCACCAGGAGCCGCAACCAATTCCAGCGGAGCCGCATGCAATCCCTTAATGCAGGCATTGTTACAGGCTACCGTGGTATTGTAGATAACGGCTGAATTATCGAAACTTACCGAAGCTATTTTGGTTAAAGCACCGGCCGTAGAAATTCCCCAATCCGAAGAGGTAATTGCCGCCGTACCGGTTGCATTGATGGCTACAGCATCACCTACCGTCATGGTCAAATCACCATTAGCCGCGCCACCAGTTTGCAATAATATTCCACCATCAGTTGTATTAACTGTAATAGCGTTTCCAGCCACAGTGCCAGTCGCATCAATATCAATGGCCGCGGCGGAAGTCGAAGCTGAATCAATATCAATTCCACCGGCAGTCGCATGAATTCCTATAGCGTCAGCACCCGTACCGGCAGAATTCAAAATCACACTGGAATCATTGGCACCGGTAACTGAAATGGTAAGATCATCGGCCGCGCCATCAGAAGCCAATGTAATTCCTAAAGCTGCACCAGCTGTACCGGTAATATCAGCTACACCAGTAAAGGCACCAGCAGTCGAAACATCCCACGAAGAAGTATCAATGGCCACCGTATCAGCACCGCCACCGCCCAAGGCAACAGTTCCGGTTAAGGTCGATCCACCCGTA
>Ga0172380_10007058_pt1 | contig 12792 bp, 4 predicted proteins | sample Leawe162metaG_FD_119747 | JGI IMG/M metagenome (GOLD analysis project Ga0172380, IMG submission 119747) | Leachate microbial communities from a municipal landfill in Southern Ontario, Canada - Leachate well 162 metaG | ecosystem: Engineered > Solid waste > Landfill > Unclassified | place...
CCCATGCCGGTCATTAACTCCGGCAGACGATGCGGCTGATCCTCCAACAGAGAAATCAACCGACTCGCGGCTCTCACCAGGCCGTCGCGGGTTTGTTCCACCAATTCAAGCACCGGCGGGTTCCTTCAACATATGCTCAAGGGTTTCCAAAATCGTCACCGCAGGCGTTCCGGGGGTGAACACCGCGTCCACGCCGATCTCTTTCAGATGCGTCACATCCGTCGCCGGGATCGTCCCCCCGCCGAACACGTGAATGTCTTCCGCCCCCTGCTCTTTCAGTAGATCAATGACCTTCTTGAACAGAATGTTGTGCGCCCCGGACAGAATGCTCATGCCGATCGCCGCGACGTCTTCCTGAATCGCCGACGCCACAATCTGCTCCGGCGAACGCCGAATCCCCGTGTAAATCACCTCGTAACCAGCATCCCGCAACAAATGCGCGACATACTTCGCGCCTCGGTCGTGCCCGTCCAGACCCGGCTTGGCGATCAGAATCCGTGCCTTACTCATCTGGCTTAACCCTTTCTGACGTACCGGCATTCAGTTAGCCGGATAAACTTATCCTCAAATACAAGATTTTACGCATTTACGCACCGATGTCAACGGCAAACCGGACATCCGCGCATTATTTCTCAGCATCACTCGCCGCGTACGTTTCACCCCGCGCTTCCCCATCCCTCACCAACCACGCCGGGCGAAACCATGCAGCGGGATAATTCAACCAATACCATCCAGTTTATCGACGCCGCTTACACGACGCAAGATGACCATGCGCCTTGTCATTTCTATTGCGACACAACAGATGACCATGCGCCAACTGCACGCCCCCCAAGCCGGGGCAGAGCGAGTCTTTATTCCGGGGGCGAGCGCCGCCCAGGGTTCTTCGGCGAAGAACATTGACGCCCGTTGCCCTAAAACCACCCGTGTCTTGCGTTCACCGATCCTCACCACCCGTTGTAGGAATAAGGATCGTCCGTCTTGCCCACCTCGAACAAATAAGGCGCTCGCGCCAGTTCCATCGCCTTCGCCTTCGCCGGCGACACGAACGCCAGCTTCACCGGCCCCGGATTGATCCCCCCGCTCCCACGCATGTCACGCACAAGCACCGTCAACTCATTGCGCCCAGGACGCAATTGCTCCCGCGGAACCGCATACTGGCGCAACGTCATGTAGTAATCGTTCTGATTCGTGTCCCGACCCGTGTGCCCCACCTTCTTCCCGTTCACGAACGTGTCATCCTCATCGTCAATCGCCCCAATCACCAGATGCGGCACCGCATCCTCCGGCAACTTCCTCGGAATCGTGAACGTCGTCCGATACCAGAAATATCCGTCATATGCCGCCCACTCCCCACGCTGATCGTCAAAAAAGCCCGGCACCTGCACATCCTTCCATCTCGCGTCCCCCGCCGCCGGACAAGCATCGTCCGGCCCCTTCGCCGTGCATCCCTGCCACGTGCCCGCCAAATCTATGTCAATCACCAGCTTCTCCTGACCCACCGGGGCCGCAAGACACAGCGGAGACGTCGCCCTTGCGCCAAGGTTTGTCAGAAGTGTCCGAATCGTGCGAAAACTGAACTGCCGGCTTTCCTTCAAATAAAACCGACCCGCCACATCAAACAGCGACGGATCAATCTGACAAAATACATACCTTCCCCGTCCATATGGCACACTCGCCACCAAGCCGCCCGCCATCACGAACGCGCCCTCCGGCGCCCCGACGATCCGCGTCACGCCGACCTTGCCCTTCCAATAAAAATCGCCGTTGCCCAGCCCCGCGAGCAGCGGCTCCACCGGCTTGTCAATCGTCGCGCAATCCATCTCTTCCGCCTTCACTCCCAGCGAAAACGGCAACCATTCCGCCCCCAAAGCATCCCCCCCGCGCGCCATGCTGAACACCGTCCCCCCGTCCCTCACAAATGCCTCCAACCCCGCTTTCATGCCCGCCAAATCCGCCGCCGGCATCTCGCCGAGAACCAACAACTGACCCGCCCCCGCCTTCCCCGGCTCCGTCACAACCTCGCTTTCGATTCGCAAGTCACTCAGCAATTTCCCACCCACCGGCCCGCCGATGTATGCAACCCGCCTCGTCGCCGACGCCCGGCCAGTCGCCGCGTATTGCACCAAATTGCATAGAAGTCGATCCGCCGCCGGGTCCGCCTCCGTGCGACCGATGCAATCCATCTGGTTGAACACGATCCGCCCCGGCCCGTTGTCCAACTCCCACACCGCCGCGTAATTCAGACCGAATTCACAATCAATCAGCGTGCGATAAGCGCTCACGTCCGGCTTGAGAACCACCACCGTCGCCACGTTGTGCGTATCACCCCACTTGATCGGTCTCGCATGATCCGCCCCGTCATTCCAACGATAAAACCACCGCGCCCCGTTGTGTTCCACATTCATCAAATCCTGCCGCCGCGCGACCGCGTACCCATCGCTCAGCGTCGATCGGCCCCGCCAGTAACGCAGCGCCCGATCGCCCAGCCCCTCGGTCACCGCGCTGTTGCCCACCCGCCCGTACGCGCATCGCGTCGATGCGTATTCCGTGCGGAAGTTGAACCGATCCCGCAACGTGTCCTCATCCTGCTCCATGATGAGTACCGTCTTCCCCACCGACGTGAGCCGCCCCAGATCAACCCCACGCGCCGAATCCAGCGTTTCATAATCAAACGCCCGCCGCCCGAAAATAACCATGTCATAACCCGTCAAATCCGCATTGAAAGCCACCCGGTCAAACTTCACCCCAAGCCGCCGCAGCGCGTCCGCCGTCTCAACTTCCGGGTCGATCACAGCGATCTTTCCCTCCGCACGGCACTGACGCGGCACCAACACATCCATCTCAACCTGATCCTCCGCCAGTGTCTTGCCCCCTTGCAACAGCGTCATGTTCAACATGCCCGATTGATCGCCGCCGACCAGCGGGAAAGTGAACCGAACCGGCACGACCGATTGCCCCCCCGCCGCCACCGTGACCTCATCCGTTCGACCGCTCACTTTGCTCCCGCCCAGTGACAATACCCACCGGCACTCAACCGTTTGCGCCTCCGCGGTGTTGTTCAACACGATGATCTGACGCGCCATGGTTTCACCGGGCGCGAACAGGTGATCCTTCGCCGTGCGGCTGTCGGGCGTGCCCGCGATGAAGGCGGTGATCGGCGCGTAGTATTTGCCCTGGGTTTCGCCGTTCAAAAGCCCCGATGTGTTCCACGAGCAAAGCATCCCGATGCCGTCCGCGCGCCAGTTCAGCCATTGCTCCTTCATCCGTTCCCCCCAGACCTCGTTGCGGACACCAGCCAGCGTGTCGTTATAAATCACAAACGGCGGAAACGCCGGCGGCCAATAAGTGCGGTTATTGGAAGGATCGCGTTTGTGTATATTTTCAAAGGATTTCTCAAAAGCGACAAGAACGCTCCGCTCCAGCACGTCACGATGGAACGCGCGATCGCCCAGCGTGATCGCGCACCACTCCGCGTCATATGGCACCAGACCCAGCGTGCCCGACCCCATCTCCCGGCAGGCGTTGGTCCAGTTCAGGTTCATCGGCGCGTCCTGCTCCGTGATGAAATACGGTTTGTCCCCGTATTTCAACCATATCTGATCCGTTTCGATCATCTCCTGTATCTGCATAAAACCCGCATAATGCGTGATGTGAATGCAATCACCGAAATTGCCGCTGTCCTGCGAAACGACCCGCCGCGACGGATCCGCCGCGTGCAACAGATCCAGTACCCGTGTTTCCACCTTCACCAACTCCGCCAGCGGCGGCTTGTTCGTGTAATCCTTGATCCACCGACCGTCCATCAGCAACGGGTTGAACATGCCGCCCATTTCCATCTGCCCGCCCACCGGCGCATTATAGAAAAACACCGATGGGTGATTGCGGTATCTGCGAACCACATACTGCGCCACACGTTCAAGTTCCCGCCAGTATTCCGGCGCGCCCTGTTTGCCATGCTGAATGAGTAATTTCCGATGGTCGATCATCCAGATCGGAACATCCGCCCCCACTCCCGTTTCGTCACAGAATCGGTAGTGATCCATGACCGGGCTGCTCGTGCCCCACCCCGCCGCCCAGTAATACCCCAGATGATTGCCGCTGAGAAAATTCAGATTCAGCTTCCGAAGATAGGCCGCGAAACCGTCATTGGAAAAATTGTACATCGGCGGCGGCATGAACAACGTGATCGGGCGATCGTTGAACACCACATTGCGGCCCTCAAAGCCGATCTGACGAACACCGAACCGCTGCGGCGGCATCGAATCCGCCACCGTGCCGTCCGACGCGATCAGCCGCGCCTGAAGATCGTAAAGATACGGATCGCCGATCTCCCATCGCCGCAGATCCGCCGCCGAGACCATCACCGATAAAGTGCCTGTATTCCCCGTCGAATCAATCGCGAAACCCGACGCCTCAAAACCGCGAACCACCTTCCCCGCCGCACACACCGCGCCCGCGATGCGATACGTCCCGCCCGCGGTCAGACCCTCCGCCCGAAACGTGATCCTCAACGCATTGTCCTTGATCGACGTTTCAACAAACGCCTCGGTCAGCCGCGCCCCCTTCGGTTCGCTTCGCAGTTCCACCTCGCCCCGCAACCCGCGCACTTTGATCTCACTGACCCATGACGGCAGCTTGGCTTTCTCCCCCAGCAAGTCGTGCAGCACCTTGATGAAACTCGCATCCGGTAGTCCCGTGCAGAAAATAACCAGTCGCATTTCCGCGCCGGGATGCGCGTACGATGTGATATCGACTTCGCCGCCGGGCCAGACCACCTGGCCGACCGGCTTGTCCCCGATGTAAACCGTCACCTTGGATTGCGGGTCGTCGATGCTCAGCACTATTCGCCGGTTTGTCCAATCCGCCGGAATCTTCACAGTTCGACTATACCAGCCCGCCGTCGATTTACGCTCCCGCCCCTGCGCGTAATACCACGCATCAGTCACCGGCTGCGATTTCGACCAATCCGTCGGTACCACGCTATCCCCCGGCTCACCGGGCAACCATTGCCAGGGACCGGTGAAAAGAATGCCGCCCCGCCCGCTGACCTTGAATGGTTCGGCGATAAACTGCACATCCACCCATCGGCTCGTGGATGCGGACGGTTGTCCGTTCTCGCCGTCAACGCTTGTAACCAACCGATAAATGCCCGAACGCGGCGGCGACGATAATTTCACCGACTGCGATTGCGCGGGTGACGCTTCACATTGAAATGACACGCCTTGCAGAACATCGCCCCGCATGTCCTGCAATTCCAGTTTGCCCTTGCGGCCCGCCGCCCGATCGCCGAGTTTCAGTTCCACATTCAGCGCATCGCCGGAAGACAACCTGACTTCGCCGGATTCATCCGCGACTCGTATCTGTTGAACCGGGTTGGGTTCAAAGCTGGCCGGATCGTCGTCATAGACCACTTCATCTATAAGAATTTTCCCGACACCCCAGCCCGAGTTCACGGTCAATGAATCAATGCTGATGAAGTTGCGCCAGGTGCGCATCGCTTCACGACCGTCGATGTAAAGGATGAACGGGCGCGGCCCCTCGCCGCCGGGGTTGACCACATCCAGCCGGGTCCACCCGCCGTGGCGCGGAATATCCGTTCGCACACCGTGTTCCGCGATTTCGTCGATGGATACCCACCAGTACGGGTCTTCCCGTCCGGTATCGAAGATAATCGACTGATATTGTTTTTTCGGAGAATCCTGCGTTTTACATTGAACGCGAATAGCGGGGCGGAAGCCCATGCCCACGCGCGGCCCGTCGAACAGCGGATCACGGAACCACAACGTCAGCCGGCCTTGCGGCAGATCGCGCGGCAGGCGGAAAATCGAATAGTTGCCGTCCAGCATACAGTCGATCAGCAACGCGCCGTCGCCGACGGCGGCATTCCCCCGGACCTGGCTCAGCGTCCGATTGTCACGGTCGGCCTGAAGTTTCGCCAAGTCCTCCGGCTGCTCAAAATGCAGCTCGTAAACGGGTTCGGCCTGCGCCTGAATCACACACCATGCGAAGGCAATCGCACATACCGGTATCCACCATCGTGTCATGATCGACTCTCTTTCAGCCATTCGGGTTCATCGGGGCGATTCATTTTGATTCGGCGACAACCATGATGTGCGTATCCATCCGCGGAACGATGACATGGGTGTAACCGTCACGATAACGCTGTGTCAGGGTCTTATGATCCGGCGCGGTGTATATTTTCCCGAAGCGGCCGCGCAGCCGAACTTTAATATCGAAAACCGGCGCGAGGTCTTCTCGCATTCTCCCGAAGCTGGTAATGTAGTTTTCCCACGTCTGCCGGGTCATCGGCGGATAGCCCTGCGGCGTGGGCGAGTTCAACAAATGCACGACCAGTCGATTCGGATCGCTCTGCTGATAGACGGTGGGATGCACCTGGAGCAGACTATCCACCTGCACGGGCGGCGATTGCTCGCCGGCGGCCCATCGCACGGCGTTGGTCATCAGCCGGCGGACGAAGGTCCAGGTCCAGTGGCCGGCGTATTGGAAGCCGAGGTTGGCGGCGATATACACCACGCGCCCCTTGCCGAAAGTTCGCGTCGTCATCATCGGCCACTGACGACCGGGCTGTTGATACATTTCCGACAAGACCGATTTGACGCCCTTATCAGCTTCCACGCGGAACATCGCGCCGGGATAGGGCAAATCGTATCCTTCGGGCCTGCCCCGGCGAAAAGCGGGCACGACTTCCTCGGCCCGCGTGTCACGAATGATCGGATCGTCGATGATCGGATGCCTGGCGAATTTGAGGAACTTGAACTTCATCGAGTTCGGCAGTTCTTTGCCGCCCAGCGTGGTGACCCACGACGGCAGTTCGGTCACATCGGGCATCGCGCCGCGATAATGCACGCCGAACAGATCGGCCAGGCCGAAGTCGCCGCGTTCGCTGCCGTCTTCGTTGCACAGACTGGTTCTGTAGCCGGCGACCAACCCGCCGCCCTTCCTGACGAAAGCGCGGAGTTTATCGGCCAGGGCATCGGGGATGATGCCGATGTCCGGCAGCACGACGACGGCGTAGGGTGTCAGATCGTCGTTATCGAGATTGTGATCCGAGAGGCAGGTCTGCGGGATTTTTTCCTCGAGCAAAGCCATGACATTGCCGTACAGCGTGTAATCGGGGCCGTCCTTGTAACGATCTTTTTCGCAAAGTATTTTGGAACGTTCGGAATGACCAACAGCGACATACGACACAGGTTGGGCGTCGGTGAACCACGGGGCACGGGCCTGCAATTCCTCACCGACGATTTTCAACGATTGCGGGCAAGTCATGAGGGTGAAATTCGGTATGGCACCATTGGAGATGGAGATCATGGCGCGATCGCGCAGCTCGGCGGTGGTCAGCGAGATGGGATAGCTCGGCGCATATTGCGAAGCGGGAATGTAGAATTCAGCGGTTTTTCCAGAGTCATTACGCATCAATTGAAGGAACGGTGCCGGCCACTTCCAGTAGGCCTCGATCCAGACCTGGCTGGCGCCGTGAGCGCCGGACTCCCATGCGATATGGATCGGCAGGCCGGGCTTGACGGATCGGCCGGCTTGCACATAAACATCAAACGCTTGTTGCGTGGCCTGGTGCTTGTAGGTGACCCACAGTTTCCATGCTTCGGGGTCTTGGGAAGCGGAACGCGGCGCATCGTGGCCGGTGGCGGCTTTGAAGCCATCGCGGCAATAAGAACAGTAGCAGTCGGTTCGGACGTGTAGGCCGTCGAACCAGAAGCCGCCGATATCGTAGCGGCGGGTCAGATCGGACAGGTAGTCGCCCATGAATTCTCGGAACGGTGAGTTTTCGCAGACGCGTGGCATGGTGTCGGTGAGGTCTTTGCCATCGGCGTCTTTGTTGCGCCAGTCGGGGTGTTCGGTCCAGGCGCGGAGATCGCAATCGACGGGGATGTAGGGCACGTATTGGATGCCGCGTTTGTCGCCGGCTTCGATCATTTCAGCCACTAAATCACGGGATTTGAGGGCGGGATGTTTCCAGCAGACCGGCGAATCGTGCAGGGCGTACCATTGATGACGGGCATCGAAGATGGCGGTGGCGGCACCGGCCTCGGCGGCGCGGGCCATGAGGTCTTCGCCGAAGATGCGCGCCAGTTCCAGACAACCCTGCGGGGTGTTCGGAATGGTCAGGTTATTGAAGACCCGACCATAGGGCCGAGTTGACCAGGCGAAGCGGTCGAGCGAGGGAGAATGGATTTTTTGAACGGTTTTTCGTTGGCGTTGTTTCATGGTGTTCCTGATATTGCTGTTTCGCAATGTGATGAGTGATCTCGTAATTCGACGAATTAATGATGGATTTCCGTTCCGTACACAGGCGTCAGAACATGACGCCGACCGGGCGGTGCGCCTGTTCACGGAAGTGGATTTATTTTATCACAGTTTTCAGTCGTCCAACAGGATGCCGGGCCACTGTTCGGGGTTTGCGAACGGTTCGGAGCCGGGTGTTTCGGTGTTGACCAACCCGCCTTTGCGTCCGTCGCCGTCGTTGTCATTGACCATCAAACCGAAGCGGGAGAAGCTGTTTTTTTCGAGCCGGAGCGGGGCGATCAGGCGGCGAGGGAAGACCAGCTCATAAACATAACCGTCGGAGGTCATTGTGACTTCGGCCTTGACGTCCGGTTCGACCCTGTTGGGTTTGGGCGCGTCGAGTCCGCCGGCGATTTGCTGTTCCGGGGCGGCCTGTCGATAAACCCTGGCCTGGCCGGTGTCGGCATCGCGTGAGACGGTGTAGCTGTAATCGTTGGTATCGAAAGTGCCTTTGATCTTGCGGACGGCGTTATCGCCCAACGTATCGAAGTATATCTGGATACCGTCGAAGGCCCAGTCACCTCCGTGGTTGTCACCTTTGGGGAAGAAGGGCTTGTCATCCACGACTTTCACGCAGAGATAGAGGTTGTCCGCGTCCCAGGCCATTTTGCATTCGGCATCCAGATCGCCTGAGTAACCGGCCTTGAAACTGAGCGGAGCGGATACGGTGCCGGGAACTGTTTTGTATGCCTGGCGATTGGTCAACTTGATGACCGGAATGTCATTCCATTGGTCAAGTTCGCCGATGACGGACAGGGGCGATTTACGATGGGTGACGGCGAACGCCCGCAGGGCGAAATCCTTCTTCAGCGTATCGGCCTTGAATTCGCTGACTTCGACCGGGACGGATACCTTGGCGATCCGGTCAGTGGGCAACGGATCGGCGAGGGAAATGTCCATCCGCGTTGATGCGTTTTCAGCCAGTTCCAGTTTTTGCGTTTTGCCCCCGATGGTAACAGTGCCCACGAAGGGGCGGCTCAATCGGTTGGCGAGGGTGATTCCGGCTTTGTCGCGTGATTCGAGTTGCATGTCCAGCGCGAGCGCGAAGTCGCCGCTGCCTGTCAGAACGGCTCCGCTGATCGCCTGGCAAAGGCGATCAAGGTCGCCCGGCTTTCCGCGGATGAACAGGGGGAACGGCGTGACGGGCACATCATATGTTCCGTCTTTACTTTTAGCGGCGGTCAGTTGGTTTTCCATGAGGTCGATGAACCGCGGTTCCATGCCGGTGAACTTGATCTTTGCGATGGGGCTTGGTTCGAGGCCGCGGTCCACATTCGGAATACTGGACCACAAGGCGGCGACGGGTGTGCCTGTTCCGTCGTCGAAAACATAAGCGCGGCAATTCACCGCGAATCGGATGTCTTTTTTGAAGACGGAGTTTCCAAGCAGGCGTGCAAGGGTGTTGGGTATTTTTTGCAGGGCGAGCGGCGCCATGTGATAGTCGATATCCATTTTGCCGCACCAGCCGTTGAACTGTTTGACGCGGTCGCCGTATTTGATTCCGACCAGCCAGCTTCTGGCGAAATAGGCGGCACTGATGCGTTCGCCCCAGCCCAGATGATAGGTGGGCGTACCGGCGCGCCAATGGTCCATCGAGCAACCTTTGTAGGGGGTCAGCCCCCATTGCGGGATGTTGGCGGGCGAGTGGTAGATGCCCTCGTTCCAGTAGATCGGCGTCCGGGTATAGCCGTGTTTTTTCAGCACTTCCAGAAGCAATTGCGTATCGGCGTCCAAATCGGGGTCTTCGGGAGTTTGGCGATAAGGGTGAACGGCGATGCCGTCGAACTTGACATCGGGGGCCAGTTTCGCGGCTTCCGCCAGCCACTCGTCGATGTTGCGGATGCCGCCGTTGGGGAACATGTTGGCGGGGCCGCCGTCGAGGAACGCTCTTTTCGACGGGTCGGCGCGTTTGACTCCCCGGTAGGTGGCGATCAGCAATTGAGTGAAACCAGCATTGTCGCGGTCGGCCAGCACCTTGAATACCGATGCGCTGTTTTCGGCATTGAGGAACCATGCGTCGATCCAGGGATAGGCCAGGGTCATTTCATATGAGACCCTTTCCACGTCGTCACGGAGTTTGTCGCTATAGGATTCGGTTTTACACCTTGCGAAAACATCAGCGCGATCTTTCTTGAGTTGGCCTTCTCCTGTCGGCCCATAGCCGATGGTGCCGCAGGCGGTGTCCACGATGCCGTAGCGTTTGTTCAAGGCCACGATGTCCTGTCGCGAGTTGTAACTGGTGGAACCGATTCCCAGATAACGACGGCGCGCGGCCAATGCTTCGGAGCGGCAAAAAGAACCCATATCCGCACTGAAAAGCATGCGGTGTTTGAAGTCCCGCGGCGCGGGGTCCATCACCGCCAGACGATGGAAGTCGCTCTTTTGGACGCCGCTCGCCAGTGTGAAATCGGTTCGCAGCACGAAAACACCCATGCCGATTTCGCCGTCCAGCGGCAGTTCCAGCACGGCGTCACCCCTCGCGTCAGTTTTGAATTCAATGACACCCTGCCAGAGGGTATGGTAGAAAATATCCTCCACGGAACAGGACACGGAACCCTGCGTGTCCGCCGCGGCGGTGATGCGCAGACGCGCATGAAGGGGCTGTGACGATGGGAGGAAATTGTCGGGATCGGCGGTCAGGAGGATCGAGTCCACCGCCGGTTCGGCATAATCGGTGGCGGCTTCGCCTTCTTCCAGTTGGAGGCCGTCAATCCAGGTGTGCGCCACGTCCTGATCTGACTGGTTGCGGGCGCGGAACACGAGGATGGCGGCGGCATTGGGGGCGGTGAAAGAGCCGGTGTATCTTTTCCATTCCCCGTCGGGGCCGAACCCTCGCATGGAGGGAAACTTCATCCATTCACCTGTGACGCAGGCCACGTCGATCCATTGTTTGGGCGCGTCGGTCCTGGCGTAAAAGCTGAATGTGTACTTGTGCCCCGGAACGGTTGGAACCGTGAATGTCGAAAGCGAACTGGGCTGGGGGTAGTCTTTCCATGCGGTGATGCGAAGACTGCGATGTCCGAATTTCGACGTGGTGTCGTCGGTGTCGTAAACCTGGCGATCCGCGCCGGGCCACGTTCCCCAGATGAGTACGCCGTTGTCGTAATAATGAAGACCGGCCTCGAATGAGGAGTTCTGGAGCAGATTCCGGCTGGAAGAAAAGTCCGGGATGTGCATCCGGTTTTCCTTCCAGAAATTGATCCCGGCAAAGCTGTCGGAAGTCGTCAGCGCGTCCGGTGAGGTGTTGCGGATGTCGAGTTTGAGCCGGGTGGAACCATCGGCGGCCGGCCAGATTCGGATCACGGCGTTGTACTTGTGCGGGATTCCCTTGTCCCCGGCTTTCCTGTGTTCCTTGATATATATTTGGTGGCTTTGCGGGATGTCGAAAGAAATGGTTTTTTCGGGGTGATCTGGAAACAGGACTATTTTCCCGGTGAAAGTTCCTTCAAAAAGCGTTTTGTCACCGGGCGACGCATCGTCGGCGGAGAAGGAAACGGCCTTGTCACCAAGCATCATCTTCATTCCCGCGATTCTGTCGTAGGCGGAGAAGGTGATGAACAGGCCGCTGTCGGTGAGTTTGCCGCCGGCGGGCATGTCGCAGGAATAATCCAATTCGATCAGGCCGTCGTCGAGGAGTCGCGCCTTGCTGGTGTAAGTGGAATCATTCTCGGCCAGTGCCTGAAACTTGCGCGTTGCGGTGATCGACTTCGCGGCCTGATCGAGTCGCAAATCGGGGGTCGAGTTGTTGAAGGGATGACCCCAACCGGCCGGGGTGCTGCCCCAATAGGAAAAAGAAGCGAGGGGCAGGCCCTGCGTGGTGAGTCGCAGTATGGCTCCCTCATTGCCGGCGGGGGCGAAGAGCATGTTGTCGCCGCAGACGAATGCGTATTGCCTGCCTGTCTCGCCCGCCCAAGGGGTGCCTTTTCCAAGGTTGGTTTCGCGCAATTCCGGCACGGCACGCACCACCTCCCGCACGGCGAACGGCGCGGGCGGATTCACGAGCGCCGGCTCCTGCCGGGCGACCACAGCGCAACCCACGATGATGAACGTCGGAAAAAGAACGGCATGCGAGAGTTTCATATCGGGTGTCTCTTGTCAGTTGTTTTCGGGATAGTTGCCGATTTTTGAATGGAACGTCACCGTGACGGGCTTGCCCGCTTCGATATGGATGTCCTGCGAAAAGCCGGCACCACTGGCCATCACCCTGTTCTTCCCGTCCAGCCCCTTGCCCGGTTCAAGTTTGCCTCGTGAATCCCAGTGCAACGGACGGCCCACGGGATCGAGTTGGGAGAAGTCGCCGTTCAGCAATTCAGCGCCCTGAACCGAGATGCCGCTGTAGGCGGACCACAGTTCCCGGGGCGGTGTGGAGTCACCGACGAATGCGATGGATACCTTGCCCGAAACCGTCGGAAGGAATGCGAACGTCACACTCCGCCATTTTCGGGTGATCGGCCCCATGACCAGCAGGTA
>Ga0172380_10007059_pt1 | contig 12790 bp, 6 predicted proteins | sample Leawe162metaG_FD_119747 | JGI IMG/M metagenome (GOLD analysis project Ga0172380, IMG submission 119747) | Leachate microbial communities from a municipal landfill in Southern Ontario, Canada - Leachate well 162 metaG | ecosystem: Engineered > Solid waste > Landfill > Unclassified | place...
AATCAAGCAGGCAGGTAAAGATGCAGTGCAGGAAAATTGCATTCGATGCCATAACAATTTAATTCATCCGATCTCACTTAGAGCCATTAATAATAGAGGTGTCGAAAATCAACACGAAGGTTACTGCTGGGATTGCCACCGAGAAACTCCGCATGGAAGAGTAAACAGTTTATCCTCTACTCCTTATGCACAAGTTCCGTCCCAAAGAAAGATCGCTCCTAAATGGCTTATGGAATATACCGAATCGAAGAATGCAATCGAATTTAAAAATAAAAAGGGAAATTAAAAATGAAACCGATTACCGTATTAATTAAAGAAAAACCATGGGTTGGCTGGGCATTATTTTTAACTACAGTTGTTATAGTATTTTTGATTGGACTTTTTGCCTCATCGATAGTTGAAAGAAGGAGTGAGACATTTACACTTCAAAACGTAAAGCCGATTGCGGATTGGGAACCGAGGAATGAAGTATGGGGCGAAAATTATCCTCGTGAATATGAAACCTATTTGAAGACGCTCGATACCACTTTCGCAAGTAAACATGGCGGTTCTAAGAAGATTGATTACTTAGAAAGATATCCTGAATTGGTTGTAATGTGGGCTGGTTATGCATTCTCGAAAGAATATAATCAGGGAAGAGGACATGCCTATGCTGTAAATGATATCAGAAAGATTTTACGCACAGGTGGTGAAAAAGAATCTCCAATGCCTGCAACTTGTTGGACGTGTAAAAGTCCTGACGTTCCTCGTATGATGAATAAAATCGGTGTAGCAGAGTTCTATAAAGGTAAATGGATAAATATGGGTTCAGAAATTGCAAATCCAATCGGATGCCAAGACTGCCATGATCCTAAGACTATGAATTTAAGAATATCGAGACCGGGACTAATTGAAGCATACCAAAGACAGGGAAAGGATATGAGCCAATTTACTCATAACGAAATGCGTTCATTAGTCTGCGCTCAATGCCATGTAGAATATTATTTTAAAGGGAAAGAGGAAAAATATTTAACATTCCCTTGGGATAAAGGTTTTAGTGCTGATGATATGGAAAAATATTATGATGAAATAGAATTTAGTGATTGGACACATGCACTCAGCCGCACTCCGATGCTAAAGGCACAGCATCCGGATTATGAATTATTTATGACAGGTGTTCATGCTAAGCGCGGTGTATCTTGTGTGGATTGCCACATGCCTTATAAGACCGAAGGGGGAGTGAAGTTTACAGATCATCATATCCAAAGTCCATTAGCGAATATTGAAAGTTCATGTATGGTTTGTCATAGGGAGAAAACAGAGGATTTAATTAGAGATGTTTACGAACGACAGGATAAGATTGAAGAGTTAAGACGCATTGCAGAAAAGACTTTAGCATCAGTACATATTGAAGCAAAAGCGGCTTGGGATGCAGGTGCAACAGAAGCAGAAATGAAACCGGTTCTTACATTGATCCGTCATGCACAGTGGAGATGGGATTGGGTAGCAGCAGCAAATGCAGTTGGTTTTCATTCACCTGTCGAAGCAATGAGAGTACTCGGAACATCGATTGCCAAAGCAGAAGAAGCAAGAAGAGAAGTGGCGATTGTATTGGTCCGTAAAGGCGTTAATTATCCGATTGCATTGCCTGATATTTCTACAAAAGAAAAGGCACAAAAATTCATCGGTCTCGATATGGCGAAACTCAAGAAAGATAAAGAAGATTTGATAAAGAATGTTATACCTAAATGGGATGCCGCCGCTAAGGAGAGACAAGGGGAATTAAAAAGGTATTGATTTATTTAAAATAATAAATTATAATTTGCAAAGTTAAAATAGATAGATGTAGTCTTTGTGAATGTGTTTATATTTTATTGTTAATACTTTCTACACAAATATAGAGGTAATAATGAAACGCTTAGCAGTTATTTTAGTTTTGTTGGGAGCGGTTGTTGTAAATGCACAGGATAAGGTGAAATTTGATGCTCAGATAAGACCACGGTTTGAAATTAATGATAAGGATTTTAATTCAGATATTGATGCAAAAACTTATACACAAATGAGAACAAGATTAGGAGTTTTTTTTGCACCTTCTGAAAATATTAGAGCATATATACAATTTCAGGATGCGCGGTCATTTGGCGATGGTACTTCAACGACAGACGATCTACAAAGTGCGGATCTTCATCAGGGCTATTTAAAGATAACTAATTTTTTCAATACAAAATTTGCACTTCAAGTAGGTAGAATGTCTATCGGCTTTGGAAATCAAAGATTTATTGGAATTAGTGATTGGGGTCTCGCAGGAAGAAGCTTAGATGGATTAGTAGTTAATCATACTTCCGAAAATCTTGCTTTAGATCTCTTCGCTTATAAATTAAATGAAAAATATGATAGAGGAGATACGAATGATCTTAATCTTTATGGGGCATTTGCAACAATTACTTCGATAGAAAATCTGGCAATCAAATCATTTCTATTTTGGGAAAAAGGAGTTCCAACAGATAACTTAAATAGATGGACAGTTGGATTCGATATCGTTGGAAATATTGGCAACTTGACTTATGAACCTGAATTTGCTTATCAGTTTGGAAAAATGAATTACCAATATCCTACTAACTCTTTAAATCGTGTTAGGCAGTATGATATTGCAGCTTTTTTTACCGCTCTTAATCTTACTTATCAGTTTGAAGGTAATCTTCGTCCAAAATTAAATGCAGGCATAGAATATTTTACAGGTGATGATCCTACTACCGCAGATAAAAGAGAGGGATTTAATAATCTTTATGGTAGTAATCATGCTTATTATGGTATTAGTGATATAATTGGGCAGATGCCTGAAACTACGTTTAATGTAGGTTTAAGAGATATTCATATTAGGTTTTCATTTGCTCCGGTAAAAGATTTCACATTCAATGTCGGATTGTTTTCCTTTATGGCAAATGAAGATATTAATTTATCGAATAGTGTATCAAAAGATATTGGTATGGAAGCAGATTTTTTTCTTGATTATAAATATGATAATAATATTTCATTCCTTGCCGGCACAGCTTTGTTTTCTCCGGGGGATGCATTCAAAGAAATATATGGAAAAGATTCTGCCACTTGGTTTTACACTGGGTTAGTGTTATCACTATAATTTTCTTTAGCATTTTTAGAGAAATGAAATAGTACCTGTTGGTTATAATCAAGTAGTTATTGTTAAACTTGGTAATTGAGAAGAAATAGTTTCTCAAACAAAAATCGTTTGAAATCTATTAATATCGTTCAGCCAGTTAGCATAATAGAGATAAATGAAAAAATTTTCGATAAACAGGTTTCGTTTTTTTCATTTATCTCTATACTTTTAAACAAAAAAAAGTTACTTTTCTATATCAATAACAAAATTTCTACGATCGGAGGGCGCAATGATCATAAGAAAAGTTACACTTCTTATTACTATTCTTCTTTTCACATCTTTTTCTCTTCTAAATGCACAAACAGTTAGTCAAACAATTACCGTATCAAGCGGCACAGCTTCTAAAGTTTTATCATTTGGAATGGACCCAACAGCAACAGATGGGATTGATATATTATTAGGAGAAAGTTCACTTCCACCATTACCACCGGGTGGCATTTTTGATGCTCGCTTTAAGTTGTCTTCGACCGAATCTTCTTGGAAAGATTATAAACAGGGGACGGCTACTCAATTTACGCAAAAGGAATATCAAATAGTATATGCACCTGATGCGGGACTTGGGATAAAAATTGAGTGGGATTTGCCCGTTGGATATAATGGTACTCTAAAAGACAAATTCGGTGGTATTGTAGTTAATAGTATTGTAAAAGGGAAAGGTGAAGTCAATTTAACTTCAGAACAAGTTGAAACAGTATTTAATTTAACACTTACAATCAATTATTTATTAGGTACTCTTACAGCACCTACTTTAATTGCTCCGGTTAATAACGCAATAGATATACCTTTAACTCAATCATTTTCATGGAATACAGTGGCAAATGCCGCTGATTATCTTCTCGTACTTGCTAAGGATAATATATTTACTGACTCAATCGGAGTTTATTATACAGCCAATTTATCTTATGAGGTGATTGGATTAGATCACAATGTGGATATCTATTGGAAAGTAATAGCCCGAAATAAAGATGCGGCTCATCCGCTATCAGCGGATTCAGAAATCAGGAAATTTACTACCGTAGATGTTCCCCCTTTAACTCCTGTACTTCAAATACCGGTAGATAACGCTAGAGACCTTACACGTAAAGTTAAGTTTACATGGGATTCTTCAACAAGTGCAACGTTTTATAAACTCCAGATTGCATCAGACGAAAATTTCAATAATATTTTTTGGGAGGATTCAACAATTACTGATGATTTAGCTGCTGGTGTTAATAAAATTGTTAGCGGTTTTTCTTATACTACTGATTACTGGTATCGAGTAAGAGCACGCAATGGTGCTGGTAATAGTCCTTACACCTTAGGCAGAAAATTCTCGATTATACCAATTAAGTGGGGGTTTGATTTTGCAATCGCTAATAATGGAGATGCAAATAGAGACACCTTAACTATTGGAGCTGCTGATTCTGCAACAGTATTAATTGATCCAAAATTCGAAGAATTATCTCTTCCACCTCTTCCACCTACTGAGGTCTTTGATGTTAGGCTTAAATTAAGTGCCACAGAAAATTCTTCAATCGATTTTCGTCCTACAGCCGATAATATTACATATACAGTTTTGCTTCAATCAGGAAGTCCGGGATACCCGATAAATATTACGTGGGATAATACAAAATTACCTGAAGGGCAATTTTTATTAAAAGATCCTTTTGGTGGGAGTTTTTTTTCCATTAATATGAAAACTCAAAATTCATTTTCAATAACTGATGATGCAGTTGTTCGTTTTCTTGTGGAATACACTAAGAAAATTTCAGTAAATATTGATTTACAGAATTCGTGGAATATAATCTCAATGCCTGTGGATGCAGATGATATGAGTACTACAATTCTTTTCCCAACAGCAATATCGCCGGCTTGGAAATATGATAATGGTTACACACAACAATCGCCTCTCGAAACTGGTGCAGGTTATTGGTTAAGAATGCCTTCTGCACAAACGATTGCAGTTTCCGGTCAGCCTGCAGCTACTAATTCAGTTCAGGCAAAATTAGGATGGAATCTAATAGGCCCTTATGATAAAGAGGTTACGGTAGCGGGAATTACCACTACCCCGGCTGATATATTGAACTCAAAATTCTTTGGTTATGGCAGCGGTTACATTGAGCCGACAAAATTAATGCCAGGGAAAGGGTATTGGATTAGAGTGAAGCAAGCAGGGACTATTAATTTTAATACGGCACTTGGAAAGGTTGATGATGTGCAATTCGCTCAAGCCTCGGAATTGGAAAATTCAGGTAAAATAAACCTTAAAGATGCGGCAGGAAATGGTTCTACTTTATACATGTCAAATAGTAGTATTGATTTTAGTATGTACGATCTTCCACCTATCCCACCTGCTGGAATATTTGATGCCCGATTTACATCCGGTAGAATGGCAGAATCAGCTTCTTCCTCTCAAAGGATTTGTATATCATCAGCTAATTATCCGGTCTCTTTAACAGTAGAAGGAATTAGTATAAAGTTAATTGATGAAACAGGAACTGAGCGTTTATTAAAACCGGGGGCAACTTTCAAGATTTCTAATGCTTCATATAATCTCATTCAGATTCATTCAGCTTCATTACCTTTAGAATATAATTTGATGCAAAACTATCCTAATCCGTTTAATCCTTCTACATCAATTCGATTTACCATTCCAGAAAAGACTGTTGTAAAGCTAATAATTTTTAATATGCTTGGTGAAGAAGTTAGTACTCTAATTAATAAAGAATTGGAAGCAGGGTTACATGAATTCCAATGGAATGCGAACGGATTGCCAAGTGGAATTTATATCTACACACTATCTACTCAAAAATTCACTTCAAACAAAAAAATGATACTTCTCAAATAAAATGATAAAGCCGGATTTTTATCCGGCTTTTTTTATTTATAATAAATAGTTAAATTATATAAAATCATTTAAAAGGACTTAATAGGATTTCCTATAAGTCGAGGGCGGGAACAGGGATTTAACCACCCTGTTCCTATTTTTAGTTTTCACAAATAGCCATTCTTCAAAAAAAATTACGATTGTAATAAAAACCAAACATTTAAAGGTAAGATAAAATAAATGAAAGAAGAGCATATTCATTATACAGAAGAAGAATTAAGAAATAATGAGGAATACAAGAAAAGAGAAATAGAACAAAGAATTTTATTTCAACAGGAACTTGCTGAATCTGAAAAGAAGTATCGTGCTCTTTTTGAAAATTCAACAAGTGCAATTCTAATTACAAATTCTAATTCTGAATATGTTGAGGCTAATAACGCTGCATGCGAACTTCTTGGGTATTCTAATTCTGAATTAACGCAACTTAAAGTTAAAGATATTTTTAATTTAGCAGTAGATAGAGAATCAAGTTCTGCTTATCAGGAGTTTTATTCTAAAGGATTTGTCAAAGGTGAAACTACTTTAATTACTAAATCAAAAAACAAAAAGTTTATTGAGTATAGTGCGGTTGCCTTTTTTATTCCCGGGCACCATTTAGCTATTATCAATGACGTTACTGACAAAATTCTTCAGCAAGAAAAAATTAAAGATTCGTTAAAAGAAAAAGAAATCCTATTAAAGGAAATTAATAATCGGGTAAGAAACAATCTTCAAATGATGAATAGCTTAATTAATCTTCAGATAAATGGTTTAGAAGATAAAAAATCGAGAAATATATTAGTAGATATTCAAAGCCGAATTAAATCGATGTCATTAATTCATGAATTTATTTATGAATCTACTAATTTTCTTTCGATAAAGTGCAAAGATTATATTGAAAGGTTGGTTCAATATTTAAGAAGAGCATATCTCACAGGATCAAAAAAAATTCAGACAAATATTTCAATTGACGATCATAATTACAATATGGAATTGGTAATTTATCTCGGATTAATAATCAACGAATTAGTTTCTAATAGTTATAAACATGCCTTTCTAAAAAAGCAAACAGGAAATATTACAATTGAGTTAAAAAACATTGAAGATAATTATTGCTTGCTGACAGTCAAAGACGATGGTGATGGTATTCCATATAAGTTTGATGTTAATAACATTTCTTCAATAGGATTACAACTTGCGAATACATTAGCACGTCAACTAAAAGGAAAATTAGAATTGGAGTCCTCAGAATCAGGTACAACTTTCTTAATCCACTTTATGAAATCATAAAAGATGGAGTTATTTTCAAAAAAAATATTAATTGTAGAAGACAACCTAATAGTTGGTAACGATATAAAAAAAACTTTGGAGGAGTTTGGATATTCGGTTACCGGAATTGCAATGTCAGCATCTGAAGCGGTAAACTTATTTCGTGAGGCGATACCGGATCTTGTATTAATTGACGTGATGTTAAAGGGAGAATATGACGGAATAAAGACAGTTGATATACTTAACTCAATAATTAAAGTGCCAGTAATATTTTTAACCGCCTATTCTGACAATGACACATTAAAAAAAGCTGCTGAAAGAGAGCCATACGCTTATCTAATTAAACCATTTAATGATAGAGAATTATATAATGCTATTGAAATGGCACTTTATAAAGCGAATGCTGAAAAAGTGTTAAAAATAAATCAAGAGCGTCTTCAACTCGCAATGGAAGCTACTCAAGATGGTTTATGGGATTGGAATGTAAAGAGCGGTGAAGTTTATTGGAGTCCAACAGCATATCAAATGTTGGGATATGAGTCAGATGAATTCTCGATGGATATTGACAAATGGAAAGAGATAATTCATCCCGATGATTTTGATTTTGCTTATAAAAGTATTATTGAACAGATGAATTCTGCGGATGGCAGGTTTGAAGTAATATTTAGGTACATAACTAAAACCGGTAGACCTAAATGGATAGGCGCAAGAGGAAAAATAGTAGAAAAAATCGGGGATGAAATAATAAGAGTAATAGGTACTCATACAGATATTGATATAAAAATACAAAATGAACAAAAAATCAAACAACTTTCTGAGGCAGTAAAACAAAGCCCGGTTTCTATTGTTATAACAAACATTAAAGGAGACATTGAATATGTCAATCCAAAGTTTACAGAGATCTCAGGTTACTCACAAGAAGAAGTTATTGGAAAAAATCCGAGAATTTTGAAATCCGTAAAGTGTAATACTGATTACAAGGAGATGTGGGAAATTATATCAGGAGGAAAAACTTGGATTGGGCTGTTTGTCAATAAGAAAAAATCAGGCGAGTTATTTTGGGAATCTGCTATTATTTCTCCGATTAAAAATGATATAGGTGAGATAATAAACTATGTGGCTGTTAAAGAAGATATAACTGAGAAAATTGCTGCAGAAAAAGAATTAGAAAAATATAGGACAAAATTAGAAAAATTGGTTAAGGAAAGAACCAAGGAATTGGCTTTCGTTAACAAAAGATTGGCAGACCAATTAGATAAATCAGAAATTATCGGGAAGGCAATTAAAGAATCGTTGGAAAAAGAGAAAGAGGTGAACCTAATGAAATCAAGTTTCATCTCTACAACATCCCATGAGTTTCGGACACCATTATCGTCAATACTCTCCTCTATAGAATTATTAGAACTTTATGGTAAAGGTTGGGAAGAAAATAAATATAAGCTACATATTGAAAGAATTAAAACTGCGGTTGAGTATTTAACTAAGCTGATGGACGATATTTTAATACTCAATAAAGCGGAAACCGGGAAATTGCAAATAAATTTAACATCTTTAGACCTTTATGAATTGTGCCATACAATTATTGAGGATGTAAAAAGTTTATCAAACAAAAGTCACAATATTATTTGTAATTTTAATTTGGAAGAGAGGATATTCCAATTAGATGAGAAATTAATTCGGTTTATAATTAATAATTTAATTGCCAATGCAATAAAATATTCTCCCGATGGAGGAGAGGTTGAATTGACAATTGAAAAAACAAAGAATCATATTAAAATTGAAGTGAAAGATAAAGGAATCGGAATACCAATAAAAGATAGGGCTCATTTATTCAAAACTTTTTTTAGATGCAGCAATACAGGTAAGATCCCAGGTAATGGACTTGGGCTTTCGATTGTAAAAAAATCGGTAGAAATACACGGAGGAACCATTGCCTTAGACGAAAGTTATGACGAAGGCACGAAATTTATAATTACCCTGCCGCATTATTAGTCACATTCACTCCTAAATAAAGCATTTCACTCCTCATATCGACCGTTAAGAACATCTAATGACCATTCACTCCAAATAAGTGATTTAAACCCCTGTTTGTCTCGAAAATAGTGTAACAAAGAATAACAAAGGGGTGTAACAAAATGTTTAACAATATGAAAATCGGCAAGCGTCTAATGGTTGGGTTTACATCTTTAGCCGCAGTATTAGTAATCACAATTATTCTAAGTATATCAAATCTATCTTCCTTGGATAGTGAGGTAGAACTTTTAGCAAAAGATCGCTTCCCCAAAACAGTTTGGGCGAATGGAATTATTAATCAGATAAATCTAGTCGCAAGGATAAATCGCAATATCTATATATTAGAAGAACCAGCGGAAAAAGAAGAGGAGATGAGGCGTTCAGCAAATGCTACTGTTTTAGTAAATGCTTATTCTGATTCACTTACCAGAACAATAAAAACAGATGAAGGTATAGCACTTCTATCAGAATTTAATGCAGCAAGAAAAGAAAAATTCTTTCCAGCAAGAGAAAAGTTTTTTCAATTTATTAATATAGGTGATAAAGAAGGTGCACGAAATGTATTGTTTGGAGAACTTAGAGATGCACAGCAAGCCTATTTCAAATCAATCGAAAATTTAATTGAATATAATAATAGACTTGTAGAAGAGGCTGCTGTTAATGCTGATTCAGTTTATGCATTCTCATTTTGGATGATGATTATAATTGGATTTGCAGCACTTGCATTAGTTGCATTTTTATCATTAACAATTACAAAGAGCATTGTAGTCCCGATAAGGTCAGTTGCCGATAGAGTAAAGCAATTAGAAACTGTATGTATTACAAATCTTGGTAATGGATTAATGGCACTTTCTCATGGTGATCTAAAAATAAAGGTAGAAAAAGCAACTAAGCATTTAGATCTGAATAGAAAAGATGAAGTAGGAGAAGTTGCAGATACAGTAGATAGTATGATTACAAAAGCACAATCAGGAATAGATGCTTATGAGCTCGTCAGAGGGAAATTTGAAATGTTAATGAGTGAAACTACAAAATTAATTGATGATGGAAAAGAAGGAAGGCTAAATCAAAGAGGAGACGATAAAAAGTTTGAAGGTGCATATAAAGACTTAGTAAAAGGATTTAATGATGTATTGGATTCAGTAATTCTTCCAATCCAAGAAAGTGCAAAAGTATTGGATGTTTACTCACAAGGTGATTTTACTCCAAGAATTAATTCTACATATAAAGGTGATCACCAGCTTATAGTAAACAGTTTGAATAAACTTGGAGAATCAATAACTACTATATTAAAAGATGTAACAGATGCAGTGGAAGCAACTGCAAGTGCGAGTAATCAGATTTCATCGAGCACGGAAGAATTAGCGGCAGGGTCTCAAGAACAGAGTGCCCAAGCAGCAGAAGTAGCAAGTGCAGTAGAACAAATGGCTTCATCGATTTTACAAACTACAAAGAATGCAAATAATACAGCAGAAAATGCAAAGAATGCTCGGTCAGTTGCTACACAAGGTGGAAAAGCTATGGAAGATACGATTGATGGAATGAATAGAATTGCAAATGTAGTTTCAAGAGCGGCATCGACTATACAAGAATTAGGTAAAGGAAGCAATCAAATCGGTGAAATTATTCAGGTGATTGACGATATAGCAGATCAGACTAATTTACTTGCATTAAATGCGGCAATCGAAGCAGCAAGAGCAGGCGAACAAGGAAGGGGATTCGCAGTAGTTGCAGATGAGGTTCGCAAACTTGCAGAACGCACAACTAAAGCTACTAAAGAGATTGCGGATATGATTAAAAAGATTCAGAAAGACACAGTAGAAGCTGTCGATTCAATTAGCCAAGGAACTGTTGAAGTAGAAGCTGGTAAGAAATTAGCATTGACCGCCGGTGATTCATTGAAGCTTATTATATCCGGATCGAATGAAGTAGTTGATTTATCCACTCAAGTTGCAGCTGCAAGCGAAGAACAGAGTGCCGCTAGTGAACAGATAAGTAAAAATATTGAATCAATCAGCAGTGTAACACATCAATCCGCTTCGGGAACTCAGCAAATAGCAAGAGCAGCAGAAGACCTTAATAGATTGACGGATAATTTACAGCGATTGATTTTGCAGTTTAAGATAGATAGCAGTAATAAAAGTAATTTATCAGTAAGGAGTAATGGTAAATTAATACACAGCCTATAAATACACACCCCTAAGATATATCCCAAAGTCCCAAATAGCCGTCTCCCAAAGAGGCGGCTATTTTTTTAATGCCTTATTCTCTTGCATAATGCCGAGAATAAAAATCAGGCTTCAAGATTTATCTATATTAGCAGCCACCGATAATACGTTTCGATTTTTTCTTTTCGACAGGTGCTTTTTTATTGTTTTTAATTAATTCTGCAATTTCGATAGTGGCTTTAGTACGGAATCTTGCAGTATCCTTTTCTTGCTGAGTTTTTTGTTCCATTGGATCCGCCGGAGCTTTGAAATCAATTATTTCGGCTTTGAACGTACTCATACCACCCTTTAATACTCTAACATTTTCAAATCCTAATTCAGAAGCGATCACCGAAGCTTTTTTCTCATCCTTTTCATCTGCGGCTACAAATACGGTAAGTTTCTTTTTAACTGCAATAGTTTTAACGGCATCTTTACCAAATAGTTCTTTGAATGTCATCGGTATCGATTTAGGAAGACTCATTTCAGTAAATTCTTTTATCGGACGGAAATCGATTATTTGCAAATTATTATCATTATCCATCAGTCTAAATGCGAGTTCATCTGATGTAATATAATTTACTTTTATCGAGTTCACTAAATCAGGATCATTAGCTTCTTTTAAAACGGCTGCTTGATTAGAAGGCATTAAGAAAGCAGAAAAGCCCATAATTACTAAAATAGAAACAACAGCATAATAAAGTTTAATAGGATGTTCTTTCAAAGTTGCGCCATGATTTACACGTAATTCGACCCAGCGAGTAAACCAAAATGCACCGGCAGCCATTACAGCAAAGGCAAATGTAACCACTGCATGAGAAGTACCAAATAGATCATAGACTGTAACCATTCCCCAGTTTTCAGCAGTGTATAATCCATAAAGCATCGGATATAGTTCGCCAAATAACATCACACCAATAACAGAACCGCCGATAAAATAGATTGCATCAATTTTGCCGATAGCTGCGGCGCAGAAACTTGTACCAGGACAGAAACCGCCGATTACGAATCCGAGCCCCATAATAAATCCACCTATAATCGCAGAATAGAGGAATGTAGGATTAACATATATCAGGTTAAGATCAATCAAACCGAAATGTGCGAATATAACAAGTCCAATCATTCCGGTTACACCGGCAGTAAAAAATACACGCAATACAGTAAAATCATATCCATAAAATAGTCCGACTAATTTTTTTGAAGTAGAAAAGCCGGCTTGCTCAAGAATAAAACCAAAACCGATTCCAATAAAGAGAGCGACAACAAAATTCAGTTCATTTCCAATTACATCAGGTACTA
>Ga0172380_10007060_pt1 | contig 12789 bp, 13 predicted proteins | sample Leawe162metaG_FD_119747 | JGI IMG/M metagenome (GOLD analysis project Ga0172380, IMG submission 119747) | Leachate microbial communities from a municipal landfill in Southern Ontario, Canada - Leachate well 162 metaG | ecosystem: Engineered > Solid waste > Landfill > Unclassified | place...
GCATCGGCCCCAACCATACGATGCACCAAACTCGGCTTTGGTTTAAAACCGCATGCCGCATACAGTCGCATAGCCGTTGCACGCGTTTTCATATTACGCAGGAATTGCAGCCGAAACAGGAATCAATGTGTCTTTAGTAATGATCGCGCTCGCTGTTATTTCAACAATTTCATCGGGCGATATGAGCAAATCAGGACTCGCAAGAAGTCGTCCTTGTCTCACGACGAAATGCACAACGCGACCCGAATCACCGTCAATTGCAACATCTCGAAGTTTTCCAAGTTTAATTCCTCGCTGCGTTATAACTGGCTTCCCGCGCAATTCACCGACAAGCAATTGCTGCATAGCTGTTATGCTTTCGTCGCTTCGATTTCTTTTGCGCGCGCCTCATCACGATCGAGCTTTCGGAAAATAAACCACTGCTGCGCAATCGTCAAAACCGTTGCAACGAACCAATAAATGGTAAGTCCAGACGGCAACGTCCATCCGATAAATACCGTGAGCGCTGGCATCAGATACAACATCTGTTTGTTCATCATCACCATCATCGCTTCGTCTTTTGCACCTTCCGTTTTAACAGCAGGCGGCGGAGTTTGAAGCATTTTAGCCTGCACGAATTGGGCTGCACCTGCCAAAATTGCAAGCACCCAACTTGATTTGTGGAGATCCAGGAATCCAAACGCAATCGCTGAAACATTTTCAGGATGTGGAATAAAACTATATAACTCGGATGCATTAATTGCGTTCATGCCGTCGCGCAAAACCCAGTAGAGCGCGAGCAAAATCGGAAGCTGCAAAAGTAGCGGCAAACACGATGCAGCAGGATTAACTTTGTTGTCCTTATAGAGCTGCATGCTCGCCTGCCCAAACGCCTGCTGATCGCCCTTATGTTTTTCTTTGAGCTCACGAAGCATTGGCTGCAATTTCTGAATTGCACGCTGCGATCGAAACGCTGAAATCGAAAACGGATGAAGGATGAGACGAATAATTATTGTAATCGCGATAATCGCAAGGCCCATATCGTGGCCTGGCATGAACGCAACGAGAGCAATGAGCAAGTTGTACAATGGCTTGTACAATATTGCATGAAAAAATTCACGCATATGAAGATCGGTTAAATGTAATTTGAATTACGCTACTGCCTCTTCGTCTTCTGACGATGTTGGGAGCGCTTCTGCTTCGAGCTCGTTTGATGTTACACCCTGCTCTTTTTCAACATCAGTCTCTGCCTCTGGAGCAACCTCTTCTACTTCTGCTTGCTGAACAGTGATTGTCCAACCAGTCAGTTTTGCGCCCAAGCGAACGTTCTGACCACCCTTTCCGATTGCGAGTGAGAACTGGTCTGCAGGAACGGTAACAACTGCAACTTTGTTTTCGGTGTCGAGTTCGATACCAACAACCTTCGCTGGTGAAAGCGCATTTGAAATAAACACTTCTGGATTTTCATTCCACTGAATTATATCAACTTTTTCGCCACCAAGTTCTGCAATAATGGTCTGGATACGAGTTCCGCGCTGGCCAATACATGCGCCGATTGGATCAATTCCCTCTTCGCCGCTAAACACCGCAACCTTGCTGCGTGAACCGCCTTCGCGTGCGATTGATTTAATTTCAACTGAACCGCTCTGGATTTCAGGAATTTCTTGGAGGAAAATATTGCGGACGATATTTGGATGTGAGCGTGAAACAATAACTTCCGGTCCACGATTTCCAAGACCACACGACACAACATAAACCTTAATGCGCGCACCCGGACGAAGGAATTCGCCTGCGATCTGCTCTTCGGGTGGAAGGCTTGCGCTAAAGCGACCAAAATCAATAAGGAAGTTGCGGCCCTCGCGACGCTGAACAACACCCTGCATAATTTCGCCAACCTTATCTTTGTATTCCTCGTAAATCATGAGGCGCTCTGCTTCGCGTAGTTTCTGTGTGATAACCTGCTTTGCAGTCATCGCGGCCATGCGTCCAAAATCAGTTGTGATTTCAAGTGGAAGCTTGAGCTCGTCACCAATTGAAACACCACCCTGAAGCTTCTTAGCTTCAGTAATCATGATTTCAGTTTTTGGGTTGAAGCGTGCGCGATTTGGATCCTCAGCTGGTGGTTCTTCGCCACGAGCAAGCGCTTCGTCACGAAGACGAGCTTCTTCTGCATCCAAACGTTCGATTTCAGCGAGATCAGCGTCTGGCACAATCACTTTGTGATCCCACGCCTTCATACCACCTGTTTCAACATCAAAATCAACAAAAATATTCTGGTTCTTATTACCAAAATCTTTGCGATATGCTGCAGCAAGCGCCTGCTGAATTGCGTCGAGCACTGTTTCTACTTTGATTCCTTTTTCGTCAGCGATCTGCTTCATCGCCATCATGATTGGGCTGGACATACGTGTTTATTAGGGCTTTTTTGAGCCGATTTAAGTTTTTTTAAAAAAATGAACTAGTCTAAGACTAGTCTGAAAAGACTATACCAAAATAGTTCATTTTTGTCAAAATAGAGATTGTACAAGGTTTTAGCGCAGCGATTTACCATCTTCTTGCTCTCGAATTTGGCGTAATTCTTCATCTTCTCTTTTTTTCTCTTCAAATACATTCTCTGCAGCAGCCCCGCTTAAAATAACGCCGCCAGGCTGTGCCACAGGAGTTTTGAGCGCTGTCGCGACGTGGGATCGTCTTGCTTCATATTCCGCATTTCTTAGATATCCAATCTTTTCACCCAATATCAAAATAGAATTGTTAATTTTAGAGAGATCAGCTCTTGCTAAATCCCTAAACTTAAGCGAAGGATGACTTGCAATATCTTTCAATAATTGAGACCGCCTCTCTTCCAATTTTGCTAACTCAATTTGATATGCCGACTCTTTTGCAAAACCAAAACCTTTTGGCAGTGGAGGACCATTGATATCGTCAATTTCTGAAGGTTCTTCGTGTGACATATTATTTACACGCTTCGATAAATTTCATAAATAATTTGTGCGGATTGAGTGGACGCGATTGAAATTCCGGATGAAACTGAACGCCCACAAAAAACGGGTGAACAGATTTTGGCAATTCCACAATCTCAACTAAATCCAACTTCTCGTTGATACCCGACAAGACCAAGCCATTTTTCTGAAGTGTTTCGCGATAATCATTGTTCACTTCGTAGCGGTGGCGATGTCGTTCACTGATTATATCAGATCCATATGCATTTCGCGCGATCGATCCTTTGAGCAAATTACAATCATATGCGCCGAGTCGCATCGTGCCCCCGTATTTGCCACCCGAAATTTTTTCTTTCTGCCCTGCCATAAAATGTACAACCGGGTCCGGCGTTTTTGCATCAACCTCTTGCGTGTGCGCACGTGCGATACCACATTTGTTTCGAGCAAACTCAATCACCGCCATTTGCAAACCATAGCACAAACCTAAATAAGGAATCTTATGCTCGCGAACATACTTGATCGCTGCAATATTTCCCTCGAATCCACGCGCACCAAATCCACCCGGAACAACAACGCCATCAAACTTCGCAAGATCCTTCAACTTCTTCGGATCCTTTTCATAATCTTCCGACGAAATCCATGTCAAAACGGGCTTCACATCGTGTGCCCATGACGCATGTTTAATCGCCTCAATGACCGACATGTATGCATCCGACAAAACATAATCGCCGGTCGAAAAATATTTTCCGAGCACCGCAATCTTCACCTCGCGTTTTGTGTTTTTGATTGTCGAAACCAATTTTTTCCACGGCGCCAAATCATTTTTGCGCGCACGCATCCCCAGTTTTTTCATCAGCCGCTCAACCACATGCTGCGAATCAAACATCTGTGGAATCTCGTAAATCGTATCGATATTCGGTGCAGAAATAACATCCTCGGCCTGCACATTGCAGAAAATTCCAATTTTCTTTTTGCGAACATCATCAACCATTTGCGTCGCACGACAAATAATCAGATCCGGCTGAATTCCCGTGCCATTGAGCGCGCGCACCGCGTGCTGCGTTGGCTTTGTTTTCATTTCACCGATGCTTGCGGGAATCGGAAGATAGCTCACCAAAACCGTTGCAACATTTCGCGGTGATTCCAGCTTCAAAATACGCGCCGCTTCCAAAAACAAAAGATTCTGATATTCACCAACAGTTCCACCGATTTCAATGAGCACAACATCAGCCTTCGCGTTTTTTCCCGCGCGCTTGATGCGATCAATCACCTCCTGCGGCACGTCCGGCACCACTTCAACGCAGCGCCCCTTATACCCCATCGCACGCTCGCGCTCGATCACCGACAAATACACGCGGCCCGTTGTCATGTAATTCACGCTCGTGATATTTGTATCCAAAAATCGTTCGTAGTTTCCAATATCCTGATCAGTTTCGTCGCCATCAACTGTCACAAAAACTTCACCATGCTCCGTTGGATTCATGGTACCCGCATCAACGTTGATATACGGATCAATTTTTACCGCCGTAACCGCGAAACCCCTCGATTGCAAAAGGGCGCCGATGCTAGACGTCGTTGCGCCCTTTCCAACTCCTGACATTACGCCACCAACCACGAAAATGTATTTCATACAGAGTTTAAGTTTGTTACATTTTACACCTCTTCGGCTTTTTTGATAACTCTGTGCCCAAACACATGCATTGCAACATCAGCACACGTTTTGAGTACAAGAAACAATGGGAGCGCGCTCACAAAAAACGCCCCGAACATAATCGTCAAATGCATCGGCACAATACGTGCATACGGATACAACGCAAGTGAATCGATATTCTGCTTTTCCGAATCGCGCGGACGATGATAGCGATGTGAATACCAATGGTTTGCAAAAAATATCACAGCGGGAACAAAAATTGCTTGAGTGTCAATCGCACCAATGTCTTGTCCGAGAAACGCAGCTTGCGCACCCGCTCGCAAAAAAACCAGGTAAATCAGGTGGAAAAGTCCGAAGTGAAGCGCGAAAAAACACGCGGTAAACCATTTTGCCCAGAGCGTCGCTGGGCCACGATTTGTTGTGAATTTTTTCAAACCCGCGATTCGCAAAAAATTAAAAAATCCGATCGTCAAACTTTGAAACCAATATACCCACATCACCGTCGCCAAACTCCAACCCTGATATATCGCCAAAAAAATCGCAATCGCATTGGTCAGAATCAAAAGCTTGAGCGAATTATCTTTCCACAAAAAAGTTATCATAGAATGGAACCATTGTAGCAATAACTTTTGTAAAACAAAAATTACATCACAACAATTTTTATACTTTTTTAGACATCTTTTTGTCCAAAACCTTAATACTATCCAGATATTCCTGTTCCACTGGAGAAATTGTTTTAGCTTGATATTTACGATATTCACTAATAGCCTTATCCGTCGCCTGCTCATGACTTACATTACCAGTACTATTTTGAAAAATTCAATCGAGGTCGCGCTCTTCGGATCATAATCAATACTTGTCGCATAAAGATCAAGAACTTGTCGATAAAGAACTTTTTCGCTACTCCGGATATCGCGAATGCGATCCAACAGTTCTTTCCAATAATTTGCTCCCCCACTTCCTTTTAGTCGTTCATCATCTAGAGAGAAGCCTTTAATGATGTATTCACGAAGTCTTTGTGTTGCCCAAATACGGAATTGAGTTCCGCGAAGAGATTTTACACGATAACCAACTGAAATAATAACGTCTAAATTGTAGTGTTTAACCTCGTATTCCTTTCCATCTGATCCAGTTCGTCGGAATTCCCGACATACTATATTTTCATCAATTTCACCCTCTTTAAAGGCATTTAAAATATGTTCCGCAATAGTAGAACGCCCCTTTTCAAACATCTCCGCCATCTGGTCCTGTGTTAGCCAGACCGTCTCACCATCCATTTTAACCTCAACTTTTGTTTTGCCATCTTCAGTTTGATACAAGATCATGTGGGGCTTATTTTGATTCATAAAGACTCTGTATTATTTGAAGAATAAACTTGGTCCTATCATAACGTATTCACAATCTTTTACAAGCAGCATTTTCTATATTATTCGCCTACGACAATTCGGTCTAAATTTTGCCGCAATATAAAACAAAAATCCCTCCAAACCGGAGAGATTCTTATGGTGGGCGGTACTGGATTTGAACCAGTGGCCTACTGCATGTCATGCAGTCGCTCTAACCAACTGAGCTAACCGCCCGAGTGAGTAATCAGAAATGAATGCTCGCATACATTTCTGTTTGCGAGCGAGGGTGGCAGACCCGAGCAACCCTGTGGGTTGCGAAGGAGCTGAGCCTGAGCGAGGAGGGTGGCAGACCCGAGCAACCCTGTGGGTTGCGAAGGAGCTGAGCCTGAGCGAGGAGGGTGGCAGACCCGAGCAACCCTGTGGGTTGCGAAGGATCTGAGCCCAATGGAAAGATCTTAAAGCCCCTGCGAATATACATTCTATCTTAAACAGCCAACCCGGTCAAACAAGCTTATTCAACCACGGTATTTATAGGATCAACCTTTCCAGAGCGAAACGCGAGAGTGAACGTGAGCGTTTTATTTCGACGCCGTTTACCGAGCGTTTCGACAACGTATTCTTGTACATCCGGATCTCTGAATGCATTTTCCACGGTACGAAATAATTCTGGCGAAATTCCGGTGCCTGTCGTATCTTCAAATTCAATGTCGAGCGAATTATCAGCTATTGTAATCAAAAAATCAAATCTACCGACAAAACTTTTTATGTCTTCGATTTTATTACCAATTTCGTAACTGATGAGTGTTGAGAGCAATAGCGTATCACTCTCAACATGATCAGGAACACCAACACTCGCATCAGTTGGTCGAAGTGTTACGCTTACACTTTCGCCTTTTTTGAGTACGCCTGTTAATGAAACTTTATTGCGTTTATTTTTTCGTTTAACTGGTTCGACTTGAACTTGCTGCTGATTCAACCATATATTAACAGCGGCCTGAGTGTCCGGCGCGCGAAATCCAATTGCAACTGCATTCTCGGCGCCATTTCGATTCAAAGCTTCTCGCGCCTCAGGCGGTAGCTGTCCAAGCTTCGCTGCATTATTTTGAAAACGTGGGCGCGACGCTGTTCCTAAAAATACAATACTCGGATCTGCAACAAGTACGTCCGCAACCGAGACATCCGGATTAGTCGGCAACGTAATTGGCGCAACCAAGTCATCATTGTCCCCACGACGAAACCGCGAACCATTAATAATTGGTGAGAGCACATTGTCGAGCATCGGCCGAAAACCAGTTGCTGCAATAACCGAATCCCCTGTGATGACATCGCCTTCATTATCTTTGATTGGCTGGCCCTTAGAATCAAAAATCATTGCGCGACGCTTCATCGGATCTTTTTCCGCTGAATTCTCAAACCCAACATCAGCTACGCGTGCACGCACAAGCTCAATCAAATTTCCACGACCATTACGCGGTTTCAAATCGCTGATCTGAGCATAGCGCGGACGTGCACTTAAATCAGCTTCGGACACAATATAAATTTTTGTTACGTCGCGCACGCGTGGATTTTCTCCTTGAAAAACACTGCCGATAAATTCTATGAGTGTGTCTGCAGAATTTCCCCCACCATAAATCACAAGTGTCTCGCCTGGAGATTGTTTGGTTTCTCGTCGATCAGACAGCGCACGAAATGCTTCGAGTGTAGTCGACAATTTTTTAAATCCTTTTTTGTCCTGCGTTTCATCCATCACGCGCTGTGCTCGACTACCTGGAATTTCAAATCCATATGTTGGCTCGCCGAGACCTGCTGCGATAAAAAGCGCATCTGTTTTCACCTTAACTACACGAACCGACCCATCACCTTGTGTAATCTGAAGCGTTGCAATTTTATCCCCCGGCTCATGCACATTCGGATTTTTCTCAACTTTTAAAACACGCGTTTTAAGCGCAACGTTTTTAACAAGCACTGCAGCCTGGAGCGATAAAATTCTTTGTAATTCTTCATTGGTTGGATACCGCGAACTCGAAAGATCGTCCGGTGTTGGCAAAAAATCAACCGTGGTGTTAATGCTTCCTTGGCGCACATCTTTTGACTGCGTTGAACGTTCGCCCGGATACCAACGAAGCGGACTGCCGTATGCGCGCACCGTTTTAAGCTCGCTCCCATTTGGAAAACTTGGAAGCTGTTTACGGCCCGTACCACGTCGATTTGCACTATTCAATTCCCATGCTGGCCCGCGTGGAATTGCAAATGGTCCACCCGGCTGCTCGCCCGCATCAACGACGAGCATTCCGTCTGCAAGCTGAGGATTGTTGCGAACAACTTCACCGATTGCCGCAAGACCGTTTGGTCCGAGACCAATCTGAATGAGTGGAACATACGAACCATCTTCCAACGACTCAATCGTCGCAGCGCTGCGTCGGTCAAAATGGTGACGCAAAAATTCATCAGTCACACCTTCTGCACATGACGCTGCACCAACTAAATAATTATTGTAAAACGAAAGTAGTTCAACCGAATCAAGATATGCGCGTTCGATATCAGTAAGTGGGCGTTGCTGTTCATATGCAAGCCGCTGAATGCGCTGCACCTTTGCTTGCTCCTCACCCGGCATGTACGCAGCCATCGCTTCTTTTGTCTTCGGATCATCGCGCAAAATTTCAATGAGCGGATAGAGCGATTCAACAAAACGTTCACGCACAAATTCAAATGCTGCACGATTACGTCCCAAGTCCGGACGTTTAAATTTATCACGAAGCTCTGCTTCTAATTCCGTGGCGATTCTTTTCGCAAACACGCGTTCGAACTGGGATCGATCACTCACGACGAGCGATGCCTTATATTGCTCAACAAGCTGAAGCTTCACTGCGATTTCTTCTAATGATTCTTCAGGAAGCGCTTGTAGTGATTCTAAAATCCTATCAACCGATCCTGTTGTAAATAACGAACGAATCGCATTTGCAGATTCCAATCGTTTGATGCGAGCTGCAAAACCGAGCTCGGTATCGAATAATGATAATTTTTCTTTAAGCTTTTCAATGACCTCAATATAATCAACTCCACCAACGGTTGGACGAACCGGAAATGTATTCAAGAAGCGCTCGAGCTGCGCTTTATCTTTTGTCTTCTCAGCGAGCGCGTAAAATTGCGCAGTGAGATCTGTAATTTCTTTATTATAAACAATAACAGTGAGTGCGACTGCCAATTCTCTATCATCCGCTGCGCCGCCTGCAACAATTCCTGCAACAGCTTTCAACTGATCTTCAGCCGTTCCTGCTCCTTTTTGCACCTGCTCAATGGTTTGTCGTCGACGCTCTGCTCCGATATATGAACGAAACTTTTGAGCAGCTACGACATCATCAGTTTTATCTTGCGCAAAAGTCCCGAGTTGCGCGCGCGCCTTATCCAAATCCTTATCTTCAAAAACAGTTTTTCCAAAGGTAGTTGCAAACGCCTCGACGCGTTGCAAATTCCACACGCGCCCAACAACTTCTTCGATCTGTTTTGCGAGTGCTGGATCGCCTTGTCGTTGAATGAGCTGTGTTAATGTTTGGAGTGCAGATTCTTGGCCCGGCTTTGCCATCATCTGCTGCATGTTGGGGAGATACTGTTTGACTGCAGGGTTTTCTAGCATTGTAGCTAATTCAAATAGAACCGTTTGAGACGGAACATCACTAATTGGAAATGCTTCACCTGGTATAGGCTTACCATCCTTATCACGGATAGCGGAAGCAGTGGTTGCACCAGGAGCAGCAGCCTTTGTCACCAAAAATATTCCGTCTGTAAATTTAAATGAGGCAACAGCTTTAAAACGTTGAGGGAGAGTCTCTAACGAATAAACACCATTAACTAAATTCTCAAAATAAATTTTATAAATTCTCGCCCGCTCCCTATCGGACGGTAAATCAAACAGCGGCTCAATTTCCTGAGCACGCTGCGGCGACATCTCGCGCGGATCTTCCGACTTCTTTGGTTGTTCAGGTGCGCGCGGTACGAACGCCCGATGAGGCATTAACTCCATGCTCATATATTGGAATCATTATATCATGACGCGAAATGGTATAAAATCGTCAAACAAAAAACCCACCTCACAACGCTTGCGCATTGCTCAGTGGGTTGCATCCAAAGCTTGTTTTGCTCTGGATGCCTAGTTGCGACCGCCCTCACCGTGACCTTTCGGTTTTGCCTTAGGCGGCGTTGCAATTACTATCCAAACGGGCGGGCCTGGATAGTTCGGCTCAATCGGAAGCCGACGTCCATTACTTCTCGCCCTCCTGACAGCCAATTGCCACATCACGTACATTCCCAGGCAGTACAGAGCTACGCCAATGTTGTACGCGACCGTAACCAGCAGGTTTACGGCGAAATTGAACACTCGGATGAGTCCCCAACTCAAAGCACTCCCAACGACCTTTGAAAAGGTCTGTGATGCATGCGCAAGCACTTTCCAAATGGCCGGTCCGACAAGCGGCAAACTTTTGATAAGGTACGCGATCACAAATACGATCACGCACCACACGATCACGTGAACTCCTTTGCCTGCAATCAGGTCAAAGAGTCGATCAAAAAACGTCGTCGAGTCCATCTGTCACCTCGTTGGTTCGTCCGCTAAATCATTCAGCGGAACAGACCACTATACCGGAAAAAACCGGTTTTGTCAATGCACATCTTTATACCAAAACACATGCGCTTTTTGAGCCGCCGTATCGGACACCAATAATATCAAATCAAACCGGATCTTTGCCGAACCATACGCCAATAAATAGTGTTGCGCCGCCAACCGAATTCGCGTGAGCTTTTTAAACGAAATCACCGATCGATGATCCTCTGGCTCCCGCGCGCGGAGCTTAACCTCAACAAACACAATAACTCCATCCGGCGCCCGTGCGACGATATCGATCTCGCCGCCTCGAACACAATAGTTGTTCGATAAAATAAAATAGCCGGCGCGCTGTAGAACGCGCCCGGCCATTTCTTCTCCCCTATCCCCCTCCTTTCGCATGATTAGTGTTTCAAATATTTTTGTTTTGTCTGGTAGAGACGCGTTTCTTCAAGAAGTTTTTCTTTGCGCTCTCCCGCATATCGGTTCAAACGTAGCACCCATACAACAAATGCAACGCCTAAAAGCACCAACCAAAAACGATACATGAACAATGGAATGTATTCAACGCGAGCAAATACAAACAAAAGCCCCAAAACTCCAATCCACGCACTTCCTGAACCTGAACGGCGAACAACCTGGCGCTTCCATCGGTCTTCGATTTTTGGATAGAACATTAAAGCAAGCAAACCGCCAACAAATAAAATTGCAAAAACTGAGACAAAAATTGTAAGCCAGAGTGTGGAAATTGGACGTGGAAAATCAAACCAGTATGCAAACGTTGCGAGTTGAGCCAAGTACATAAGTTGCTGAGTTAATTCAAATTACGATTTCTGTAATCTCAGGCCATAATGGTACCTGCTTGGACGAAATTCGTCAATAAAACGCATCCCGAGCGCCTGCGCATTCGCGAGCGAATCCTCCTTCGAAACACGCTCCGAAATCGCCGGCGCAAACGGAACTGTGTTGCCGCCGAGCCAATCAATCAAAAGAACGTACCCACCCGGCCGCAAAATTCGCACCGCTTCGCGGAGCATTTTTTGCTGAACATCATTTCCGATATGATTATTCACGAGCAAAACAATATCGAGCAAATTATTTGGAATTTTAGTCGCGCCCAAAACCTCAAGATCTGCCCACACCGATTCGATATTGAGCAGCCCCATCGATTTCGCCTGACTTTCAACCGTTTGCAAAAGTTCATGTTGCACATCAACCGCATAAACACTCCCCCGATTCCCAACGAGCGTCGCCGCTGGATATACAAAATGCCCGTGTCCACATCCAAAATCAGCAATTCGCATACCCTGATGTATGTTACATGCTTTTAAAATTTCGAGCGGATCAAGAACTTTACCATTGTTCGCGGTCATTGCGTCGTGTGATTGTGGCATAAAAAAACGATTAGATTTTTGCTTTAAACACAGTTGACGCAACACCTTCAAAAATTCCACCGAGCTGGCCGGTCATCCCTAAAATTCCAAAAAAACAAAAGATGATGCCGATAACTTTATACATAAGGCGCGTTCCGCCGCCCCCCAATTTTTCCTCCGCCCAGTCGCTCAGCCCCATGAATCCCAAAAACCATTCTGTTTTATACACCAGACTAAAACCTCCTGCCGAAAGCGCGAGGCCAATAAAAAAACTTTGTAATGTCATACGTGACAAGTATACCGGTTTGTCGCAGCAAGTTCAAAATTACGCGTTTGCAATCATCGCCGCAACCGCTTCAACTGCTTGGCGGGCCGAGCTTTCCGCGCGCGCGAGCCCCTGTTTTGCCGTTGCGCCCGGACCAATAATCCCCATACCAATTGGAACGCGCGTATCCAATTGCAAATCGAGCAGCGCCTCAAAAACCGTGTGCGCCATCACTTCGCCATGGAGTGTCTCCCCTTTTTCAATCATGCCGAGAACAATTACGCCCGCGAGTTTTTCTGCGTCGAGCACATTCGCAACTGCGAGCGGAATTTCAAAACAGCCCGGGACAGTTACAATTCGCGCGATCGTATACGAGCGCGCTTCGCATTCTGCAACTGCGGTTTTATACATTTTTTCAGCGATTTTTTCGTGGTAGGGAGCGATGATAATTGCGACTGCAGGTTGTTTTTGTTTCATAGGTGGGAAAATAGTAGCATATGGGAATAGAGTTGGCGAGACGCTGAGGGATTCGCTTCGTGTGCGCACATGCGCACACTCAGTCCCGGGGTATGTGCATATTGTATGCTGCGCACGCTCGCATACGCACATACCCTTCGAATCCAAACGCTTATA
>Ga0172380_10007061_pt1 | contig 12788 bp, 8 predicted proteins | sample Leawe162metaG_FD_119747 | JGI IMG/M metagenome (GOLD analysis project Ga0172380, IMG submission 119747) | Leachate microbial communities from a municipal landfill in Southern Ontario, Canada - Leachate well 162 metaG | ecosystem: Engineered > Solid waste > Landfill > Unclassified | place...
ACACTGAAGATGCCATGCTTAGAGAAGAAAAAATTTCCGGTAACGACTGCAGCTGCACCTATGACAGCAAGACCAAGCACGAGATGGAATGGCTGGGGTATGGCGGTGAAGAATGCCGTAGCAGTCGCGACGGCAGTGAGCATTGAGGTTAGGAGCCACGGGTTAGACATAGCTGTAATTGTAGCCGCGGCGGGTGTACGGCACAAATATTTATGAAACTATCACCACGAATAACAGATTCTGTAGTGCCGGTGACAATCGCCATTGTTGCTTTTGCTTTGTATGCCTTTTTCCCGTGGGCAACGAGCCGAGATACAATGCTTCGTTTTAATTCACCCGACGAGACGGCGAATTATCTCTTTAGTGAGCGGCTAGCTACTGGCATGGGTCTTTCTATTCCAGAGCCACTCCTTGAACGGTCGGGCGGAGTACTGCATCCGCGCTCTACCGTTGCCGTTCAGGCAACAATAGCACCAGCCAGCTTTATTGGTTTGCCCGTATTTTACGGCGTCATCGGGTTTGTCCTGGGTATTGGTATTCTTCCTTATTTAACGCCAGTTGTGGCTTCACTCGCGCTCGTAGCCCTATGGGGAATATGGCGAAGACTATTTGGTGAACGACTTGCTACTCTGGCAACGGTGCTGACTGCTATTCATCCGGCTTATTGGTATTACGCCAGTCGTGGTTTTTATCACAATGTGCTTTTTTTGGCGCTTGTGATTTTTAGTGCTTGGTCCTTTTTTCGTTTTCGAGAGACTAGATACAGCGTGGAGTGGCTGGTGGTGTGCATATTTTTCCTCGTTGGTGCACTGTTTGTCCGCACGGTGGAGGTTTTGTGGCTGTTGCCGTTACTTCTTTGGGTGTTGTGGAAGGAACGAGAGCATTTGCGAATTACCCACGGCATCATTGCCGGGGCGGTGCTCGGCGCATTTCTTTCTTTAGCGTTACTTGGTTTTGCAGTTGTTTACTCGGCGCCGCTCCCAACGGGGTATCATCAGGCGGCGGCGGCAGTGGCATCGAGCGCCAGTGGTGCGTTTATTACCGCCGCTCGATCGATACTACTTCCACTTGGTTTTGACGCCGGGCGCATCATAGCGAACATTTTCAATAACGGGTTTTTACTTTTTCTTCCCTTGTGGCTGTTTGTCGCCATTGGTTTTCGCGCCATGCGCCTTCATGTACCTCGGTTTTATATGGTGGCAATTGGCTGGGTGGGTGCGTGGCTGCTTGTTTATTATGGTAGCTGGTTCATCAATGATTCCGTTGGATTTCAAACGGTAACCGTTAGCACCTCGTTTTCTCGCTATTGGCTGCCGTTGTACGTTATAACAATGCCACTCGTTGCGTTTGGCGTTACGAGCCTTGGTAAGCAGCTCGGTAGATTGCAGCTCGTAGCAGCACTTGGTTGTTTGGCACTTTTTACATTTTCGTTTAGCCTCGTCTACTTTGATCCAATTGAAGGTTTTACCGCTGTGGCGGGCAGGCTTCAAACTTATCGAGCGTTAAGTAGAGAAGTGAATCAGCTGACGACAAGTACCGCAGTCATTGTTAGCGACCGTTCAGACAAAGTTTTTTTCCCGGATCGCCGGGTTATTAGCCCGGGCAGCCTGCCATTCTCAATGTACCCTGAAGTGCTCACCGGTATTGGGGCGGTGGCAGATGTCGTGCCGGTGTATGTGTATGTGCCCCATGAGGTTGACGCTGACACCGTGGCCAGGCTACGAGAGCGGCAAATAGTATTGCAGCCCCCTGTGGCGTTAATGAACGGCGGTTGGTTGTACCCCTTGTTGCGTCTATGATGTCGAAACTAAGCATTGCTGCAGTCGCTTTGCTGGCAGGCCTGTGCCTGTTTGCTGTTGTCGTTGGCCTGGCACCGCGTGGTGCGGCGATATACAGAACGAACCTTTTGAAGCCGTCGGCAAATTTTTCTGATGTGTATCCTCGTGGACGAGTGGCGGTTACTGCCACTGGCGTCGAGCTTCTCGCAGAGCCGGTCTATGTTGATGTACGGGTGCCACGCAGCATGGATGCTGTGGCTGTATGCCTAACTGGCATTCAGAGAGCTGCAATCACGCTCGGCATTCGGCGACAGGGTGGCGCGTGGAATTACGAAACCGTGCCGTATGTCGTTCCGCAAAAGGAAGACGAACAATGCTTTCAGACATTCAGTATGAGCACTGCCGTTTTAGAAGACGGTCGATTGCGTTTGCTTATTTCTGCGCCGGTTACGGCCGGAAAAATTGAATTAACGAATGCAACAGTGCACTTCACCGGCCAGCCGCTTAGCCTGGCGTTGGTGCTACATAAGTTGAATACGACACTGACGGTCATAAAAAGCGCACTATGGTAGAGAATCAAAAACAGTTACTGCGTTCGCTCGTGGGGGCAGCAGTCATTCTGACGTGTACCACCGTTGTAGAGTTGTGGCACCCGGGCCTGGTGCGTCAGGGCCTACCCTTACTGTGGCTTTGGTTTGCTCTCGTGGCTGTCATTCTTGCGGTTGTCTTACGAATCTCCTCAGCCGTACGTATGAACTTTGCTGAGCTTGTACTAGTGAGCCTCTGCGTTGGTGGTATACTGGCTGCAGTGGCTGGTCTAGAAATAGGAATCATCGGGTTTTTAATTTCTTTTGTAACCGCTCTCTTTTTTATATTATGAATGACTCGTGTATTTTTTGCTGCATCATTGCCGGCACAGTGCCAGCGGAAAAGGTTTATGAAGATGAGGGTGTGATTGCTTTTTTGGATATCCACCCAATTCGGCCAGGGCATACCTTGGTTGTACCAAAAGTTCACAGCACGAACCTCCTCGATGCAGAGGCCTCGTCGCTCGCCGCCCTTTCAGCAACCCTCCCTAAATTGGCCAATGCAGTTATCCGTGTCACTGGGTCAACGGGCTGCAATATTGGCATAAACAATGGTGCTTCTGCTGGTCAAACGGCGATGCATTTACATGTGCATGTGATTCCGAGAATTGAAGGGGATGGCCTGGTTTCTTGGGGACATTCTGAGCCGACTTCAGAGGCACTAGCAGATCAGGCCCGCGCCATTCGAGAGGCAATGCATTGACGAAGGTCAATATTTCTGCTATTTTTCAACGTTATTTTCAGCCAGTAAAGAAAAATGCCGCCAAAGAATTCACCAAAGACGCATATCACTAAACCACGAGCGCATCGCTCAAAACTGCATGCTTTTGTTCATCGTCATGCAAAGCGTGGATTTTGGGTGGCGGTGGACCATTTATTTCCACACGCTGGAAATGACTATCGGCCACATCTCATACGGCATCGAACGCTATTTGGCTATAGCATCATACTCATATTGCTCAAAGTTATCGTCATTCTCGGGCCGGTGGCGCTGCCCTCGTCTAGCCTTTATTCGAGTGCCATTACGGCAAAAAATATCATCGCGCTTACGAATCAGGCACGGCGGAATCTTGATTTACCAGATTTGAAGTCAAATGAGCAATTGGCCGAGGCGGCAGCCAGGAAAGCGAATGACATGTTGGAAAACGGCTATTTTGCGCACACCAGCCCCAAAGGCAGAACACCGTGGGATTGGATCAAAGACGTTGGTTATCGCTATCGGCGAGCTGGGGAAAACTTGGCTGTGCACTTCCAGGAGGCGGAAGACGTTCAAGGTGGATGGATGGCTAGCCCAACGCATCGCGCAAACATTGTAAACCCGGTCTACAGTGAAATAGGTATCGGCACCGCAATGGGGGAATTTGAGGGTGTGAAAGCAACCTTTGTGGTGCAAATGTTCGGCACTCCTGCCGTAGAAGCTGCCGAACCAGTTTCCGCACCAGTTGAAAAGCCGAGCATAATTAACGAGAAACGCCTAAGCGTCATTGATCGCAAAAATAAGGTCGATGTCCGAGTAGCGGCGGCTGAGGCGGAAGTGGTCAGCGCTTCTTTGGCCTATGTCAGCACTGATTTGATTCGGGAAGGAACGGCAGACGAGTGGAAAGGGTCGATTCAGTATGAGCCTGGCACATTGCCTGCCACTGGAGAGCCGCTACTCATTACTGCCGCTAAAGCTGGATTTCCTCCCGAAACAAAGGCGGTGGCGCTCATTGCTCCTGACGCCTCGATTCAGAAGTTCTTCATCTTTAATGAAGGATCCGATAAGTACAGTTCGTTTTTTAGTGGCTTAGTTAAGGTTGGCAATCTGAATGATAAGGTTCGTGAGTTTTACCTCGGTTTCGTAGTATTTCTATCTGCCGGTGTGCTTATGTATATGTTCACCTCTCGACTAAAGATTCGCCACCCTTCGATGCTCAGCCATTCTTTGGCTGTTGTTGTTTTGGCTGTATTTCTACTCGTTGTTTAGTTATCAACAGGGTGGGTTAAGCAGTTATCCACAGTTTTTTACAATAAGTTAGTTACAATTTTTCCCTACTTTTAAGTCTATTTACCTCGCTTTACTTGACATTTTCAAATAAAGCTTCTAATGTGTGTAAGTTAGAGATGGGATGTATTTACGAAAGGTCTCTAAGCATAAATTCAAATATCTGTAAGCCAATGCGCTTACCTACGGCTAAAGGGAGAGGGATTTAGAAGGGCTTCAACGAAGCCGACGAGAAAAAAATAAAAATACATAAAACATCGCACCCGTTCGCGTCACTCAAGATTAGCGTGCTTTTTTGTGCGCTTTCACCTTCCATTATTTGCACATACCTTGTTTATATTAGTTTGATGTTTTATGTATAAACTTTTTAGCGCTTTAACAAATCGAGTTACGTCGGTGGTCAGTTCGGAAGGCCCGAATTTTATACTAGGTTCTCAAACACGAACTCGCCTGCGACGGGGCAGCGCGTTCTTTACGAGTGCCACCATGCTGCTCGCGCTTGTTGCGCCGGGCGGTGCTTTGCTGTTGCCAACGCACGTTGCGAATGCTGCGGACGTACCGGTGCAGATTTTCTACGATAATTTTGAAAGAGCAAACCAGTGGACAGTGCAGGAGACTGGTGGAAATCAGCCAAAGAGGAATTATGCGGAGAGTGTATTCACTGGTGCGCCATTCACCGACATGTTTGTTGGGGTTGATGATGCACCAGCTGACCCAAACACTCATGGCAAAGGTTACTTTTTTGAGGGATCTACGAATAAAGATCCAGATGACAACGCCGGTCGGGAGATTGCAACCATGGGCTACGCTCAGCTTACCGTGCAATATACACTGAAGACGAAGTTAGCTCCTGGCAGCCGATTCAGTGTTCAGTATATGTTGGACGACGATGCGGCATCGACCGTGGTACTACCTGATGTAACGGTATCGCAAGAACGCACGGTCATGAGCTTCGATGTGTCGAATGTCGAGCGTCATGCCAAGTTGACCTTACAGTTCTTTATGCATGGGGTTGGTAAAGACGGTGGTCCACAGGACGGCGCTGGTCTCGACGATGTACGAGTCTTTGGCTCAGTTCCTCCTTTCTTTTATGACGGGTTTGAAGGCAGCACAGTCAATAACGCACCAGATGGTTGGACAACAGTAAACCACGCGTTCGTTAGCCGCAGAGCTTCAAATAATGAGCGGGTTCATTACACAGACGATAACACCCCAGACAGAGGGCAGGGTGTGCGAATTGATGGCGTCGATGGTTTAAGTAGTGCCATTTATAGGACGATAAGCACGGTCGGTATTACGAGCGGGATTCATGTCGCTTATGCGCGGCGTGTGAGCTTGATGAACAAGGTTGATCAAGGTCTCTATGTTTACTACACCACTGATGGGTGGCAAACACAGCATGAACTTGAGAAAAAAGTCATTGTTGACCCGGATGATATGCTTATTTCTCACCTCGTCTGGACCTCTTCCGAGCCGTTGGTTGGTGCAGAGAATAACCCAAATTTTGGACTTCGTTTTGAGGTAAACGCTCCTAACGTGGATAACTTTGTACGTTTGGATGATATTACGGTTTGGGGTGAGGGTGTGGCGCCGGAAGTTCCTACTGCCTTAATATCCGGTTTTGTCTATCACGACACAAACAACAGTCATACTTTTGAATTTCCAGAACCAGGAGTTGCTGGCCGCAAGGTGCAGATAACCGGTCAAGGTACAAGCACCCAAGCCACGACTGATGCAACTGGAAGCTTTACGGTTGGTTCACTTTTGTCTGGCGACTATACGGTTTGCCAAGTTGATGTGCCGGCTGGATGGGTAGATACCCAGCCCACTATCGGTCCAGATTGTGGTAATGGCACTATTGGTTATTTAGTCCAATTGACCCCCGGTCAAGCTTTCACTACTGCCATATTCGGTACGCTTGGTTTGTCGAGCATTACCGTAACGAAAGCCGTGAACCCAACGAGCAGTTCTAGCCAGGTTTTTGATGTGACCTTCTCTAAAAATGGCGTTCCTGATGAAATCGCACACTTAACTGTAGGCGGTTCGTATTCATTTGATGAACTTCTTCCTGGTTCAGTAACGGTTACGGAAGCAGACGTGCCAGGGTATGTTTTTTCGAGCCTTGTTTGTGGTGATATTGCCTACCAGAACGGGCAGTCAATTTCCATAAACGCAAACGAAAACTTGAATTGCACACTGACAAACACGAAACTCGGCAGTATTACCGTGGTTAATCTTTCGCCAGCAAACGCTGGCAACTATGGTTTCAGCCTAACAAAGGAGCCGGCAACCCCGGCAGGCAGTGCAACTATCACGAACAGCAACAGTCACACCTTCGGTAATCTTGGCGTTGGTACCTATGGTATAACGCAAACTGAAGTGCCAAGTGGTGTTACTCCTGATCCATCACCTGTTTGTACCAATGGTGAGGTCTTCGGCGCGATTAGTTTGACGGCTGGCGAAGATGTCACTTGCACATTCAACAATACTGCGCTCGGCAGCGTCAGCGGCATGAAATTTGAGGATGAGAATGGCAATGGCGTACACGACCAAGGCGAACTAGGTCTGGCTGGTTGGACCATCACACTCTCCGGCAACGGTGTACCGTCAATACCAGTCGAAACTGGAGCTAACGGAAGCTACTCGTTTAGTAATGTTGCAGCAGGCACCTACACGCTTTCAGAAACAATGCTGCCTGGTTGGCACCAAACCGCGCCAGCAAGCGGAACGTATGAAGTTACCGTGAGCGAGGGCGAGGATGAAATTGGTAAAGACTTTGGTAACTTTGAGGGCTTCACAATTTCCGGTAAAAAGTTTAACGACATAAACGGCGATGGTGTTCGCAATGGGACAACCGACTTAAACCTTCATTCGTGGAGAATTAGTCTTGACCTCGTCGGAACCAGCACAGTGCCAAACTGTGAACAAGGTACAGGGGAAGAGCCGAGATTAATTTATGGCGAATACTGTCAAGTATTTACCGACAGTTTCGGTAACTACGAATTTCCGAACCTCGGCCCTGGTGAGTACATCGTTTCGGAGCTCTTCTCCACAGACCAACAGAGCGGTTGGTATCAGACAGCACCAACAAGTGCCACTGGTCTTGGTGGTCAAGACAACGGTACCTATGAGGTTTCAGCTGCTTCGGGTGTTGACCGCGTAGGTCGCAATTTCGGAAACGCTGAGTTCGTTTCGATTGTCATAACCAAGGATGTCAGTAACCCACTTGAGGCACCTGTTGGAGCAGTATTCAGCTTTACCCTTAACGATGGCGAGCCAATCACACTAGTTGACGGTGGTTCGCGTACGTTTGGCGGTTTGAAGACAGGTGCGTACACGGTCAGCGAAGGCACAAGTGATGGTTGGTCTTTTGAAGGGGTGAGTTGCGCGGTTAATAGTGGCGCTCCTGTAACAAATGCGAACCTAGACCTTAACCCGGGTGATATAGCACGTTGCACCTTCACTAACACGTTTGTTGATGTAGACACCGATGACGACACTATTCCTGATAGTGCCGACAACTGCCCAACCGTGCCGAACTTCGATCAAAAAGATTCCGATAAGGACGGCATTGGTGACGCGTGCGACACTGACGACGATGGCGACGGCGACAACGACACCGAAGACAACTGCCCACTTGTAGCCAACCCAGGGCAAGAGAATGCCGATGGTGATTTGTTCGGCGACGTTTGTGACACCGACGTCGATGGTGATGGCGTAGCTGACAAAACGGCGAACAGCGATGACACCTTTACCGACCTGGCCGTTCCTCCTGGTGACAACTGCAAATTCGTGGTGAACCCACTTCAAGAAGATAAGGATGGCGACAATATTGGCAATGTCTGTGACACCGATGACGACGATGATGGTGTAAAAGACGATGATGGTGATGAGGTAACGCCATATGACAACTGTCCATTAACGGCAAACGCAGACCAACTTGATGCCGATGAGGATGGTATTGGTAACGCCTGTGACACTGATGCCGATAACGACACTGTTGCCGATAAGGATGACGAGGGGAATGGTGTATTTACCGACCGCACCCCTACGGATGTTCCGGCGGTGGACAACTGCCCACTCGTGGCAAACCTTGATCAAATTGATACTGACGAGGACGGTATTGGCGACGCCTGTGCGAATGATTACGACGGCGACACCATTTTGAACCCGGTGGACAACTGCCCACTCGTAGCCAATCCATTGCAAGAGAATTCTGATGATGATTTGTTAGGCGACGCTTGCGATCCAGATGACGATAATGATGGCGACATTGACACAGCAGACAATTGCCCACTCACAGCCAACCCAGACCAAGCAGATGCGGATGGTGACGGGAAGGGCGACGTCTGTGATGTATCGCAGCGAATTGATGGCACTAAGTGGAACGATAGAGACTTCAGTCGCACGAAAGGGGACGGTGAGGTTGGCGTAAGTACTTGGACGATTGCCATTGGTAAAGTTGGCACACCAGGTGAGAGCGGCCCAACACCAGTTGAGATTGTTGCCCTCGACACAACCAACATTTCCGGAGAATTTAGTTTGCGCGTACACCAGAGTGGTACCTACAGAATCTATGAAGGGAAGCGAACTGGTTGGGTGCAGACCTATCCAGTGGCAGTAAGTACACCAAACCAAACAGTCACCTGTGCTGAGGGGTTGGCAGATTGTACCGTTGGTGATCTGGAACTCGGTGTCTACTACACGGTAACCGTTACCCTAGGCGAAACCGAAGGCCCAATTATCACCAAAGATAGTAGCGCAAACGACCTTGCCTTTGGTAACTTCGAGCAGTCGGTTATCACGGCATGGAAGTGGAACGACGTTGACAATAATGGTCTGTGGGACAACCAAGAGAGCACCATTAGTAATTGGACATTTGCTTTGGCGAAGGTTGATACCAGCGAACAAGAGGGAACACCACCAGTAGACGTGGTAGCGATTGCGAGCACGAACGAGAATGGCGTGGCCGCTATGCTGACCCCTGAACCAGGCACGTACGTTGTGCTCGAGGCAGCGGCACTGAACTGGTCACCAACCCATCCAGCAGTCGTTTCTCCGGCAGTAACCGTTACCTGCACCATTACTGGTTGTGACGGTTTGACCTTTGTAATGGATCGGTACTACACGGTTAATGTTTCGGCTGGTGGCCTACTTATTACGAGCGATAACAGCGGCGAAGAACTTCAGCTAATGACTTTTGGTAACCACTTGAACGTCATCTTCAGTGGCATTAATGCCATTAGCATTACGTCTTCAACGGCTCAAGTAATTTGGACAACTGACCCGGCGGGTACAAGTCGCGTTGTGTACGACACAACATCACACCCGACTACTGACACCAGTGCAAACTTTGGTTACGGTTCTACGTCACCAAACAACGCTGCCTTCACAACTTCGCACGGAGTAGATTTGTCTGGGCTCCCGGCGAGCACCCTTATTTACTACCGTGTCATTTCGGCTGGCTCTGGTTCAGTTGAATCAATTAGTGAGCAGCACAGCTTTACCACAAACGCTGGTGGTGGTGGCGGCGGAGGCGGCGGCGGTGGTGGCGGCGGAGGCGGTGGTGGATTTATTCCAACCGGCCCAACCGGCGTAGCGGTAGCTGTTGCTGAAGGCAGCCCAGTGTCTAATCCGAACGTTAACTTGGTGCTCACCTTTGGTTCTGACGTCACAAACATTGCCGTAGGTAACTTGTCGGATGTTTCTGACTCCACTGGATTTGAGAACCCAGCCCCGAACAAGCCATGGATTCTTATACCAGGCGACGGCCTCAAGACGGTGTACGCCAAGTTCCGAAATGCGAGCGGTGGCACCACTATTGTGAGTGCGAACACGCAGCTCATTACAACCACTGGTGGCGGTGGAACACCTCCCGTAATTCCTCCTGTTACCCCTCCAGGCACAACTCCAGTGACTCCTCCAGCGGGTGAGGTACTGGGTGAAGAGACGACCGCACCAGCTGGTCCAACTGGTTCTGCCCCCGCAGCGGGCGGTAGCGCTCCAGCGGGTGAGGTCCTTGGTGAAGAGGTAATCGCACCAGAAGGTGAGCCTGAAGAGGAACCAGTAGTGCCGACAGTCGAAGCACCGACTGAGGTTACGAACACACCAGCAACCGGCTGCTACAAGATTCTTGGCATCTGTTGGTGGTGGTGGCTCATCGTACTAATTGTTCTCATCTACCTCTGGTACATTTACCAGCGCGACGACAAGGACAAGAAGTAAGAACTGTAAGAGTGGCAAAAGGCTCGGCATACGCCGAGCCTTTTGTTTTGTTGTCGGTGTGGCAAAAATTGTATAGAATTACCTTACTATGACTGAGAAAAAAATACTTGTGGCGGGTGGGGCAGGCTTTATCGGCTCTAATTTTGTTCACCATATTTTGGAAAAGTATCCAAATTATAGGATTGTAAATTTTGACAAATTGACCTACGCCGGCAACCTCGACAACTTGGCTGACCTATTGACTGAGTCGCGGTATGAATTTGTTAAAGGTGACATAGCTGACGAAGCGGCAGTAGCGGCTGTTCTTTCAACTGGCATTACGGATGTGGTAAATTTTGCCGCTGAAACACACGTGGACAGAAGTATTCACGTTGGCTCTCGAGATTTCGTGTTAGCAAATGTGCTTGGTGTGCAGACATTACTAGACGCTGAGCGGAAGATTCCTGGTATTCGACACCTGCAAGTTTCGACCGACGAAGTGTACGGTTCGCTAGAGCTCGACGACGAAACCGCGTTTACCGAAGACACGCCATTTACGCCGAACGTTCCTTATGCGGCTGCTAAGGCCGGTGGTGACCTTTTGTGTCGCGCCTTCTTTAAAACTTTTGGAAGTGATGTCCTCGTAACGCACTGTTCCAACAACTACGGGCCGTATCAATTTCCTGAAAAGCTCATTCCGTTTTTTATTGACCGAGCAATGAACGACCAACCGTTGCCGCTTTATGGCGACGGGAAAAATGTTCGTGATTGGCTGTATGTTCGCGACCATTGCGAAGCGCTCGACGCTGTGTTGCATAAGGGTACGGCGGGGGAGGTATACAATATCGGTGGTCATTTTGAGCGGCCAAATATCGACATTGCCCGTATTATTTTGCGAGCGCTTGGGAAAGACGAGTCACTCTTAACGTTTGTAACTGACCGCCCAGGACACGACCGTCGCTACGCCATTGATGCTTCTAAAATTGAAAGAGAGCTTGGCTGGAAGCCGAGATATAATTTTGAGACGGCTATTCAAGAAACAGTGCAGTGGTACCGCGAACACCAGGATTGGGTGGAGGCGATAAAACAGCGCTCGGCAGCCATTAATGCTCACGTAGAGTAGACATGAACCTTGAAATTGCTGGTCTTGTTTTGACCTTGAACAAACGCATTCGAGACGATAGGGGATTTTTGGGCGAATTGTTGCCGGGTGGTACAGACAATGCGCTGGCGGAAAACGGTATAAAAAATATTTATCTGTCGGTGGCGACCGGTGCGTTCCCACGAGCTGGGCACTACCATCACGAGCAAATTGAAAACTTTTTTCCGATTACCGGCTCGGTCATTTGGGCGTTTAAAGATTTTCGCGAAGCTTCACCAACCTTTGGCGTAGTGTGTGCCGTCGTGGTAACTAAGGATAACGGTCGCTTCAGGACAGTCGACCCCAAGGTCAAACTCATAGACGCTACGGAAGCGTTCATTGGGCTTACTGTTCCGGCCGGTGTCTACCACGTGTATTGGCCGCTCTTCGGCGAGACCAGTGAAACCGTCTGCGTGGCGTCAACGCCATACAACCCCGCGGATTACGTAAACATTATTCCCGATTCAATGCCAGACATAGTGACTTTGGTGAAGCCCATTGTAGAGAAAGCGTAAGGTATGCGCATTGCTATTTTGGGTGCCAACGGTTTACTTGGGCAGTCTTTATTGTCACTTCCTGTGGTTCGTGAGCACACAATTTTTCCACTCGACCAGCAAGAGCTCGACATTACTGACACTAAGGCGGTGGTGAGTCGCTTCGACGAGTTGGCACCAGAACTTATTATTAACGTGGCCGCTTACAATGCGGTGGATGCGGCTGAATCTTCTGCCGAGGGCCGCCAGTCGGCCTTTCGCATTAATGCCGACGCAGTCGGCGTACTCGCTAAGGCCGCTCATACTATCGGCGCTACGTTTGTTCACTACAGCACGGACTACGTCTTTGATGGGTTGAAAGAGGTTCCGTACGTGGAAACCGATACGCCTAATCCACTCTCTGTGTACGGAGAGTCCAAATGTAAAGGTGAGGAATACGTGCTCAGAGAAATTGATTTGGGGCTCAGAGGATATGTCATCCGCACCTCTCGCTTGTTTGGTGGCGCTAACGCCACGGGTCAAGGGAAAGAATCTTTTCCAGATTTGGTTCTTCGTTTATGTGGCGAGAAACAGCGGCTTGAATTTATTGATGGTTTTGAA
>Ga0172380_10007062_pt1 | contig 12788 bp, 9 predicted proteins | sample Leawe162metaG_FD_119747 | JGI IMG/M metagenome (GOLD analysis project Ga0172380, IMG submission 119747) | Leachate microbial communities from a municipal landfill in Southern Ontario, Canada - Leachate well 162 metaG | ecosystem: Engineered > Solid waste > Landfill > Unclassified | place...
CGCCAGGGAAGCGTAGGAATGGCAGACCGAGGTGCCCGGGGTCCAGCGATTCGGGCTGCGCGGGTCGAAATATTCCGGCGTTTGCGGCAGTCCTGCCTTGACCATCGCGCCCCAGTAATTGGAAATAAGGCGGACAGCCTCGGCGTATTTGCCGTGCCGCATGAGCGCCTCGGCCGCCAGCGTGTTGCCGAACCCGGAGCAGGATGCGTGGAGCCGGCGGTCGCTGATCGCGTCCAGCCAGACCTTCAGCGCTTTGGGCGGAATGTCATCCAGGAATCGGGCCGCCGCAAAGTAGGGGTGCGGTGTTTTTTTCATGATGTGCCGGGAACCGATGACGCAATCGGCGATCGCGCCGGTCTTGGCATCCACGAATGTCCTTAAGAATTTTTCCCGCAGGAGCCGCGCGCGTGCCGCCACCTGTGCTTCTTCCGCCTTGCGGCCGGTTGCGGCGCAGATGTTGCGGAAGGCTTCCAGGGCGCCGTGATACAATGCCTGGGTAAAGCTGTAGACCGCCTTTTCATCCTTGACGAAGCCCTGGTAGCCCCAGTCCACGAAAGACTTGCCCTTTATTTCGCCGGGATGAACAAAGCCGCCCTTTTCGGCCGCGCGGTAATAGTCCAGGCCGCGCCGGCAGACAGGGTAAAACTCCCTGAGGAAATTTTTATCGCCCGTGTGCTGGAAATGTTCCCAGACGGCGAGGACGTAATAAAAGTTGAACCCGAACCAGTCGTAAATCCGCGCCCGGCCCTGGCGGTAATCGCGGAGCAGGTCGGATTTGTCGCGCGCGCTCGGGCCGTAACCGAGGATGTGGCCGTTCGCGAGCTGCAACGCCGCGAATTGCCGGAAGCACTTGAGCGCCAGGGCGGCGTCGCCGAAATAGTAAAAATGCTGCGGCGCCTGGAAGCGGAAGTCCATCATCCAGAGCACCTGCTCGCGGCCGACGCAGTCCACGAAGTGCTCCATGCCGCAGGTTTCAGCCGAACACGCGCACATTTCCCAGATGGCGTTGAGCGTCTCATCGGAGCAGCGGAAATGCCCGCGTTTCCGCACGGGGTAGTTGGTCCGGATCCAGCGGATGGAGTCAATGCTCACGCCCTCGTAAGCCCCGCTGATGTCCAGGCGGAAATAGCGCCCGCCGCGCGTGGTGAAGGGCGTCCATGTCATGGGTTCCTTGCCCAGGTTGATCGTGTCCCAGTGCGTGAGGGAGAGAGTGTCGCCGTAAAATATTTCTATTTTGCCTCCGTTGCACTTAGAAATGACCAGGCGCGGGAAGCCGGCCATGGTGCGGCCCAGGTCAAGGAGCAGGCTGTGCTTTTTCCGGCTGTGGTTCCAGACCCGCAGGGGGCCCGGCCATTTGTGCGGCTTGGGCAAGAGAGCGTTGTAAAAGGTGGTCTGGTCGTATTCCGGCTCTTCGCCGCTGTTGTATTGCGGCCGCTCGATGTAAATATTTTCCGGAGCAACCGGCTCGGCGGTCATCTCGGCCGTCTCCTTCAGAACCAGTTTTGTCCATGGGCCGCCCTCGGCCGGGGCGATTACAGATCTGTTTTTCCAGGATGAGTCGTCAAATGCGGGGGCGTTCCAGCCCTTTGGTTCCAAGTCAGGATAATAATCCTCCATCCACTCGCGGTGGAACATCGGGGGCCTGGTATGCGGGGAGTAGGCCGGGTTTTGGAAAGATTTCCAGGAAGCATCTGTTTTGACAGCCGACTTGCCGCCCATTTCCAGCTGGGCGAGCAGCCCGGCCGGCCCGGCCGCATGGCGCTCCATGATCGAGAGGTCGCTGTGGCCGAGGAAATGAACCTGGACCGCGATGACGTTTTCGCCGCTTTTAAGGAAGGGGGTGACGTCGTATGAATGAAAGATTTTTTCACGGAAATAGCTGCGGTCCGGACCGCGCCCGATGAATTTGCCGTTGATGTAGGCCCGGTAAAAATGCCCGGCCGTGAGCCGGAGCACGGCCTTGGACTTTGCGGCCGGCCGGCAGCGGAATTTCTTGCGGAACAGGACATAGGTGTTGGGCGTATCGCCAAGCCCGGCCGGCCAGATCCATTTGGCCTGCCAGCTGGTTTTTTTATGGTTCATTTGGCGGGTCCTTTCATGGTGATTGTTGAAAGCGGCCTTGAGTCAGCCTGATATACTATCCTATATCTTCCAGTCCGCAATATTGAATTGGGAGCGGACTCATTTTCTGCGCTAACGACGGCATCACGGCAGCTCTTGCGGGTTGAAACGGGGCAACAGTGTATATTGAAGATTTGCTGAAGATATGCGCATGTGGTACTATGCTTAACAGCACGAGCAGGCAGCCTGAAGGCCTGGACCGCTAATAAAATAATGCTCATGAAAAGGAATAAATGGGCTTGCAGAGTACTTCTGAATTTACTGGTATGGCCGCTCGCCTGCAGCGCTTTCGGGTCTGATTTGGAGATTGCAGGATCGGCCAGGTTTAAAGAGCAGGTCATTCAAGCTCTGGCCCTGTTAAACAAGGATGCCCCCGAAGCATACGCTATTGTGATTAAGTTTGTTGGCAGAATCGTGCAAGGCGATAAAAGTGGAATGTGGGCCTACAAAAATCCTCCCACCTATGAGATGTCTGATCACACCGCTTTCCATTCTGTCACTTGGTGCGCCGGCTCTATTGCCCACGACTCTTTTCATTCAAAACTTTATCATGAATACAAAGAAAAGCATCCCGGGCGCGTGCCCGCCGATATCTGGACTGGCGTGGAAGCAGAGAAGAAATGCCTGAAGCACCAGCAGGATGTATTAAAAAAGATAAAAGCGCCGAAGCATGAAATCGACATCTTCTTGAAATTAGACGGCACCCATCATGACATCAATAAGGACGGCAAGTATGACAGGGAAGATTACAGGAAGCGTGACTGGTGAATGCCTTGTTTTTGCATCGCACAATTAATGGACCTTTTTTTCGAAAACAAAAAGAATTGTGCGACCACTATTCATTCAACCGTTTTGATAAAAATTAATTTTGCCTGCCATGGCGCGCGGAATATATTTGCGTTGATAATGGCGCCCGGTCTGGCAGAATGCCGTTAACGAAAGGAGGTCAGCCGTGTACGATGTGCGTCCGCCCGAAGTTTACGCGCATGAATCGGTCATGGTTAATCCGGCTTACCGCGCGCGCGTGGAAAAAGTGGCCGCGGCGCTGAAGGAGCCGCGGAAGATAATCACATATTCCGACGCCGACCTGCCCGGGATGATCCGGGAGAAAGGCCTCCTGGCCGGGCGCGGGATCATGTTCGGCCGCAGCCCGGTCAACGATCCCATGTTGCTCTTCAACACCTTCCGCTTCGACGGCGAAGCCGATCTCGGCGAGCGCCGAAAGGCCCTTGAGGCATGCGGCCTGGAATGGGCTCCGAACAGCCTCCTCGGCACCGGGGCCTTCATCTGGTTCGACTCCAACCTGGAAACTGACAAGCACAAGGACGACAAGGTCTGCCGCCCGTGCTGGCGGATCCACATGCAGGCCGGGTGCCTGCACAGGTGCACCTACTGCAGCCTGGGGGGGCTGCTGGTGGCCATGGTCAACGTCGAGGATTACTGCCGCCACCTGCGCGGCCTGATTGAAAGGCATCCCTGGCAGACCACCTACCTGCTTGATGACGACGCCGACCCGCCCTGCCTCGAGCCGGAGCTGGGCGTGCTGGGACCGCTGATCGAGTTTTTCGGCACATTGAAGGACCGCTACCTGATCATCCACACCAAGACCTGGAACACGGAGTGGATGCGCAACCTCAGGCACAACGGGAACACCATCATCGTCTGGAGCCTATCCGGCCCCACCCAGAGCACGCTGGTTGAACCCAATACCGGCACGACCGAACAGCGCGTGGAAGCCGCGCGCGTCGCGCAGGAAGCCGGGTACCAAATCCGCTACAAGTTCAAGCCTATCGTCCCGGTGAAGGCCTGGCGCGATGACGCCGCGTATGCCGTCAAGCTGCTTTTTGAAAAAACCAGGCCTGACGTCATCAGCCTATGCATGTTCATGTGGAACTCCTATCCCGAGATGACAGGGATGCTGGACATGGGGCTATTGGATCCGGAGTTCGTGCAGGCCGCGGAAAAATCCCAGGCCGAGATGGCCGGAACGCGCTCGCGGCCCTTTCCCCATGAAATGCGCAAAAAGGTCTATGACCATTACCTGGCCGAGATCAGGAAATACGACCGGGCAATCCCCGTGTCGCTCTCGACCGAGAATTTCAGGATGTGGGCCGCGATGAAGGAAAGCCTGGGCTGCACCGCGGCGGACTACGTCTGCGGGTGCGGCCCCCAGTGCGTGCCGGGCCTGAAGAAGCTCCGGTGCCATCCCTTCAAGGCGGCCTTCAGGAACGACAGGGGGCTTGTGCCCTGCGTCCAGGCGGGCTGCTGATAGCACAGCAAGATAATCATAAAGAGGAGATGCAACATGGCCAGCGAAGAAATTGCGGCGGGAATGCCTGGTTACAAAGACCGGAAGACGGGGCTCATGGTGTTCGGGATACTGGAGATGGTGCTGGGCATCATCTGCCTGGGGATGGTTTTCCTGATGGCGCTCGGCGCGCTGGTGTCGGCTTTTGCCGCCCGCGGCTCCGCGCCGCAAACGAGTGCCGCCATAATGATTCCCGGCATTTTGGTTTATATCACCATGGGGGCCTGGTTCATCTGGATGGGCATCGGCTCCATCCTGGCCCGGAGATGGGCGCGGGCGCTCATGCTGGTTGTATCCTGGATATGGCTCGTGAGCGGGCTGATGGGATTGGTTTACATGCTGGCATTCATGCCTGACATTTACAGCCAGATGGGTAAAAGCGGGCAGGTTCCGCCGCAGGTAGCCGCCTTAATCAAGTGGTTTACAATAGGTTTCATGGCGGTTGCGTATGTGCTTATCCCCGGCGTGTTCATCCTTTTCTACGGCAGCAGGCATGTCAAGGCGACCTGCGAGAAGCGTGACCCTTCTCCGCGCTGGACCGACAAGTGCCCCCTGCCGGTGCTGGCTTTGAGCCTGATGTGCGCATTCTGGGCCATCTGCATGCCGGCCATGGGATTCTACAATTGGGCCATGCCGTTCTTCGGGGTCATACTGGAAGGGACCTCCGGAGCTTTTGTGGCCCTGGGCGCGGTGCTGCTGCTGGCTTACGCGGCCTGGGGCGCCTATCGCCTGGATATCAGGGCGTGGTGGTGCGCGGCTTTCCTGGCGGCGGCTTTCGGGGCTTCGGCGGTGATTACATTTTCCCGGGTGAGCCTGCTGGAATTATACGAGCGCATGGATATCCCGGCCCAGCAGCTGGAAATAATGCAGCAATGCGCCCTTCCGCAGATGTCCACGATAGCCGCCCTCTGCGGGGCCTGGTTTCTAATTGCTCTTGTTTATCTGCTTTTTGTGCGCAGGTTCTTTGCGCGTTCCGGCGCACGATCAGATTGAACAGCCGGTTGTAATGGTGTATGAAAACACAGAAAAGTCTTACCTCCCGGATACAATGTTCAAAGTAACAAAGACATTGTATTTAGAGGCCCCGCCGCACCATGCGGTCTACGCCCAGCACCAGACTTACATCGGCCGCGAGGGCGCGGAGCTCATCGAGGCGGTGCGGCACGAGGCGCGCGGCGAAGTGCCGGGTGTGGGACCGCGCTATTACGCCCCCCTGATTTACCGGCGGCGCTCGCTTGATAACGGGCGCACCTGGGCGCGCGACGGCGAGCCCTGGGTCCAGTCACCGGCCACGCTGGTCGGTCCTGACAGGCGGTTTACCCCCCAGTATTACCATGACCCCGACCTTGGCATCACGCTTTCCATGTTCCTGGTTTACGACGTCCTGCTGGCCCAGGCCGGCCGCCGCGAAAGATTTTCCGATGAGGGCGTGGATGGCGACACGCGCCGCATGTTTTATTCCCTTTCGCGCGACGGCGGCCGGACCTGGGACGAGCCCAGGCAGATGATCCACTCCGGCGCGGCATATGACGCGGCGCACTGGGGGCCTGGGCTTTTTTACGGCAAGACCGGCGGCGGCGGCGACCTGGTGCACTTCCATAAGCTCAAGGACGGCACCCTTGTCAGCGGCATGACCGTCAACCTGCAGGACGGCAAGCGGTTCCAGTGTTTACTGGTCCGCGCGCGCTGGAAGCCGGACCTGAGCGGCCTGGACTGGGAATTTTCCGAATACATTTCCATGCGGCCGGATGAGTCCAGCCAGGGCTGCTGCGAGGCCATGCCGGCCGTGCTGGATGACGGCAGGATATTCATGTCGCTGCGCTGCTGCGGCGACCGCGAAACAAAAAAATTCCCGAGCCTTAAATACTGGGTCATATCCGATGACGGCGGCCGGACCTTCAGCCATCCGAAACCGCTGGCTTACGAGAATGGAAATCCCGTCTGGAGCCCGTCATCATTCGCGGGCATAATCCGGTCCTCGCGCAACGGCAAATTTTACTGGATCGGGAATATTCTCAGCGAGCCGACCTACACCTCCCAGCCGCGCTACCCGCTCTGCATCGCCGAGCTGGTTCCCGAACGCGGATGCCTGGCCAGGGATTCCGTGGCGGTGATCGACACCAGGCCGCCGGACTGCAGGGAGGAGCGCAGGCGCTATACCAATTTCGGGTTTTACGAGGACCGCCTGAGCGGCGAAATCGTCGTGACGCTTCCCGAGCAGCCCCGGCTGGACTGGAGCGATTTCACATCCGACTGTTACAGTTACCGGGTGAGCGTTGATTAGAACCTGTAGCCGCGGCGCTCTGCCTGCCTTGAGCAAAGACGAAGGTTCGCCGCGAAAAGACGCCCCGACTGAGCGGGGCGGCTACAAAAAAATCTGTAGCCGCGGCGCTCTGTCGCCGCGATCCTGAATGCCCATGCAGATCCACTGTTGCTCAAGGAGCTATGGCGGACGCGGACAGCGCAACTACAATAGGAAAGTGGCCGCGATATTTGTTAGTTTGCCATAATATGAAATCAATCCGCAAAAGTACCTATCACGGGTTTATCCGCCGCGATTACATCCTGAACGGTAACAGGGTTTTCATCGTCAGCCCGCAGCGCGCCGCCGCCGGCAAGCCCTGGATCTGGCGGGCGGAGTTTTTCGACCACCGCCCGGAAACGGACCTGGCTTTGCTGGCGAAGGGGTTCCACCTGGTATTTTTTGAGATTACCAATAATTTCGGCTGTCCCGACGCGATGGCCCAGTGGGACATTTTATACCAGGAATTGATTCGCAAGCGCGGGTTTGCAAAAAAGGCCGCCCTGGAGGGCTTGAGCCGCGGCGGGCTGTATGTTTACAACTGGGCGGCCAGGAATCCCAGCCGGGTGGCCTGCATTTATGCCGATGCGCCGGTCTGCGATTTCAAAAGCTGGCCCGGCGGCCGCGGCCGGTCAAAAGGCAGCCCCGCGGACTGGGCCAGGCTGATCGAGCTTTATCATTTCAAGTCGGAAAGAGAGGCCCTGGCTTACGATAAGAACCCGGTTGACAACCTTGCGCCGCTGGCCGCGGCTAAAGTGCCGCTGCTGCACGTGTATGGCGACGCCGATGAATCGGTCCCGTACATGGAGAACACGGCTGTGGTTACCAGGCGCTACCGGAGGCTGGGGGGCCTGATCGAGCTCATCCGCAAGCGGGGGGTGGGGCATCACCCGCACGGCCTCGATGATCCCGCGCCCATTGTGGATTTTATATGCAAACATGCTTGTAAAGCATTATGAACGATAATCAGGAGCTCTTCACCGATTTTTACGAGCTTACGATGGCGCAGGCCTATCCTGTGGAGGTCAGCGGGGAGCTGGCCCGGCTCCATGAAAAAATTGAGCGGGGCCAGGTTGACCGCGTGGCAGCCGGTCTGGTATGATTAGGTCTGCTTGGAACATGAAGGCCGGCGTAAGCCGGAATGGGAAGGATAAGCCATGAAGGATTCAATATGCAAATTGATGGCAGCCCTTTGCACGGCAGGATTATTCGGCTCATGTTTACCCGCCGCGCGCGTTTTGGCCGCCGATTTCCCGCAGGGACTTTTACTGCACCTTAATTTCGACCAGATGGATGGCGGCACGGTGGTTGACCGCTCCGGGCACGGCAACGCCCGCGTTTTCAGGGCGAAATGGACCCCCTACGGCAAGCAGGGCGGCGGGTGCGAGTTCATGGCGACCAACAGCTGGCTGAAGGTGGCCAACGCCGGTTACCTGAACCCGACCCAGGCGACCTTCGCGGTCTGGTTCAAGACCACAAACGCGCAGGAGCGGCTTATCCTGGACAAGGGCGGGGAGGGCGGCTTTACACTGGGCATCGCCGGGGAACCTGAGGCAGGCAAATTATTTTGCGCGGTCGGCGGCAGCCTTTGCCTGGGCGATAGACCGGTGGCGGATGGGGCATGGCACCATGGCGCGGCGACCTGTGACGGCGAAAGCATGAAGCTTTACGTGGACGGAGAGCTCCAAAAAAAGGTCGTTGCCCGGCGCGGAGAAATCCCGGCCGGCACCAACGACCTTGTGATCGGCATGAACCGGTCCGGCGATCCGGCGCAGGATGTAAAGACATCATTTGGCGGCATGATTGACGACCTGATGATTTTCAACCACGCGCTCTCCGCCGAAGAGGTCCAGGCGGTCATGGCCTCTGTGAAACCCAAGTTCACGCGGGAGCAGGTCGCCCAGCGCCTGAGGGAGCTCAAGGAGCTCTACGACCGCGGATTGCTGACGAAGGAGTTCTACGACCGCAAGGCTGCCGAATGCGAAGTCTCGCCCTGATGTAACCAGCAAATATCCAAACTGCGGACATTCACGAGGGCGGTATTTTTGTAGCCACGCCGCTCTGTCGGAGTGATTGTTATTTAGACAGCAGCCGCCCGGCTGCTTCCGCGGATTTTAGATGTTCCGCAGACACCGGCGGGGCGTTTGTCTTTGGAGGTTCGAACTTGCGCGGCTGCGGCGGGGGGACAAAAACACAGGCAGCCAGCTCCCGGGCGGGCACCAGGTGCCGCCAGAGGAAGGCCTGCATGCGGTCCTCGGCCGGGACGGCCTCGCGGACTATTTTTTCCCCGCCGATCTTTGCCTCGCCGGCGACAATCAGTTTCACCGGCGCGCTGGTCGATGGCAAGCTGGTTTTGATGTTCACCCTGGTGACCTGCTGGGTGCCTTTGAGCTCCCCCCATTTTATCTCGAACGCGTTTGTCTCGTTCAGCAGGGCGATCCTGATGTTGCCCTTGAACCCGTCGTGCCGGATGGCATGGATCGTGACCTGGGCCGAGCCGTTGCTCCTGATGTTCACGCTGGAAGGAACAACGCGCAGGGCGAAATCGGGCCGCGGGGCGCTGACGCGCAGGCGGTAGGAATATTCCATGCCGCCCTTCTGCTGTGCTTCGGCCAGCGTGATAAAATAGGTTCCGTTCGAAGGCAGTGTGGCGCGCAGGTAGGAATCGGCATGGTGGGTGTTCAGGCCAGAGCCGACGTCCTCGCGGTCGTCGTTGAAAGCCAGGCAGCGTCCGGCGGCGTCGGCCAGCTTGAGGGTGGAGTCCAGCGGCGAATCCAGCCGGCGGGCGGTGACCTCCGCCACGATTTCCTCGCCGGCGTGGCCCTCGAACCGGAAAACATCCGGCCGGCCCGGCTTGTCAAGGTGCCCGTTGACTATGACCGGCAAATCCAGTTTCTGGGCGCTTTCGGGCGCGCTGCCGGCAGAAACCTCCATGTATTCCGGCAGGGTGTCGAGCGCATATGGCATGGGGTTGGATATGAAGCCATCCTTGCCGCGCGCGGCGACCTGGTATATGCCGGGCGCTGCGGCTTTTATGTCCGGGGTCAAATTGGTTTCAGCCAGGTTCCAGCCGCTTAGTTTTACGGGGCAGGGTGAGCCGATCCGGCCGCCCAGGGGGAAAATGCCGGTCACGAAAGGCATTTCCCCGATGGTGGCGCGGTAAATGAAATCCTCGCGACCGCGGTAGATTGAGTCGAAGACCGCCAGCATGTATTCCCCGTCCTCGGGAACTTCAAACAGGATGACCGGGTCGGGCTTGAAGCGGAAATCATCCTGGTAAGCCGCTTCCTTGCCCTTCGCGTTGTAGAGCGCGATTACCGGCTGGAACCAGCCCGGAACGGCGTCCGCCAGGTAGGGTATCAGGCTGCGCGCCTGGACGCTGATCACCAGGCGCTGGCCCTTGCGCGCCTCGAAGCGGAACCTGTCAATCGTGCCGGAATAAATCTGGCCGTTGACGGTGCAGGGTATGTTGACCCGCACTTCCTTGTCATCCAGGGCGCCCGGGGAGCCCGAGCCTTCCATGGTCATCATGCCGGACATCATCATATCGCCGCGGGGCTCGTTTTTCTTACCGCGCTTTTTTTTGCGGATGACTTCTTCCTCCCGGCCGAGAACCTGCTGGGGGCTTGTCGGCAGGGGCAGGGCCGTGATTTCGGAAATTTGCCCGATGTTGAACACGAGCGGGTTTGAAATGCCGCGCTGGGTCAGGAGCCTTATTTCCCGGTCGCCGATCTCCGCGTCGGGGCTGATGGCTATCTCCAAGACGGCGAGGTTGGCGATGGAAGCGTTGGCCGGCCGGTCCGGGCGGTCTCCGATCAGTTTCTCGAGCTTTGCGATCAGGTCATTCACGGACGCGCTGCGCTCTTTCTCTGGGATGGTTCTAAGCTCGCGCATCTGCTCGTTGAGCAGGGTGACTTCCTGGTTGCCAAGGTACTTGTTGTATTCCACCAGCCGGGCCTTTATGCCCCCGCCGGATACAAACGCGCCGCTCGCGCCATCCAGGTCCTGGCCGCCGAGCGTGACCTGGAAAGTTGCGCCCCGCTGGCCGCCGGCGGGATAGACGTAGCCGATATAAGGCTGCTTCTGGGCGGAGGCGCCCGCGGCCAGGATGGCGAGCAGTCCGATAATCATACAGCGTTGAATGTAGTTCATGATCGTTGCATTAATTCACATTATTTCCTTCAGGCGCCCGGCCGACTTTGCGCCTTTCTCATTTGGCGCCAGAACGTGCGCTTCGAGCCCGAGCGGGTGGGGCATGCGGGTATCGGGGTTTATGCCGGCCAGCTCGTAGATGCTGCCGAGGAGGTCAATAGGGTAAACCGGCCGCTCCTTGACCTCTTCGCCTTTATCGTCCGAGGCCCCGACGATGCACCCGCCCTTGAACCCGCCCCCCGCCACCAGGACGGTAAAGACGTTGCCGTAATGGCCGCGCCCGCCGTTCCAGGGAGGCTGCCAGTCGACCTTCGGGGTCCGGCCGAACTCGCCGCAGCACCACACCGCCGTGCTATCCAGCAGGCCGCGGTCGGAGAGGTCCTGGAGCAATATCGCCAGGCCCTGGTCAAGCTGGGGACACTGGCGGCGCATGGTCTGGAAATGATTGGAATGAGTGTCCCACCCGCCCGGATAATTTATGGTGATGTAGGGCACGCCGGCTTCCACCAGACGCCGCGCGACGAGGCAGTCCTGCCCGAATGTGTGGCGCCCGTAGCGGTCGCGCAGTTCCGGCTTTTCCTTTGAAAGATCGAACACGTCCTTGCCCTCGCCGAGGATAAGGTCATAGGCCTGTTTCTCCGCGTCCGCCGCCTCCGCAATCTGCGGGTTGTCCGGCAGGGCTTTACCCATCGTGTTGAGGCCGTGCAGGAAATCGCGCCGGGCTTTCTGGCGCTCGTCGCTGATACCCTGGGCGACAACGCCTTCCACCTCGAAGCGGGCGGCATTCGGGTCGCCGCCGGTGGCGAAGGGTTTGTAGCGCGAGCTTAAAAATCCCGATTCGGAAAACCTGCCCTGCGACTGCGTCAGCACCACGTAAGGCGGGATAAGCCCCTTGTAGCCGGCGTCATAGCCCTTCAGCATGGCGAACACCGCGCCGATGCTCGGGTATGAAAGCTGCTCGCCGGGCAGGTGCCCGGTCTGCATCAGGTAGGCTGCGGTTTCGTGGCCGTTGTTGCGGTGAGTCATGCTGCGGATAAGGGAATACTTGTCGGCCTGCCTGGCCAGCAGCGGGAACAAATCGCTGATTGTGATGCCGTTGACGTTGGTCGGGATGGTTCCCTTGAACTGGCCGGTGTAGTCATAGCCCGAGTCCGGCTTGGGGTCCCAGGTATCCGTGTGTGACATGCCGCCCCAGAGAAAGATCTGGATGACTGCCTTGGCTTTGGCCACGGACGGTACGGCGGCCGCCGGCGCTCCGGCCGCAAACGTTTTGAGAGTCAGCCGGTCCGCGAGCAGGAATCCGGCTGTGATAAAAAGGCCGCGGCGCATCGCCTCGCGCCGCGAAATGGGCGCGCCGCTCGCGAGCACCGGATCAGACACCGGTAATACTTTCTTGGGCCTGTATTCTGTTTGCATAATTTAAATATAGGCTTCTTATGATTTTAGTACCTGAAACGTTCGGAACAGCTAAAATAAACAAGAAAAGATTCACCACGGAGGTCGCTGAGACACGGAGGTTTGAACAAGAAGAGGCGTTTTAAATTGTTTTTACCGGATGGCAAAAACAATTTAAAACACGATTTACCATTGGAGCAAGAATGGAACAATAATCTGTCTCCCCGTATTTCTCCAACACAAGGCATTTTTTTCATCCCGATTCCATCGGGATGAAAAAAATCTCCTCTGGTTCTATCTCCGTGCCTCATATTTCTCCGTGGTTGTTCTTGATATGGGTTGCGGGCATTGCCCGCGTTGGTCATTAAGAATGAAGTAATAATTCATACTATTACCCCGGCAATTAAAGTTATGACATTCAAGCGACTTTTGCATAGGCGACTTTGGGATGATCAAAGAAACGCTTAATCTTGGAGGGCAGACGTTGAAGACTGCGCATGTGGCGCCGAA
>Ga0172380_10007063_pt1 | contig 12788 bp, 8 predicted proteins | sample Leawe162metaG_FD_119747 | JGI IMG/M metagenome (GOLD analysis project Ga0172380, IMG submission 119747) | Leachate microbial communities from a municipal landfill in Southern Ontario, Canada - Leachate well 162 metaG | ecosystem: Engineered > Solid waste > Landfill > Unclassified | place...
ACTTTTTTAATTTGAGCTTCTAATTCTGCCACTTCGTCATAAGTAGGTTTGAAAGAATGCATTTCAAATTCTTGTTTATCACCACCAGTGAAATGTAAACGCATTTCTTTAACTGGTAAGTCTTTGTATTTTGAATTAGCTAGCAACATTTTATAGAAAACTAGCTGGCGATAATAATCACCCTTTTTGTCTCCAGTTTTGCCTAAAATTTCGTTCACGGTTTTCACTCGCCCAGTTTTATAATCTACTACCACCAAACCATCAGGATAAATTAAAATATGGTCAAAAATACCCTTTAATTTAAGGCTTTTTTCAGGAGCAAATTCAATGGCTAAATTACTCATTTCAGCTTCAGAAATTATTTCCTCAGCACCAGGATAATTAATCATTTGAATAACGCCGGCTGAGTTATCAAGACATTTTTGTAAAAGAGTTTGGCGATCTTCTAAACTTAAATCTGATTTTTCAATTTCTCGGGAAACAAAATCGGTATAAATTTTTTCTTTTTCAGAATCATTGGCTGATAAATTTTTTGAAAGCTCAGAAATGACACCATGAACAATATTTCCGTAAACTTGTTCTTTACTATATGTTGCTGGAATTCTAATCAAGTTTCGATAAAAATATTCCCAAGGACAAGATAAATAATTATTCAGGGCACTTACTGAAAAAGTGGTATTCAAAAATAGATCTCGTAAATATTCTTTGTCTTGTTCAGAAGTAATTTCATTGCTTTTAAATTTAGCTTGCAAAATTGGCATCAAATCAATTTGGCGACTTGGCACGATATTTAAATGTTTCTCGTCGATTTCCTCAAGAAAAATAGACGGCAACAATTCATCACCTTTTTCATTATAATCAGCCAAAGATAAATTAATTTCAGTGCGAGCCCGAGTCATAGCGACGAACAGTAGTCGACGTTCATCTTCAATTTCAGAATCTTTATTAAAATCACTTTCATTACCATAAGGCAAAATAAAACGATCGCCTTTTGATCCTTTACCCCAAATGCGACTTTCTAAATGAGGAATAAAAACATAATCAAATTCTAGGCCCTTGGAACCGTGCGCCGTCATTAAATTTACGCCCTTGGTCAAATAGTTAGTCTTATCTTTAATTTCAATATTATATCGCTCCATCCGATCAAGGTGATTATTAAAATCCGCAATTAAATAAAGTTTCTTTTGTTTGGAGGCTTCGCGCAATTCATTAAAAAAGACATTGATTTTTTGTAAGCGTTCCAAAGAAAGATCACTATGCAAAACTTCGTCCAAAATTTTCAAATCATTCAAAACCTGCACAAAAGTTTTTACGCCGCTTTGAATTTTGGCCAACTTGGAAATTTCAAAAATATTTTTAGCAAAGTCTGAGACTTTTTCCATTTCAGCTACGTTAATTTTTTGCAAAAGTTTTTCATCAGAAATAATAGAAAAAATAGCAATTTTATTTTTACCAGCATAACTAACGATTTTATGTAAATCAGTCGGATTATTTCGCAGCAAACTAGCAAATAAAACGTTAGAAATAGCCACATCATTATTTAAATCAACCAAAACCTTGAAAATATCACGCAAATTACGGATATCATAATCCTCCAGCAAATTTTTATTGGTTTTGATGGAAAATTTCACTCCAAAACTTTCTAAATAAAGGGCTAAATCATTGGCCTCAGCGTGATTGCGATAAATAATAGCGATTTCTTCGGCTGGCACACCACTTTCAATTTTAGTTTTAATATTTTGAGCAATCGAATAATTTTCCTCATCAACATTAGTAAATTTAGTAAAGTTTAGAGCTGGCCCTTTTGAATTTCCGGTAAAGCTTTTCAATTCCACAAAAACTTCGCTTTCAATTTGATTATTTTTAATTAAGCCAAAAGAAGCGTCCAGAATCTGCTGATTGGAGCGATAGTTGTCTTTAAGTTTAATAATTTTAGCGACGGGAAATTTTTTCTTGAAATATAAAAAGTTTTCGAGCGAAGCCCCTTGGAATCTAAAAATAGCCTGCTTTTCATCACCCACAATAAATAAATTTGGATTATCATCAAAACTGGTTAGAACTTCCAAAATTTGATTTTGAGCTGAGTTGGAGTCCTGATGTTCATCAGCCAAAATAAATTGGAATTTTTCTTGTTGCAGGGCGAGTAGAGTGTCGTCTGATTTTAACTTGGCCAAAACATTCAAAATCATGTCATCAAAATCGTAAATTTTTCGCGCCAATTTTTCAGCCTCAAATTGTTTATAGAATTCAGCCAGTTCAATTCCCTTTTTAGCTTTATCAATTTCTTTTAAGGCAACGGCTTTTAATTTTTTACCATCTTTAACGCCGGCGACAACTTTTCCTGTACCGTCTTTTTTATCGCTAACAATTTTCGCCACGCCGCGAGTTGTATAATTTTCATCATCCGCCTCGATAGCTTCAATTAATTTTTCTTGATGTTTTTTATATTCTTCAGGACTGTAACCTTCTTTTTTCAAATGAGTAATCGCGCTCTTGATTGGCCAGACATAATTATATTTGTCACCCGAAGGCTTAATCATTGTCCATTCCTCACGATCAATTAAATCTTCAATCAATTCAATAATTTGCGCATCGGTCGCCTGTTCACTAGAAATAATTTCTGGAAAATATTCGGGGTGGCTTTTTATCAAACTATTACAATATCCGTGGAAAGTAGTAATCGTGACATTGTGAGCTTCTTTACCAATAATTTCGAGCAATTTTTTCCGCATAGAAATCACGCCGGCTTCGGTAAAAGTAATGGCTAAAATCGAATCTGGGCCAGTATCGGCCTGATTTAGGATATTGGCGATTCGTAGCGAAAGAATGGTCGTTTTGCCCGTTCCAGGGCCTGCAATAACCATAACTGGGCCGTAAATAGTGTCGACGGCCTCTCGCTGGTCTGGATTAAGCTGCCCATATCGCTTTTCAAAAATATCGTTTGAAATTTTTCCACTCATTACCAAAAATTATATCATTGTTTGATAAAATTGAGATAAAATATCAAAATGTCACAAAACCCCAAGATTATCGTATTATTAGTGTTCCTATATGATTTCTGAGAAAGACAAAAGATTTTCTGAACTTTTCAATGCTTTTTCCCAGCAGATTTTTCGCTATATCTATATCAGAACTCATGATGAAGAATTGGCTAACGATATAACTCAAACAACTTTCATGAAAACTTATCAAAAAATAGAAAGTATAGGTCATGAAAAAGAAAAATCTTACATAATGACTATCGCTAAAAATCTACTAATAGATCACTATCGAACAAGAAAAATTTATGTTGAATATGATGAAACTTCCCCATCATGTAACCCGCTGCAATATAAATCTGATTCAATCGAAAATATTTTAGCAAAAGAAGAAGATTCTAAATTTATTAATAAAATTTTAGATAACCTAGAAGATGAAGATGCCGAGATTATTAGGCTGAGAGCAGTGTTAGATTGGTCATACACTGAAATTAGCGAATATTTAAAACAAAACGAGGCCGCTATTCGCAAACGATACAGTCGGGCTTTAGAAAAATTAAGAGAAATTATTATTAGCTTACATCCACAATATGAACGAAATTAATAAAAACAAAAAAATAGAACAGGAATTATCTTCAGTTGAAAAATATCTGAATGATTCTACAAAATATATACCGAGATTTTCGGTCACAGCCGAAGAAGTTCTTCGTAATATTAAACGCGAGGAAATGAATAGTTATCCTTCGCCTTATAAATATATTAACTTGATAATGTCTAAAAAAATAATTTTCTCTGCCGTATCGGCTTTAGCACTTATTATTGGATATTTTGGTTTCAATTATTCTCACAGCCAAAATCCTTCAATCGTAAGCGATAATACTCCGATAACAGCCGACAACACAAGCACTGAGACTGTAAAAGACGACAGTAAAGCTCAAGGACAAGAAACTTCAGAAACCTCATCTCTAGCAATGATAGATTCCATAACTACTGATCTTTTAAATCAGAGTAGCTCTGAAACAGACCAAGCCGTAGCAGTCATTAACAGTTATCAATCAGATACAGATACAACTGATCTAGATACCCTTATCAACCTTAACTAAAATATTATGAAAAACACTAATACTTTTTCTAAATTTGTTCTTGCCTCAACAATGATTACTAGTATCATTTTGCCCTCTTTCACTTTTGCCGCAACGAAAGAACCGAAAGATGCTACTAATTTTTGTGCTGAGTTAGCTACTAAAAAAACAGAGGTTCTTACAAAAATTTCTGAACATGCAACCAAGCAAGGCACTAAGCACAGTGACCGTGAATTTAAAATAGAAAATAAATTTTCTGTTCGTGATGCAAATAAAATTACCAAACAAGAATCAAAAGATTCAAATTTTACTGCAAAAATTTCAGAACTTAAAACAAAATATCCTGAAGCCGAAAAACAAACAGCCATTGCAAATTTTGAAAATACCGTTAATCAAGCAAGAGATTTAAAACAAAATAAACTAGAGACAGTGGTAACTAGTTTTAGAACACAGTTAGAGGCATTAATTACTAGTAAAACCGGAAACAGTGAGACTGTTGTAAATGATTTCAAAACAAAAGCCACTGCAGCCTTCGATCATGCTCAAACTTCTTGTGATAATGGTTTAGACGCAAATACAATTAAAAGTACTTTTAAATCAGAAATGGACTTAGCAAAAACTGGTCTTAAAGATTCAAAAGATGGTCTAAATTCAATTAAGTTTCAAGTCGAACAATCAGCAAATGATAAGAAGACAGCCGCTACCACTATTCAACAAGAATTTAAAGCTTCTGTTGAATCTGCTAGCCAAATCTTAAAAGAAGCCCTTAAATAATAGTTTCATTATTATTAAAAATTTAAAAACAGTCACCCGACAAAGGTGATTGTTTTTATTTAAATACGGAGAAATCCTTGACACGTTTGCTATAATATAGAAATAAAGTTAGAAATTAAATAATTATTATGATTTATATATATTCATTGGTCAGCGTTTTAATAGTCAGTTTATCTTCATTTATTGGCGTCTTGGCTCTTTCGGTCAAAGAAAAAACTTTGCGCGAATACATTTTTGTTTTCGTCAGCTTGGCTGTTGGAGCCCTGCTTGGCGACGCCTTCATCCACATTATTCCCGAAGCCTTAGAAGAAATTGGAAATGTACAAACAGTTTCCCTTCTAGTGATCGCCGGGGTTTTTCTTTTCTTTATTTTGGAAAAGTTTCTGCATTGGCACCATCACGAACTAGACGAAGAAAATCATGTTCATCCTGTAGGAAAAATGATTCTATTTTCAGACGGCGTTCACAATTTTATGGACGGTATTATTATTGCAGCTAGCTATATGGTCAGTATTGAAATCGGTATCGCTACCACGATCGCTGTTGTTCTTCACGAAATTCCTCAAGAAATTGGAGATTTCGGGGTTTTGCTTCACGCAGGATATTCAAAAGGCCGCGCGCTATTTTTAAATTTTCTTTCAGCTTTAACTGCTGTGGCTGGCGCTCTATTTTTATTCCTGCTTGGTGAATTTGCCGAACCAATTGTCACTTGGGTTTTACCAATTGCAGCCGGAGGTTTTATTTACATTGCCATCGCCGATCTTATTCCAGAACTCCACAAAGAAAAAAACAAGCTTTACTCTGTCATCCAAGTTTTAGTGGCGATTGTTGGAGTTTTGATGATGTTGGGGTTGTTATTTTTGGAGTAATTTATCTTTCGTTTCTAGCTGACATAATTTGATCTATTTCTCTTTTTGCCTCTTCTAAGGAAAAACTTTTGTCTGCAAAATCTGCAATAAATTTTTCTCTTACTTGATTAAATAAATCCATTTCATTGCTTCTATTACCGTAAGCTTGGATATTTTGATTTTCCATAGCGATTTTCATATCAAGCTCTTTTAAAGCTTCGTCTAGACTAATTTCTGGTATTCCTTCCATCTTTTTGTATTTAATTATTTTTTAGTAATTCTTCAACTTATCTGAATCTGGATGTTGGCGAATTTTTTCGTGAGCCTTGGCTTCGATTTGTCGGATACGTTCACGAGTTACACCGAACTTTTTACCTACTTCTTCCAAAGTGTGTTGTACACCGTCGGCTAATCCGTGTCGCATTTCTAGAATCTTGCGCTCCTTCTCTGAAAGACTGCCTAGAATTTTTTGAACTTGATCTCGCAAAATTCGGCGAGAAGCATCTTGATCAGGACTTGAAATTTTATCATCAGCCAAAAAGTCTCCCAAAGTAGATTTTTCATCACCGTCATCTCCCACAGGACTTTCCAGTGACACCGTGCTTTGATCAATTTTTTCAATGATATAAATTTTCTCAACATCAATTCCCATTTCAATGGCAATTTCTTCAGGCATTGGTTCACGACCTAAATCTTGAGACAAGCGTCGATAAAATTGTTTATATTTCGCAATAGTTTCCACCATGTGCACCGGTACACGAATAGTTCTTGATTGATCAGCTAGCGCACGAGTAATAGCCTGTCGCACCCACCAAGTAGCATAAGTAGAAAATTTGTAACCTTTAGTCCAATCGAATTTATCAACAGCTTTGAACAAACCCAGGTTTCCCTCTTGAATCAAGTCGAGTAAGGTTAAGTCAGGACTTCGGCCAACATATTTTTTAGCGATAGAAACCACCAAACGCAAGTTAGCTTTAGCCAATAAATTTTTAGCCTCTTCATCACCGGCTTCAATTCTTTTAGCCAATTCTTTTTCTTCATGAGCCAAAATTAAAGGATATTGTCCAATTTCTTTTAGATACATTTGAATAGAATCGTATTGAGAAGCATTTTTACCATACAAGTATTTTTTCTCAAGATCTTTGTTATCCATCTCAAGCAATCCTCCTCCTTCTAACACATCAATGGCTGCAGTCTGTAATTTTTCATACAATTCACCAAGAAAGACAATATCTAATTCAATATTTGGAAAGTCTTTCAAAATCTGATCATACGTCACAAAACCTCTCTCCCGGCCTTTAGCCACAAGCTTATCAGCCTTTTGTTTCCAATCAGCTTTTAAATCTTTTTTAGAAAGTTTTTTATTTGAATTTTTCGCACCCTTTTTCCCTGAAACCACCTTAATATTTTTAGCAGGTGCTTTTACTTTTTTAGAAATTTTATTTAAATTTTTATTTGAGGCTTTTTTCTCTTTAGAAATTTTATTTTTTTTGATTGGCGCTTTTTTTGAAGCGACCTTTTTAGGTGTCTTTTTAGTTTTTAAATTTGTTTTTGTTTTCGGCATATAACCTGTGTTTAATTATAAATGATTTTTAAATTAATAAATTTTGTTTTCAACACTTCAGACTTATCCTGATAAATCTGTAATTATTTTTGAGAGAGAATTTATTTCTTTTAAAATCTTTTGAATCTCTTCATCGTCATTATTTTTTTCAGCTTCGATGATTTTTATTTTAAGTTTTAGTCTCTTATTTTTTAAGGTTTTCATCTTGTAATTGAACAAAGACTCTTCAATTTCATTATCCATTTTCTTCTCATCAATTTTTTGCGAATCAATATAGAAGATTAATTGGTCTTGAAATTCTTTATTTCTTTCTTTCAAAGCCTCTAATTCCATCACATCAAGAAATTCCAGCAATTTTTTCTCATAAATAGAAAGCTTGTCTCCCATGTTTCGATTTTGAATCCAGAAATACAAACCCACGATTTGCTTTTCGGTTAAATCTTCCATGATTTTTTCCATACTGACCGCTGAAGTAGTTTTAATTTGGGTTTGACTAGTTTTTTTGTTAACCTCACGCCAAATTACTTCTTCTTCAACATTAAATAATTCTTTCAATTTTTTAATGTAGTGAGCTTTTTCAATTTCACTATTTAATTTTGAAATGTATGGAATAACTTCTTTGTTAATGGCTGAAATTAATTTTCGTGGATCTTTTTCAGCAGCGCTAACATTTTCAATCATATAATCAATAATCGGCACAGAATTTTTTATTACTTCCACCCACTCTTTCTTAGATTTTTTGATTAAGTCTGCCGGATCACTACCACTAGGCATTTTAGCAATTTTAATATCCATTCCCAGTTCCAAAGCCATTTGCCAAGCTCGTTCAGAAGCCTTAATCCCCGCCTTATCAGCATCATACGCGATAATCAAGCGATTAGAGATCTTGTTGATCATTTGCAGCTGCTCTTCAGTTAAAGCTGTTCCAGACGAAGCCACCGCATTTTTATAACCCGCTTGATGAGCTAAAATAATATCCACCTGACCTTCAACCAAAATAGAAAAATTATTTTTTCGAATAGCGGTTTTAGCCACATTAAAGCCATAAAGAATTCGCGACTTGGTAAATAATTCTGTTTCAGGACTATTTACATATTTTGCTTCTTTAGAATCATTTGAAAATAATCTTCCTGTAAAAGCCACAGTCCGTCCAATTGAATCAAAAATTGGAAACATAATACGATTACGAAATCGATTATAGGAACCACTTCCTGATTCGCGTTTTTTGGTCAGTCCAGCTTTTTCAATATCAGCTTCCTTGAAATTTTTACTTTTCAAATAAATTGCCAAATCATCCCAAGATTCGTTAGCAAATCCAATTGACCATTCTGAAATAGTTTCATCTGTTAAACCACGTCCTTTCAAATAATCGTAAGCCGGTTTATTATTCTTCAGATTTTTTTGGTAAAAGTTTTTAGCTTCTTCCAAAATATCGTATAGTGCTTGATTTTTGGCTCCTTCATTTTTTGTGGAGAGTGTTACTCCGGCTTTTTGGGCCAATTGTTTTAAGGCGCCATAAAAATCAAGACCTTCAAATTGTTCTACGAAAGTGAAAATATCACCCTTCGCCCCACAACCAAAACAATAATAACTACCACGATCAGGTGAAATATAGAATGATGGAGTTTTTTCATTATGAAAAGGACATCTGGCTTTTAGATTTTTGCCAGCCTTTTCAACTTGAATATAACTTGAGACCACCTCTTCTATACTCAATCGCTCTTTGATTTTGTCTATATCATTTTGGGACATTTAATTTTTGTTTAACCGTCCGCAAACTTTTTTAGTAACTACCTTGTTCTAGTCTGACTTTTTCTGCAAAAATTTGCATAGCTTTATCTTCAATTTCTTTGGCTTCAATTTGTTTTTGACTACCCATGAAACCTGTTCCTGCTGGGATCAAGCGACCAAGGATAACATTTTCTTTTAGACCGATTAGATTGTCTTCGGCACCACGAATAGCAGAGTTGATAAGTACTTTTGTAGTGTGTTGGAATGAAGCAGCTGACAAGAATGATTTTCTTGAAAGTGAGATTTCAGTAATACCTAGAATCACTGGTTCCGCAGTAGCTTTTTCACCACCTTCAGCTGAAACTTTTTCATTTTCTTCGTCCAAGTCCTGTCTTGAAGCTACATCACCAACAGTATATTTAGTTAATCCACCATTAGTTACTTTCATTCTTGAGAACATTTGGCGCACGATAATTTCAATGTGTTTTCTGGAAACTGGTTCACCTTGCAATTCGTAAATTCGGTTAATTTGAGCAATGATGTAATCTTCTGTAGTTTCTTGACCTGCATATTTGTAAAGTTCAGCTAAGTCAGCAGAACCATCAGAAATTAATTGACCCTTCTCTACATTTTGACCAACCTTTACAAGGACAGTTCGAATTGGAGGAACGGCATATTCAATTTCTTTACCTTTTTTAACAGTACCTGAAGCTTCACCTAGAATGACTACAATTTTTTCTTTACCTTCATTTCGAATTTCAGAAACAATACCAGCCATTTTTGCAATAGAAGCAGGACTCTTAGGTTTTCTTCTTTCAAAGACTTCTTCAACACGAGGCAAACCTTGAGTAATGTCTCCACCAACAGACGCAGTACCTCCGGCGTGGAATGTTCGCATTGTTAACTGTGTACCTGGTTCACCGATAGCTTGAGCAGCCACTGTACCAACAGCTTCTCCAACATCAGTCATTTTATCTTTACCAAGATCTGTACCGTAACACTTCACACAAACTCCGTGTTTTGAAGCACAAGTCAAAGGTGAGCGAACTTTCACTTCTTCAATACCCAAATTTTCAGCATGAAGAGCGTCGTCCTTAGTTACTAGATGACCTTTTTCAAATACTACTTTTCCATCTTTGTCTTTAACTTCTTCAGCCACTACTCGTCCGTAAATTTTTCGAGAAAGTGAAACTTCAATACCTGAATCACTAGCATGTTTAACTACAATAAATCTTTTAGTACCACAATCGTGTTCAGTCACCACAACGTCTTGAGCAACATCGAATAATCGACGAGTCAAATATCCAGCCTTAGCTGTGTTCAAGGCGGTGTCAGTCAAACCTTTTCGAGAACCGTGAGTAGTTGTGAAGTATTCAATTGGAGAAAATCCTTCCTTACTTGAAGATAATACAGGGAATTCAATTTCTTCTCCTCGTGAGTTGATAATCAAACCTTTCATACCGGCCATGTTAGTAATTTGTCCAAGAGAACCTCGAGCTCCAGATTTCCACATATCATATACTGGACCATTTTTATCTAGAGTCTTTGGGATAACTTGTTCAATTTTAGTTTTAGCCCCATACCAAACAGAAATAATTTTTCGTTTCTTTTCAGCATCTGAAAGCAAACCTTCATTATATTGTCGAGTAATAGTTTTAACTTCTTCTGTTGCTTCTTCTACGATACTAGCTTTTTCAGCAGGAACTTTGATGTCATCAATACCCCAAGTTACACCTGAGACAGTGGCATATTTGAAACCAAATTTCTTAATTTTATCTAGAATTCTTGGAATATTATTAATACCGTATTTATTAATCATTTTACTGATTAATTTTGTCATAGTAGTTTTGTCGATTTCTTGGTTTACAAATTCGAAGTCATCTGGAAGCACACTGTTGAACAAAATTCGTCCAACAGTTGTTTCAAGAGGAGTTTCAATATAGCTAGCAAATTTTGTGTTTTCTTTACCTTTCACAAAAATCTTAGCTCGTAAATCAAGCACTCCGAAATCGTTAGCAGTCAAAGCACTGTTTGGACCAGGATAATAATTTCCTTCTCCATTTTTTCCTTCCACCATTTTTGTCATCCAGAAACATCCGAGTAGAATATCAAGCAATTTTGCAGATACTACTGGATCTCCAGAACCTGGTTTCAAAATGTTTTTATCAGCCGCCATAATTTCTCGAGCTTCATATTGAGCTACTGCAGAAAGAGGCACGTGAACCGCCATTTGGTCTCCATCGAAGTCAGCGTTGAAAGCTGTACAAACAAGAGGGTGAACATGAATAGCCATACCTTCAATCAAAATAGGTTTGAAAGCTTGAATACCTAGTCTGTGCAAAGTAGGAGCTCGGTTAAGCAAAACATATTTGTCTTTAATAACCTCTTCCAAAACTTCCCAAACTTCTGGTGAAGCATCGTCAATCAATCGGCCAGCGCCACGAATGTTGAAAGCCAATTCTTTTTTCAAAAGACCTGAAATAACGAATGGTCGGAATAATTCCAAAGCCATGTTTTTAGGAAGACCACATTCGTGCAATTCCAATTCAGGACCGATCACAATAACAGAACGACCAGAATAGTCTACACGTTTTCCAAGCAGGTTTCTTCGGAACAAACCGTTTTTACCTTTTAGGTTATCAGCTAAAGATTTTAAAGGTCTTTTTTGTGACTGTGATTGAGCATTTGAACCACTATTATGTCTGATTGAGTTATCAATCAAAGCATCCACAGCTTCTTGTAGAATTCTTTTTTCGTTTCGTAGAATTACGTCTGGAGCACCGATGTCTTGCAATTTCTTTAGACGATTGTTTCGGTTGATCACACGACGATACAAGTCGTTAATATCTGAAGTGGCTTGTCTTCCACCATCAAGAGCCACCATTGGGCGAAGTGCTGGAGGAATAATTGGAATATGAGTTAAGAACATCCATTCAGGACGAATTTTTGATTTAACCATAGCCTTGATCATACTGATTCGGCGATTGATTTTATCTCGAGTGATGGCTGAGGCAGTTTCTCTTTCTTTCAAAAGACTTTCTAATAATTTAGGTAAGTCAAGATTTTTGAAAATTTTGTAAACAGCTTCTGCTCCAATTTCAGCTTCAAACAAAGAACCAAATTTGATTGAGAATTTATGATATTCAACTTCATCGATTACTCGACCTTCTTGAATAGCTTCAATTTCATTTTTAGTTTCTGTATAAAGTTCTTTTAATTTCTCTTTAGTTTTTTCGTCTTGAGAAGTTTTGATTTTGTTTTTGAACTCTCCTTCTAGGCTTGAGATAATATTTTTTCTTTCTTGTTCATCAACTTTAGTTATTAGGTAACCAGCGAAATAGATAACTTTTTCAACGTCTCCTGAACTCATGCCCAAAATGTTGCTGATTCGAGAAGGCATACTTCTTAGGAACCAGATGTGAGCAACCGGAGTTGAAAGAGTAAGGTGACCCATTCTATCTCTTCGAACGATAGATCGAGTAATTTCTACTCCACATTTTTCACAAGTAATTCCTTTATATCGAATACCTCGATATTTAGAACAGTAACATTCATAATCTTTTTCTGGACCAAAGATTCTTTCATCGAAAAGACCATTCTTTTCTGAACGTTGAGTTCGATAGTTAACAGTTTCCGGACGAGTGACTTCGCCTTTTGACCATTCCAAGATTTTTTCTGGGGAAGCCAATTTCAGAAAGATTTTTCCGATATTTGTTTTTTGTTGATTGTTTTTCATATATTGATAATTTCCTAATAACTATTTGTTTAATAATTTATCTTCGCCTTCTCCTTCTTCCACTTCTTCTTCGAC
>Ga0172380_10007064_pt1 | contig 12786 bp, 11 predicted proteins | sample Leawe162metaG_FD_119747 | JGI IMG/M metagenome (GOLD analysis project Ga0172380, IMG submission 119747) | Leachate microbial communities from a municipal landfill in Southern Ontario, Canada - Leachate well 162 metaG | ecosystem: Engineered > Solid waste > Landfill > Unclassified | place...
CAGATGCGGGCGTTCAGTTCTGCCCAGCTAAAAGGCTGGGCTAAATAATCATCAGCTCCGCAGTTCAAGATTTGTGCTGGACTGGGTGATAGCTTACGTTGGCCAATACCTAAAATAGGGCAGGTGGCATGTTGATCTCTTGCTTGTGTGATCACAGCCAAGTTTTGACTGCAATTAAGTTCCAAATTAACAATCAGCAGTTGATAAGCTTGAATTTTTAATAAAAATAAACAATCATCAACATCACTCACGCAATCTATAATAGTATGCTGACCATACTTTTCTTTTAATGAGTTAGCTAGTTTTGAGTTATGCTCGAACAGCAAAAAACGCATTTACTGAATGATTATTTTTTTAAATTGATACTATTTTGATAGTTTTTGATTGTCTAAATAAGTAACAGATACATACAAATATTGATTATCTTATAATAAAATAAAACTAAGAAGCAAGACCCTTGAGCGTTTTTTTCTTGCTCCACAAAAATAAAGCCCGCCCTTGACTCTAGCTCTAGTTACGATAACATTTATTAAACCGATCTATTTATTACCATTTACCCGCTAAAATTGACAGATGTTAAATTTATTTTTTGAATCACCATTGCTTTTTGTGCTTATTTTTCCTGGGATTTTAATGACCATCTCGATTCATGAGTTTGCTCATTGCTGGGTGGCAGATAAATTAGGTGATCCTACTCCTAGAATTAAGGGCAGATTAACTCTTGATCCAAGAGTACACTTGGATCCTTTGGGTGTAGCAGCGATTTTACTCACCAGATTTGGTTGGGGCAAGCCTGCTCCTTATGATCCTTATAATTTGAAAGATCCAGTCAGAGACGTAGCCTTAATTGCCTTAGCCGGTGGTTTGGCTAATATTATTGTGGCTGGTTTACTAGCTATCCTCTTAAAAGTGATTGCTATGCCTGTGGGTGTAATCAGTATCTCTTTAGTACAACTAATGGCAGTCAACATCTATTTAGCTATTTTTAATTTAGTGCCAGTCAAGCCTTTAGATGGTGCCAAAGTTTTACAAGCAATTTTGCCCAAAGAGATTGGTTTTGAGTACGAGCGTTTTATGGATCGCTATGGCATCATGATTTTAATTTTGCTATTAATTCCTTTTAGTGGCGGACAAACTCCGATTGTACAGTTGATCAGCCCGATTGCTAACTTCATTCTTCAATTATTCTTAGGTTAATGGGGATTAAGGGCTTGAGTTTTAAGTTAATTGCTAGCTGGGTTTGAGCCTATTTTTAATTTATTTTACTGATTACCAGATTAAAAATTATTTTTATGATTATTTTCAGTAGTTAATCATTAATTTGTCTTTTGACTTACCTCTTGTCAAATGTTAGAATTCTACCGTTATGAAAAGTTTTGTTTATAAATATCCAAAAATTGCACACATGGGCCACAATGTGTCTCATGCTAAAAACCGCACTAATCGCAGTTTTTGTCGTAATTTACACACAGTCACTGTTTTAGTTGATGGTCTGCGTAAGCGCTATAAAGTGCCTACTAAAGTCCTGCGTTTGATGAAAAAACAGGGGATTACCACTCACTGGAAAAGAGAAGCAGTGGCAGAAACAGTTACTCCTCAAAAATAATAGTATTTTTCACTTGATTCCACTGCGCTTGCTGTTGCCCTTCAATTTTAACTTGCTGTAACTGTAACTTTCCTAAAGCATCAACTTTACAATCTAGAATCTGCATTTTTTTATTGCCTTTAGTGGTAGGAATCTCGGTCCAGAGTACAGGCCAAGGTTGAAAAGCGCGACAAGCTCTGGTGATTAACTGTGACCACATTGTGGTTGAGTTAGTTTTAAGTATTTTTTCTAATAAATTAATGCTGTTTAGCATTGGCACCAAATCGGCTAAAGTTGTATCGTTTGTTGAGATTAATTTCTGCAAGATTGCCCAAGGAACACCGGCATCCTGTTTATTTATTTTTTTCGCTTGAGGAGTGGGTGAAAGGTCAGGCTGAGCTCGTTCGCTTAACTCGCCTTGATCGTAAGCTAGGATCCAGTCGGCTAGTTGTTGCTGAGCTAGTTTAAAACTGTGTTGGTAATAGTCAACACTCGTCCAGTTGTCTTCTACACTAAATTTTTCCTGGGCAATAATCGGGCCAGCATCTAGTTTGTTAATGAGGCGCATTAAAGTGATGGCTGAAGTTTGCTGAGCAAATAAAATTACAAACTGACCTGGCGAGCTACCACGCCATTCAGGTAGAGCAGAGGGATGCAAATTTAAAACTGCTTTATTGGGGAGAGCGAGTAGCCAGTTGGGCATAAAATAGCCAAAATCTACTACCAGTAAATAATCAATCGGATTGTCGAGCTGTTGCTGAATTAGTTCTGGTTTTAGCTCATCGAGGTTGTTTTTTATTGAAAAAGTTTTAATCGCTTGCTTGTCTGCCCAGTTATGAACAGGATTGGCAGTTAAAATTTGTTTCCGTCCTATTTTTTTAGGTTGAGGAGCAACTACCCAATCAACTGAAAAATTAGGATTTTGTTGGAGCGCTTGGCCACAACTCACCGAGTGAGTAGTGCTGCCTGCTAGTGCCAAATGAAGTTTTGTTGTCATGAAGATTGTTTGACCAGTAATTTAAGTGCTGAAAATTTAATAAACTTTGAGAAAATTGGTGTCTTCAACTTGGACTAGCTCACCATCTTTTTGTAAATAAACTGGTTGACGCTGTTCTAAAAGATGATCAGTAAACAAAATACCATTTAAGTGATCAAGCTCATGTTGCATAATGCGCGCTTCGTAATCTTGGAATTTTTTTTGATAAGTCACCAACTTATTATTTTCAATCAGTTGATATTTTAACTCCACCCAGGGCCAACGTAGTACCGGTCCAAATACTGTGGGCACAGACAAACAACCTTCTATATCTGGATCTTGTTCATTTTGACCGAGAGTTAATTTAGAGCTGTGCGCTATAAGTTCGGGATTGAAAATGACAATCATATTTTCATCTAGCTTAAGTTCATTATCAGTATCAGTTCTAAAGGCAAAGCCACGTATCAGTTTGTTAATTTGGGTAAAAGCCATGCCCACTCCAATAGGATCCTGTTCATCTTTTAAGGCTTCGATTAATAGTTCTTGATTTTGCAACAGTTTTTTATCAACTTTGTTAACCGGTTTGGCTATTTTTCTTAAATTAGGATGGGGAGCAGTGAGCACTTGATACTTCATATGTCAGTTAATGTGGCAAAAAGATTTTGATAATAAGGCTTATTATACCTCAACCTTGATCTTTAAGTTTAAAAGTTCAGGAAATAAGTTTTGAATCTCAACCATAGTCACTGTTTTCAAATCAAGATTAATGTGATTGTTGAGCTGAGTTTCTAACTGCTCTGCTTGAAGAATTCTTTGAACCACTAGCTGCTGATCTTGCCACTGGGCATCATAGTCACGATATCTTTGTTGCAGATCTAAAATTCTTTTTTTTACCGTAGTTAGCCCGAAGGGAGTGAAGCGCAAATCACAATATAAGACTATTTTTTCTACCCAATACTGTGGCTGGCTCATTAAAGCAGAGAGTTGCTCAAAAGTGTGAAACTCCATAATTTTTTTGGCTGAGCTTAAGCCTAATTCTTGCAGAATTTTCAGGTTGACTGCGTCCGCATCAGTACCATATTTAGTAATCATTTGTTGTTGTTTTTCTTGCCAATAGGCTAAATCTTGTGTTTGTACTTGGGGTAAAGTCTTGGTCTTGAGTAATGAAAAAGTATTATTCAGTTTAAACTTAACTAAGTTGCCTAGATCATGTACCAGTAGGGTAGTAATGACGAGTTTGGTGTCAACAGCGCTATCGCTAAGAGCAGTTTTCTGCCAATTTGTACAAATGAGCTTGCCTAGGCCAGCAGTGCTAAGCATGTGCTGGGCTAGATTATGGGGAATTGCATAGCGTTGATAGAGTTCGGCAGTGGTCAGATACTTTGTCATGGTAAGTTAAAATGAGCAGTTTAAATTTTTAATTTTAGCTTGTAAATTTTCATCACCAGGAATTAAATAATCTAAAATAAATTGATACTGTTCTAGCGCTTCAGGACATTGACCAGCAGCTTCATAAATTAATCCTAATCTGTATCGAGCTTGATGATAATTAGGTTTCATCTTAATCGCGGTTAAAATGCTAGCAATGGCTTCATCCTGAGAATCCATGGCTAACTCAATCAAACCCTGCTGAAAGAGCAGTTTAGGATCGGTGGGCGCCTTGGCTTGAGCAATAATTAATGCCTCTTTGGCTTGTTGTAAATATTGATCGTCAATCACAGCCAGTTGAGAAAAGATTGAAGACTGAGTTTTATAAAAATTAATATTATGGGGATTGAGCTCGGTTGCGGAAAAGGTTGCTGCCAGAGCTAGGTTAGTGTAATCTGGCACAAACTCTAACTCATTTTTAAGATAGAGCTGCACAGCAGTTTTGGCATAAGCATCAGCCAACTCATCAAAGAAGAGAGCTTCCTTTGATGAAAACAGGACTGCTTTTTGTAAATATTGAATCGCTTGAGCATATTTATTCCTGGATAGATTAGCTTGTCCTTTATTAAAGTAATAATCTGCTTGCCAGATGCGCACAATATTGAGTAAAAAATAAAGGGTGACAAAAGCTAACCAAATCAGGGTTATGATTCTGATCAAATCTAGTTTGTGGTGATGAGATTGTTTCGATGGATGAGAGTTAGTTAGTTTGTGGTTAGATTTTTTTAAGGACACAGTTTCAAATAAAGAACTTAAACCGATCATAAAGCTCACCCATAATACCGATACCATTACTGTTGAGAAACCAAGAAGATTAGTAATGTTAAAGCCAATGAGTCCAGCGCTGATACCTAAGACCAGATTAGTCTGAGCAATAGATACCTGATTGTTTTTTTTCCAATATAAACAAAGTATTCTGCCAGCTAATATAAAAGTTGCTCCCATCAAGATTAAGTAGGTGATTAAACCAATAACGCCAGTATTGGCTAAAAGATTGAGCCATTCATTATGAGCTTTGTTATATAAAAAATCCCATTCTGATACTAAATTATGTTCTAAGGGTCGATCTAAATAATAACTGTAGGCAAAAGTTTCTGGACCGGCTCCCAACCAAGGATAACGTTGCCACACTTTAATTGCTCCTCTCCAAACAATCAATCTAATTTTTTCAGAAGGGGTAATGTTGACACTAGTTGGTGGTGGGACAACTGGGGTTGGATTCACTTGATCATTAGCTTGGGGCTCAGTCTGAAATTGACTCATGATGTTTTTGAAACTGGGGATAAAGCTAGTGCCAATACTAAAAGTAATGATAACTAGGATTAGAATGAGCATTATTAAAGAGTGCTGAGCTTTAAAAGACTGTTTGTGTTTCAAGCTGATTAAAACTCGTGAGCTGATGAGAAAGATTAAACTAATACTAAATCCTAGCAAAGCTGATCTTGATTGGGTAAACAGTAGTGCTATAAAGATAGATATGACTATTCCTAGCCAGCGATGACGCATCATCTGTAGCCATAATGATTTAGTTTTGCTAGAGATGCTATGAAGATTATTGAGAGAAGTTAAATAAAAACTCATTGCTAAAGGTAATAACATTCCCAGATATGCTCCTAGCCAGTTGGGCTGACCAAAGGTGGCAAAAACTCGTGTTTGCACATCTTGTATCCAGCAGTTTACTCCTGCAGAAAAACTGTGCGTGATTAGTACGCAACTAGGAGAGAAACCCAATCGCTCTGGAATAGCATACCAACTTGCTCCTAATGCAGCCAAGACAGCTATCTTTATCAGAGCTAAAATTTGTTTATGATTTAAATTGCTGATTAAACTCCAATACAACAGAGCATAGCTAATACTTGATAATAAACCGCCATTAAAACGAGAATAATAACCAAAAATTGAGGTTCTTAGGTGCATGGAAAAAATAGTGGCTAAAATTTGAGCTATTAAAAATAGCAACCAGGGAATATCTAGAGTAGTGTGTTTAAAACTTAGTTTTTTCTCAATAATCATGATTGCCAGCCAACTAGCAGTAATAATAGTTGTCAACAGATAAACAAACATCATTTTATTAAACTCAAATAACTCAGAATTAAACCAAGTAAAGATAAAAGGAGTGACCGCTACTAGTAAAATAGCGCAGGTAAAAATTATTTTTTTCAGATAAAGACTGACTTTAGTGGTGTTAATCATAAACTGAGGTAATTATAACCTGTCAGTTTATTGTAGGAACTAGGTAAAATAAAGCTGAGAGATATGATCAAAATGCGACATGGTAAAGCTCTATTCGTTATCAGAGTTTCTCTGGTGTTTAAAAAATAAGCAAAAATCAAGAAATTACCTCTAGCGTAATTAGTTTTTAATTGATAAAGTAAAGACAGATTCAATTATTAAATATATCCTTGCCCATGAATGTCCAAAATAATAACCCCACTCAGCAAACTAACCCAGTGAATCCTTTAGATCAAACTCAAACTCAGTCTCAGCCTGTTGAAGAACAAACTAATCAAATTACTGCACCGCCAGCCTTTCAAAGTGCAGAGCCAGTCTCTCCAGTTTCTCCAGTTACTCCAACTACTCCTGCAACCGCCAATGTTAATGACAGCTATGTTGACTCTTACACTCCTCCTGTTGATGGCATGAGTGAAGATACTGCAACAGCCACTAAACCAGAAGCCACAGAGGAGTTTACCGATGCTGCTACCAACAACAACTTTGCCTCAGTTCAAGCAGAAGTCGAAGACCCTAAAAAATTAGACGAGGACTTAGACAAAGAAATTGCCCGATTAGAACAGATGGTTAAAGATCTGGAAAACAATAACTCTTCGCCAGCAGAACCAGCTAACGAGAGTGTCGGCGACGAAGTTCCAGAAGTGCAGCAGGAAGCAGTGGCAGATGAGCCTAAATTAGAGATAGAAAAACCAGAAACAACTGATGAGAAAATTGCTCCTCCTCAATTAGCAACTGCAACAGCGATTGATTCAAACCAACCAGATATCAATTCTGAAAAGATTGAAGACCAAAATATTTTTACTTTACTAGGAATTGAGAATAGTTCTGAAGAAGAAAAAGATAAATTTCTAGATGAACTGCAACAAGTTGTCTGGGAAGATTTTTTAGAAACAGATTTAGAGCAACTGGTAACAGCTGAAGAAAAAGTAAAAGTTGATCAGATCTTGCAAAATACTTCACTTTCAGAAGTTGATAAACAAGAGCAAGCCTTAGTTTTACTTGAGGGGATAATTCCTAATCTACAAGAAATTATGGTTGAAAAGGCTTTGGAGCTTAAAAAAGAGTTAGTTAAAGATAGGATTGCTGGGATGAAAGAAAACTTGGCTGGCGATGCTGATAAATTACAGCAAGTACAGACAGCTGAGACACAGATTGCTCAAGGGCAATGGAGAACAGGGACTGCCATGCTCAACAGATTGATTCAGGGCGCATAAGCTGCTCCTAATTCTAAACTTTAAAGGTTACTTTTTAATTTAAGATTTTTCAGATATCTTTCAATGATTGAGTTGAGCGCACTTGCCATCATAATTTAATGTTATTTAATTTTCTAGGTAAAAACAGTGGAAGCAGATTAAGCTGATAGCCTTAATTGCTTGAGTTACAAAACTTCTGAGCAATTGGGCAAGTGAATTTTTTCATGCAGTTCGTGTTTTGTTGTACAATGAGTTTGTTAGCAATTAAGCAATGGTACCTTGGTTGTATTTTGTACCTGTGGGTCAAAGATTATGCCTAACATCAAGTTAACCCGCAAGGGTTTAAAAACTAATTTTAAAAAAACTCAGCTTTTTCAAAAAACCAAACTAGTATTTGACCTTGGTAGTCACTTCACCAGAGTGATAATTAATGATCACTTAGTGTTTAATCAACCCAGTTGCTATTTAACAGATCAAACACAAGAGTCAGTCTTGGCTATCGGAGATAAAGCCTGGGCGATTTTTGGTCAAGAGCCAGCTAACACCAGTACAGTTTTTCCTATGCACAAGGGAGTGGTTTACGATCAGAAACAGTTTCGTCAACTAGTGCAAGCTTTATGGCAACAGTTTAAACAAGATCTCAATTTAGCTTGGTTTTCTCGATTAGAAGTAATGTATTCTTTGCCAGAATCTGCTACACAATTAGATAAAAAAATTATTAAGCAGTGCTTAGCTGAAGTTGGTTTTTCATCAGTGCAGTTTGTACCTAAAGCTCAAGCCTTATTGGCTCAACTGGGCCAAACTCAGCCTAACTCAGTTGCTTCTGGTCAAATTTTAATTTTAGATATTGGGGATCAGCTGACAGAGTTAGTCGTGGGCTCTCGTGGCTTTACTAATTTTGCTCGTACTATAGATATAGGTAGTCAGCAAATCAGCTTAGCCATTCAGAAATGTTTACAACAAAAACATAATTTATTGGTCAGCTATCAGCAAGCTTCAAAAATGAAGCATCATTTGCAGTATGATTTTTCAGGAGAGTCAGCCAGAACAACTGCTCAAAATTATCAACTCACTGCTGAGAGCAAAATAAATATTAGAGGTATTGATACACAAGATCATCTAGTGATGACTAAAACCATTCAAGCTGCAGATTTAATGCAGAGTATTGTCCATGAGTTAAAGAAACTGTCTCATGCTATCAAGCGTACTTTGAGTTTAATTCAATCTGAACAGTTAATTTCAGGCTTAAACAACGGCATAATTTTAACTGGCGGTGGCAGTCAACTCTTGGGATTAGATGATTTTTTAGCTCAAGAACTTCAGGCCAATGTGATGAGCTCTACAGAACCATTAACTGATTTAGTCAGTGGCACTTTATTAATTAAGTGATTTTGTAGTTAGAGCCTAGTTTTACAATTTTAATAATGAGTTAACTCTAAATATTTATATAGATTATCGTTGTTAACGAATTTTTATGATAGCTTTTCTTTTATCACTCACGCGCAAAAAAATTGGTCGCATTTTATTCTTAACAGTGTTGTTGTTACTGCTGATTTTTTTTGAGTTTATTGCTGTGAATGACTCTCTTATCTTTGTGGGTCAAAAATTAACTCAGCCCATTTTACAGCTGAATGTCAAACTGGCAGCCTCAATTTATCAAACTGCTAGCAATGTTCGCACTTGGCAAAATTCAGCCCGTCGAGTTCAAGATTTAGAACTCAAACTAGCCTATACTTCGGCGCAGTTGGGTCAAATCGAGCAATTACAACAAGAAAATAAAAAATTACGGGAGTTGCTCAACAGCACTGATCGTGATTTAAATGAAGTAGTTTTAACTAGTCCTATTTTGTCATTAGCGCAGCCGGCAGTAAGTCTGCCCAGAGATGTGGCCGTGACTCCTGGTTTAGCTGTTTTAGTTGAAAATACTTTGGTGGGAGTGGTTAAAGAAGTCATCAATAATGTGGGCTACGTCAGTTTGCTGTGGCAACAAGACACGCCTTTTGTTTTGGCTCAGACCCCAACAGGAGTGCAGGGATTATTAAAAGGAGATGGGAGACGTGTTTTACTAACAGAAGTGCCGGTAGAAGATGAATTAGAAGTGGGGCAGAGAGTGATTACTTCTGGACAAGAGGGCATTGAGGCTGGTATTTATATAGGAGAGATCAGAAGTATTAAAAGTGGCGCCTCATCTGCAGTAAAAACTGCAGTGCTGGAGCAGTATGTTTCTTTTCACGAATCAAGTTTAGTGGAAATTAAGTTGCAGTAATGTTACTAAGATTAATTTTAGGAGTTAATCATTGATACGTCTTAATTAAAGTATGAAATTTAAAAAAATTATTACCATCATTTTAAAACTAACTGCTTTAGTTTTATGTATTAGCATGGAGCGCATCATTGGTCTGCCTCTAATCTTCACCTTGGCTGGTTTAATTTGGCTTGATCAAGCTCAAGAACAGGTTTATTTTTATCCGCTCTTACTGTTAGTGCTCAGTTACATCACAGCCATAATTTACAACGTTATCTGGCCAGTTAGTTTTTTAGTTTGGGTCATGACTGGTTTGTTAACTACCTTTAGCTCCACAAAAATTAAGACTAAAAATAGACGATTTTTTATCATGACTATTGTGCAAAATTTATTTTGGTTGTGGTGGGTGCAGTTGCCAGTTAGTTACTTGACCGTGGTGCAGTTTGTGGTGAGCTATTTATTAGCTATTATGTGGATGAGAATTTTAAAACAGAAAACTAAAATTTAATGAAATTGTTGTTATGAAACTAAAACTGCTTTTAGCTCCCATCTTGGCTTTATTTTTTCTGTTAGTGGTGCGCCTGGTTCATCTGCAGATAGTTGTGGGGACAACCTATCGCCGAATGGCAGACAACAACCGTTTTTTTAATCAGTTTATTCCTGCCGAGCGTGGAGTAATTTTCGACCGTTATCAACAGCCGTTAGTTAAAAATAAAAAAATCTATTTTTTAACGAAAGATGATGGGCTGTATTCTGCTAAAGAACCGATCTCTACAGAGCAAGCTTTACAATTGATGGCGCAAGACCCTAAACAAGTAGTGTATGAGTTGCGCCGATATTATCTTTATCCTCAAGAACTGGCCCACGCTTTGGGTTATACCGCTCCTGTGATGACCGAAGATTTAGTTGCCAACTCACAACTGCAGGCCAATGATTGGTTGGGCAAAATGGGATTAGAAAAACAGTTTGATCAAGTTTTAAGAGGTCAGGATGGAGCTCAACTATATGAGGTTAATACTTGGGGAGAAAAACAACGCTTATTTTCAGAAAAACAGCCTGTTGCTGGCAATAATTTGTCCACCAGTATCGATCCTTATTTATCTAAAATAGCTTTTAATGCTTTTGGCGAGATGATGGGAGCAGCTGTCGTGTTGGATGTTGATACAGGTCAAGTGTTAGCTTTGGTTAGCCATCCAGCCTTTAATGCTAATGATTTAACCTCAACCTTAATTGATCCTCAGTTAGAACAGCAACGTCAACTTAATCTGCATAATTATTTTCAAGATGAGCGAAAAGTGTTTTTTAATCGTGCTGTGAGCGGGATGTATCCTCCCGGATCAATTTTTAAGTTAGTCACAGCTATAGCTGGTTTACAAAAGCAAGCGTTTGATGAACATAAAACAGTTTTAGATGAAGGAATTTTAAAAGTAGGTGATTATAGCTACGCTAACTGGCTTTATACCCAAAATGGAGGTACTGATGGCGAGATTTCGTTGGTCAGAGCCATTGCTCGCAGTAATGATATTTATTTTTATAAAGCTGCAGAATGGACTGGCCCAACTAGTTTGGCAGCACAAGCTCGCGAGTTTGGTTTTGGTAAGAGTACTGGTATTGAGTTGCCTGCTGAAGCAGCTGGTTTTGTGCCTGATCCGACATGGAAAGAAGAAACTCAAGGAGAGCGCTGGTTTTTAGGTAATACTTATCACTTTGGCATTGGTCAGGGAGATATGTTAGCCACACCTTTGCAAAATGCTCAATTAGTACAAGCCTTGATTAAGGGAGGGGAGTTGTGTCCACCTAGATTTTTAACAGAGCCAGTTATGGCTAATAGCTTTAATACCAATCAGCAACTGGCTAATAATTGTCAAAGTTTGGGATTAACAGAAGAAAATGTTAATTTAGTTTTGCAGGGAATGATCGGTGCCTGTCAGCCCGGTGGTACTGCCTCAATTATGTATATTTTTAATCAGAAGTTTGCAGAAGTAGATCAAGTAGAGAATACTATAGCGCTCATCAATCAGGGAGCAGTAGCATGTAAAACCGGTACTGCTGAAGTGGGAGGGGAAAATGCTTTGGGACGACGTAACACTCACGGCTGGTTTGTGGCTGGTACTAGTGTCGACACTGCGCAAATGATTGAGATTATTAAAACCAGAGCAGAGGAAGCTCTAGTCAGTGAACAAGGGAATATCCAGGGTTTGACTGCAGAAGAGTTAAGACAATGGGCAGAGCACCTAGAAAAGTTTGGTTTTCCTAAAAGAATCGTTTTAGTAGCTTTGGTTGAGAGCGATGACATTTTGCCATACAAGGAAGGGTCAATTCATGCCGCCCCTATTGTTAAAACAATGTTGGACTGGATGAAATAGTTTTCCTCAAAGAATAGTGCTTCATATCTTCCATTTGAATAGAAAATAAAAATTCAAGCTGTTTTGTAAGCTCTTTGTCAGAATTGTTGGTTAAAGTAAAGGCTATATGCTAATGACACCAGCAACAAAAGAGACCAAAGTTGAGTCTCTACAGCAAAAGAAAAATTATACTGCTTTAATTACCATTGATGGCATTGGTCCTAAACTCTTTTTTCAACTGATTAAATACCTGAAACAGAACCGAATCAGCTGGGATGAGTTTTGGGTGCATTATGAGTCAGTTTTAATAAAAATGCAGTTACCGCAAAAAATTGCTGAATCAATCAAAAATTTTACAAAAGAGTACACTATTGAGTCATATTGGCAGACATTGATGCAGAAGCGTCTTTCGGTAGTGAGTTTTAATGAAAAAAATTATCCTTTTTTATTAAAACAAATCGATGATTTTCCACCTATTTTGTTTGTTAAAGGAGATATCAAGCTGTGTCGAACTTTGCCTGTAGCCATAGTCGGCACTAGGCAGATGACAGCTTATGGCAGGTTAGTCACTAGCAAGATTGCTCAAGAGTTGGTTGAGTTTGGCGCTACTATTATTTCTGGTTTTATGTATGGAGTCGATGTCCAGGCACAGCAGGCGGCTTTGCAAGCAGATGGTCAAACAGTCGGGGTTTTGGGTTATGGCTTTGATCATATTTTCCCTAGTCAACATCAATATTTAATGTTTGAGATGTTAAAAACTGGCCGGGCTGTTTTTATCAGCG
>Ga0172380_10007067_pt1 | contig 12780 bp, 15 predicted proteins | sample Leawe162metaG_FD_119747 | JGI IMG/M metagenome (GOLD analysis project Ga0172380, IMG submission 119747) | Leachate microbial communities from a municipal landfill in Southern Ontario, Canada - Leachate well 162 metaG | ecosystem: Engineered > Solid waste > Landfill > Unclassified | place...
CGGACGATGCTCGACCAGCTGGTCGCGGACCGCGTGACGCAGCGCGTCGAGGCCGGGCCGCCGATGCACGTCGCACCCGCTGACGCGGCATTCGATCCCGCCCCGGAGCCGCCACTCGCAACCGGACCGTTCAGCGCCCTCAACGAAGCCGCCTCCGAGATCGCCGCGCCGCGGCGGCCGCAGGACGCGGGCGCACCGTCGCCGGAGATGCCCGCCGCCGGGTCGATCGCCGATCGCGCGCTGATGTCCACGCTCGCCCGCCAGCTCACCGAGGTGCGGACGATGCTCGACCAGCTGGTCGCGGACCGCGTGACGCAGCGCGTCGAGGCCGGGCCGCCGGCGCTGAAGGACGTGCACGACCTGCTGGTGCGTCAGGGCCTCTCGCAGGCGGTGATCGCCCCGCTGCTGGCGCAGGTCGGCGACGCGCTCGTGCGGGACACCGACCGCGAGTCGGCGCTGCGCACCGTGGAGCGCAAGCTGGCCGCGCGCATGCCGCAGGCAGTCAAGATGGACCTCGGCCGCCGTCCCACCGCGATCTTCCTGGTCGGCCCCGCCGGTGCCGGGAAGACCACGATGGCCGTGCGCCTCGGCCTGGAGATCGAACGCGCGCACGGGCTGCGCGTGGCCGTTGCGGGGACGGACGTCAGCCGCGCGGGCGCGCCGCAGCAGCTCGTGGCGTACGGCGCCGCGTCCGGCATGGACGTGCGCCTGTGCTATGCGCCGGGCGAGCTGAAGACGATCCTCGAGGACGGCCGCACGGACGTCGTGATCGTGGATACGCCGGGCCACAACGGATCGCGGCGCGACCGCATGGCGGAGCTCAACGCCTTCGCCCAGGTCACGCGCCGCCGCTCCGTGCTGCTCGTGCTGCCCGCGACGATGAAGGGCGCCGACCTGAACGACGTGGTCGCCGCGTACAGCGGGATCGGCCTCGACGGACTGGTGATCACCAGGACCGACGAGACGGCCTCGTTCGGCGCGCTTGCCAGCGTCGCGATCGAGGCATCGATCGGCGTCGCGTACACCGCGCACAGCGACCAGGTGAGCGACGCCGCGCGCGCCGGGGACAACCTGGGGCTGGCGCGGGCGGTGGTGTCCGGGCGCTGGCCGGGCATGCCCACCGAACGCGCACGCCTGGCCGGATCAAGCAACGTGCTCGCACGAGTGGGGTAGGAACACCGGGGATGCCTGGGTACATCGACCTTGTCCCGGGGCTACCGCTCCAGGTGTTCCGCGAGGGCAACCTCGCGGAAGAGCCGTATGAGGCTGCCGTGCGCAGCGTCTCGAAGACGGCGATCCACCTGACGGGCCCCCGGCGCCAGGACGAGCGGCTGGAGGTCGAGCCCGGCGACCGCGTGGTGGTGATGGCCGCATTCAACGGCCAGCTCTTCCGCTTTCACTCGCTCGTCAAGCTCGTGGAGCAGGTGCCGCTGGACACGATCGTGCTCGCGCCGCCCGACGAGGCCGTCAACATCGAGCGGCGCGGCTTCTACCGCCTCTTCACGCGCGTGGAGCCGCGGTACGCGGCGCGCGTGGATCACAAGATGGCGGAGCTGCAGCGTCTCACGGGCGCGGTGGTCATGGACATCAGCGGCGGCGGTCTCCAGTTGCAGACGCGCGAGTGGATCCCCACCGGGTCCCGCCTCCGCCTGATCTTCTCGCTGGACGACGACGCGCTGGAGTTCGACCTGCTCATGGTCGCGCTCTCCGTGCAACGCCCCGATCGCATGCAGTCCTATCGCGTGCACTGCGGCTTCCTGGAGGTCGCCACGGCCGATGTCGAGCGCGTGGTGCGCCACGTCTTCCGGCAGCAGGTGGCGATGCGGCGGAAGGGAGCGATCTGATGGCATTCCTGCAGATGGGTTTGATCATCGCCGCCGTCGCGGGGGCCTTCGTGGCCGGGGGCGCGCTCGACGCCGGCTTCCCGGTGGAGGTCGCGATCGTGCGCGGCGCCGTCGCGTTCATGGCCGTCGCGTTCGCCGGGTACCTCGGCGAGCTGGTCATCGTGACGGCGCCCCGGCGCGAGCGCGCGCGCCCGAGGGCCGTGCCGCCCGTCGAGGCAACGAACGATCCGCAGGCGTCGCCGTCTCTCCCCCGGCTAACGCCGCCACAGCGAACAGCAGACGTGAACGAGGATGACGCCGGCCAACGGCAGGCGGCGTGACATGAAGGTGAACCGTGACTGACCCGAATGCTGGCCGGTCCAGGCGATCCCGCCTCAGCGCGGACGACGCGATCCTGCAACAGCAGGCGAATGCCGATCTGTGGGATCGCTACGTCACGTCCCGCGACGCCGATCTGCGCAGCGAGCTGATCCTGCAGTACTCGCCGCTGGTGAAGTACGTCATGGGGCGGCTCGCCATCTCGCTGCCAGCGATCGTGGACTACGAGGACATCCTCTCGTTCGGCACCATCGGCCTCATCGAGGCTGTGGAGCGCTTCGACAACGAGAAGGGCGTGAAGTTCGAGACCTACGCCATCTCCCGCATCCGCGGCGCCATCATCGACGCCCTGCGGTCGCTCGACCGGCTCCCGCGCTCCGTCCGCCAGAAGTCGAAGGAGTCGACCGAGGCGATCCTGCACCTGACGACCAGCCTGGGCCGCGAGCCCTCGGACCAGGAGGTCGCCGAGTCGCTCGGCCTGACCGTGGAGGTGTACCGGCGCCACCTGGTGGACGCCTCCTGGGTCACGGTGTCGCTGGACGCGATGGGCGCCAGCGACGACGACGAGGACGGCGGCGGCGGGGACATCGGTGTCGCCGACCCCGATACCGAGGATTTCTCCGTTGGGATGGAGCAGCAGGAGCTGATTGGTGATCTCGCGGGCGCGATTAGGGATTTGCCCGATCGGGAGCAGCTCATCCTTTCCCTTTACTACAAGGAGGAGTTGACCATGCGCGAAGTGAGCAAGGTCCTGGGCATTTCCGAATCGCGCGTGTGCCAGCTTCACGCTCGCGCGCTGAGCCGGCTCCGCACGCAGATCACCGGGCGCCACACGCAGGGCAGGGCCGCATGAACGTCAGTCCCGCCGTCCTTCTCCTCAGCGTCTCCATCGGCGTCCCCCTGCTGCTGCTCGCGCTCGGTGTGCTCTACCACGCCTACGTGCTCGGCCGGCAGCAGCCCGCCGAGCTCGATGACCTCGGCGCGCACGTCGAGGCGCTCGCCACCGAGTCCACGGACGCCCTGCTCATCGACCTCCGCGATGCCGTGGAGCACATGCAGGGCCAGCTGGCGCGTCAGCGCGAGTCGCTCTCCGGACTGCTCAGCGAGCAGGCCCGCGCGCCTCGTACGCCGCTCGCCGCGGCGCCCGCCGGTGGACCGGCGATGTCGCCGGTGATGGCATCCATGCCCGCGCGTGCGCTCCCCCAGATCGACGGGGACGGTGTCGACGAGCCTCGGATGGCGGCGGGCTCGTTCGTGCACAACCCGCGCATGGCGCCCGAGGCCCCTCGCAGCAGCGGCTCGCTCACCAGCGCCGTGGCCGACCTGGTGGCCGAGGGCCTGTCAGACCGCGCCATCGCGCGCCAACTCCACATCGGGCTCGAGGAAGTCCGCATGGCCCGGATGCGGGTAGGCCGCTAGTGTCCCGCCACGCGCGCCGCCTCGCGGTCCTGCTGGCGCTGCTCTGCGCGCTCGCGCCGTCTGCCATCGCCCGCGCGAACGGCGTGCCGATGACCGTCGCCCTGAAGTACATGGAGCTCTCGAACTACGGACCGAAGGAGGCGACGGGCGCCGCGGAACTGCTCTTCGCCGAGGGCATCGTGCGCGTGAATGCCACCGGGCTGCCCGCGCTCACCAACCAGCGCTACCAGGGCTGGCTGGTGAACTCGGAGCAGGGCGATGCCATCTCGGCCGGGCGCTTCAACGCCGACGCTGATGGCAGGGTCGCCTTCCAGGGCACGCTGCCGCCGATCTCGAACTTCGGGTTCGACCTGTTCATCATCACCGTCGAGCCGGAGCCGGACGACGCCCCCCAGCCGTCTGCCAGCCGATCGATCGGCGGGCGCTTCTCGCTCGTCGGTCAGCGCGCGGTGGACGGCAGCCAGAGCGGCGTCAGCGCCGCGAGTGGGATCAGCGGCGCGGGCGCTCCCGGCCAGCTTCCGAACACGGGCGACGCGGAGTGGCGCTTCGACATGATCCGCGCCGGCGCGCTCGCCGGGGTCATGGCGCTGTCCATCTTCATCGGCATGCGACTGAGCCGGAGGCGTGCATGATCCGCGGACTCTACACGGCGGCGTCCGGGATGCTGCTCGGCCTGCGACAGCAGGACGTGGTCGCCGAGAACATGGCGAACTCCTCGACGGTCGGCTACAAGGCCGAGCAGTCGTCGCAGGCGGCCTTCGGGAACGTGCTCGCGCGTTCTGTGAGCGCGGGCCGGGGGCCACTGTCGCTCTCATCCGATCGGATCATCGGCAACTTCGGCACAGGCGCGTACGTGGACAAGACCCGCACGTTCCTCGCGCAGGGGTCGGATCGCCTCACCGGCTCCCCGCTGGACGCGATGGTGCGCGGCAACGGCTTCTTCGCCGTGCAGATGGCGGACGGCGTCCGCTACACGCGCGACGGCCACTTCGCGCGCAACGACGCGAACGTGCTGGTGAACGCGAAGGGCCACTCCATCCTGGACGCCGGCGGCAACCCGATCACCGTGGACACCGATCGCGTGCGCATCAAGTCCGATGGCGGCCTGTACCGGCTGGTGCCCACCGCCGTGACCAACGCCGACGGCTCGCAGGGGCGCGAGGATCGCGAGGAGTTCATCGCGCAGCTCCAGATCGTGGACATCGCCGCGCAGGACCTCGTGCGCGCCGGCGACACGCAGTTTGCCACCCGGCCGGGCGCGGCGATCGCGCCGATCGACTTCACGCAGGGCGGCACCACCGTGCTGCAGGGGGCGCTGGAGGAAGCGAACGTGGCCGTCAACGAGACGGCGACGGACATGTTCTCCCTCGCGCGCACGTTCGAGGCGAGCCAGAAGGTCTTCGCCACCATCAGCGAGTCGTTGCTGGCCGCCGTCAAAGACGTCGGGCGCGTGTAAGGAGCGGACTGATGCCTCTCTCCCTGGACGCCGCCATCAGCGGCATGGTGACCCAGCAGCAGAACATCGACCTCATCGCGAACAACCTCGCGAACGTCAACACCACGGGCTACAAGCGCGCGAAGATCCACTTCCAGGACTCGCTGAACGCGGCTGGCATCGCCGCGGCGATGAGCGGCGGCGGCGGAAGCGAGCCCACGGCCACCTCGGCCGGCGTGAACGTCAGCGGCATGACGCGCGACTTCTCACAGGGGACGCTGCAGCCCACCGGCCGCCAGCTGGACTTCGCCATTAACGGCGACGGCTTCTTCCGCATCAAGCTGGACGACGGCCAGATGGCGTACACGCGCAACGGTGTCTTCCTCATCGATGGAGCAGGCAAGGTGACGACGCAGAGCGGCGAGCTGCTGGACCCGCCGCTGCAGCTCCCGGAGAAGTTCCAGCACCTCGCCTTCGAGGAGGACGGCTCCGTCACCGTGATGCGGCCCTACACCGACGCCGAGCTCGCCGACCTCGGCGAGTTCGAGCCGCGCGACGGCAAGCGCGAGGTCGTGGGCCAGATCAAGACCGTGCGCTTCCTCAACCCCAGCGGGCTGGAGGCGACGGGCAACAGCCTGTACCGCGAGACGCCCGAGTCCCAGCCGCCAATCGAGGGCATCCCCGGCAAAGAGGGCCTCGGCACCGTCCACAGCGGCTGGGTGGAGGCCTCCAACGTCGACATCGCGACGGAGATGACCGGCCTCGTGTTCGCAAAGCGTGGCTTCCAGCTGAACCTCGTCGCCTACAAGACGATCGAAGAGATGCTGAAGCAGGTGAACCAGGTCCAGTAGCCCGCGCCGGCCGCTGGCGGAAGAGAGACCACCCATGCTGCAGCCCATTCGCCCCCAGGACGCCGGTCAGATCTACCAGCGCCAGGTCGCTCCGGCGGAGGCCGCCCCGGTGGCGCCGCAGCGCGTGGACCGCTCGGGCGGCCAGGCGGGCGGCGGACGCCGCGCGGACCGCGTGCAGTTCTCCGCCGCCGCCCTGGACCTCAGCCGTGCGCTGCAGGCGGCCTCGGACGCTCCGGACGTGCGCGAGGACCGCGTGGAGGCGCTGCGCGCCGCCATTGAGAACGGCACGTACCAGGTGGACGCCGCCGGCATCGCCGAGCGTCTCGCGGAGCAGGGCTTCGGCGCATGAACTACCGCATGGAGATCGTCGCCGGGGCGGACGCGCTCGGGGCCGTGATGTCGTCGCAGCACGAGATCCTCCGCGCCATGCGCGCCCTCGCCGAGGAGCAGCAGCAGGCGATCGTGTCCGGGGACGTGCATGCACTGACGGACGTGGTGGAGCAGCAGCGCGAGCTCGTCGAGCACCTGGACGCGCTGGAGACCGAGCGCATGACCGCGCTGGTGGCGATCGCCGCGGCGACGGGGCTGGATGCGGACACCGCGTCGCTGGCCGCGATCGCGGCCACGCTGCCGCTCGATCGCGCGTCCGCGCTGACCCGCCAGGGCCAGGAGCTGCGCGACGAGGCGATCACGCTGCAGCAGTTGCAGGACGTGAACGACCAGCTCATCGAACGCAGCCGTACGCTGGTCGACCGGTGGCTGCACTACCTCAAGACCGTCCTCAGCGGATCGCTGTACACGGCGTCGGGCGAGTCCGGCAGCATGCCGGGCGCGCGATCGCTGGATCGGTCCGTGTAGGCCGCCATGGGACTCTCTGTCGCCCTCAACACCGCCATGCGCGCGCTGCTCGCGCAGCAGCAGGCGATGGACGCTGTCTCGCACAACGTTTCGAACGTGAACACGCCCGGGTACTCCCGGCAGCGCGTGCTGCTCTCGCCGGTGGCTGCGCCCGCGGGCAGCGGCGTCGGCGGCGGCGTATCGTTCGATGGCGTGCAGCGCGTGCGTGACATGTTCGTCGACTTCCAGATGCGGCAGCAGAAGCAGACGGCGGGCGAGGCGCAGACGCGGGCGGATTCGCTGCACCTGGCGGAGCTCGCCTTCTCGGAGCCCAGCGACTCCGGTCTGCGCAGCGTGATGAGCCAGTTCTTCAACTCATGGCGCGATCTCTCGAACACCCCGGAGGACGGATCGGCCCGCAGCGCCGTGGTCCAGGCCGGGCAGACGTTCGCCATCACCGCGCAGCGCCTGCAGCAGGGCCTGACCGACCTCCGGGACAGCGCGGACTCGCGCCTGCAGGACTCGGTCGCCGAGATGAACAACCTCGCCTCGCAGATCGCCGTGCTCAACCAGAAGATCACCTCGATCCGCGCGAGCGGCGATCCCGGCGGCGACCTCAGCGACCAGCGCGACCTCGCGCTGGACCGCCTGTCTGAGCTCGCGAACGTGACGTACAACGAGCAGACCAACGGCAGCGTGGACGTGGTGCTGAACGGACGGTCGTTGGTCCACGGCGTCAGCGCGTACGCGATCGCCCTGGTCCCCAACGCCGCGAACAACAACTACTCCGATCTCACCTGGGCGGGCGATGGTGCGACGGTGACCGTCGCGAGTGGTGAGATCGGCGGCCTGCTCACGCAGCGCGACACCGATCTCACCTCGCGGCTCGTGGACCTCAACACGCTCGTCGCGCAGATCATCACCGACGTCAACGCGGCGCACGCCGCCGGGTACGCGCTGGACGGGACGACGACCGGCACCGACTTCTTCTCGGGCACGGACGCCGCCGACATCGACGTGGACGCGGCGGTCGCCGCGAACCCCGGGCTGCTGGCCGCAGCCACGAATGCCAGCGCGGTGGGCGACGGCAGCAACGCCCTCGCCGTGGCCGCGCTCCAGACGGCCAACACGCTGAGCAGCGGCAGCGAGACGTACGACTCGTTCTACGGCGGCCTCGTCTCCCGCATCGGCGTGGCGGCGAAGGACGCGCAGTCGCTGGCGGATGCGCAGGCGCTCACCGTCAGCCACCTGGAGGAGCTCCGCCAGAGCGTCGCGGGCGTGAACGTGGACGAGGAGATGGTGAACCTGGTGCAGTACCAGCGCGGGTACGAGGCCGCCGCGCGCATCATCCGGGCGGTCGACGAGATGCTCGACACGCTGATCAACAGGACATAAGCATGCGCGTCACGAACCAGAGCATGTCCACCCGGCTGCTGTCGTCGATCCAGACGGCGCAGAGCCGGCTGTCCGACACGCAGGACCGCGTGGCCAGCGGCCGCCGCATCAACCGCCCGTCCGACGACCCGTTCGGCACGAGCCGCTCGATCGCAGCGCATGCCTCGATCGACCTCATCGCGCAATACCAGCGGACGATCACCCTCGCCCGATCCGAGCTGGGGTCGACGGAGTCGGTGCTCACCAGCCTCGGCGACGTCATCCAGCGCGCGCGCGAGCTCGCGGTGCAGGCGGACAGCAGCTCCATCGACGGCGCGGGCCGCCGCCAGATTGCCGCCGAGGTGAACCAGCTGCTCTCCGAGGCGATCAAGCTCGGGAACACCTCGTATGCGGGTCGTCACATCTTCGCCGGGCAGCAGACGCAGACCGCCCCCTTCGTGGAGGACGTTCCCGGGCAGCCCGCCACCGTGACCTACCAGGGCGACGTGGGCCAGGTCCAGCGCGAGATCGGCGAAGGCGACCAGGTGGCGGTCAACCTGGACGGCGATGAGATCTTCACGCCCGTCTTCCAGGATCTGATCGCCTTCCGCGACGCGCTGAATACCAACGACATGAACGGCGTCAGTGCCGCCAGCGGGAACATGGGCACGAACCTGGACACCGTGCTGCAGGCGCGCGGCGAGATCGGCGCGCGGACGCGCCGCCTCGACCTCGCGGACACGCGGCTGGGCGACGTGACGCTGCAGCTGCAGACGAGCATCTCGAGCATCGAGGACGCTGACATGTCGCAGGAGGTCGTGGACCTCCAGACGCGCGAGACGGCGCTGCAGGCCGCGCTGGCCGCGACCGGCCGCTCGCTCACCACCAGTTTGCTGGACTTCCTGCGCTAGGGCGCAGGCGTAATCGGAGGACCGCCATGCAGGTCAGGACCAACTTCATGGGTGTGGACGAGGTGCTCGAGATCAGCGAGCAGCAGCTCTTCGCCTTCGAGCCCGGCCTCGGCGGCTTCGAGCCGCTCCGACGCTACGCGCTCATCGGGGAGGCCGACTCCCCCGTCGAGTGGCTGCAGTCGCTGGAGGACCCGGACGTCTCGTTCGCGCTGCTGGAGCCGTTCCTCTTCCGCCCGGACTACGTCTTCGAGCTCCCCGATCGGGATGCCGAGGCGCTGGGCATGCAGGAGCCCGCGGACGCGCTGGTGCGCTGCATCCTCACCCTGAACGAGGACGCCGAGAAGATCACAGCGAACCTGCTGGCCCCGCTGGTGTTCTGCCGCCGCACCCATCTCGCCCGGCAGGTCATCCTGCAGGACCCGGAGCTGGAGCTGCGGGCGCCCGTCTTCGCCCCGGTGGGCGCCGTACGCGAGTCCACCGGCCTGGCCGCCTCCGCCTGACCCTGCGGAGCACCCTCGTCCGTCCCGATGATCGGGAAGACGGCGGGCTCCGTCGTGTCGTGCGCGCGCTGGCAGGGAGGTCGCCGTGCTCATTCTGACTCGCAAGGCGGAGCAGGGAATCGTCATCGATGGCAACGTGGTGCTGCGCGTGCTCGCCGTGGATGGTGAGCGCGTGAAGATCGGCGTGGAGGCCCCCCGCTCCATCACCGTCCTGCGCGAGGAGCTCCTGACCGAGGTCGCGGACGCGAACCAGGCCGCGGCCGCCCGGTCCGGGGACCGCTCGGTGCTCTCGGCCCGCCTGCGGATGCTGGATCGCAATTCCACCTAGCCGGGGCCCGGATGCACGGCCCGACGGTCGCCCCGCCGCCAACTCACACACTTTGTTTACACTTGGATCGCGGATCGTGAATCGGCGGGCGGCATCCTGCTTCTCAGGAAGGGGCCGCGCCCGCACGACGAGGTTCGTGAATCAAGCAAGTGGTGGGAGCGGTTGCGAACCTCGGCCGCGTGAGTCCTCGGACTGACAGCGGGCCGGCCCCGACCTGAACTGCTCCCCTCCTACCGACCGGCGGCGTCACACACATGCCCGCGAAAATTCTGGTCGCCGACGACGAACCCAACATCGTCAAGCTGCTGCGCCTCTACCTCCGCGAGGAGGGCTACGAGATCGTCGCCGCCCGCAACGGCCGCGAGGCGCTGGAGCGCTTCCGTGCGGAGACGCCGGACCTCGTGCTCCTCGACCTGATGATGCCTGAGCTGGGCGGGTTCGAGGTCTGCACGGAGATCCGCCGGGAGTCGGACGTGCCGGTGATCATGCTGACCGCGCGCACGGACGACGTGGACAAGATCGTCGGCCTCGAGATGGGCGCCGACGACTACATCACGAAGCCGTTCAACCCGCGCGAGGTCGTGGCCCGCGTGAAGGCGAACCTCCGCCGGCGCGACTGGGATCGCAGCGGCGGCGACGCGGAGCCCGCGCGCACCGCCATCACCATCGCCGACCTCACGCTGGACCCGTCCAGCCGCGACGTCATGGTCGCGGGGCAGCGCGTCCGGCTTCGCCAGCGGGAGTTCGACCTGCTGGAGGCCTTCATGCGTCACCCGAACGTGGCCATGGACCGCGAGCGGCTCCTGGCCATGGTGTGGGGCGAGGACTTCTACGGCGACGCACGCACGATCGATGTCCATGTGGCCTGGCTCCGTGACAAGCTGAAGAAGGCGCGCCCGAAGATCGAAACGGTCTGGGGCGTGGGGTACAAGCTGGTCCCGGGCGCGGATGCTGCGTAGCTTCAAGTCCCGCCTCCTCGCCGGCCTCGCGATCGTGATCGCGCTGAGCCTCTTCCTGTCCGCATCCGCCTTCGTGCTGCTGTTGCGCCAGCAGCAGGAGGAGGCCGCGCAGCAGCGCATCGGCGTCCTCGTCGGCCCGCTGACGGAGGGCGCCCGCAACATGGAGCTGCGCGGCTGGAGCACACAGGCCATGCGGGGCGTGCTGACCGAGATCGCGCGCGACTACAACATTCGCATCCTGCTCACGGACAATGCCTCGAAGGTCGTCATGGACACCGACCCGCGCGAGACGCTGCTGAATGACCAGCTGTCGCTGCAGGACGGTGCCCGCCTCCCGGGCGCGCCTCGCATCCAGGCGTTCCGGAGCCAGCGGCTGATGACGCACGGCGACGACCTGTACTTCTTCTCGGCCGGCGAGCAGCGCCGGGGCGTGATGGACGCCCCCACCGCGACTCCGCATCGCCTGGTGATCGCCGTTCCCGCGGCCGACGTCACCGCTGCCTGGTGGCGCCTGCTGCGCCCGCTCGCGCTCGCGGGGGCCGGCGCCGGGGCGGTCGCCGTGATCTTCGCCTCGCTGTTCGCGTCCAGGATCACCAACCCGATCGCGCAGGTCACGCGCGCCTCGCAGGCCATGGCTCGCGGCGACCTCAGCCAGCGTATCGATGTCGACGGCGATGACGAGGTGGGCCGGCTGGCGCAGGCGTTCAACGACATGTCGGATCAGGTCAGCCGCAGCAACCGCGCGATGCGCGACCTGCTGGCCAACGTCTCGCACGAGCTGCGCACCCCGCTCACCTCCATCCAGGGCTTCTCGCAGGCGCTCATGGACGGGCTCCCCGGGGACCCAAAGGACATCGGCGGCGTGATCAACGAAGAGGCCGATCGTATCCGCCTGCTGGTCGATGACCTCCTCTACCTCTCCGAGATCGAATCCGGCGCGCTGCGCCTCGATCTCGATCGCGTTGACGTGGACGCGCTGATCGAGGGCTCGGTGCGGCGATTCCGCTTCCAGGCGGAGGAAGCGCGCATCTCGCTGCGCACGCAGCTCGATGGCGACGCCGTCCGTGCGGACGGCCGCCGCTTGGAGCAGGTCATCGCCAACCTGGTCGACAACGCGATCCGCTTCGCGCCCGGGGGCAGCGACGTCCTGCTCTCCTCCCGGCGCGTCGCCGGCGGCGTGCTGATCGAGGTGCACAACGGTGGCGACCCGATCCCCCCTGAGGAGGTGGCGCGCGTCTTCGATCGCTTCTACCAGGTGGACGCCGCGCGCAGCGGCGGGCGCCACCGTGGCCTCGGCCTGTCGATCGTGCAGGAGCTGGTGCAGGCGCACGGAGGCACCGTCACCATCGAGTCGACCGCCGAAGCGGGAACCACCGCCTCGGTCTTCCTCCCCACAAGCGGCCCGGGCACCGAGGCCCCGCACCGGACCCCGCTGCCCGCCGAGGACGCTCGCGTGGACGTGCGCCACGCGGGCACCATGACGGCTCACACCGCTCCCCCTCCCACGTCCGGCGCACCGCCCGTCCCCGCCATCACCGCGCTCCCACCCACCGAGGAACCCGCATGAGCTACGTCCAGCGCAATCTCCTGCCCCTGATCGTCGGCCTGTTCGCCGTGGTGGCGATCATCATCGGCACCGGATCCGTGGTGATGCGCATGCGCGGCGATCGCATCTCCGACGCGCAGTTCGAACGTGAGCTCGGCCGCCGCATCGAGGGCGCCATGCGCAACGGCAGTGCCACCCTCGGCGTGACGCTCGATGCCGGCATGAAGGTCACCGGAGTGGTTCCCAACGGCGCGGGTGACGCGGCGGGGATCAAGGTCGGCGACCAGCTGGTCTCGATCAACGGGAACGCCGTGAGCACCGTCGACGAGGCGCGCGCCCGCGTCGCTGCGGTGCCCCAGAACACCGACTACACCGTCACCGTGAGCCGCGACGGCAAGACCCTCGACCTCACCGCGAAGAAGGGGACCGCCGCCGGCAACCTCGGCGGGATGTTCCAG
>Ga0172380_10007068_pt1 | contig 12779 bp, 11 predicted proteins | sample Leawe162metaG_FD_119747 | JGI IMG/M metagenome (GOLD analysis project Ga0172380, IMG submission 119747) | Leachate microbial communities from a municipal landfill in Southern Ontario, Canada - Leachate well 162 metaG | ecosystem: Engineered > Solid waste > Landfill > Unclassified | place...
AACTACAGCCACCCCTTTTGAAACCCTGGTTTCTAAATTAGGATCATTAACGCCAACAACCGCTTCATGAAAAGTAACATTCTTTAACATTCCCTCCATCTCCGCTATCAAACTATCAACTTCTTCAGCCAACTCATTAACATCAATAAGCACCCCTTGCTTTATTCCTTTTGATTTTCTTAAAGCCGGCAAAACAATTTGCCAGCCACCGCTTTCAGATTTTTCTGATTTTGCCGCCAAAGCTTTAATCTGAGAGGTCCCTAAATCTAAAGCTAAGAAATAAGAACGCATACCTTAAATAATTAAAATCTTTTAAAATTTAATCAAAGAAATTATTAATTTTTCCAATTTCTCCATCTGCCTTTGTTTTCTTTCAGTTTCGTGAGTAAAGCCGTAAAGATGAAGCAAACTATGAACCAGAAGCATAAGGTAAAAATCCCTCAAATTTAGATTTCTCTCTTTTGCCTGTTTTTCTATCTCGGAAGGACAGAGAAAAATATCGCCCAGAATCTTAACTCCATCTAATTCTTCTTTCTTTTTCTCTTTTAAAGGAAAAGAAAGGACGGTAGGGGGATAATCTTTTTTTCTCCAGTAACTATTTAACTTTTTTATGGCAAAGGAATCAACAAAAACCAAAGCAAGGGATATTTTTTCTTTTTCTTTTAACTGTTTTAAAGAAAAATTTATTATTTTTTCAAAAAATTTTTTGGGTGGAACCGAATGACTGGTATAATTATATATCAAAATCTCTGATTTTAAAAGCGTTAATCCCATAAACTAAAGCAACCCTTCTTTTCTTTTCCTTTCAATTTCTTTTAGGATTTTTATTTTATGAAGGGCGGACAATTTTTTAGACCTTTCACTCGGTTTAGGCGAGTAATATCTTCTTTTTCTGGCTTCAAGCAAAACCCCGCTTTTCTTTATAATTTGAGAAGCGCGGCTTAAAAAAGAATTAAGGTTTTCTCCCGGCCTTCTTTTAATGATAACAGCCATATTTTCTAAAATTTAAATCTATTTTAATTTTATTTTTATTTTTCTCGTTTATGCTTTATTGATTTTGTTTTAATCTTTTCTTCACTTCCTCAACGATTTTATCCAAAGGAATTGTCTCCTGAATACCCGAGTCCATATCTTTAAGAATAACCATCCCGTCTAAAACTTCCTGCTGGCCAAAAATAAGCGTATATTTAATGCCTAATTTGTTTGCTGTATTAAGCTGAGACCCCAAACTTTCCTTTCCCAAGCTTTCGCCAATAGCAATATTTTCTTCTCTGAATTTTTCCAAAAGCTTAAAAGATTGTTTTTTCGCCATCTCTCCTATTTGGACTAAAAAAACTTTTGGCTGAGGCAATTTTAAAATTTTTCCCTTCTTTTTTAATTCCTCAACCAACCTATCCACTCCGAAAGCCATCCCTATAGCCGGCCTCTTTGGCCCGCCTAAAAGTTCTACCAATCTATCATACCTGCCTCCGCCGGCTAAAGCAAGATTTTTTTCTTCGTTTTCCAGATAAAACTCAAAAACTGTTTTGGTGTAGTAATCAAATCCCCTTACTAAAGTTTTATCCAAAAAATAAGGAATCTCAAGATAATCAAGCAACTCTAAAACTCCCTTAAAATGGCTTCGGCAATCATCGCAAAGGTAATCCAAAAAAGGCGGCACGCTATTTTTAACTTCAAGGCATTTTTCGTCTTTGCAATCCAAAACCCTTAAAGGATTGTTCTTCAAGCGCAAGGAGCAATTAGAACAAATCTTTTTTTTGTAAAAACGGTAATGTTTTTTTAAAGCCCTAAGATAATTTGGCCGGCACTTCTGACAACCAATGCTGTTTAAAGAAAGACGAATGTTCTTCCAAGAAAAACCCAAAGCTTCTAATATTTGTTTGGCAATTAAAATAATGCTTACATCGCTTGAGAAATCCCCTTCGCCTATAATTTCTGCTCCTAATTGATAAAACTGACGATATCTTCCGGCCTGAGGTTTTTCATGGCGGAAAAAAGGACCAAAATAATAAAGCTTTATTGGCTGAGGCAAATTAACCATACCATTCTCTAAGTAAGCTCTGGCTAAAGAAGCTGTGCCTTCCGGCCTTAAAGCCAGTAATTCTTTTTCTTCTTTGGTTTTCAAAAAATACATTTCTTTTCCAGCCAAATCGGTGTTCTTTCCGACTCCTTCCATAAATAAATCAGCCCTTTCTAAAATTGGCGTTTCTATTCTTGAAAAACCGCCGAATTCCAAAATTTTTTTTGCGTTATTATAAATCCATTCATAGTACAGCCAGTCTTTCGCTAAAAGATCGTGCATCCCTCTTACCGCCTGAAATCCCCGTTTTTTTAAAACCGAAGAGTTATTTTTTGCCAAAATTTTATTTTTTTTATTTTTCTTCCGGGGCTTTTTCTTCAAAGACATTTTTTTAAAATATATCTAAGCCCATTATAATTTATTTGCTTTCTGACACAACCAAAGGCCATAAACGAAACCAAACCCTTCCCACCAAGTGGTCTCTTTCCAAAGGTCCCCAACTGCGGGAATCATAAGAAGACACCCGGTTATCGCCTAAAACAAATAATTGATTCTGTTTTAAAGTAATCTTTAATTTTCCCGAGGTTTCCATGCTTGGAGGAAGAAACTCTTCTTTTAAATCAATCCTTTTGCCGTTAGCGTCTATTACGGAAATTTTCCCTTCTTCTATAATTACCGTCTCCTCGGGTAAACCAATTATTCTTTTTATATAATACTGCTTCGGCTGGTTGGGAGCTTTGAAAACCACAACTTCATACCTTTCGGGAGAACGAAAGCGATAAGATAATTCATCTACAACCAAATAATCATTTGAATAAAAATTAGGCTCCATACTGCTTCCATGAACCACAAACGGCTGAACTAAAAAATATCTTACTGGCGAGACAATAAGAAAAGCGATTAAAACCATCTCTAAATTTTCCCAGACAACCCTTTTAAGCATAAAATTTCCATAGATAATAACATAACAAAATAAGGAAATCAAATTAAATCAACTTGATAAAAACAAAAATTTTCTGTTAAATTAGATTATTAAACTTTTTATGAAAAATTACCAAAAAAAACTTCTTGTCTTTTTAGGAATCATCGTCGGGGGATTAATCCTTTGTTCTTTTTTAGTTTTCAACTCCAGTCGTTCAAACGAGTATATTTTTTCCTATAGCAAATCGTCTCAGGCAAAAACCGGGGAAGAAAACGAAAAACCTCCTCTCAATATTCTCTTCCTTGGAGTAGCCGGCGAAGGTCTAAGAGGTTCGTTTTTATCCGATAGTATTTTCATCGGTCATATCAATTTTCAAAAAAAACAAATTTCTTTCTTGTCGCTGCCGCGGGATTTATGGGTAAAAGTTCCGGAAAAAAACCTAACGACAAAAATCAATGGCATTTACGCTTTGGAAAACGAAGGGAAAAAAATCTCCCAAGCCAAGAATTTTAATTTAATTAAAAAAAAGGTGGAAGAAGTCACCGGCTTAAAAATAGACCAGACCATCGTCTTTGATTTAGAAGGCGTAGAAAAATTGATAGACGAGATTGGCGGAATAGACATCTGGCTGGAAAAAGATGTTTATGACCCTAATTTTCTCAATCCTTATAATTCTTCCCAAATTTTTTATCTCCCCGCGGGCTGGAGGCATTTAGACGGAGCAACGCTCGTGAAATTCATAAGAACTCGCTATGCTCCGGAAGGAGATTTTTACCGAATCGCCAATCAGCAACAAGTGATTTCCGCTTTAAAAAACAAATTAGACCAATTAACCGGCGTCTGGAATTTAATTACTTGGTTTAAAATTTGGCAATCTTTAGACGGCCATTATCTTACTGATCTTGATTTTAGCACGGCTTGGCAAATACTTGATTCGGTTAAAAGTATAAATGCCGATAATATCAAATATCTAAAAATTTCCAACAGACCGCCGGATCAATTATTAAAGTCAACAACCATAATTGACGAAACTTCGGGAAAAGAAATTTATATTCTAATCCCAGCCGCAGGGTTTGAAAATTATGAAGCTATCCAAAAATATCTAAAAGAAGAAATCAATGAATAAAAAACTTATTCTGATTGGATTAGGCAACCCTCTTGAGGAATACAAAAATACTCCTCACAATGCCGGAAGGAATTTTATTGACTGGCTGGCAAACAGTTGGCAAGCGGAAAAATGGCAAAAAGACAAAAAAACCTTAACTCAAATTTGTTTTTTTAAAAAAGAGGGCTTTGAAGGAATTCTGGCAAAACCTTTAGTTTTTATGAATGATTCCGGAAAAAGCGCCAAGTTATTAAAACAATTTTATAAAATCCCCGTCTCCCATTTTTTGGTTTTTCATGACGACGGCGATATTAATTTGGGAAAATTCAAAATCAGCTACAATCGGGGTTCAGCCGGCCATAAAGGGGTAGAATCTATTATTAAAAATTTTAATTCAAAAAAATTTTTTCGCTGCAGAATAGGAATCAGGCCTCCTGATAGCAAAAAACAAAAAACCGAAAAGTTCGTTTTAAAAAACTTAAAGCCGGAAGAAAAAACAACGCTTTACCAAAGTTTTCCCGCAATTGAAGAGGAATTAAAGCAAACTCTCAAAATAATAAGCCAAGAGCTTAAAAATCAGGACTGAAAGCAAACTTGTTAAAATAATTCCCAGAGACAAAAAATTAAACAATAAAAAAAATTCTAAATTTAAAATAAGGAAAACCAGAAAATAAGGGAAAAAATTCTTTTTTATTTTGTCGCCAAACAAAAAATAAAAATAAGAAAAAATCGCCAAGCCGAAAGCGTAAGAACAAACGCTCAACCAAAAAGAAAAATTGAAAAAGAAATAAAAACTCAAAGAAATAATTATCCAGCCCAAGAAAAGATAATAAAATAAATATTCTCTGAACTTTATTTCTTCCGGCCGGAAAGAAAATATTTTCTCTCCCATAAACCACAAAAAAACTAAAACAAAGACGATTAACCACAAGGGCTTTACCAGAAAAAATAAAGCCCTTGTTTCTATTACGCCCAAAAATAAAGCAAAAAAATTAAACCAAGACAAGCCGCTCGCCACCTTCCAAAGCGCTATCAGCCCTAAAGAAAGAAATACAGCCGAAAGGAAAGAAAGCTTGAAAATAAAGCCGCTGATTAAAGCGGTTAAATAAAAAATAAAAAAAACAATATCTTTGGTCTTAGGGGAAAAAGAATAATTATTAATGTTTAACATTGATATAAAACTTATAACAGCTCCTGCCTCCTTAGGAAATTTTTTCAAAAACCAAAGACCCTTTTTTTATTGCCACAGAAATCTTGCTTCCTTCTTTCACTTCTCCGCCTATAATCTTGTCTGCCAAATAATCAAGGATTTCTTTTTCTATTAATCTTTTAAGAGGCCGGGCGCCATATTCAGGGTCATAACCTTTTTTCGCCAGATAGTTCTTGGCTTCTTTGGAAAGTTGGACCTGAATTTCTCTTTTTGCCAATCTTTGATTCACTTTCTCTATTTGTAAATCAACTATTTTTTCTATTTCTTTGGGGCCCAGAGGATTAAAAATAATTATTTCATCTATCCGATTTAGAAATTCCGGCCGGAAACTCTCTCTTAAAGCCGCTTCTATTTTGTTTTTTAACTCGGATTTTTGCTGTTCTTTCTTTTCTTCAGCGCCAAGGCTAAAACCCAAAGATGCCATTTCGTGAATGTATTCTCCGCCTAAATTGGAGGTCATTATAATAATTGTATTTTTAAAATCCACGGTTCGGCCTTTGCCGTCGGTTAATCTTCCGTTATCAAGAACTTGAAGCAAAATATTAAAAACTTCGGGATGGGCTTTCTCTATTTCATCAAATAAAATAAGGCTGTAGGGTCTGTGTTTTACCGCTTCTGTAAGTTGTCCTCCTTCCTCATAACCAACATAACCCGGAGGCGAACCTATAAGCCGGCTAACGCTGTATTTTTCCATATATTCCGACATATCAATCCTAATCATCGCTTTTTCATCAGAAAACATAAATTCTGATAAAGTTCTGGCTAATTCTGTTTTTCCCACTCCGGTCGGACCCAAAAACATAAAAGAACCCAAAGGCCTGTCTTCTTCGCCAATACCGGAACGGGCCCGACGGATAGCCCGGCTGATGGCAGAAACCGCTTCTTTCTGGCCTACCACCCTTTGGCTTAAAACATTTTCCATTTCAGCAAGTTTTTTACTTTCTTCCTCAAGCATTTTTGTTACCGGAATACCTGTCCACCGAGAAACAATTTTGGCAATGTCTTCCGCGTTCACTTCGTCTTTTAAAAACCTGTCTTCTTCGGGAATGGCAGTCAACAAACGTTCTTTTTCTTTCAATTCTTTTTTTAAATCGGGAATCTTGCCGTAAACAATTTCCGCCACTTTTTCCAAACTTCCTTCCCTTTCCTGCTCCTGCGCTTCCCGTTCAAGCTGTTCAATCTTTTTTTTGATTTCGCTTACTTCATTAAAAAGATTTTTTTCTTTTTTCCATTTTTCGCTCAAAACTTCGTATTTGCTTTTTAATTTTTTCAGTTTCTTTTCCGTTTCTTTCAATTTCAATTTTGCCGAAGTTTTATTTTCTTTTCTCAAGGCCTCTTTTTCTAATTCCAAGGGTTTGATTTTTCTTTCCAGCTCAGCCACTAAAAGCGGCGTGCTCCCGGTTTCTAAACTTATAGCCGAAGCGGCTTCATCTATGAGGTCTATGGCTTTATCCGGCAAAAATCTTGAAGTAATATAGCGGCTGGAAAGCTGGACTGCGGCAATAAGCGCCTCATCAGAAATTTTTAAACTATGATGAATTTCATATTTTGGCTTCAACCCTCTTAAAATAGCGATGGCTTCGTCAATGGTCGGTTCTTCCACTAAAACCGGCTGGAACCTTCTTTCCAAGGCAGGGTCTTTTTCTATATATTCTCTAAAGTCCTTAAAAGTTGCCGCTCCTATGGCTCTTAATTCCCCTCTGGCTAAAGCCGGCTTTAGCAAATTAGAAGCATCAATAGCTCCTTCAGCGGCGCCAGCGCCAACCAAAGTGTGGATTTCGTCAATAAAAATGATGATATTGCCGGCTTTTTTTATTTCTTTCAATAAGTTTTTTAAACGTTCTTCAAATTCCCCCCGGAAACGGGTGCCGGCTATCAAAGAACCCAAATCCAGAGAAACTATTTTTTTGTTAATTAAGCTTTCAGGAACATCAAAAGCGGCAATTCTCTGAGCTAAGCCTTCAATAATAGAAGTTTTTCCCACGCCTGCCTCGCCGATTAAAATAGGATTATTTTTAGTTCTTCGGGAAATAATCTGCATTACCCTTCTTAATTCTTCTTCCCGACCAATTACCGGATCAAGCTTGTTTTCTTTGGCTAACTTAGTAAGGTCTTGGGTGTATTTTTCCAAAGCATTAACCCCCACTTCCTGAAATTCATCGGTTATCTTTTCGCCCTCAGCATAGTTATGAAGAGAGTTTAAATATTCCTCTTTCTTAATGTTGTATTTGGAAATAATTTCCTGACTGGAATTTTTTGTCGCAATGATTCCGTAAAAAAGATATTCAGGAGAAATGAATTCATTTTTATCTTCCATAGCTTTTTTTGCCGCCATATCTATAATCTGAATTATTTCCTGAGATAAATACATTGGCCCAAAACCTCCTGCCATATTAAAAATTCTGGGCATCTTAATAATTTCTTCCATTATATCCCTTAACAAATCTTTAATATTGATATTTAATTCTTTTTCCAAAATTTCCCTTATAGCAGAAGATTCTTCATCAATTAAAACATAAAAAAGATGGAGACTTTTCATCTCTCCCTGATTTCTTTCCAAAGCCATTTGCTGGGCCCTTTCTATGACTGCTTGGGCCTTAGCGGTAAATTTTCCTATTGGCATAATAGCGATAATAAACGATATTTAAATTTCAACCAGAAAAACAGGTTTAATAATTATAAATGATAAAATCATTTTAGCAAAAAAAAACGGTTAATTCAAACCGCAATTTTTCAAACCAAACCCAGCCGCTTAATTCGCAGTTTGCGTCTTGTAGTAAATTTCATAAGTTCCGATGTTTAATTCGTTTTTAAACCGTTAATTAATTTATTTACGATAACTGTTTAATTTGCTATTTTATTAATATCTTCTTTATTAATATAACTTAAATCTTCAGAAATTAAAATCTGACTTTGTAATTCTGATAATGAACCCCGAGCTAAAGTATAAAACTTACATTTCTAATTTATATTATACACTATACAGAATACAGAATACAGAATACAGTATACAGTATACAAGTATACTGAGTTTTAGCGAGCTTTGCTTGCTAAAACTGAGAGACTAATTGGTAGACAGGCACGATCAGCGAAAGGGCAATGCCGCCAACCACTACTCCCATTATAATTAACATTACAGGCTCTATTAAAGAAACTAAGGTTTTCAAATTTACATCAATTTCGGTTTCATAAAAACCGGCTAAAGTCCTTAAGATGTCTTCTATTTGCCCGGCTTTTTCTCCTATGACCAAGAGGTTGGAAACTACAGCAGGGAAAACTTTTTCTCTTTTGAAAGCTTCTCCCAAAGAAAGACCTTTAACCAAATGCTCTTTTGAAATTCTCAAAAGAGCGGCCTCGTACTTTGGATGGCTTACCGCTTTGGCCGTAGTTTCCAAGGCTTGAATTATCGGCATACCGGCTTTTATCAAGCTAGATAAAACAGAGGCAAATCTTTCCAAAGCCAATTTAGAAATTAAATCCCGAGCCACTGGAATTTTTTCTAAAAGGTCATTAAACATTTCTTTGCCTTTTTTTGTTTTGCTAAAATAGAAAAAAAGGCCTAAAGGAATGCCTACCATTAAAGGCACTACCCAAAAAATATTTCTATTTAAAAACATTCCAACGGTTAAAACTACTCTTGTATAAACCGGGACATCCTTCCCCATATTAAGAAACATATCTCCCAATTTGGGAATAGCAAAAGTGACAAGAAAAATCACCATCGCAAAAGAGGCAACAACAAGCAAAAGCGGATAAATTAAAGCTGACTTCACTTTGCTGGTCAGATTTCTTTCCCTCTCTAAGTCAACTGAAACCTGATTGAGCGTAGTTTCTAAATTACCGGAATTCTCGCCGGCTTTGATCAGATTGACTACCACCGGAGAGAAATATTCCGGATGTTGGCTGAAAGAATACCAAAACGGCTTTCCCTGCTCTAAATTAGCTCTGGCTTCTAATAGAAATCTCCTGCTGGGCCCGGACTCAAAATCTTCAATTAAAATATCAATGGCGCTGAATAAATCAGTACCGACTCTCAGCATTAAAGAAAGATATTTGGTCAGAAAAACTTTATCGGTTAAACTGAGAGTTTCCTTGAAAAACAAAAATCTTTTCTTTATGACATAGGGAACGGGTTTTACCGAAATGGGCTTTAAATTCTGAGTAACCAAAAAATCCAAAGCCAGTTTAAGATTGGCTTGGCTGATATTGCCTTCTTTTATCCTGCCCTGTTTATCCTGAGCGAGGTAGTGGAATAACATAGTTCTGTATTCTGTATACTGTATACTGTATACCGTATACCGTATACCGTATACGGATTATTGTATTATTCTTTTATGACTCTCAAAACTTCTTCTACGGTGGTTAAACCCAATTCTGATTTTAATAAACCGTCTTCAAACATTGTTTTCATTCCTCTTTTAAAAGCAATGTTTTTCAATCCGTCTAAAGAAAAATCAACCCTCTGAATGTATTCCCTTACTTCTTCGTTGATATCCAAAACTTCGTAAATAGCCAATCTGCCCCGAAAGCCAGTATAATTACAGGATTTGCATCCTTTGCCCCGATAAAATTGTTTTGATTTATAGGGTTGAACTCTCTCTCCTTTTAAAATTTTTAATTGCTGATTAATGGTTTCATAAAGACTCTCCGGCGCTTCATAGCTCTCAATGCAATCCTTGCAAATTTTTCTTACCAATCTCTGGGCAATAACCACATTTAAAGTGGCTGTCAATAGAAAAGGCGGGATATTCATATCCACCAATCTTGGAATCGCCGTAGGAGCGTCATTAGTGTGCAAAGTGGAAAGAACTAAATGGCCAGTTAAAGCCGCATGCACCGCTATTTCAGCGGTTTCATTGTCCCTAATTTCGCCCACCATAATAATATTTGGGTCTTGGCGCAAAAAAGCTCGCAAGCCAGTGGCGAAATCTATGCCGGCTTTAGGATTAATCTGGGTTTGGTTAACATACTTTAATTCGTATTCAATCGGGTCTTCAATGGTGACAATATTGACTTCGGGCCGATTAAGTTTGTTTAAGACAGCATACAAGGTAGTGGTTTTTCCGCAACCAGTAGGTCCGGTAACTAAAATCATTCCGGAAGTTTTAACCATATTTTCTTCAAGGGTTTTTATCGTATGCTCCATCATTCCCAACTCCTGAAAACTCATTGGTTTGGTGGAACCGGTTAAAAGACGCATTTCCACTTTCTCTCCGTAAAGCGTAGGCATTATTGCCACCCTGATATCAAAAATCGTGTCAGCATATTTATATTTAAACCTGCCATCTTGGGGCTTGCTATGTTCGTCAATTAACAAATTAGATAAAATTTTTATCCGGGCGATAATAGCCGGATGAATTTCTTTAGCTAATCTGATAATTTCCCGCAAGACGCCGTCTATTCTGAAACGAATCAAAATCTCGTCAGCCAAAGGTTCGATATGAATGTCGGTGGCATTGGAAGAAGCGGCATAAGAAATAATATTATTGGTTAAAGAAACAATCGGAAATTCTTCCGCCGCTTTTTTAATCTCCACTCCCCTGAGTTTTAAAGAAGCTTTTATGCTTTCGTCAATCACCTTTTTGAAATCCTCGGAAACCGCCTGTCCGTATTGGGAATAAGCGCTTTTTAAATCATCTTCAAGGGCAAGAAATGGTTTAATAAAATAGCCGGTGTATTTCTGTAAAAATTCCAAAGTTTCCAAATCAACGGGGTTTAACATAGCCACGCTCAAATCGTTGTTGTTTTTCTCAAAAGCCACCGCCCCTTTAAGCCGGGCAATTTCTTCGGGAAGGGTATTTAAAATTTCCGGGGGAATTTTTCTTCCAACTAATTTTATTTTGGGAACCTTAAAATAATTAGCTAAAATTTCGGCATAGTAATCCCGGTTAATAAATCCCTTATAAATTAAAATATCAATTACGTCTTTTTCGGTTCTTTCCGCCTCTTTCACAGCCTCATCAAAATCTTTTTCATTTAATAACTCACTCTTGATAAGCAAATTTTTTAAAGTTTCAATAGGAAGCACCATAATAATAAATTTGTATATTGTATTTAGTATTTAGTATCTTGCATATACTTTTAAAATTCCAATGTTCAAATTCCAATATCCAATCAAATCCTAAATTCTAAATGTTATAATTTATCAATTTATCAATTAACGACTTAACGAATTGTTTAAAAATTAAAAATTTATTTGGTTCCTGATTATTGGCTCTTGAAATTTTTAATCAAATGTTTAATTGCGTTATACCAATATACTGATTTATTATACCACTCAAAAATAAAACTATCAAAGAACAAGGAAGCCAGAAATACAGAAGAGAGAGGCGGAAAGGGGCTCGCGCCAAACTATTAAAAACAATACGAATTAAATGGAAAAACACCCCTAAAAATAAAACCAAGAAAAGATAAATTAAACAATTGGGCCAGCCGGTAGCCAAAATCCCTAAAGCTGCCAGATATTTTTCTTCTTCATAAAATAAAGAACCTTCAAATTTATTATTAAATAATTTTATAAAAAAGAAAACCAACCAGCCAAAAACAAGCGTTATGATTACTTCAAAAAAATAATGATACCAAGAGTACTTTAAAACATAGCTTATTGGATTATAAGGAGGCAAAAGGTAGCGGGTAGTTTCTTTTTGCGACCAAAAATACCAATTTAAAAAAGAAAGCAGAAAAGACCGAAAAATCAAAATTAAGGAAAAAACCACTAAACAATAAAAAAGAAATTTTTGGCTGGGAAGCTTTTTTTTAGAAAGAAAATAAACCAAAATTCCCAAAAGGACCAGCAAACTCAAAATTGGCCGGAAATAAAAAGAAATAAAATTAATAATTATATTTTCCATAATTTATAGGCAATTATTTTCTTATCCATTATTATACCAAATTTCAAAAAATAATTATCTAATTAAAAAACCGGCAGGCGGAAACCTGCCGGTTTTTCAATAAAAATTTTAAGTGGCATTAGGGAAAAAATTAACTGAAGTCGAAGCTGGCATTACACTAGCATTCGTCATCACTGTTCCTACTTCGTATAAATCGCTTATATCGCCTCCGTCTTTTGATTCTACATCACCGTCTCCGCCATTTTTATAATAACTACTTTCCATATTGGCGTCTATCTCAAATGTCAAGTTAGTTGCTTCGCAGGTATAAACGTAATACAAAGATGGGCTGGAAGTTGCTGTGGAATTAGTCGGGTCAATAGGCAAAGAGCCAAGGGGCGAGCCGCCGGTTAAGCCGGAAAAATCTATCGGCACCCAACCATTACCATCGGTTTTTTGCAAATTAGCTGCGCTGTAAGCCCAATCTTGCCAACCAACTGCCTCGACACCGCTAGCCGTAGACCACATTGTCGGTGTACCGCCGCCGCCGCCATAGCAAGTGGTATTATCTGCTCCACCAAGATAAGGAGCTGAAACATTGGTAATATAATAGCCAATGGCTGTCTTTAAAGTATTTAAATCGGAAATTCTTTGGGAATCCCTTGACCTTCTTAATAGCTCCGCTGGATTAA
>Ga0172380_10007069_pt1 | contig 12778 bp, 13 predicted proteins | sample Leawe162metaG_FD_119747 | JGI IMG/M metagenome (GOLD analysis project Ga0172380, IMG submission 119747) | Leachate microbial communities from a municipal landfill in Southern Ontario, Canada - Leachate well 162 metaG | ecosystem: Engineered > Solid waste > Landfill > Unclassified | place...
ATAGCAATCGGATTATCATTTTGGTCTAAAAGATTTTCATAAAGGTGAAGCTTGAACTCGCCATAACTTGTTGGAAGATTAATAGTTGTTTTACACTTAACAAGTTTTTCATTTCTTCGCCTGAATTCAATAAGATTGGCAATAGAAATAATTTTCAAATTATGCTTGCTTGCAAACTCCACCAATTGCGGAAGGCGGGACATGGTGCCATCTTCGTGAAGTATTTCGCACAAAACTCCAGCTGGTTTTAATCCGGCTAATGCTACTAAATCGGTTGCCGCTTCTGTATGTCCGGCACGTTTTAAGACTCCTCCTTTTTTCGCAATAAGAGGAAAGATGTGCCCCGGTCGTGCAAAATCAATTGATTTTGATTTACCATCAACGAGTGCTCTAATTGTAGCCGTTCTATCGTAAGTAGAAACACCAGTTGTCGTGCCGTGAATATAATCAATAGACACTGTAAAGGGTGTTTGGTGGGTTGAAGTGTTTTGACCAACCATAAAATCGAGGTTGAGTTCATTGGCTATCTCTTCATTAATTGCTACACAGACTAGTCCTCGTGCTTCACGAGTAATAAAATTTATTTGCTCTGGAGTTATCAATTCTGCAGCTGCAATTATATCTCCTTCGTTTTCTCTGTCGGCGTCATCTATAACAATAATCATTTTACCATTTCTGATATCATCAATAGCTTCTTCAATAGTGCTTAACTTTTGGGAAAAATCAATTCGTTGCTTGTTCATTTTTAATAACCAATTTTTATTAACCAATCTTCGGTTATGCTGTTGCCAGCTGTAGCCGAACTTATTTTAATAGTTTCTACATATTTTGATAAAACATCAGCTTCTATATTAACGCGGTCTCCAACTTTTTTGAACCGAAGATTTGTATTCCTTAATGTATGAGGAATAATAGAGCATACTATATCATTGCTTCTTTTCTGTGCGACAGTTAGGCTAATGCCATCGATAGCAATTGAACCTTCACTAACTATATATTTTTCGAGTTCAGCCGGCATAGAAATAGATAATAAAAAATTCTCTCCTAATTGCTTAATTGAATTAATTTTGCCAACACCGTTAACGTGCCCTTGTACTATATGTCCGCCAAGTTTATGTCCTAGCGCAAGAGCCGCTTCAAGATTAACTTTTGTTCCGAATTTAAATTCATTTAGTGTGGTTTTCTTCAGCGTTTCGTTAACTGCATCTACAGAAAATAGTTTGCTGCCGAATTTTGTAACCGTAAGGCAAACTCCATTAACTGCAATCGAGTCCCCTAACTTTACACTACTAAGGATTTTACTTGCAGAAATATCGAACGCTATACTTTTGCTTAATTTTTTAACAGCAGCAATTGTTCCTACTTCTTCTATCAATCCTGTAAACATTTACTTCTCTTGTTTTTGTAGTGAAACAAAGTGTCAACTCCCAAATCCATTTTATTCAGTAGCGAGATCTCGTTGTTTGTCCTTATGTCAAAAGATTTTACCCCATTTATAAAATTACGCGGAGCTTTGATCAGAAATAGTTCGTCGAAAATTCCTTGAGTAAAGAACTGCTCGAATATATTTCCGCCTCCTTCAATTAAAACCGAATTGATTTTCAGTTTTACTATTTCTGCTAGTATTTCAGTTAGTTCTAATTGTCCTTCAAAGCCAGATTGCAGTTCTATTAAAACTATTTCTTTGTTTTTGAAATCAGCCTTCCTTTTCTCATCCGCCTCTGCAGAGCAAAAAACAAAAGTTTCTGCCTTCAAATCATTATACAAAGTTGACTGCAAATTAGAAGAAAGTTTTCCATCAATAATTATTCTCTTAGGATTTCTCCCACTTACTTCCCTTACTGTTAAGAGTGGATTATCAATATTAACAGTGTTGGCACCTATAAGCACAGCGTCGTAAACCGCTCTGAGTTTGTGAACAAACTTTCTTGATTCATCGCCCGTTAGCCAAGTTTGTTTTCCTTTTTCAGCCGCAATCATCCCGTCTTCAGATGTGGCAATTTTCATTGTTACGAATGGTGTCCCATACTTTTTTACATTGAAATAAAACTTATTTAATTCTTCTCCCGCTTCTCTCAAAATGTTTGGTATAACTTCAATGCCGGCTTCCCGCAAAAGTTGTACCCCAATACCGTTCACTTTTGGATTTGTATCTAGGTTAGAAACAACAACTTTCTTAATACCGTGGGAAATAATTAACGGAACGCATGGCGGAGTTTGCTTACCGGTATGCATGCATGGCTCAAGATTGCAATAAAGTGTAGCTCCAGATAAATTTTGCTGAGCACTTAGAATTGCATTACGTTCCGCATGGAAAGAACCGTATTTGTTATGAAAGCCAGTAGCTAAAATATTATCATCCTTAACAATAACAGAACCGACAAGTGGATTTGGACTTACAAATCCTTCACCTTTTTTTGCTAATTCAAAGCAAAGGCGAATATATTTTTCATCTATTGAGTTTATCATTCGAATCAAATTTATGATTAAGCAATTTCCAGCATACGGTTTATAGGCAAGCGGGCTTTATCTGTAATTTCCTTTGGTACCTTAATTTCATGTTTCTCTAGCAATAAAGAATCATAAAGTTGCTGCAAATCTATTAGCTTCATGTATTCGCAAACGGAATTCATGCTAAGAGGATAAAACTCAGCTCTCGGTTTTATTTTTTTAAGCCGGTGTAGAATTCCAACCTCTGTAGCAATTACAAATTCATTCGACAATGAATTTGAAACGTAGTTAATCATTCCATCTGTAGATAATAAATGAATCCCTTTGCAATCAAAATAGACTTCAGCATTAAGCATGCAAGAAGAAGAACATCCGCATTCCGGATGAATTAAGAATTCCGCTTTTGTATGTTCCTGTTGTGCCTTGTTAAAATCCACATCACCAATTTTTTCGTGAACATGACAGCCGCCATTCCAAATTTTCAATTTTCTGTTGAGCATTGCCTGGACATATTTGCCTAGATGACGATCCGGTAAAAAAAGAATTTCCTTTTCAATCGGAATTGAGTCTACAACTTTAACAGCATTGGAAGAAGTGCAGCAATAATCACTTTCCGCTTTTATTTCAGCCGATGTATTTACATAGGAGACAACAACAGCAATAGGATTTTCATCCTTCCAAGCTCTAAGTTGATTAGCAGTAATTGAAGAGGCGAGAGAGCATCCGGCATCTAAATTTGGAAGTAACACTTTTTTGTTCGGAGAAATAATAGATGCTGTTTCAGCCATAAAGTGTACGCCGCAAAAAACAATTATGGATGCATCGGTTTTTGCAGCTTGTTGAGAAAGTCCAAGTGAATCACCAACGTAATCGGCAATGTCTTGGATCTCTGCCAGTTGATAATTATGCGAAAGAATTACTGCATTCTTTTTCTTTTTAAGCTCATTTATTTTATAAACAAGATCAACCATGATGCCTTTACTTTGTCTTAGTTAGTTGTATGTACATTGCAAGGTCAAGTGCTTTTGTTGAATGTGTTATTGAACCAACCGATATATAATCAACGCCGCTCAATGCCGCTTTTCTGATATTTTTAATATTTATTCCGCCGGAGGCTTCAACTTTACACTTGCCGTTAATCATTCTTACGGCTTTTTTAATCGTCCTATAGTCTATGTTATCGAGCATGATTACATCAATTTTGCAGTTCAGTACTTCTTTTACTTCTTCTAAATTTGAAGTCTCTACTTCAATCTTCATATGTTTTGGTTTTGAACGCTCAGCTAGCTGAACCGCATGTGTTATGCTTCCTGCCGCAGTTATGTGGTTTTCCTTTATTAGTATCATATCAAATAAGCCAATGCGGTGATTTGTTCCGCCGCCTGTTTTAACTGCGTATTTATCAAGTTGTCTATGTCCCGGCGCTGTTTTCCGTGTATCAAGTAATAAGGTTTTTGTGCCGGTTAGTTTTTGAACATATTTGCTTGTTTCGGTTGCTATGCCGGACATCCGCTGTAAAAAATTCAGCAATGTTCTTTCAAGAGTTAGTAGAGAACCGTATGATCCTTTCAATTTAGCAATTTTATGATTTGCTGATACTTTGTTGCCATCTTTAACGAGTGGAATGAATTTTATTTTTCTATCTGCGATGCGGCAAATATATTTTGCTAATTCAACGCCACAAATTACACCGGCATCTTTTGAAATTATTTCAGCAGTTCCTATTGAGTTATTTCCAACGATGAGTCTTGTTGTAACATCTCCGCTTCCAATATCTTCTTCAAGCGAAAGGGCAATCAGTTTTTTAGTTTGTTCCGTTAATTTCATAAGTCAATTTCATATTTTTAGTTTGTATAGTGGACGCTCTATATTTTGGTTTAGGATTAGGAAAGTCTGTACGGAAATGACATCCTCTGCTTTCTTTTCTTGATAATGCAGCTTTGGTAATTAATGACGCTAACTTGATTAAATTCTGCGTTTGAATAGAGTAAAATTCACTCTGTGTACCCGTATAGTTTTTGTTCAATCGGTTAAGAACAACTAAACACTTCTCCATTTGTTCATCAGTTCTAATTATTCCTACATTATCCAAAAGCAATTCACCAATACGTTTTTTTATTGTCAAATGTTTAATTCGGATCTGGTGATTGAACGTGATTTGGGCAAGAGTTTTTATTTCATTCTCTTTTGATTGCGGCTGAGTCTTAGAATGAGCGACCACTCTCTTGGAAAACACTAGACATTCAAGTAAAGAATTACTTGCCAAACGGTTTGCGCCGTGAACCCCGGTAGATGCCACTTCGCCAATGGCGTACAATCCTTTAATGCTGCTTTCTCCGTTCACAGTGGTTTTAATTCCCCCGACCGAATAATGTGCCGCCGGACTTATTGGCACTTTAGCTTGCGTAATATCAATGCCATATTTTTTTAGGGATTTATATAAAAAGGAATATTTATTGAGAATTGCTTGTTTATCGATATTTGCAAGACTTAGATAAACATTCTTCTTCTTTTTGGATTTCAAGTACTGAAAGATTGTTTTACTAAGTTCATCTCTTGGAGACAGTTCCGAAATGGAAGTATTATCAAGAATTCTTTTCCCTTTGTTGCATACAATTAAAGCTCCGTCTCCTCGCAGTGCTTCACTCAACAAAAGAGTGGGAAAATTTGAATAATGCAAAGCGGTTGGATGAAATTGAATGAACTCAATATTTTCAATTGAAGCACCCGCATTATAAGCCGCAATAATCCCTTCTCCGATTGTTGAGAGCGGATTTGTTGTTCTTTGGTATATTCCTGTAAAGCCGCCAGTAGCTAATACAACATTGGTGGAAAGCAATTGAAAACTCTTTTCTTTCTTAAGGTCAACTAAATAAATGCCTTGTACTTGGTTTTTATTTACAATAATCTCTTGTAAAAACGCGTTGCTGAATTGTGTGATGTTATTATTCTTTGCAATCAAGCCGCAGAAGAATTTAACTAATTCTTTTCCAGTTGCAATTCCATTAGCGTGTAAAACCCTTCGCTGAGAATGACCTCCTTCCAAACTGACTGCAAGTTCGGATTCCTTAACATCAAATTTCATCCCCAGACGAATGATTTCATTAATAATTTCTTTGCCCTCTTTAACAAGTATTTTTACAGCGGAGTTATTGCATAAACCTTTTCCGGCAGCAATTGTATCGTTAAAATGCAAAGAAGCAGAATCATTCTTTGATATCGCCGCGGCAACTCCTCCTTGTGCTAAGTAAGAGTTGCTGGCTTTTACATTTTCTTTTGATATTAACGCAACGCTACCATTTTTAGAAGCAAAGTAAGCGGCTGCTAATCCGGCTAATCCTTGTCCAACAATTATGTAGTCAAAACGATTATTCATCTAGTTATTATTTCTGCATGTTCGAAGGTAGTTTTCAATTTCTTCTTTGACATTATTCTCATCATCAAGCAGAAGTACAATTGGTTGATGATTCTTTGCTTCCGCTTCTTCGAAATATGAATAGCAAGCGATAATGATTTTATCTCCGGCGTGAACAAGTCTGGCTGCTGCTCCATTTAAGCTGAATTCCCCGGTATCGCCATATATGACATAAGTTGAGAATCGGTTTCCGTTGTTGATATTGTATATATCAACTTTTTCATATTGAATTAAGCATGCTTTCTCACAAAGTTTTTTATCGATTGCGATTGAGCCTTCGTAATTCAAATCGCTGCCGGTAACAGTTGCTTTGTGAATTTTGGATTTCAATAATGTTCTATGCATTAAAAATCTTTCTCTTGTGAGTTGTTTAGTTTGTAAGCATTGTGCAAGCCTTTCAAAACTAACGTTGGAAGTGTTAAATCAAACAGTCCTTCACTTTCGAACAGACTGCTAAAGCCCCCTGTGCCAATTATTACTGGAGATTCATCCATAAAAACTTCGCTGATTATTTTGTTTTTAATTTCTCTTACAGTGCCTATTTGTCCATAGAACAAACCGGATTGAATACTTTCGACAGTTGATCTGCCCACAACTGAATCCGGTTTCTTAATTTCAACGCTAGGCAATTGAGCCGCTTTAGATTCGAGTACTTCCATCGAAATTCGAATTCCGGGAAGAATTATTCCACCTAAATAATCTTTTGATTTGCTGATAGCGCAAAATGTAGTTGCGGTTCCAAAATCAATTACAATTATGTTTTTGTTTGGGAACATAGTGGTTGCCGCAATTGCGTTGGCAATTCTGTCCGTACCTACTTCCAGAGGATTTCTGTATTTAATCTTCAATCCGGTTTTTACTCCGGCTTTCAAGAAGAATGGTTCTACTCTGAAGTATTTTAAGCATCCGTTTCTGATGGAGTGATTTAAATCCGGGACTACACTGCATATGGATATTCCTGTGATACCGCTTGGATCAATATCATTCTCTCGTAAGACCATTTTAAGGAACAAACCGATTTCATCCGAAGAAAACTGCTGTCTTGATGTTTTACGGAACTGAACTGTAAGTTCTTCATCCTTAAATACGCCTCCGTGGATTTGCGAATTTCCAATATCAATGCAAAGTATCATTTTAAATTCTCCATTATTTTTTCAATTTCATAAGCCAATTCTTTAGCGGTTGTACATTGTTTGCTATTCATATCAGAATCATAGACAGTATAATATTCCTGGTCGCCGCTTTTTTTTCTTGTTGCTAAGTCATTGTGTACAACAAAATCACAATTCGATTCGGTAAAAAGTTTAACAACTGCTTCGCGGTTTTCATTTGGGTCTTTACTATTTGTCAGTTTGAATCCGATAACTTTAACTGTTTTATTTCTCGAAACTGTTTTTATTTTCCCGAGTAGCTTGGGATTCTTTTTGAGAGTTATTTTGATTTCTTCATTTTGGGATTTCATTTTTAACTGTAAGGGCAATGATTGGATGCTATTTCCATCATCAATCTCGTAAGGGGAATAATCACTCAATGCGGCTAAATGAACAACAGCATCAAAGTTAACTTCTGCAAGTATTCGAGAAAATTCCGCCTCATATTCAGAGAATGAAGAATATGTTGATTCTTTCAGATTGAACCTTGGCTTATGAGAATTGTTTGAACGAAGCAATCTAACTTTATGTCCGGAGATGGTTAGTTGTTCTGCAATAGCTGAGCCGGTTTTCCCAGTACTCATGTTTGTTATTGTTCTCACACCGTCAATGCTTTCAGATGTTCCGCCGTAAGTAATTAATACATTTTTTTTATCATTCTTCTTTGAAGAAGATGCTACTGTGTTCATTATTTTTTCGAAAACAATTTCTGAATCCAAGAATTTTCCCTCTCCAATATCACCACAAGCTAAATAGCCAACTTCGGTGGGAAGAATTGTTACACCCCAAGTTTTCAGCTTATCAATTGCTGCCAGAGTAGCTGGATGCGTAAACATATTCGTGTTCATTGCCGGAGCAATTAGATACGGCTTACTCCAATCGTGTGCCAAGAACAATGATGTTAGCAGTGAATCGCCAATTCCACAAGCCAGTCTGTTTATTGTGTTGGCACTTGCCGGTGCTATTATAGTTAAGTCAGCCCATTTTACAAGATTAATGTGGCTCATCATTTCGCCATCGGCATAGGAATTCGAGTAAACTTGATTCCCGGTTAATCCTTCATACGTAGCTTTTCCAATAAATTTAAGCGCACTTTCAGTTGCGACTACTTTCACTTCGCATCCGACTTGGACCAATCTGGAAATAATTATAGCGCTTTTGTATGCGGCGATCGATCCAGTTACTTTGTATAGGATTTTATAGTTCGACATTATCAATCAGCCTCACTTTTCCTAAAAACACTGCACCGAATCTACGTTGATCAATATCTTCAATGTAATCAACTCCAAATCCTAATTTCTCTAACTCAACTTTGACTTTATAAATATCTTTTTCTTGTTTCAACAATCTGTAAAAATTTGCCGCCATTATTCTTTCTTGATTTGTCAGCAAAAGATTTCGGCTGCTCATTGCTAAGCCATCTATTTCTCTAACCGTTGGGCAACTGATTATTTCCGTATTAATAAAAAAAGCCTCGCACATTTTCTTTATCAGCGAATACTGCTGATAGTCCTTTTCTCCAAAATATGCTTTCGCCGGCTGAACAAGATTGAGAAGTTTGAGTACGACTGTTAGTACTCCTTCGAAATGTCCTTTGCGGGATTTACCACACAAAACTTTACTGAGGGAATTTTCTACGATTCTATAATTATAATTATCAGCGTATATCTCTTCGTATGTTGGCAGAAAGGAAACATCCACACCAGCATTTTCAAGTAGCTCAATGTCTTTTTCGATGTCTCTCGGATAGTTGTTGTAATCAGTTGGATCGTTGAACTGAGTCTTGTTTACATAAATACTTGCAATTGTAAGATCGTTTTCTGCTACTGATTTTTTGAATAGGGAGATATGTCCTTCATGAAGCGCGCCCATTGTTGGGACGAATCCAACTTTCTTATTCTCTGAGGAGTGTTTTCTCCTAAGATTTATCAATTCAGCAATTGTTGTTATTCTTTTAATCATTCAAAACTCTCTTTATCTGCCGGAAAGAGCAAGTTTGTTACATCTTTGTGATAATTATTTAATGAGTTCAGAATCGACTCAAAACCGTTAAAATACTTTCTTACAAATTTTGGATTAAAATTTTCATCCATACCTAATAAATCTTGTAAAACCAAAACCTGTCCGTCCGTACCCGGTCCGGCACCAATGCCGATAGTTGGAATTTTTAATTTGCGAGTTATTTCTGTTGCTAAATTTTTTGGTACAAGCTCCAGCACAATTGAAAAACAGCCTGCCGATTCTAATTCTAAGGCTTGTTTAATCATCAACTCCGCAGCGCTATTTTCTCTGCCTTGTACTTTGTAATTCCCAAATGTGTGTATTGATTGAGGAGTCAGCCCGAGATGCCCCATTATCGGAATACCTGCTTTCGTAAGTGTGTTAATTAAATCAAGATTTCCAAATGCTCCTTCAATTTTGATTCCAATAGCGCCGCATTTCATTAGTTTATCAATTGCTGAGATAGTATCGCTAATGTTTTTTTTGTGCTCAAGAAATGGCAAATCCGCGATTATTACTTTGTTGAATGCTCCTTGCTTAACCGCATTTACATGAAAGCACATCATTTGTAAGTCTGCATGTACTGTATTTTCAAATCCGTGCATTACCATTGCAGCGCTATCGCCAACCAGCACGGCATCAACATCGCTTTTGCCGATTATCTTAGCAGAAGTATAATCGTAGCAAGTAACAAGGGAAATTTTCTTTCCATCAAGTTTGTACTGATAAAACTCGGTTACATATTTCATCGGGATTCTCCAAAATTATAATGGAGAAATGGAATCAAGTAATATGAATCAGAAACAATGAGTGATATGGGGCAATCGAGAATGGTGCTTAGCGAAAAGTATATAGAAAAGTGATTTTGTTTTTTCATGATTATAAGGTACTTGTCTAAAAGATCAAGTCCTCTGATTATTTTCGATGTTTTAGTAACCGTCCGTTTTCCGGATCGATTCTGATTTATATCACAAAAATAGAAAGTTTGAGTAAACAAAAAAAATTATTTTAATATTGTCTCGAGTGACTTAGCAGAATAGTTGTCTCACATCATCTTGGTGGAAACTGCAAATACACTTTAAGAAAATATTTAACCTTAATTAATATTTTTGATACAATATTTGAAAAAATTATACTTTCCCTCTACAATAATTCATTCTCTTCCTTACTTCTGGCGCGCATAATTTGCATTCCTCCTCACTCGCATTTCACTATTCGTTCGTTCTCACTTAAAATATGCGCTCACTAATCTAAGCCGCGTAATGATTCACCCCGCTTATGCGGGACTCACAATACGCACTTTCATTAACTACATAAGAGCACTTCTATAAAATTCATAAGAGCATTCGTAAATAATTTGCGCCCGCTAATGGGAGTTTACCCCGATGAATATCGGGGCTTAAACTATTTACTCATACATCTAAGCAAAAAAAGTTGTCGCTCTTTGGATTAGCTCCAACCTTTTCTCTAGAGAAGCTTTTTGGTTCACAGCTTCGCTGTTATCTAAAAGCATCGTTTTTGCCATACCGCTGTTCAATTTAAGCCAATAAAGGAATCCGGCCGTCAAGGGTTTTACAAGCTCGTTTGTGCTTGCTTTTTTCATTCGCCTAAGCTCATTAAAAAGCGCACAAGCCTTCGCCCTTGTACTGCCACCTTTATGGCTTTTAGTTCGCTGTCGCTCACCTATAAATCCTTTGCGTCTGGCAAAAACATTTTTTTTATACAGCATAATAGGCAAACTTCATGCAAAACAAAACTTTACACATCGTTACTAAGTGCAGTTACACTTTTTATCTCGTTTCTACTCCTTCGTGTCATTTGGTTCAAGTACGCAATCGGGTTAATAATGTTTCTAAAATATTAAAAACTCTTCCTCTCGCTTCCACTCCGTCAGCTTTGGCTCAAGCTTTCAATCAAACAATAAATTCTTTTAGGATCTAGTTATGCCACTTCCTTTCATCGCTAAAAAGCGCATTGGTGGCTGGTTGGTTGTCTTAGCAGAGTTTCAAAACAGTTTCCATGTTAAAGTAATGGTTCCAAATGGCAAGTTAAATCCTTTCAAGTTTTCAACACAAGCAGAAGCAACAGAGTTTTTCAACTTCTTCTGTTCCAAACTATCAGCTTTTCTCTGTTCTCCCAAAAAAACAAAGTCAAAAGAGTTTACACTTTTCAATAAGTAATTCAATATCAAAAGAGGTTAGTCATGCTTACACAAGAACAAAAAGAACAGTACCGCCAAGAGAAAAAAGAAAAAATCATTCGTATTCGTAAAACACTTTCAGAAATGACAGAAGAACAACACCAAGCAATAGCGGATAAATTCGGCATTATTACTGTCGAAGGACATTTATTAACAGCACACAACCAATGCTTTTTGGTTGCGCAATCAGAACTTAACTTTACTATTGTTGGTGGTTTTAGGCAGTGGCAAAAGGCTGGTCGTTCGGTTCGTAAGGGTGAACATGGGTTTTATATTTTCGTTCCATCCAAAACTCAAGGAGAATCTGAGAACGCAGCAGAAGTATCTGCTGATGATGAAACACCTTTCTTTTTTACAGCAGTTGTATTTGATATTTCCCAAACTGAAACCATAGCAAAATCGGAAGCTACTTAAGTTTCCAGTTGTTTACCTTTTTTGTTCCCAATTCGTTATTTTACTAAAAAAGAAATAATTCGTTCATTTAAATAATAGTTCGGTAAAAGTAGGATCGTCTGTCGGAAAGTCCCTACTCACTCCCTACTCAAAATCGAGAAGTCATAGGGTTTTCCAGAAGTGTAAAAACGAAAAAAGCTCGAATACTGTTCATATTCAAGCTTTTTAGTGTACACCCGAAAGGACTCGAACCTTTAACCTTCTGATCCGTAGTCATCGGGAATGACCTTTTTAGCTTGTATTCGCAACTTTTACTTTGAAAAGTACATACACTACATACAAGGAGCAACCTATGTACGTAGTGAAAATCCCTCGATCTAAATTCTACCAAGTAGTTTATTTTATTGACGGCAAAAGAACAACTATTTCTACCAAAACAAGTAAATACAATGAAGCCATTTTATTTTTAGAAAGATTAAAAAATCCAGAAGCATCTATTCAAGAAATCCAACCAATAAAAAACTCTGGCATACAAGAGATCACACTCTCAGCCTTCAAAGATGAATATTTAGATTACACGCGTCCGCTAAAATCCAGAAGGTATATTATATCAATTGAATCTTCATTCCGACAATTAGTTCAAATAATTGGTAACTGTACCATTCAAGAGATCAATACAAGAATTTTGGATAAATTTATTACAACAACATATTCACGTACACAAAGAGGCGCACATCACTATTACCGAACATTGAAAGCTGCATTCAATAAAGCCGTTGAATGGGAATACATTTCAATAAATCCTTTCATAAAAATTAAATTTCCAAGGCTCCCAAAAGCTTTTCCGATATTTATTTCTGAGGATGAAATGCAAATCATTTTGGCAAATACACATCAGCAGTATCTTAAAGATATATTTACTGTAGGTTTCTATACCGGCTTACGTCTTGGCGAATTAATAAACATGAGATGTACTTGGGTGGATTATTTCCAAAATCAAATTACTGTTAAATGCTCTGACCAATTTCTTACGAAGAATAAAAAAGAAAGAATTGTCCCAATGAATGAAAAGGTTAGAGCTATTTTGCTGAGTCGCCTAAATTCCAATTCTCATCAACAACACGAAGTAGTATTTTATAAAACTAAAGACAAAATCCTTTATCAAGA